>Ga0302135_10000555_pt1 | contig 22737 bp, 20 predicted proteins | sample CBN3_surface_MG_FD_203119 | JGI IMG/M metagenome (GOLD analysis project Ga0302135, IMG submission 203119) | Marine microbial communities from Western Arctic Ocean, Canada - CBN3_32.1 | ecosystem: Environmental > Aquatic > Marine > Oceanic | place: Canada: Western Arctic Ocean | collected...
TCCGACGGACTCGGTTAAGGGGGGCTGTTCAAGCAGCTCGCGTATTTTGGGACCCATCTCGTAACGGTGAACGAGGCCGCGATCGTTCGGCGGATATTCAGGACTTGCGCCAACGGGCCGTTGGAGATGGATCTCGCCGAAAGCGCGACGCGCCTTCGCCAATCTAGACCATGGGGACACCCCGTGAGCGGCGCTCGCGGAGGTGTCTGGCGCGGACTGTGGATAGTTCTTCAGTGACCATGTAACTGTTTGATAATGTATCATAAACGAAGTATCTAGGCCAACCGATCGGGACGCATATATCCGTTTTATGTCGGTCCGGCTATACTTGTGGCATGCGCGCCCTCCTCACACCCCTCGCTCTAGCCGCAGCGCTTCTGGTTGGCACCGCCTCGCCTGCGTGGGCAAACTATGGCGATGGTAAGGCGGCATATGATCGGGGCGATTTCGCTACCGCCGCGCCGATCTAGGTTTAGTACGTTAAGGTAGTTCGTTATCATCCCGGTGTAGTAACACCCGTTGGAGAATTTTCCATGAAGGCGTCGACATCGCGTGACATCGCCTGGCCCGCCGACGAGGTCTGGCGTATCGCCGGGCGCTTCAACGGCCTGCCGGAAATCAGCAGCATGACGGCGGCGAGCGAGCTGTTTAAAGGGGGCGGGGGCGAGGTGCGCAAGCTCACGCCCAAGGGCAGCACCGGCTACCTGCTCGAGCGCCTGCTCCATTACGACGACGCGGGGCGGGTCTTCCACTACGTCATCGAAGAGGTCATTAACGTCGAGGGCATGGCCTACGGGGTCGGTTATAAAGGCACGCTCCACATTAAGGACGACGTCCCGGGCACGAGCTGCGTCTACACCTATTCCGCGGAATTCGAGCCGCTGGAGGGCGTCACCGAGGCGCAAGGCCAAGAGGCGGTGGAATCGTTCGTTCAGGATTGCATCGACGGCGTTTGCCGGCTGCTCGGGCTGGCGGACCGGTCGTAACAAACAGGAGATCATCATGGCGTTGACGAATTTCGGTTTTATCGTGCGCGGCGACGGCTTCGATCCTGAAGTCGACGTCCAGATTATGCAGACCTCCAGCTTCAAGATGACGACCATCGGGATTGCCGATCCCAAGCAGTGCATGGAGGCGGCGCGGCGTCTCGTCGCCGACGGCGTCCAGCTCATCGAGCTGTGTGGCGCCTTTGGCCCGATCTGGACGGCAAAGCTGATCGAGGCGATCGACGACGCGGTGCCCGTGGGTTCCGTCGCTTACGGCCCAGAATCCATCGACCGAATCTACAGAATATTTGCCAGCTAACCGCGCCTGTTCGTTCCCAATTTTGGCGGTGCTGCCTCCATCCGAATGGTCGTTGTTTCTGGATAACAGGTAGCGGAGATATCTTTGGCCCCGAGCTCGACCAACTCGTCGGCAGCGGCGGTAACAGCATCTTCGTCAAGCGGGGCGATTTCCTCGCCCTCGAAGGCCATGCGCCCGGGTGTCCCGCGCACGAGATGCAGCGGTACCAGCCGGGGCGAATTGACCCAGAAAAACGAATTGCCGTAGCCGTCAGGCACGGACTGACGGGCGATTTCGATGATTTGGCGGAAGCCCCGGGTCACCAATAGACCGAGGCCGTCGCACTTGTTCTCGAGCACGGCGTTGGTCGCCGTAGTCGAGCCGTGCAGAAACTGGCCCACATCCTTGCCCGTGCCGCCGGCCGCGGCCACTGCCTTATGGATGCGTCGAGCAGACCGATGCTGGGATCCGCCGGTGTGCTCGGTATCTTGACCGCGTATTGCGGGCCCGAATCCTTTTCGATCGCGATCACGTCCGTAAAAGCACCGCCCGTGTCGATTGCGATTCTGAGGTCCATCGTCTATTTCCCAGCGTTCCGTCCGGCCCGGCAAACATAAATATCCGTAGAGTCGACGTAATGTCCAAAATACGAAATTCTGGGCACACCATGTCAACTGCGATCCAGCGCGCACCCGGCCAGGCCGATGACGCGGCGCGACGGGGTAGGCATTCCTCGAGCGCTGGGCTACCGTGATTTTCCGGTCGCGCCGGGCGCTGAGGCCCGCCCAAGGGAAGCGATATGACCACAGATCTGCCCACCATCGACGACATCCGAGGTGCAGCTGACGTCCTGCGTCCCGTGGTCTGTGAAACGCCGCTGCTCGAGGCGGCTGCGCTAAACGAACGGGCGGGCTGCCGGCTTTTGGTCAAGGCCGAGGCGCTGCAGCACACGGGCTCGTTCAAGTTTCGCGGCGCCTATTACCGGCTCAGTTGCCTCGATGCGCGTGAACGCGCCGCCGGGGTGGTGGCCTATTCCTCAGGAAATTTCGGCCGCGCGCTCGCGACGGCAGGATCGATGCAGGGCATCCCGGTCACGATCGTTACCCCGATCGATGCGCCGCCCATGAAAATCGAGGCCATTCGCGATGCCGGGGCTGAGGTCGTGCTGTCCGACCACGGCGAACGCAACCGCGAGGAGGCGGCGAGCGAACTGGCCGTCAATCTTGTTCGCGAGCGGGGCGCGACGGCGCTTCATCCCTTCGACGATCCCGTGATCGTGGCGGGCCAGGGCACGGTTGCCCTCGAGATACTCGAACAAGCCACGCGCCAGGGCGTAAAGTTGGACGCATTGCTCGTCCCGGTTGGCGGTGGCGGCCTGATTGCGGGCTGTGCGCTGGCGCTCGCGTCTGAGAGTCCGTTGACCGACGTAATCGCCGTCGAGCCGGTCGGTTTCGACGCCATGGGACGCTCTCTCGCGGCGGGTGAGCGACGCCGCATCGGCGAGGGAGGCCCGACCATCTGCGACGCGCTGCAGGCGGCGATGCCGGGCGAGGTTCCGTTCGCCATTGCGGGCCCCCGGGTAAAAGCCGGCGTCACAATCACTGACGTGCTCGCGATTGAGGCGGTGTGCGAGGCCTTCCGAAGCCTTAAGATTGTGCTTGAGCCGAGCGGCGCGATCGCGCTGGCCGCGGCATTTGACGGGTCACTCGATTTGGCGGGAGAATGCGTCGGCGTCGTGGCGTCGGGCGGAAACATCGCCCCGGATGCCTTCGCCGATCTCATCTCGTCGGAAAAATAACAAAACAGGGAGGACACGCGATGACACAAGGCAAGTTTACGATGATCGAAAATCCGGTGCCGTGGCCCAACGGGGCGCGCTGCGCGGTCAGCTTCACCTGGGACATGGATGCCGATAGCATCCTCCACCTGGCCCACCCGGACGACGCCGATACCCGGCTGATGTCCATGACCGACCTGCGCTACGGTCCCGAAGTCGCAGTGCCGCGCATCTGCCGCATGTTCGAGGCCTACGACATTCCGCTCACCTTCTTCGTCCCCGGCTGGTCGGCGGAAGAACACCCCCAGGCCGTCGAGCGGATGGTCGAGGGTGGTCACGAAATTGCCCATCACGGCTGGATGCACGAGCTGGCCAACACCTTTACGAAAGATCGCCAGGAATACTGGCTGAACCGGACCTACGAGAGCCTGAAAAAGCTCACCGGCCAGGGCCCGCGGGGCTATCGCGGCCCGATGGGCTCGTTTTCGAAATACACCACCGAGATTCTGACCGGACTGGACTTTCTCTATGACAGCACGCTCAAGGGCGACGACGTGCCCTACGTGGTCCAGGACAAGAAGGGCAACCAGCTGATCGAGATGCCGATCATGTGGGCGCTCGACGATTGGCCCCATTACGTCCACAGCCCGGACCTCGACTACATGATGCCGATCATGGCGCCGGCGCGCGCCAGGGAAATTTTCATGTCCGAGTTCGACGCATCGTGGACCTATGGCGGCGGTTTCTGGCAGAGCGTTTGGCACCCCTTCGTCTCGGGCCGTGTCTCCCGGCTTGCGAGCGTCGAAATAATGGTCCAGGAGATGATGGAGCGGGGCGACGTCTGGTTCGCGACCCTCGAGCAGATCGCGATTCACATGCGAACCCAGATCGACGAGGGCAACTACGATCCGCGCGTTCAGACCATGCCGATCAAGGATGGCCGGATCGCCGATATCCCGAGTGCGACGGAAACCGGCTAGCCGCCCCGGGGCCTAGGCCCGGGCGCCGGGGCCGTAGGCGAGAAACATAGGCTCGCCCTCGGTGAAGCGCTCGGCGCGTAAGGGGCGGACGTCGAAAGCAGGCTCTTTGCCCAGCACCATGGCGGCCGCAACCTCGCCGATCGCGGGCGAGAGCTTCAGCCCGTGCCCCGAGAAGCCGACCGCCAGGTAGAGCCCCTCGATCCCCGGCGCCCAGCCTAGCACCGGATGCCAGTCCGGCGTGGTGTCGTAGGTGCCGCTGACCGCGCGGACCGGTTCGGCGTCGCAGAAATCGGGCAATCGCTCGGCGAACGAATTTTGAATGCGCTTGAGGTGATCGGCTTCGTCCTGCGCGCTGTGGGGGCCGTTGGGATCGTCCATCAGGGGCATTTCGGGCGGATAGGCCACCGCCAGCAGGTCGCGCCCCATGTCGGGCCGGATGACGACGTTGGAATTGCCGTCGGTAATGCAGCAGCCGATCTGCGCCCGGTTGGGGGGCTGGCGCATATACATCATGTCGAGGCGGCGTGCCTCGAGCGGCACATCGACCCCGAGCGGTGAGAGCAGCTCGCGCCCCCACGGTCCCGTCGCGCTGATCACCAGCGGCGACTCGATCAGGCCTTGGGCGGTCGCAACCCCCGTAACTTTGCCGTTCGCGGTCTCGATCGCCTCCGCGCGCAAGCCCGACATCAGGCGGACGCCGTTTTCTTGGGCGGCAGTGAGCCAGCTCAGGACCATCCGCGTGACGTCGATATAACCGCCCGCCGGATCAAAGGCCCCGCCCGCCAACGTCTCAGTTTTGATCGCAGGCTCGATCGCCTTGATCTCGTCGGGCCCAACGAAACGGGTGTTGATCCCGAGGCTTTGGGCCAGCTCGATATTGCGGTTGAGCGCCTCGAGTTGGGCCTCGACCACGATCAGCAAGTAGCCCATGGGTACGTAGCCGGGGTCGCCGTAACCCACCTCGCGGGACCAGTTGGCGAGCACCTCGTAGCCGCGCATCGCCAGTCGCAGCATCAGGGCGTTCGAATAATGCAGCCGGATCTGACCGAAGGTCCGGCCGGACATGCCGCCGACCGGCGGGCGTTCATCGATCACCACGACCCTTTGGTCCGATTGCCGGTTGAGCTGGTAGGCGATGGCCGCCCCCATGATGCCCGCGCCGATCACGACGACGTCGGCCTGTGCCAGGGTGGCCTGGGTGCTCATGGCTGATCGTTCCTCGCCCGGACGCCGAATTATCGTGCAATCCTCGACCCATAACCCGGTTAATGAGATTTCTCAATATTTCTGGCCGGTTTCGAGTGAACAGGGTTGGAATTGTTGTCCTCCAACGGGTACCATCAAAGGGCAAAAAAATAATGATCCAAAGGCGGGCGGGGGAGATGAGAGCCATCGACAAACACGGGAGATACGTCTGATGTGCGGCGTCTGCGGATGCGGCGAGGGTGAGGTGCGGATCGATGGTAAAGCGGCTGACGACGAGCATCACGGCCATTTTCACGGTCCCCATCGCTATCACAGCGAGCCTCATCAAGGCCATGATCAGGCTCACTCCGGCCACGGTCGCCGGGAACTGGTTGAGGTCGAAAAGAGCATCCTCGCGAACAACGACCTCGATGCCGGCGTGAACCGGATGCGGTTTGCGGCGGAGGCCGTGCTGGCGCTCAATTTCGTCTCCAGTCCCGGGGCGGGCAAGACGACCCTGTTGACCCGCACCATCGAGGCCTTGCGTGGCCATGTTTTAGTCGCCGTCATTGAGGGCGACCAAGAAACGGCGAACGACGCCGAGCGGATTCGCGAAACCGGCGCAAAGGTGGTGCAGATCAATACCGGGCGCGGCTGTCATCTCGACGCCGACGCGGTGGGCAAGGCCTATGACGCTCTAGAGTGCGAGGCCGGCACCGTCCTCTTCATCGAGAACGTCGGCAATCTCGTCTGTCCGGCGGCGTTCGATCTGGGTGAGGCGTGCAAGGTCGCTATCCTCTCTCTCGCCGAGGGCGAGGACAAGCCGATCAAGTATCCCGATATGTTCGCAGCGTCAGACCTGATGATCCTCAACAAGGTCGATCTCGCGCCCTACGTGGATTTCGACATGGACAAGGCCGAGGAGTACGCGCGCCGCGTCAATCCCACGATCGAGATCATCCGTCTCTCGGCCACAACCGGCGAAGGGTTTGACGCCTGGGTCGAGTGGATCTTGGCCACCCGGATAGCGGCTCGGGCGCGCGCCGACGGCCGGTCTGATATCGCACAGGCCCGCCATGCATGAGCTGACCCTGGCCAAATGCCTGATTGATCTCGTGAGCGAGCAGGCGGAAGAGAAGGGCGCTAGCCGCGTTACCCGAATCCATGTCCGGCTCGGCGTGCTCGCGGGCATCATGCGTTCGCTCTACACCTGCTACACCACCGCCATTCGCGGCACCATTTGCGAGAGCGCGATCCTCGAACTTGAGGAAGTGCCGCTAACCGTCCGCTGCCCGGCCTGCGACGAGGTCAAGGCGCCGCCTGGTCTTTACAATTTCCGCTGTCCCGATTGCGGCACCGCGACCCACGAGGTTGTAACCGGGCGCGAGATGCAGCTCGTCTCCGTCGAACTCGACTACGACGATTCGCCGACCCCGCCCGCCCCGCACCGCGGCGCACCGGCGCACGCCCCGACAATCCCTCGCTCGCAATAACGGGAGTACCTCCATGGCCGCACCCAATCAGCCCTGGTCCATCGTGCCTCACCAGCATGACGGTCCGGCCGCCCAAAGGGGCAAGCGCGACCACATCTATTCGCCGAAGAATCATAACGGGACCTTCAAGTCGGGCGGCATCGTCACCTTCGCTGGCGCGCCCTATTGCCCGCCCAAGGCGAGCGCGATCCGGGCCATGGGGGCGAAGATGTGTTTCCTCGGGGTGCCGTGGGATAACGGCAATATCGTGCGCTCGGGCACCTCGTCGGGCCCGACCGGTATGCGCGATGCCTCGACCCAGTACTTCCCCTACATGTTCGAGTATGACGCCGACATCCTGACTCATTTCAATCTGGTCGATTGCGGCGACGTGCCGATCATTCCCGGCAACAACGACGCAACCCACAAATACATCGAGGCCTACGTCTTGGAATGCCTGAAAGCGGGAGCGAGGGTGATCCTGTGCGGCGGCGATCATTCGGTGCCGATCCCCGCCGCCCGGGCACTCTCGAAGCACATCAAGAAGCGCAAGATGGGCTATTTGCATATCGACTGCCATCTTGACTCCGCACCCGACTGGGGAGGCAACCCGGACACCAACTGCTCCGGCCCCTCGCGCGCCCTCGACCTGCCCAACTGCAGCGCGAAGAACATCGCGCATCTGGGCTCGCGCAACGGGCTCAACCCAAAGGACTGGTGGGATTTCTTCCGCGACAATAACATCAAGGTGGTCCCGATGATGGAGGCGGTCGAGCGCGGCGTGCTGAATTGCACCCGCGAGATCATGGACCTCGCCTCCGACGGCACCGACGCGATCTATTGCTCGTGGGATACGGATTCACTCGACGGCTCGTGCATTCCGGGCACGACCCTGCCGGAATGCTTCGGCATTAAGCCCCGTGAGGCGATCCAGATGGCCCGGATGATCGGAACCTACGGCCCCGATGTCCTGGAATTTTCCGAGCTGTGCCCGATTTACGACGTCAGCGAGATGAGCAAGAAGCTCACCTGCTGCCTCGCCTATCACTATCTCGGCAGCCTGGCTAAGACGCAGCGCGAACAGGCGAAAAAGAGGCCCAAGGCTGCGCGCCGGGCTCGATGAATCACGTTTTTGGAGATTGGGAGACCAACCGATGAATCCTGCTAAAGCCTACGCTCATCTGTTTTCGCCGTTGGGCCGTGAAGGCGAAGAAAATTACAGGGGGCTCGCGCAAATCAGCTTCCTGCGCAGCCCGATCACCGAACTCAGCGCCAAAGCTATCAAGAAATCCGGCGCCAAATACGCCTTCCTCGGCGTCTCGTTCGACGAGGGTGTGGTCGGCAAGCCGGGCACCGAAGAGGCGCCCCGCGAGCTTCGTCTCGCCTCCCAGGAATATTTTCCCTACTGGTTCGAATTCGAGGTCGATCTCGAGGGCTGCGCCATTGACTGCGGCGATATCGCGCCTGTCAAGGTCAACACCAAGCGCGCGCGGAAGGAAATCTATGAGGGTGTCCGCGAACTGCTGCGCGGCGGGGTCACTCCGATCATCTGCGGCGGCGACCGCTCGGTCTCGATCCAGGCGGCCCGCGCGTTGGCCGATCACATCGGTAAGAAAAAGAAGATGGGCGTCCTCCATATGGGCGCGCAGCTCGACATGGCTGAAAGCTGGGCGGGCCAGAAGGAACTCTCGACCAACGCCATGGCTCGGATCACCGAGATCTCGAACGTCAACGCGGCCAACGTCGCCGTGGTCGGCGTGCGTAACTCCATGAATCCAAAAGATTACATAGATCTAGCTAAGAAGCGGAAGATCGGCGTCTACCCCATGTTCGATATGATTGAGCGGGGCATCGACGTCTGCTTCCAGGAGGCGGTCGACCGGGTCTGGGACGGCACCCACACCCAGTATCTGAGTTTCAATATGAACTGCATGGATGCCTCCGCGGCGCCCGGTGTCACCATGACCGAGCCGGGTGGCATCGAATCCCGCGAGATCATGCGCCTCGTCCGAATGATCGGAAACAAGAAGAAGGTGGGCATCATCGACATCACCGAGAATTGCCCGCTCTACGACATCGGCGGCACCACCTCACGGCTCTCGGTCTGCATCGTGCTCCGCCTGATCGCAGCGATCATGGCCGCCAACGGCCAGACCGTCGACCCGAAGATCAAGCGTTCCGACCTTTAGGGGGCGGTGCCTGATGGCATATTGAGGTTGCGTCCGGCCGCACGCTGGGCGGAGACACGGCGAGGGCAAGCTATCGCGAACACGCCGAGGCACTGGCCGAGGCGGGCGTCGATGTGATCGTGACCGAAATGATGATCGACCTTGAAAACGCCACCATCGTCACCGAGGCGGCGCTCGCCACGGGTCTGCCGGTCTGGCATGGCTTCTCCGCCGAATTCGCCGCCGACGGCAAGACCGTCGTCGAATGGCGGGGCGAGGAATTTACCGCGATGGAGGCGCGCCCGCTGGGCGAGTTGATCGCAGCCATCGTGCCTATGGGCGGCGAGCTTGCCGGCATCATGCACAGTCTGCCCTCGGTTACCGGTCCGGCGCTCCGTATCCTGCGCGAGCACTGGTCCGGGCCCATGAGCGTCTATTCGGAGACCGGCAAATTTGAAAATCCGAAATGGAATTACACCGACACCACCAAGCCCGACGACTATGCCGCGATGGCGCTGACCTGGATTAAGATGGGGGTTCAGGTCGTGGGCGGCTGTTGCGGCACCGTGCCCGGCCACGTCACGGCGCTCAAAGGCGCGTTGCCGGCGAGCCTGCCGCGCGCGGCGTAGGGATCGCATGAACGAGCTCTCGGCACGCCTGGCAGCGGGCGATCTCGTCACTCTGGACGGTGCGATCAGCACTGAAATTCAACGTCGAGGTGTCGTGCTCGACAAAACATCCTGGGCCAGCCGCGCGACCCTGGAGCATCCCGACATCGTGCGCGAGATGCATGCCGAGTATATCCGCGCCGGCGCCGACGTGATCACGGCGAACACCTACGGCGCCGGCTTCGTCGTCCTGAAAGCCGCCGGCATGGACGACGACGAGATCGACCACATCAACCGGCGCGCTGTCGAGCTGGCCATCGAGGGCCGTGATCTTGCCGCCGCGGACCGACCGGTCTGGATTGCGGGCTCGCTCTCCTCCATGCCGCCGCTGGACGGCGAGCAGGTGGCACCTACCGGGCCAGAAGCGGCCTCGGGGTACCGACGTCAGGGCGAAGTGGTAACGCAAGCGGGTGTCGATCTGGTCATCACGGAGATGATGCTCGACATCCCCAACGCCACCATCGTCACCGAGGCGGCGCTCGCCACGGGCTTGCCGGTCTGGCACGGTTTTTCCGCCGAACTCTCCGAAGACGGCCAATCGGTCGTCGAATGGCGGGAAAATTTCTTTGCCTATCCGTGCGAGCCCTTCGACGAGCTGGTCGGAACGATTACCGCGATGGGCGGCGAGGCCGCGGGTATCATGCACAGCTATACGCCAGCCACCACGCTGGCGCTCGAAGTGGTCCGGGCCCAGTGGTCGGGGCCGCTGATCGCCTACGCCGAAACCGGTCATCTCCACGGCCCCGACTGGGTCTTCGAGGAGGTTATCTCGCCGGACGATTACGCGGCACAAGCCAAACTGTGGATCGAGTCCGGCGTGCAGATAATAGGCGGCTGCTGCGGTACCAATCCCGAGCATATCCGCAAGCTTCGCGAAACGCTCCATCCCGCCGCGCAGCCAGACAACGGCGGCGCTCGATCATGAATGAACTGACCGCGCGACTGGCCGAGGGCAAGGTTGTTATTCTCGATGGCGCGGTTAGTACCGAAATTCAGAGCCGCGGCGCCGCCCTCGACGAGCTGTCCTGGGCGAGCTGTGCAACCCTCGATCATCCCGACATCGTCCGCGAAATGCACGCCGATTACATTCGCACCGGCGCCGATGTGATCACGGCAAACACCTACGGCGCCGGTCACGCTGTATTGCGCGCGGCGGGCATGAGTGCAGAGGAAGCCGATGCGCTAAATCGTAGCTCGGTCGAGCTTGCCTTGGAGGCCCGTGATCTCGTCGCCGCCGAGCGGTCGGTCTGGGTTGCCGGGTCGATATCGTCCAAACGCCCGAGCAATAGCGGGAACGTAACGCCGACGGGCCCTGAAGCCGCCGCGGGTTTCCGCCGCCAGGGGGAAGTCCTCGCGCGGGCGGGGGTCGATCTTATCCTCACGGAGATGATGCTTGACATCCCCAACGCCACCATCGTCACCGAGGCGGCGCTGGCCACGGGGCTGCCGGTTTGGCACGGATTTTCCGCCGAACTCTCGGAAGACGGCCAATCGGTCGTCGAGTGGCGCGATGGATTTTTCGTCCATCCCCGCGAGCCGTTCGGCGACCTCGTCGCGACGATTACGGCAATGGGCGGCGAGGCTGCGGGCATCATGCACAGCTACACGCCAGCCACCACCTTGGCTCTCGAGGTGGTGCGCGCCCACTGGTCGGGGCCGCTGCTCGCCTACGCCGAGACTGGTCACCTGCACTACCCCGACTGGGTGTTCGACGAGGCCGCCTCGCCCGACGAATACGCGGCGCAAGCCGAGCTGTGGGCAGCCTCCGGCGTGCAGATCATCGGCGGTTGCTGCGGCACCAACCCCGACCATATCCGCAAGCTCCGGGAGGTTCTGCTTTCCGACAGCTGATCGAGACTCTATCGGACGAAAAGACTAGAGCCCTCCAGCTTGGCGCGTGTATGATAGTTCAGCGTCGGGTGGATAGTTCGTTGGCTCTGGGGGGGGGGCGAGTGACTGGCGCGCAACAGGGGGCTCGTAATCGGAGCCGTCTGTAGAAGCGGCTTGAGCGCCTGATATGTTTGGACGCGAGCCTTAAATATTTGGAGGAGAGAAACTATGCTTCATGGAATTAGAACCGTTGCCACGACGGCGGTAATCGGTGTTGCTGTCGCCTTTGGCGGCGCGATGCTGGTCAGTCAACCCAGCCATGCGGGCGGCGACGTCTACGCGCTGACCTGGGAAGGTTATGCGAACGATAGTTGGGTTTCGGTGTTCGAGGCCGAGACCGGCTGCAAGGTGACCCAGACCTATATCGGCTCGAACGACGAAATTGTTGCCAAGATGGCGGTGGAATCGAGCAACTACGATGTGGTTTCTCCCGAGGTCAGCTACGCGCAGATCCTCATCTCGATGGATGTTCTCGAGCCCCTCGATCCGGCGCGGCTCGACAATTTCAACGACATCTTCGCAACCTCGCGCGACCACCCCGGTGTCCAGCAGGACGGCACCATCTACACCGTTCCCATGGCATGGGGCTCGATCCCGATCATGTATCGGACCGACAAATTCGACGAACCGCCGACCTCGGCGAGTGTGCTTTGGGATCCGCAATATGCCGGCAAGATCGCGATCCAGGACGTCACCATGAGCCTCTATCTGGGGGCGCGCATCCTGTTCGGGCGGGATACGGACGTCTATAATCTGAGCGACGAGCAGCTCGAGCAGGTCAAGCAGAAGTACATCGACCAAAAGCCGCTCGTGCGCGACTACTGGTCTTCGGCCGGTGAGCTGGTCGACCTCTACGCCCAGGGCGAGGTCTGGGTTTCCGAGACGTGGGGCGGCTATCAGGTCGCGCTGCTTCAGGAGCAGGGCATCCCCGTCGCCGAGGTCATTCCCACCGAGAAGGCCGATGGCTGGCAGGATGTCTGGGGCATCGTCAAGGGCGCGGCCAATCTCGATTGCGCCTATGCCTGGGTCAACTTCGAATCCTCGGCCACCGCTCAATGCGGCATGGTCCACGAGGTCGGCTATTCGCCGGCCAATCCCGTGGCCGTGGCGGATTGCCTGACCGCGGAGGATCGCGTGCTCCATCACCTCGACGACAGCTCGTATACGCAGGGCCTCGACTTCTGGCAGTTGCCGACGCGTAACGATGTCTACGTCGATACCTGGAACGCTGTTAAAGCCGCCCAGTAGTTAATTCAAAGTCGCACGACAAGACCGCGAGATCGTCTGGAACCGTGCCTAGCCCTTCGGGGTTGGGCACGGCTGACGATATGTTGCGGTGTTAATTTCAAACAATTTAGATCCGAACGCGGAGGGATCATGACGTCACGCTGGAACGACGGAAAACGCTTTGAAGGCCGGGTGGTGGTCGTCACCGGCGCAAACGGGGGCCTGGGCAGCGAGATCGCTCGCCGGTTCGGGCTTGAGGGCGCCAAGGTCGCGCTCGGGATCCGAAGCAATAAAGACGCGGCCGAAAAGGCACTGGCCGATATCGAGGCCGCCGGCGGAGCCGGGCATATGGCAACCCTCGACGTCACCGACCGGGCTTCCATTGACGGCTTTATCGCCGATACGCTCAAACGCTACGGTGGCATCGACGTGCTCATCAATTCGGCCGGGCGCATCGACCCCGCGGATATCGGGCGTCTCGAAGCGATCGACCCGGACGCCTGGGACAAGCTGTTCGAAATTGACGTCAAGGGCACCATGCTGATGTGTCAGGCGGCAGCACCGCACATGCGTAAGCGCGGCGGCGGGGCGATCGTCAACTTCTCGGGCTCCTACGGCAACGGCACCGACCCCATCAACAACTCGAATTGCATCCCGATCCAGTACTGCGCGGCCAAGGGCGCGGTCCGGGCCCTGACCATGACCGTCGCGCGCGATCTGGCGCCCTACGATATTCGCGTCAACGCGATCTCGCCGGGCATGATCGAGGCCAACTGGGCCGACGATTGGGGCATCGACATGGAGGGCGACGACATGGTGGCGGCCTTCAACTCGCTCTCGATCCGGCGTCTCGGGGCGCCCACGGAGATCGCCGAGACGGTGCTCTATCTGGCGTCCGACGGATCCGGCTATATGACTGGCCAGAATTTGTGCGTTGACGGCGGCTGGACGATGATGGGCTAAATCAAACGATAAGGTAGAAAACGGGAGCGGATCGCCAAACTAGAGGAGGCACTCGCTGTGGTTGTGAAGGCAGTCAATTTGGCTGAGTTGATCCCGGGCGATATGCCCGACGGGCGCGAGGTCGCCGCCGAGGGGCGCTCTCTCGGCGACACGGTCGAGGTCGGGCAGACGCTCTACTGCAAGGAGAAGGGCGTCGGCTCGGAGCGCGAATGGCGTGAGATCGCGCGCGAGAAGGGCATCCCCTGCAGCAGTTTCAGCATCGGGCTGAACACCTGGGAGGAAACCCGGGAAGGCATGGTCAAGATTTACGAGGACGCCCTTGCCCGGGGCGTGCGCCCGCCCGACCGGATCCAGCTTATTGCCGAACGGCGCATGGGCTTGCCCAAGGACAAGCGCGCCGAGGCGCCTCAGGAGACCGGGCCCAGCCTGTGGACCGACCAGGATTGGTGGGAGCTGGCCAATACGGTACCGATTTACCCCGAGGCGGCGGATAACATGATCGGCGGGCCCGGCTCGCTCGATAACGCGATTGACGCGCTGCGCGTCGGCATTACGACGATCGGGGCGCTCAGCCAGTTCACCTGGCGCTGGCCCTACTGGGACGACGACACGACCCAGATCACCTCTGTCGTCAAGGCGGTCGGCCTGCTCGCCTCGAAGCGGGACCAGGGCGTGGTGCTCGATACCTATCTCGAAGACGGTTATCCCGGGGTCTTTCACGATTACGCGAGCTACGTTGGCTGGGCCATGCTCGAGTGCTATGTCACTCAGGACTTGATCGGCGCCGCCTATGCCAGCGCGGCGTTCGGCTCACTGACCCAAAATCCGATCATTAAAGCGGCGGTCGTTCTGGCGCTCTACGAGGTCAATCCCGAGCGTATCCCGATGTCCTATACCGCCGGCGACACCATCGGCTACAGCCTCGATCACGATTCCAACATGGCAGCTCTGGTCAACGACCTGACGTTCTCGAAATTGACCGATATGCGCTACAAGCTCGGCACCGCGCCGCTCGCCGTGCCGGTCACCGAGACCGAACGCATTCCGACCTGGGAGGAGATCGCTCAGGTTCAGACGATTTCCCGGAAATGCGACCAGTACGTCCCGATGCTTGAGCCCTATGTTGACTGGGGCAAGATTGAGGCGATGCGCGATGAACTGGTCGTGGGCGGCACGGCGTTTTTCAACAACGCGCTCGAGATCATGAGCACCATGGGCGTCGATACGAAAGATCCCTGCCAGGTGCTCGTCGTCATGAAGCGGCTTGGGCCGGAGATGATGGAGACCATGTTTGCTGCCGGCGAGCGTGACGAAAGCTACATGCGCGGTCATAAGCCGATACTCCAGACCGATCTCGTTCGCCAGACCATGGAAAAGCGCGACGCGGTTCTGAGCGAGCTTGCCCAGCGGGCCCCGGACGAGAAACTTAAGAAGCGCAAGGTCCTGGTGGCTTCCACCGACGTGCACGAATTCTCTAAATTTCTGCTGACCTCGACCTTTGATGCCATGGGTAGCCGGGTGATCGATTGTGGCGTCAACTGCGATCCCGAGGATGTCGTGAAGGTCGCGGTCGAAACCGAGGCCGATGCGGTGGTGATCACTACCCATAACGGGGTCGCCCGGAGCTTTGGAACCAAGCTGGTCGACGAGATGCGCGCGGCCCAGATCGACGCGCCGATCTATATGGGCGGTGTGCTCAACGAGGATGTCGACGGCTCGGATATGCCCGTCGATGTGCGCCAGGACTTGCACAGCATGGGCATTGCGACGCCGGAATCGATCGATGAGATGATGGAATCTATTAAGGGCAGTAACTACCGGGCGGGCACTGCCGGATCCGCGTAGGCGATACGGCACAGCCAGAGATCTTCATGTCATCGGCCGATAATTGCTCCCTCACCCTGGAACGGTTCGCCTCGCTTGCGGATTCTGTGCGGGTTTACGGCCGCGAGCGGCCTGACCGGGCCGCCCTGATCTACGAGGATCGGATTTGGACGTACGCGGCGCTCGACGCCGCGTCGAACCGGGTCGCGCGAGGCCTGCTTGATCTCGGCGTCGGTCCCGAAGAGTGTGTCGCGATCCTCGATAAGAACACGCCGATCTATTTCGAGCTGTTCTTCGGCGCCTGCAAGCTGAACGCCACGACCGTTGGCGTGAACTGTCGCCTCGCGCCGCCCGAAATCGAGGTCATCCTTAGTGACGCGGCGCCGAAGCTCCTCATCGTCGGCGAGGAATTTTTGGAACCTCTCGCCAAGATCAATCTCGATCCCGGCTGCAAGGTCATCGTTATCGGCACGGCGAACAGGTTCGAGTCCTACGAGTCTTGGCGCGACCGCTATCCGGCCGAGGATCCGGCGATCGAACCCGATCCCGGCGCCAGCGTCTATCAACTCTATACTTCGGGCACGACCGGTGTTCCCAAGGGCGTCCAACTGACCAGTCAAAACGTCATTGCGTTCGCCGCTGCCGGCACCGTCGAGTGGCGCTTTGACGACAACAGCGTCAGTCTCGTGGCCCTGCCGCTGTTCCACTCGGCGGGCAGCGCCTGGGCCCTGATCGGCCTCGTCAACGGGGCGACGAACGTTCTCCTTCGCGAGGTCGACGCGTCCGAGATTCTGCGTAAGATCGAGGCTTATCGGGTGACGAATGTCTTTCTCGTCCCGGCGGTCATCCAGATGCTGCTGGCCACGCCCGGCGCCGAGGATGCCGATCTTTCCACGATGCGGGCCGTGGCATACGGCGGATCGCCCATCTCGGAGACCGTGCGGATTGGCGCGCGGGAACGCTTTGGTTGCGATTTTCTACAAATCTACGGGCTGACGGAGGCGACGGGCGCGGTCACGACCCTGCGGGCCGAAGACCAGGATCCCGGCGGCCCACGCGAGAGCCTGCTCGCTTCGGCGGGCACTGCCTGGGGCGACGTCGAGTTGCGCATCGTCGATCCGGAGAACCGCGAGGATGTTCTCGCCGGCGAGGTCGGCGAGATCTGGGTTCGCTCGGCTCAGGTCATGAAGGGCTACTGGAAGAATCCCGAGGCGACCACCGAAACGCTGACCCGCGACGGTTGGCTCCAGACGGGCGATGCAGGCTACCTCGTTGACGGCTTTCTATTTATCCACGACCGGATCAAGGACATGTTCATCTCGGGAGGCGAAAACGTCTATCCCGCCGAAGTGGAGAACGTCCTGATGCAGCACCCCGGCGTTGCCGATGCCTCCGTGATCGGCGTGCCCGACGAAAAATGGGGTGAGACGGGCAAGGCGGTTCTGGTCAGGGCCGAGGGCACGGAGCTGGGCGCGCGGACGGTGATCGAGTTTTGCCGGGAACGGCTAGCTCACTACAAATGCCCCACCTCGATCGAATGGTGCGATACCCTGCCCAGAACGCCCAGCGGCAAAGTCCGCAAGACCGAGTTGCGCGAGCGCTACCGGACCGAGGCGGGCGAACGGGAAAGGCCGGGATGATGAGCGCCAGGCATGTGTCGATCGAGCGCGACGGGCGCGTCGCCGTCGTCCGCTTCGATCGGGGGGACGGCAAGAACGCCCTCTCGTTCGAGGTGCTCCGCGAGTTGACCGAGGCTGCACACTCGTTCGAGGAGGATACGGAAACCTCGGCGATCGTGCTCACGGGCTGCCCGAGCGTGTTCACCATGGGTTTTGATCTCAAGGATCCCGAGGCGACCGGGCTGGCGACCCTGGGTCTCGCGGAAAAGCGCAAGCTGCTCCAGACCGGCCCCCGGGTCTGTCGCGCCTGGGAAAAACTCGAGCCCATGACCATCTGTGCGCTCGAAGGCTGGTGCGTCGGCGGCGGCATGTCGCTCGCGGTGTCCTGCGATTTACGGGTGGCGGGCGAGGGGGCTGTCAGCTTCGCACCGGAAATCGAGCGCGGCATGAATATGAGCTGGCAGACCGTACCCCGCACGGTCGCGCTCGTCGGGCCGGCGCGGACCAAGCGGCTGTTCGTCATGGCCGAGCGGCTGAGCGCGCAAGCCGGGCTCGATTGGGGCTATTTCGACGCCGTGGCGCCCGATGGTTCTGCCCTGGAGCGTGCCCTGGAGATGGCCCATCAGATCGCCGCCATGCCGCCGGTACAGGTGCGCATGGTCAAGCAGGGCGTCAACGCGGCGGCGTTCGCGCTTGGCGATGCGCTCAGCGCGCTCGACCGCGATCAATACCTGCTGGCCCAGAGCTCGGAGGATTACGAAGAAGGCTTGCGCTCGTTCCTCGAAAAACGCCCGCCGAAATACACCGGGCGCTAGATCAGCTGCTGGATTTCGGAATAGTTCCCGACTGCTGAATAGTGATAATGTGTTTTAACGGATCCGACAGCTCGGACCACATGAGAAGATAAGGAGGCTCCCATAGTGTCGAATGCCGTCAATCTTCGCGATTTGATCCCCAGCGACCTGCCCGACGGGCGTGAGGTCGTTGCTGAGGGGATCGCGCTGGGCAATACCATAGAAATGGGCCGTTCCCTATATTGTGAGCAAAAAGGGGTCGGCTCGGATCGCGAAGCGCACGAGGTCGCCAGAGAGCAAGGAATTCCTCTCACCCGCATCAATATCGGCCTGTCGAACTGGGACGAAACCCGCCTCGGGCTCGAGAACATCTACGAAGATGCGCTCTCGCGCGGCGTGCGCCCGCCCGACAGCTATAACCTGCTTGCCGAGCGACGCATGGGTCTGCCCAAGGAAACGCGCGCCGACGCGCCCCAGGAGACCGGCCCCTGCCTGTGGACGGAAAAGGATTGGTGGGAACTCAATCATACGGTTCCGATCCAGTGCGGGACAAACGACAATATGATCGGCGGACCCGGCTCGCTCGACAATGTGCTCGACGCGCTCCAATGCGGCTCAACGACCGTTGGCGTTGTCAGTCAATATTCCTGGAAATGGCCCTATTGGGACGACGAGACGTCCCAGGTGACCGCCGTGGTCAAGGCTGGCGGCGTGCTGGCGTCGAAGAAAGCCGGAGGCGCGGTCTTCGAGACCTATCTTGAAGATGGCTATCCGGGTGTGTTCCACGATTATTCGAGCTTAGTCGGCTGGGCCATGCTCGAGCGCTACGTCGTTGAAGAACTGATCGGGGGGGCCTATTCATCGGCTTGGGGTGGCTTGACCCAGAATCCGGTCATCAAGGCGGCCGTGACCCTTGCGCTGGATGCGGTAAATCCCAACCACGTGCCGATCATGTTCATCCAGGGCGACACGATCGGCAAGGAGATGGACTTCGACGCCAATATGGCCGGCGTGGTCAACGACATGATGTTATCGAAGATGGCCGACCTGCGTTACAAGGTGGGCTCGGCTTTTATCGCCGTGCCGGTCACGGAGGTCGCGCGCATCCCGACCTGGGAGGAGATTGCCCAGGTTCATACGATCAATCGAAAATGCGAAGAATACCTGCCGATGATCGAGGCCTATGTGGACTGGGGAAAGATCGAGGCAATACGCGACGCACTCGTCGTCGGCGGCAAGGCGTTCTACAAATCGGCGCTCGGCACCATGAACGAGATGGGCATCGACGTGGCGGACCCCTGCCAGGTTCTCATTGTTCTCAAGCGTCTCGGCCCGGAGATGTGCGAGCAGTTGTTCGCCGCCGGTGAGCGCGATGACAGCTTCATGCGCGGTCATAAGCCCGTGCTGGAGACCGATCTCGTCCGCCAGACCATGGAGAAACGCGACGCGGTCTTGCGCCGTCTCGCCGAGCGGCCTGCCGACGACAGGTTCAAGCAGCGCAAGGTCTTGGTGGCTTCGACCGACGTGCACGAATTTTCCAAGTTCCTGCTGACCTCGACGTTCGATGCCGTGGGCAGCCGGGTGATCGATTGCGGTATCAATTGTGACCCCGAGGATATCGTCAAGGTCGCGGTCGAAACCGAGGCCGATGCCGTGGTAGTCACCACCCATAACGGCGTCGCCCGCTCGTTCGGCACCAAGCTGGTCGATGAGATGAAGGCGGCGCATGTCTCCGCGCCGATCTTCATGGGCGGTGTGCTCAACGAGGATATCAAGGGTTCCGACGTGCCCATCGACGTCCGCCGCGATCTGCACCAGATCGGCATCGAGACGCCGGAGTCGATCGACCAGCTTCTCGAATTCGTCAAGGACCGTAATTATCGCGCTGCGACCGGCGGACCCACATAATCCGGATCGAGGCCCTATGAGCGACCAGTCCGTTAATCTCGCCGAGCTGATCCCGAGCGACCTGCCGCCCAGCCAGGAGTTGATCGCCGAGGGTGTTGCCCAGGGCAAGGCCGTCGAGATGGGCCGCTCGCTTTATTGCGAGGAGAAAGGCGTTCGCTCCGAACGCGAATGGCGCACGATCACGCAGGCAAAAGGCATTTCGTCGACCTGCATGAATATCGGCATGGCGACCTGGGGCGAAACCCGCTCGGCGATCGAGAACATCTACGAGGACGCTCTCAGCCGCGGCGTCCGGCCGCCCGATCGCTTCAATCTGATTGCCGAGCGGCGCATGGGGCTGCCCAAGGGCAAGCGCGCCGATGCGGCCCAGGAAACCGGCCCCTGCCTGTGGAGCGAGCAGGACTGGTGGGAGACCACCCACACCGTGCCGATCCATGCTGAAGCGGGTGACAACACCATCGGCGGGCCGGGCTCGCTCGACAACGTACTCGACGCGTTGCGCGCGGGCATCACCTCGATCGGGCTGCTCAGTCAATACACCTGGCGCTGGCCCTACTTCGATGACGAAACCACCCAGGTTTCAGCGGTGGTTCGTGCCGGCGCGGCGCTTGCCGCGCGCAAGGACGACGGCGTCGTCTTCAATTCCTATCTCGACGACGGCTATCCAGCGATGTTCCACGACTATGCGAGTTACGTCGGCTATGCCATGCTCGAGCGCTACATTGCCGAAGACCTGATCGGAGCGGCCTATTCCAGTTCGTGGGGCGGCTTGACCCAGAACCCCATCGTCAAGGCCGCGGTGACCCTCGCCCTCGATGCGGTCAATCCGAGCCGGGTGCCGTTCTCCTACCTTCACGGCGATACCATCGGCAACACGGTGGATGTCGATTCCAACATGGCCGTGCTGGTCAACGACCTAGTCTTTATGAAGATGGTCGATCAACGCTACCGGCTCGGCACGGCGATCATCTCCGTGCCCGTGACCGAGGTTGAGCGCATCCCCTCGTGGCAGGAAATTGCCCAGGTCCAGACCATCAACCGCAAGTGCGACGACTACGTGCCCATGCTTGAACCCTATGTTGACTGGGGCAAGATCGAGGCCCTGCGCGATGCGCTGGTCGTTGGCGGGCGGGCGTTCTTTGCCTCCGCACTCGAGACCATGAGCCAGATGGGCGTTGACGTGACCGATCCCGCACGGGTGCTCGTCGTCATCAAGCGGCTGGGACCGGAGATGTGCGAACAGTTGTTCAGCGCCGGCGAGCCCGACGACAGCCTCCCGCGTGGTCGCCGGCCCGTGTTGCAGACCGATCTGGTGCGCCAGACTCTGGAAAAGCGTGCTGCTGTGCTCGCCGCGCTTGCCGCCCGCAAGCCCGACGAAAAGCTCAAGGGCTGCAAGATCCTCGTCGCCTCGACCGACGTCCACGAATTTTCCAAATTCCTACTCACCTCCACGTTCGCTGCGGTCGGCAGCCGGGTGATCGATTGCGGTATCAACCGCGACCCGGAAGACATCGTGAAAGTCGCCATCGAGACCGAGGCTGATGTGATCGTGGTCACCACCCATAACGGCGTGGCTCGCACGTTCGGCACGAATTTGCTTGACGAAATGCGGGGCGCGCAGATCGATCCCCCGGTCTTCATGGGCGGCGTGCTGAACGAAGACATCGAGGGCTCGGACATTCCCGTCGACGTGCGCAGCGATCTTTACCGGCTCGGTATCGAGACGCCCGAGACGATCGATCAGATGCTCGAGTCGATTTCCGGGCGGGTGGGCTCGGCGGCCTCGTGAGCGTCAATGCCGTCGCGCTCGCCGATTTCGGCAGCACCTTTACGAAACTGACCGTCGTCGAGGCGGGCACCGGTCGCCGCTTGGCGTCGGCCCAGGCGCCGACCACTGTGCGCACCGACGTCATGGAGGGCTACGCCGAGGCGCTAAGCCGCGCCGAGACTCAACTGCCGCCCGACACCGCTATCGTCGAAAAGCTTGCGGCCTCGAGTGCCGGTGGCGGCCTGCGGGTCGCATCGGTCGGACTGGTTGCCGACTACACCGCCGCCGCCTCGCGGCAGGCGGCACTCAATGCGGGCGCTAAGGTCGAGCTCGTTCTGGCCGGGCGGCTGACCCCTGAGCAGATCGCATCGCTCGAAGCGCAGCGACCCGAAATCGTGCTGTTTTCCGGCGGTACCGACGGCGGCCAGCACCGTCAGGTGCTGGACAACGCCCGAGCCATTGCCGGGGCGCGCTTCGACGCTCATGTCATCGTCGCGTGCAATTGCGACGTGGCGGACGAGGCGGCGGAGCTGTTCGTCTCGAATGGCCATACCGCCGAGGTTGTCGGCAACGTGCTGCCCGAGATTCGCACCCTCGATATCGAGCCCGCGCGTTCGGCCATCCACGATGCCTTCATCGAGCGGGTCATCCGCGGCAAGGGCTTGAGCCGGACCGAGGAGTTCGGCCGGGCCGTAATCATGCCGACCCCCGAGGCGGCGCTCGGGGCGACCCGTCTGCTCGCCGCCGGGCCGCCGGGAGGGTCCGGCGTGGGCAATGTGCTCGTGGTCGATATCGGCGGTGCGACGACCGACGTCCATTCCGCTGTCACCTTGTCGCCCCACACACCGGGGATCACGGCTGAGGGTTTGCCGCCCTTGCCGGTGACCCGCTCCGTGCAGGGTGATCTCGGAATGCGCTGGAGCGCGCTTGGCGTCTACGAGGCCGACGCGGCCTGGCTCGACGAGCAGGCCGCGGCCCAGGGCTGGCCCACCGATAGCGCAGCGGACGCCGCTGGCCGGCGGCGCGACGACCCGGATTTTATGCCCGCCGACGCACGCGACGAAGCGCTCGACCGGCTCTTTGCGGTTTCCTGTATCAGCCATGCGCTACGCCGCCATTGTGGTTGGCTTCGAACCGTTTACGTGCCCAACCAGGGCACCAGCTTCATGCAGGAGGGGCTGGATTTACGCGAAGTGCCCCGTGTCGTCGG
>Ga0302135_10000558_pt1 | contig 22644 bp, 16 predicted proteins | sample CBN3_surface_MG_FD_203119 | JGI IMG/M metagenome (GOLD analysis project Ga0302135, IMG submission 203119) | Marine microbial communities from Western Arctic Ocean, Canada - CBN3_32.1 | ecosystem: Environmental > Aquatic > Marine > Oceanic | place: Canada: Western Arctic Ocean | collected...
CAAGAACGAGGCCACGCCCCGGTTCATTGCCCGGCACATCTATCACCACTTCATCGCCGACGAACTCCCCGTCCCGCAGTGGCCGTTCGAAGGACCGAAGGACCCGGATGCCATCCAGTTGATGGTCAACGCCTACTTCGCCAACGACTACAGCATTGGTGCGATGCTACGGGCGGTGTTTGAGTCGGACATGTTCAAGTCAGAGGCCACGCATAACGCCCGTATCAAGGCCCCCGTTGAGCTGGTGGTCGGCACGCTACGACTTGCGGGTGGTTTCGACTGGCCGACGCAGGACATCTTCAAGGCCACCGCAGCTTGCGGGTACATGGGGCAGTCCCTGCTGTCACCCGTCAGTGTTGAGGGTTGGATGGGCGGAGGAGATTGGATCAGCACCGGTTCGATGGTGCAGCGGATTAACTTCGCCAGCGACGCCGTCGGGGATCCCAATAAAAAGGGCATCAAGTCGATCATCGCCCGTATCTCTGAGCGACACACCACCGGAAGCGCCGATCCCGAGGCGCTGGTGGACGACATTCTTGAGTTTGCCGGTGCGCTACAGGTTGAGGATGACACGAAGATCGGGTTGGTGACTTACGCCCGGGAACAGGGCGATATCGACCCTCGAACGGACGAAGGCGCAGGAAAGATCGTTTCGATTCTCCAGTTAATCGTCGCCACCCGTGAATATCAGCTGGTCTAGTCGCGATTTATTCAACTCAATAATTTAACTAACTCAGGTCCTGACGGAGCAACTTCAATGACAACCGAAACCGGGGCAAATCTAAGCCTCGAGTACCGCGATACAAACGGCTTCGGCGCGGCCCAGGGCGGGCGCGGTTACTACCTGCCGGTCGATATCGCAGTGCGGAGTGACGACCGTATTTACGTGCTTAGCCGCGGCGATGCGGTCCAGGGCGGCAACGGCGTCAAAATTACCGACATCGAACACACTTGGTATGAGGTGTTTTCCGGTCGTGGCACCGATCCCGGCCAGTTCATCTCCGCCACCGCCATTGCGTTCGACGCCAACGACCGGCTCTTCATGGCCGACGAGAACCTGCACCGGATCACCATTTTCGACGCCGACCACAACTACGTCTCCCACTGGGGGACCGAAGGTTCAGGGCCGGGGCAGTTCGATGGCCCTTCAGGTATAGCGTTCGACAATGACGGCAATCTGCTTGTTGTGGACGACAAGAACCACCGCGTTCAGCGTTACACGCCGGACGGCAAGTACATCAACTCCTTTGGGTCTAACGGCAGCGGTGATGGCCAGTTCAACTACCCGTGGGGAGTTACCACAGCGCCAGGCGGAGTTATTTACGTCTCCGACTGGCGCAACGACCGTATACAGCGGTTCACTAACGAGGGCGAGTTCGTAGACTCCCACGGATCTTCCGGCGACGGGGAAGACCAGTTTAACCGTCCGTCAAACGTTGAGGTTGATGGCGACGGCAACATCTTCGTAGCTGACTGGGGCAACCAGCGGGTACAAGCGTTCGACAGGGACTGGAACTTTCAGACAAGTATCCGGGGTGCCGGTGAGCTGTCCGTCTGGGCGAACGAGTACATCGACGCCAACGCGGACGAAAAAGAGGCTCGTTCCACTTTCGATCCATACCCCGAGGTTGATGTAACCGACCCACACGAAGTATCGGCCCGGACAGAACCCTACTTCTGGGACCCGGTCTCGGTCGTCATGTACGACGAGACAAGGTTGCTGGTGCTTGAGACGGGCCGACACAGGTTCCAGGTATGGGAGAAGGTCTAATTCAACAGGGCCACCAATCCGGTGTCCCAATTGACCCAAACTTAGCCAGATAAATGAAACATTCCATCAGGGAGGAAACGATGTCAGAGCAACGAGAAAAAGTGCTGGTAATCGTCCAGCTTTCAGGCGGAAACGACTACCTGAACTGCATCGTCCCGTACGAAGACCCCCGGTACAGGGACTCGCGCACCAGCGTCAGTATCTCTGAAGAGGATGTGATCCCTCTCGACAACGGCTTCGGTTTGAACCCGGGCATGAGCGCGTTCAAAGAGCTTTATGACGAGGGCAAGGTCGCGATCATCCACGGCATCGGCTACCCGACTCCCAGCCGTTCGCACTTCCGCTCTATGGACATCTGGCACACGGCAACCCCGAACCGCGTCGGCGAACAGGGATGGCTGGGACAGGCGATTCGACAGATCGACCCGACAGGTTCGAACGTCGTGACCGCCGTTAACTTCGGCAACGCCCTGCCCCGAGCACTTGCGGCCCCCGGCGTCCCGGTGGCGTCCGTCGGTAATCTTGAAGACTACGGTCTGCTGACCGGTATGGCGGGCGCAGCTCAGCGAGAACAGGCGTTGAGCGCCTTCAGCCGCATCTACACGCCGGGCGTCGGCAGCGGAATGGTGATGGACTACCTCGGTAAGACCGGGCTAGACGCGCTCAAGGGTGCGGACATCCTGAAACAGGCGCCGAAAATGTACGAGTCCACGGTGGAGTACCCGGACAACCCGATTGCCCAGAGCCTGAAGGGCGCGGCACAGGTCCACATGGCAGATCTTGGCACCCGCGTCTTCTACACGGTGTCCGGCGGCTGGGACACGCACACGAACGAGATCGCCCTGCAGCGTGGGCTGTGGGAAGAGGTATCAACCGGACTACGAGCGTTCTTCCAGGACCTTGAAGAGCACGACCTTGGCCCGGAGGTCACGGTCCTTGTGTTCTCCGAGTTCGGTCGACGAGTCAAGGACAACGGCAACGGCACTGACCACGGTTCCGGCGGCGTTTCGTTCGTGATCGGCGATCAGGTTAAGGGCGGACACTATTCCGAGTACCCGTCACTGGACGTCGGACGACTGATCGAAGGCGACCTCGCCTACAACTTCGACTTCCGCGGCCTGTACACGGATCTGCTTGAGGACTGGATGGGCCTGGACGCGCAGGAAATAGTGGGCGGGAACTTCGAGAAGATATCGCCGTTCGCTGTGGCGGTGTAGCGAGGGCACGGTCGTGCGCGCCCCCCTCTCCCGGTGGGAGAGGCCCATATGCATAAAGGGTGAGGGAGGTTAGAGCGGTTTCCTCCACAACGGCCCTGTCGGTGTAGGGGAGACCTGTCAGCTAGCGTTGGGTAACCTCAACGTCAAACTACGGCTGTACGTCAGAGGCTATAGCGCTCTGCTAGCCGGGAGATTTCGACCCTACGGTGTTGTCGAATTAGCCCTCATATCGCGCAGGTAGAGCCGTCTAAAGAATCACGCCGTCCTGGCGTAGCTCTTGTATCAGGTCGTCGGTCATCCCGACGGCACGCATCACGTTTTCCGTGTCCGCACCCAATGCCGGCGACACTCCCCGTATGTCGGTCGGCGTCTCGGACATGGACACCACCGGACCGGCGAGTCTTTGCGGTCCGAAGAGTGGGTGTTCAAGATCGCGCATGAAGCCCATCGCCTCGACCTGTGGATCATCCGACATTTCTTCCGGCATGTTGACCGGGGCGACCGGAACTCCGGCCTGTGTGAAGGCCTCAAGCCAGTCGGCCAGAGTTCGTGTTAGCAACGTGTCACGCATTTCTTCGTGTAGCGCAGTTGCCTGGTCCATGCTCTCTTGTTGCGACTCATCGAAATCGGGTTCGTCGCTCGGGTCGTAGGCAATTCCCAACACCGTTCGTGCCGCCGCCCGATTTGCAGGCGTCAGCGCGCCCAGCACCATAGATCCGTCTTTGCACTGGTACGTGGAGTAGTAGGCCCTTGAGGCAACCCGTGAAGCGCCTCGTCCCCGGACGTAGGCAGCCTGAACGTCTGAATAGTCGGCACCCTGCTGCCTGAGCTGGTTAATCTCCTGCACCATCGGATCCCTAAGCGTGGCATCGTGTACGGGTTCTCGCATCACGACAGTGTCCTGCACGGCGATCGCCGCTTGCAGCAGTGAGGTCTCGATCTTCTGGCCCTTGCCGGTGATCGCCCGGTGGTACAGCGCCGAGGTAATTCCCACCGTGGCCGAAAAACCGGCGCAGTAGTCGGCCAGGGAGATGGCACTGATGTTGGCGGGCTGGCCGTAGGCATCCACCTTCATGTCGGCCATCATCAAACCGCTGTAGCCGTTGGCGACGATATCGGTGCCGCCGCGTCTGCCCATCGGTCCGCGGTTTCCAAAGCCCGTGATCTCGCAATAGATCAGCCCCGGGTTAAGTTTCTTGAGTGTTTCGTAGTCGATGCCCAATCGTTCGGACACGCCGGGGCGATAGTTGATCGTCACGATGTCTACGGTCGGCACGACCTTGTGGATGAACGCCAGTCCACGGGGATCCCTGAGGTTGACGGCGACGCTCTGCTTGCCGCGATTGAGCGACTGGAAGCGTTTGCCCTCGTTCGGCATGACAGTGCCGCGGTTGCGGTGTGGATCACCGGCGAGCGGCTCCACTTTGATTACTTCCGCGCCCAGATCGGACATGACAGCGCCGTTGAACGGCAACGCCACGATCTGCGAGAACTCAAGGACGCGAACGCCATCCAACGGTCCGGGCATACTGCTCAATCCTCCTCAGGCGACCTTGCTTCTGATATTCCCCTCCCCCATAGGGAGAGGGCCCAAATACATCACAAATAGTTCTGGGAAGAGGGAGAATCCCAACACAGGAACCACCCCCATGGTGCTCCCCCTAGTAGCCCCGGAACTCCGGCTTTCGCTTCTCTAGGAACGCTGCGACGCCCTCTTTGTGGTCATAAGTAGTCCGGGTGAGGTCCTGTCCCCTGGACGCCAGCGGAAGGTGCTCGGCAAGGTCCTGTTGGTATGCTTGGTGGATCAACTGCTTCACGATTCCCATGGCGTACACGGGGCCTCGGGCCAGCTTTGTAGCCATCTCAAGTGTCGTCTCCATCAGCTTGTCGTCCGGCACGACCTTGTTGGCGAGCCCTATACGGTAGGCCTCAGCGCCGTCGATAGGCTCCCCGGAATACTGCATCCACAGAGCATTTGCCATACCCACCAACTTGGGCAGTTGCCACGCCGATCCATCGGCCGGGACAAGCCCGCTGCGGACGAACGCTTCATTAAATCGTGCGCTCTCGCCCGCGATCCTGATGTCACAAGACAGTGAGATGCCACATCCAAGACCGTATGCGTGCCCGTTTACCGCTGCGAACGATGGCTTATGAAGGTTGTGCAGCTTGGGGACGATCGCCGGGCCGGTTTTTGCACCCAACGCTTCACGAGACGTGTAATCGGAATCAAGTTGTTCCCATGAAGTTGACCGATGTTCCGGGGCGTCGACAGCCTCTGCTTCTGCGTCGTTGATTCGCTTCTGAAACCCTCTGACGTTGGCCCCGGACGAGAACGCCCTGCCCGACCCGGTGATCACAAGTACTCGCAGATCGTCGTCTTCTGCGAATCGGTCGACCTCCGACTCCAGCTCCGGCATGAGCGGTTCGCCCAGAGCATTGAGGGTGTCCGGGTCGTTCATCGTGAGGATGAGCACCCCTTCGGGCGTCGTCTCGGAGATGATCTTCTCGAACGGCATCAGGGCGGCTCCTGTCATATCGGTGCTAGGTGTGAACGGAAACTGCGGGGAGGATAACGTAGCGAGGGGCCACGCGGGTGGTACGTCAGCTCGGAGGTAGTTTGCGTAGCGGAAATCCTGCCGCATCCGAGCGGCATCGGCGCCAACCTAGTCCGCTGTCTCGAAGACTTCGATATCCCGTTGTATCTCAGCACCACAGTGGTAGAGATACAACGGCAAGTCCCGGGTTACCGGCGTCACGCTCGCTCAGGTGGGTCCGAAGATGGGCGAGATAAAGGGAACGCGCGCTACGTTGAGTGCGACACCTTGCTACTCTCCGTCGGGCTGATCCCCGAGAATGAACTCACGAACAAGATTGGGGTCATCACGAACCCACTCACCACCGGCACCATCGTCGATGACTCGCTCAGGACATCCGTGCCCGGCATCTTCTCCTGCGGAAACGTTCTGTCTGTATTTCTATTCCCGCGTAATCTGGCACAGATTACGCGGGAACGAGCCAGTTCTGTATGAGGCCTCGCTGAGCACTGCACTTACCTGAACTCAGAGGAGTCGGTTAGCCAAGCTCCCGCGCTGCATCACTCTCTAGTTCGCTCAGCTTCTCCACACGCCGCCGGAAATGGTCCTCCGTACTGAATTTTGCGCCCAGAAACGCTCGCATAATCTCCTCAGCAAGATTCAGGCCGATTATCTGCGCTCCCAGGCAAATTACGTTTACGTCGTCATGTTCGACACCCTGATGCGCCGAGTAGGTGTCGTGACTCAGTGAGGCGCGTATGCCAGGTATCTTGTTGGCCGCGATCGCCGCTCCTACGCCCGTCCCGCAGACCATGATCCCTCGCTCCACCCTGCCCGCTTTGACGTCACCACACACAAGTCGAGCGATGTCCGGGAAGTCCACCGGTTCTGTGCTGTTAGTACCGTGATCCGTCACCTCATGGCCCCAGGACTGGAGCAGATCAACCACCGGCGCTTTCATCGGAAATCCGGCGTGATCTCCTCCTACTGCGATGCGCATTTACGAGGTCTCACTTTCGTTATGTCTTGAAAGGGCTAGTAGTGGATTGCCGTTCCCATGCCTCCGCCAGCGGCGATGACATCTCCGTTGATGGCGATCGACCTTGGAGATGACAGGAAGGTCACTACGTAAGCAATCTCTCTTGCGTCGACGAGATGCTTGATCGAGTTGCCATGGTCCATCTGTTTCTCTATCTCCGCCTCCGACACGCCCTCGCTTTTGGCCCGGTTGGCGACGATCCCGACGGTCCGTTCGGTCCTCGTAGCGCCCGGGTGGACGACCGTCACGTTGATGCCGTCGGGACCCAGCAGGTTGGCCAGGTTCTTCGTCATCGCCACAACGGATACATTACGAACGCTTCCTATGGTCGAGCCGGCGTTCCGTGCGGCCATGCCTGAGATATTGATAATCCGGCCCCATCCCTGCGCCTTCATCAGAGGTGCAACCGCCTGCGCACCACGGAGGTAGCCCATCACTTTGACGTTCATGTCGTCCCACAGATGGTCTTTGGTGAGCTCTTCAAAGGTGGGTACCGCTCCGCCCCCTGCCACCGCGGCGTTGTTGACGAGGATGTCGACGTGACCAAGCGCCTCATTTGCCTGAGCGACCATTGACTTCACGGAATCGTCGTCGCCCGTGTCCACGGTGATCGGGATGATGCGTCGTCCGGTCTCTGCAGACAGTTCTGCGGCCGTGGCTTCAAGCGCTTCCAGCCCGCGGGATGCGATGACCACATCGACGCCTTCAAGTGCCAGCTCGCGTGCGATGGCCTTGCCGATGCCACGGCTGCCGCCGGTGATGATGGCCGTTTTTCCGTTGAGTTCGAGATCCAAGATGAGTCTCCCCGTGGTTTCGGGATGTCTGCGCCAGTTTATTGCGAAGTAATGGGGCGTAACTGTATACCCGGTTTCGCGTCAGGGTCTAGTTCCCGTCGCAGAGGGCACGAATTCCGAGATAATAATCGACGCCACGCGTAGAGATGGGTCATACGATTACCCTTAGTCAAAACACCGGAAAGCGCTGACCATGCCTGATACGTATGACATAAAACGCTCCATAGAGCAGATGCCGATTGACGATATAACTCCGATTGTGCGTAAAGCAGTTGGTTGCGAGTCCGCCGTTGTGAAACGAGGTTGGGCCGCCGAGGCGTTGTCGGTTGTGACACACGCGAAGAGAGGCGGTCCGGTAATCCGGGCCGCCTCTCTTTAATTTCTTTGTCGCTACTTAGCCCTTTAGAACCGCAGCTAAGCGCTTAGCCACGACCTCTTCCTCACCGTCGTTCAACCCGACCATGCCCACCTGCATTCCGCCAAAGTAAGGATTAACACGGGTCCAGATCGGCGGGTCGCCGTCCTTGAGTCGGGCGACTATCTCTTCCTCAGAGATTCCAACAACGCTCTCGTCGATGCTCAAGAACATGTTGAACACCGATGCGCCTGTGGGGTCTCGGTCGACTTCAACCGTCACACCCGGGATTCCCGTGACTGCGCGCTCGATGTGGGTCAACTTCACGTCCAGTTTGGCTATGCGCTCTTCGTGGTTCATGGTCAGCCACTCACGCACCGCTGCGGCGACGCCCACGATCTCCTGTCTGTCGATCTTTTGGGGTCGTCCGATTCCACGAACACGTCGCTCTTCGAACGAAATAAAGCTGTTCAGGCGAACTCGATTAATCCAGGTCTTTGATCCAACGACCATGCCCGCTGAGTGAGGGGTGCCGATGTACTTGGTGCCGTAGGCGACCATGTCCGCTCCAAGTTTGGCGTACTTACCCATGTTTTCGGTCGGGTACACCTGCCCTGCTGCGTCCACTATCACAGGCAGGTCATGGTTTTTGGCGATAGCGATCACCTGTTCAACGGTGAGCACGGACGAGTCTTTTATCTTCTCGTTTGCGACGTAGTGGAGCGCAGCCGTCTTATCGTTGATAGCAGCTTCTAGCTCGTCCTCGGTCGTTCCTTCGTCGGTGCCGTACTCGATCAGCTTCGCACCGGCGAAGTTCAGCGTACGGTCGTAGTGGTAGCGCTGCTTCTTCTGAATCAGGATCTCGTCCGGCATCCCGGTGGTGTCCGGAAGCTGCCCAACGAAATCGTCGTTGTCCCTGGTCATCGCGGCGGCCGTGGACAGGACCAGAGCAGACGCAGCGCCGGACGTGATGTACGCGGCCTCTACTCCAAGCATGTCTGCTATGAGCCCCCCGGCCTTGTCCTCTAGCTCCGCCAGCGGCACGTAGGCGTTGTTGGCGCGCTCCATCGCATCTCTGACGGTGGGCGATGTTTGAGATCCACCAAGAAGCGTCACCGATCCGATGGCGTTGATGACGGGCGTCGCACCAAGCTCGTCGTATATGTCTCCCCAACCAGGCTGTGCCATTGAGACTCTCCTTGTTCTGATGTGTATCTGCGGTCGATTTTGCGGTTATTCGGATGTCCGTATCGGGCTGCATCCGATGCGGCGCAGTCTCGCGCTTGAACGGTCTTGAATCTACTCGCTGTCTTGTTGAACCTTATGAGGGCGACCTGGTCGATCAAATTCGTGTTCATCACGATCGATTAGTCGGCTAGGCTTTTCGCACATCCAAATGAACACATCGTCTAACGACGAACAGGAAGGCACATTAATTTCCACGGAATCAGTACTAGGTCACCACATCAGCTCTATCATGGCCGGCGACATCGACGCCCTTCTCGAGGACTTCACCGAAGGACTTCCGTCCTCATGACGCCAGATGGCCCGGTCCGTGGACTGGACGCCCTCAGGGAGTTGTTCACCGGCCTCACGACCGAGCTCCTTCCTCCAGGATCTGAGATGAATCTGATCAACCATACCATCGAAGGTGAAATTGCTTACGTAGTCTGGAGCGCTTCGTGCCGAGAAGTACGACCTCCCTCTCGGCACGGACACGTTAATCGTAAAGAACGACAAGATCGTCGTGCAGACCTTCGCAGCAAAGATCGACCCGAAGTAGTCGTCAGCGACGGGTGCGATCATCGCCTGGTGCTTGTACAACAACATTCGTCGATCTAATAGTCATCCTGAGCCGAAGCGAAGGATCTCGCCGATAGAAGAGCGATAGTAGATCCATCGTGCAGATGTTATCCGGCGGCGAGATTCTTCTTCGCAATCTCCTCAGAATGACTTGTTGTTCCAGAGGGTGAGTTGCCCCATCGACGTTCCTACGCGAAACACCCCCTGGTTATGCCTGGGGTGTTTTCTTTTAAACCGATTCCGTCCAGTCCAAAATCACATTGCCCGACCCTCCGGACGCCATGACTTCAAACGTCGATGGGAGGTCACAGGCGAGTCACTTGTACGTTCACCAAGGGGATGCGGCCCGGAGCACCCGGCTATCGACGAGATCAAGCGCAAGGACTTCATAGCCTGGATGAGCAAATCTGCTCTCCGGACTTCCTGGACGAGTACACAGACGCCCGCTACGGCGTATCGCCGATGGTGGAGTACCTGTCGAAGATGATAGGACTTAACTTTTAGGAGTGCGTGTTGGTGCGGGTCGAGTATCTGCAGGAAGACGTTCTGATGGACGGATATCCAGGAAATTCTTCGCTTTAGACTCAGAATGACAGGGCAGGCTTCTTACGCAAAACGGGCGTGTCACAACGCGCAGAGACGGGGCAAGCCTCGCCAAGGGCGGATAGTCATTCGCCCCTACAGTGTTTTTCGGAAACAATCTCAATGTGCGTAACCCTCGACCCACAAAAACAGGTGTGTCTGCCCTACTTTGCCATGTTGTGATTGACTATTAGAACGTTTGTTCTAATATGTTCTAAGCGGTGGCAACAAGCCCCCCGCTTAGAACAACTTTGGGGGCGGAGTGACTGCACAGCAGGAGAACAAACAACAGGGGCAAGACGACTGCGTTGCACTCATCGGGGCCGGGGAATGGACCGGGTCTGACTGGCATCGAGTTGATATCCCGTTACGTCTTTCTTCATTCTTTCCCATGCGGGAAGACAGCGCTTCTGCAACACATGGCTGGTTGCTCTAATGCCGACGCTTGATGGAAAGCGTGCCGCTGTCGCATGCATCCACATCCCCAACTTCATGTGGCAGGTGGAGTCGCTCCGCCGGCCTGACCTGGCTGATAAGCCGGTGATCATCGTGGGAGAAAGCGGTGGAAACGCAGGTAAAAGAGCGCAGTCGGTGCTCGACTGGTCGCCCGAGCTTGGGGCCAAATTTACTCGGGGTATGCCTCTCAGCGCAGCGCTGGCGGACGCACGTAAGGATGTGACACTGCTGGAGCCGGACCTGCCCCTGTACCAGCGTACCTTCGCAGAGATTCTGACCGCACTGGAAGTGCGCTGCCCGGACGTGGAACCGGACACCAAAAACGCCGAAAGTTATGGGTTCGGCCGTGCATACGTTGGAATTTGGGGACTGGAGCAGCTGTACGGGGACGACGCCCAGGTGGTTCGTGCGCTGTCCAATGCCGTGAACCGGTTTGATGCCCGTATCGGCGTCGGCGAAAACAAGTGGATGTCCTACATCGCAGCCTTGGCCAGTTCACCCGGACGCGGGCTCAAGATCACGGGCGAGCCCGGGCGATTTCTTGCGAAACTCCCGGTCGAATTGCTCCCGGTAGATTTCAAGTTGGTCACCCGGTTTCACGGGTTCGGGCTGCACACGATGGGAGATATCGCAGCGCTGCCTCCGGGGTCGATGCAGGCGCAGTTCGGTGGCGACGGGGCGCTGGTATCAGACCTGTCGAACGGCATCGATCATCGGCCCCTGGTGGCCCGTCGAACCGAGGAGGATGTTTCGGAGTACCTGGAGTTTCAGGACGCCACGGCCAGCATGGCGATGATTCTCCCGGCGATCGAGAGTCTTTTATCGCGTGCATACGCCCGTCCGCAACTCACTCGTCGCTACGCACGCGAGGCAAAGTTGGAGGCGAATGTGCTGCGCAGGCCACCGTGGACGATGCGAGTGGCGTTCAAGGACCCTGCCGGCTCCAGGACAAAGGCCATGTTTTCTATTAAGTCGAAGCTCGACGATCTGGCGCTGCCGGGGCCGATCGAGGACATGCGTCTGACGCTTTCCGGGCTGACCGGTGAAGCCGGACGGCAGGAGTCGCTGTGGACGGAGGTCCGGCGGGATCAGAAGTTGCAGGAGGCGGTGAGTCAACTAGAGGCACGGCTGGGGACGACCCCGCCGGTCTATCAGGTACGGGAGTTAGAGCCTTGGTCACGAATCCCAGAACGCAGGCACGCACTAGTGCAATTAAGCCCTTAAACGCCCCCACACCCGTAACGGTGAGCGCCGACGATCGAGGGATGCCGTTATCGGTGTCTTACGGGAACAGGCTGCACAAAGTGGCCGCTGTGGAGGACATGTGGAAGATCAATGACGAGTGGTGGCGGGGGCCTGAGAAGGAGATAGAGCGGGTGTATTTCCACACCCGGCTAGTCGACGGTCGCCCGATAACGCTGTTCCACGATCTGGCTATCGACACCTGGTTCCGTCAGTGAGGGGGAGCCGCAAGAAATAACCTTCTCCTACATTAGAAGGGGGCAACTGAAGAAGGGGGCAACTGAAAACCCTCTCCCTGGGAGGGAGAGGGTTTAGGTGTGGGTCACGCGGCCATAGGCCGTAGGTCCCGCTTAAACATTGAGCTAATGCCGATACGTAAGAAGGAACATAGGAGTCTGGCCGGGGGTTATCGCGATCTGGATATCGCGCCGGGTGGGCCACGTGATGCCCCAGAGATTGATGAGGGAATCGGGTCGAAGGCTGTTGATAGTTCTCCGCGTATGGAGAAGCGGCGTACTTCTAGTGTTCGCGCTCGTGAGGCGCGGACACGTGTGGAAGGTTTGGACTCCCCCTTACCCCAACCCTCTCACGCGGAGGGGAGAGGGGGCAAAGGAATTTCCTTCTCTGCTGACACAGCAAACACCCGTTCCCCTTCTCGGGAGAAGCCAATCTCTCACCCCCCCTACGCCGAGCTTCATTGCCACTCTAATTACTCGTTCAAAGAGGGCTCATCTCACACCTCTGAGTTGCTGATTGAGGCGCAGGCACTTGGCATTCGTGCTCTCGCTATTACAGACCACGACAACCTTTGTGGCGTGATGGAGTTCGCTCAGGCGGCTAAAGGCGTCGGAATCAAGCCCATCACTGGCGTCGAGGTCACTCTCAAGAGCGGCCATCACTTGACCCTGCTTGCGGAGAACGCGGAGGGCTATAAAAACATCAGCCTCCTCACCACGCGGGCGCACATGGACCCGCCCGAGCGTCCCGGTACTCGAAATGGTTCTGGTGGTGTCCTCCCTGCACTAGATCCGTCCCTGTTCAAAGACCATTCCGCCGGCGTGATCTGCCTTTCCGGATGTCGACACGGAGAGATCTCTGAGCTGGTTCTTACGGGCGATATTGGCGAAGCCCGACGATTGGCGGCCCAATACCGGGACTGGTTCGGTGCCGACAACTTCTTCCTTGAGCTACAGCAAAACCTCGTACTCGGCGATACCGAGCGCAACCGGCTCATGGCGGACATTGGCACGGACCTCGGCGTCCCCATCGTCGCCACCAACAACGCCCACTACCACCTCCGAGAGCGCAGCCATCTGAACGATGCACTGGTCGCCATACAACACAACAAATCGCTCGAAGAGACGCATCGAGAACGCCGCGCCAACGACCAGTTTTACCTGAAACCCCCGTCAGAGATGGCAGCGCTATTCGCAGTGTATCCGGAAGCCATCTCAAACACGGTCCGTATCGCCGACCGTTGCGATTTCGACCTCACGTCGGCAAAGGTATACGCCTTCCCGGATTACGACGTCCCGGACGGTCACACCCAGACGAGCTGGATTCGCAAGCTGTGCGAGGAGTCCGCCGTCCGCAAGTACGGCGAGATCAGTGAAGCCATCAGTGAGAGGTTAGATGAGGAGATGGCGCTGCTGGAGAAGCACAACCTGGCCGGGTTCGTGCTCCAGTACTACGAGATCATCAAGATCGCCCGAGAGGTTCAGGAAGACCTGGGCCTGATCGAGCCCGGATTACCCCTTGAAGAAAACCCGCCGGGGCGCGGGCGAGGATCCTCGGTTGCGATGCTCATCGGCTACCTGATCGGTCTCTCGCACATCGACCCGCTTGAGTTCGGATTGACGCTGGACCGCTTCATGCCGGACGCCGATATGGACGGTCCTCCAGATATCGATCTGGACTTCCCGCGCGATATCCGGGAGAAGCTGATCCTGCGCGTCCACGAGCGCTGGGGCAATGACCGCGCCGTGCTCACCGGCATGATCTCGACTTACCGAATCAAGGGCGCTATCCGGGACATCGGCAAGGCGCTCGGGCTTCCCGAGGACGATCTGGACACGCTCACCAAGCGAGTAGACGGCCACGCCGGGTTAAAAGATCTTCCCGCCGAGATGCGATCTTTGCCGGAGTATCGGGGTCGTGCGGACCTGCCGATCTGGCAGGATCTTGTTCGGTTAGCACTGCAACTTGGAGGGTTCCCGAAGTACCTGGCGCAGCACCCCGGCGGCATGATCCTCTCGGCACGCCCGCTCTCGGAAACCGTCCCGCTCCAGCGCAGCGCCATCGATGGTCGATACATCTGCCAGTGGGACAAGGGCAGCGCGGACGACGCCGGTTTTGTGAAGATCGACTTCCTAGCACTTGGCGCGCTGTCGCAGATGAACGAGGCGCTCAGGTTGATCGAGCAGCGCACGGAAGAGCGTGTCGATCTGTCGCGCATCGATTTCGAGGACCCGAAGGTGTACGCCATGCTGCACAGAGCAGATACAGTCGGCGTATTCCAGGTTGAGTCGGCCGCCCAGATGCAGACGATCCCACGAATTCGACCAAAGAATCTGTTCGAGATGGCGTGGGAGGTCGGGGCAGTCCGCCCCGGGGCTGGCGTCAACGATGGTGTGTCGATGCTGATCCGACGTCACAACGGCAAGGAGCCTGGCTGGCAGTACGACCACCCACTTGAAAGAGCGGCGCTTGAACGCACCTACGGCGTGCCGCTCTACCAAGACCAGTTGATGGAACTGGCGGTCCACGTCGGCGGGTTCACCCCGGCAGAAGGCGACAGAATGCGTCGGGCCTTCGGTCGACGTAACCGGGACGATTTGATCCCCTTCTGGCGTGAGAAGTTCATGTCCGGAGCGTTGGGTCTGGGAGTGCCTCCGAAGGCTGCGGAGAAGGTCTTCAGCAAGTTCCACGGCGAGTTCCAGTTCCCGGAGGCGCATGCATTCGCATTCGGTGTTACCGCCTACCAGATGTCATGGATGAAGCGTTACTACCCGCTGGAGTTTTTCGTGGGGCTGTTCAACCAGCAGCCGATGGGTTTCTACAACCTTGAGACTCTGAAAGAGGACGCAAAGAGACACGGCGTGCAGGTCTTAAACCCGGACGCTAACCGAAGCGGGAAGCTGTCCGTAATCGACGATGAGCGTCTCAGGCTGGGCTTTGCACACGTATCGAAGGTTCGGTCTGCTACGGCGGACCAGGTGCTTACCGAGCGTGATGCGAACGGGCCGTTCGCCTCTGTAGCGGACTTCATGGCACGCACCGGCGTACGTCATGAGCCGCTCGACAAGCTGGTGGATGCAGGGACGTTTGATTCGTTGACGTCGCGAGCGATGGCAACAAAGGCTCCCGCGCTGGTCGGCGTGCTTGAGGTTCCGGGTCCGGTGCCCCTGCCGTCGAGTCCGGCCACCAGTGATGTGGTCCGGGGACAGCGAACCGTCTGGACGCCCTCTGATGAGTGCAGGCGTGAAACAAAGTGGGAGGTAGGGCTGCGTTATCGGCCAGTAGGACGCCAGCTTGCCTTTGAGCTGCCGGTTGAACAGGACATGGTGGCGCTGCCGGAGGCGTCCGAGTGGGACGTGATGAAGGGCGAGTACAACACGTTGGGTCTGTATCCACGCGCTCATCTGATGGAGAAATTACGTCCGCACCTGCCGCCGGATCTCGTGCGGAGCGCCGATATTCGTGATCTCAAGGACGGTGCTCCGATACGTGTGGCCGGGGTGGTGATACGTCGTCAACGGCCGCTCGCAAAGGCGGTGTTCATCACACTGGAGGATGAGACCGGTCACACACCGTTGGTGATCTGGCCAGATGTGTACGACCGGGTCCGTCGAATAGCACGCGAGCCGATATTGCTATGCAGCGGAAAGGTGTCGCACCGAGAGGGGACGTTGAACGTTGTGGTCAGCACGGTCACGCCGGTGCCGACTGATGTCGCCATGCTGAAGTCGAAGGACTGGGGGTAATGCCAGTGGCTTTTATAGTGCCCCACCTCAGGTACCCACATGTCAGCTGGTCTCCATGCAATTTGTCATTCTGAGGAGCTTGCGATGAAGAATCTCGTCGTTAGATGTCGTCCGCACATCGAAACACCAAACCCTCTGCAACCGGCGAGTACTTCGCCTCGGGCTCAGGATGACTGGGTGCTAGGTCAAAGGCCAAACGCGATAGTGCCGCCCTACTCGTCGTACTTTTCGACGCCGCCCTCGTAATGCGACTCACCCATCTGGCGTTGGATCTCGTATATCGAACCCAACTTCGATGGCTTTGGCTCCGGGAATATGACCGGGACCTTCTCAAGTCGCGCCACATTAGTGGACTCACCCCGCACCATCCGCTCATTCCAAGCGTCCCAGTCCGGGATGCCGGATAGCGGGAAAGCGTCCGCCGCCATGTAGCCCTGTAACAACAATCTGCGTGGGCGTGTCGACAGGTTCGGAGCCGAGCCGTGCAGCAGGCGAACGTGGTGGAGAGATATTCCGCCTGCCTTAAGCAGGAACGGCGTCGCTTCTTCAATATCAAACTGATCTCGCGAGACCGCTCCGACGAATACCCCGTTCTCGTGGTGGCTGAGTTCGGCACCTCGATGCGATCCGCCCAGTCCCATGAGCGCACCGTTCTCCAGCTCCATGTCGTCGAGCGGGATACCGACCTCAAGGATGTCGTCGTTCGTGTGCGGATAGAACGCCCAGTCCGTGTGCCATTCAACCTGACTGCCACCCTCAGGACTCTTCATGTTGAGCTTCGATCCGATGGTCCGGATATTGGGGCCCAGCAGGGACTCCACGACATCCAGAACGGCATCGCTGCGCAACATCCGGGCGAACACGTCGTGATGCTTCTGTGGTTCTTTGAGCCGGCGTAGTTTCGGATTCTCCGGCGTGTGTCCCGGCTCCAGGTCAAACTTGTCCGTGTGATCCGTTACCGAGCGAGATTCCTCAACAAACTCGTCAGCCACTCGACGTAACTCGTCCAGGTCACTCGTCGGTACGACGTCTTCGACAGTGATGAAACCGTTCTGAGTGTAGAAATCGACCTGATTTTGAGAAATCATCAAAAAGTGTCCCATAGAATGCCGCGACCGGTTACGGATCGGCGACGCCAGAGATTGCAGCCATGCAAGGTCGTTAGATCATCTGCGGGCGCGCGCCCTAGGTCAAGTAGAACGGCCAGATGTTCCGCGTGTACCCGTGTGTTCTGGCAATGACGGGCCGTACAATGTCCGTTTGCCATTTCATCCCACTAGCCCGGTCGCCGCCATGCCAATCATCTACCGCCCGATCACGATGGACGAGTTCGACGAGTTCGACCTTGCCGTGGTTCGAGGCTTCTCCGCTCACCCCAGCCCCAACCCCGCCGTAAAAGACTTCGTCAGGCGCACATTCGAGCCCGAGCAAAGTGTTGTGGCATTCGACGGCGAAAAGATAGTCGGGACTTCGGCGTCAATGACGTTCAATATCTCTATTCCCGGGCAAGCCAGTCTTCCGCTTGGCGGCATAACGGAAGTGACCGTGTCCGCAACACATCGGCGCCGGGGAATCCTGACCGGGATGATGCGACGTCAGCTTGATGCGCATCACGAACGTGGCATTCCATTGGCTGCGCTCTGGGCTTCGGAGTCGGTGATATACGGTCGATTTGGCTACGGAATGTCCGTGACCCACGAGCATCGTGAGATAGACCTACGGCACACAGCGTTCTCCCACTCACCTGAGCTCCGTGGGCAGATGCATTTCGTTTCAAAAGACGACGCACAGAAGGTGTTCGCACCGGTCCATGATGTGGCCTGCCGGGAGTACCCGGCGATGATCGCCCGCAACGATCTGGGCTGGGAAGCCGCCATCACCGACCCGGACGGGATACGTGTTAACGCCCCGGCACTGTTCTACGCATACTACGAGGTGGACGGGCATCCGAGCGGGTACGTGATCTACCGAATACGACACAACATAGTTGAAGGCCACGAGAGCAACAAGGTAGAGGTGAAGGAACTCGTAGCGATCGACGACGAGGCTACCGCAGCCCTCTGGCGTTTCTGCTTCGACATGGACCTCGCTTCCACGCTCTCCGTCGGTCACGGCGCATCGATAGACGATGGTCTGTCGTGGATGCTTTCCGACCCACGTCGACTCAAACGCAGTACGTACGACGGACTGTGGGTAAGGTTGATCGATGTGCCGACGGCGTTGGCGGCACGCACCTACTCCGAAGATGGATCGCTAGCGATCCAGGTCGAAGACTCGTTCTGTGACTGGAATACCGGCACGTGGCGGACAGACGGCGGACCCGACGGCGCTGATTGTGCCGCTACCAGCGACGCGCCTGACATCTCGATGTCGGCGGCCGATCTCGCCGCGATCTACATGGGCGGCTCAAAACCGTCTGAGATAGCGCGATCCGGTCGAATTATCGAGAATGTATCAGGCGCGCTAGGTCGGGCCGATCGAATGTTTGCCGCGTCGCGCAAGCCCTGGAACCTGGTGGACTTTTAGTCCTTTAACATTCCCTTTCACCCCCCTTAGCCCGGTCACTTTTATGCCAATTACCTACCGCCCGATCACGATGGACGAGTTCGACGCGTTCGACCTTGTCGTAGCGCGAGGCTTCTCCTCCCACCCCAACTCCAACCCCGTCATAAAAGACTTCTCCGAACGGGTTTTCGAACCGGAACGGAGTGTTGCGGCGTTCGACGAGGAGAAGATAGTCGGGACTTCTGCGGCGCTAACACTCAACATATCGGTCCCCGGCAAGGTCAGTCTGGCGCTTGGCGGCATTGAGAAAGTGACCGTGTCTGCAACACACCGGCGCCGGGGGATCCTGACCGGGATGATGCGGCACCAGCTTGATGAGCACCACGAGCGCGGCATACCGTTGGCTGCGCTATGGCCTTCGGAATCGGTGATATACGGCCGGTTTGGATACGGGATATCCGTAACCCACGAGCACCGCGAGATAGACCTACGTCACACAGCATTCGCCCACTCCCCCGCCCTACGAGGGCAGATGCACTTCGTTTCGAAGGACGATGCCCGGAAGGTGATCGCACCGATCCATGAACTGGCTTGCAGGCAGTACCCGGCGATGATCGCCCGCAACGATCTTGGTTGGGAATCAGCGATCACCGACCCGGACGCTATGTCGGCCGGTGCCCCTGCATCCTTCTTCGCATACTACGAGGTGGATGGGGTTCCAACGGGATACGTGATCTACCGAATCCGACACAACTCAGTCGCGGGCCACGACAGCAACAAAGTAGAGGTGAAAGAACTCGTCGCTAATGACGACGAGGCTGCCGCAGCGCTATGGCGTTTCTGCTTTGACATCGACCTCGCTTCCACGCTCTCGGTCGGCCACGGCGCATCGTCGGACGATGGACTGTCGTGGATGCTTTCCGACCCACGTCGACTCAAGCGCAGCACGTACGATGGACTGTGGCTGAGGTTGATCGATGTGCCGACGGCGTTAGCGGCGCGCACATATTCCGAAGAGGGATCACTGGCGGTCCAGGTCGAGGACTCGTTCTGCGACTGGAATGCCGGGGTGTGGCGAATAGACGGCGGATCTGACGGCGCTGACTGTGTCGCTACCAGCGACGCGCCTGACATCTCCATGTCGGCCGCCGATCTGGCTGCGATCTACATGGGCGGTTCAAAACCGTCTGAGATCGCACGATCCGGTCGTATTGTCGAGAACGTATCGGGTGCGCTGGGTCGGGCCGACCGCATGTTTGCGACGTCACGCAAGCCCTGGAACCTGATGGAATTTTAAACCACCTGTTCAGTTACTAATCTCTAAATCGCGATCCTGGAAAACCGCCACGTGGCGGCTCACGGGCACGAGCCTTCGCTCTGACTGGAGATCCGTTAGCGGCCGAGCCTAGCTGTCCTTACCTACCGGCCAGTCTCTCCGCGTCCTGAGACACATCCGCGTGCTGCCAATTCACTCATCGGATTAATAGCGGGCAGGCTGGATACTCAGGAACTCAACAAGAAACTTGAAAGTTCCTTGACATTGCGCGCGTAAAATATGGTCGTAGCAATGAAATTAAAGTGGGTTCTAACCCGGTCAGGGAGTCTCAAAAGATGAGTCGTCGATGGATTCTGGGACTTGTCGTGACGGTTGGGGCGGTTGGAGCGCTCGTCGGAGCAACTACGGCCTCTGCCGACTTCCGAAGCGGATCTCACGGGGGAGAGGTGCTCGACAGGGTCGCCTCGATCCTCGGCATAGAGCGCACGGAGTTAGACGACGCATTCGACCAAGCAAAGTCCGAGATCAAAGATGAAAAGCAGGCGGAAGCGCTCGTAGCGCTTGTCGAAGCCGGTACCCTGAGCGATGCCGAGGCCGCCGAGATTGTTGACTGGCTGAACTCCCGTCCGTCGTCTATTGAGGGCATCAACCCGCAGACCCGGAACGTTTTCAAGTTCCACAACGTATTCAAGGGCGACGAACCGTCCATCGCTGCACTGCCTATCCCATCCATCAGCCCTGAACTACTAGCACGGCTGGTAGAAGCGGGCACACTCACGCAGGACGAAGCTGATGCCATCCAGGCATGGCTAGACGACCGCCCGGATGCCGCCGATAAACTGGTACCTGAAACCGCACGTTCGCTGGAGGGCATAGTCCCGTTCGGCGGCGGCGGATTCCACGGATTTGACCATGACGGTGAAGGGCTAGACCCTGAAGTGTTTAGGGATGGGCTCAGGGAACGACTTGAGCAGTTTCGGGAAGATATGGAGATGGGAGATATTCCGGCCCTGCCAGATTTCCGGGACATCCCAGATTTCAATCTACCCGAGGGTGGTTTCTTCCAGTTTGATGGAGATGGATTTGAGTTTGATTTCGGAGACGCGGGGGCCGGTTTCTTCTTACCTGGTGGAAGAGGACATGATGATCACGGCTCCCAGGGATTTCGGGGATTCGGGAATTTCGAGCGCTTCCACAACTTCCCATCGCCCGCGCCGGAATCCAGCGGCGACACCGAACCGATCAACCTGAAGTAGCTCTAACGCCTCTAAACTCGGGCAGCAGGATTTTTCACATGGCACAGGCGCAAACAGTCGTGGGCAGCTCTATGTCTGACTCTAATCAGTCGACCGAATCGGAAAGGCCCATCCTCGTAGTCGAGGACGATCCCGACACGGTTAGGCTAATCCGACTTTACCTGGAGCGTGACGGCCACAACGTGATCGAATCCGGAGATGGCATCGACGGTCTTGAGATGGCGTTGACCGAGTCGCCACGTCTGGTGGTGCTGGACATGATGCTGCCGGGGATGGACGGGCTCGCCGTGTGCGAAAGGCTCCGTGCTGAGTCCGACGTACCGATCATTATGCTGACCGCACGCGTTGAGGAAGCCGATCGACTGACCGGTCTGGACAGTGGTGCAGATGACTACGTCACAAAACCCTTCTCACCCCGTGAGCTGGCTGCCCGGATTCGCGCCGTATTACGGCGGACGTCTCCAAAAGAAAATATAGATGACGCGGAAAAGATCCAGACGTTTGGGCCGATCGAGCTCGACATGCGTGCCGGGTTGGTCAAGGTTAACGGGGCAATGCTCCGTTTCACTGCCACCGAGATGCGTTTGCTTTCCTACCTGATGTTGAATATCGGCCAGATCCTATCCAGAGACAGCATCACCGAGAAGATCCTCGGATTTGACTACGACGGGATGGACCGGACCGTGGACACGCACATCTCCAACATCCGCAGAAAACTGGAAAACTCCGCCGGACGGCGGTTTGTCCACACCGTTTACGGGATGGGATACAGGTTTGGCGATGCCTAGCTGCGCACGGTCCCTTCAGTTCAGGCTGACGCTTGGGTTCACGTTGATCCTGGCGGGTGCCCTGCTGTCCGTAAGCGCCATTACCTACGCCACCACTGAACGCAGGATCGACTCATTCAGCGATGAGCTGTCGGAGGCGCGCGCCGACCGGCTTGATCAGGTTGTTTCCGATTCGTACAACCAGAATGATGGCTGGGACGGGGTTCAGGACGCGCTTGTACAGGTATCACGGCTCTACGACTGGCGAATCGTCATCGAAGACGAGGGCGGGTTCATTGTCGGAGACTCCCACTCGGCGTTCGACGGGAACCCATTGATATCTCAGTATTTCCTCCAACGACCGGTGGTCGTCGGAGGGATCACGATGGGTAATTTTTTTATCGAAAGAGGTGAAGGATTTGTCGCGCCGCCCGGCTCCCGGTCTTCATTTATTCGTGAGTTTGCGCGTCGGCAAAGCGGACAAGGAATCACCGGGTTTAGTCAGCACCCACCACCACGCCGTGACGCGGATAACATCGACGATGACGAAGAGGATGACGACCGCACGATAGCCCCCGAGATTGTTCTGGCCGCAGAGCCACAACTGTCCGAGCTGGCGTCTGCATTCAACCGATCCTTGCTCTGGTCCGGAATCGCAGCCGCAGCAGCGGGAATCGGAATGGTCACCTTCACTACACGACGTGCGCTTGCACCGGTCCACGAGTTGAGCATCGCCGCTTCAGGCCTGGCCCAGGGTGATCTGTCACAGCGCGTTGAGGCAAGCGCCGGTAGCGAACTTGGCGACCTTGGAATCGCTTTCAACGACATGGCGGGCGCTTTGGAAGACGCCGAATCAGAGCGTCGACGGCTTGTGGCAGACATAGCGCATGAGCTCAGAAGCCCGTTAACCAACATTCAGGGCTACCTGGAGGCGATCAAGGACGGCGTTCTGGATGCCGATGAGCGGACGATCGACACAATCTACTCTCAGACGAAGCATCTGGGTGCGCTTGTTGAAGATCTTCGTCTGCTCGCACTGGTCGAAGCAGGGAGCCTACGGC
>Ga0302135_10000560_pt1 | contig 22581 bp, 29 predicted proteins | sample CBN3_surface_MG_FD_203119 | JGI IMG/M metagenome (GOLD analysis project Ga0302135, IMG submission 203119) | Marine microbial communities from Western Arctic Ocean, Canada - CBN3_32.1 | ecosystem: Environmental > Aquatic > Marine > Oceanic | place: Canada: Western Arctic Ocean | collected...
TGGCTGTAAGACTGAGAGATATAGAGCTAGTCCTTGCTTCAGAAGCTGGCGGACTAGACTTCGTTAAAGAAGGCGATTTGCCTGTTTTTGGGTATTTCTTGCTGAGTATCAAGCATTTAACTCAAGGACAACAAGTAATTCCTGCATCCCCTTGGCTGTAATTATTGCATGCTGAGGATATATAATTAAAAGCTTATTTAGGTGGTGGCAATGCAAACATTCAATGAATTCAAAATGGGCAAAGAAAAGCAAGAAATCGCAACATTAATTTGTGATTTGGGCATCGACCCAGATGCTTTTTTTGAACAAGTTTTAAATGAAGGTACATTCAAAGACGGATTCAAAAAAGCAGGTGATTGGTGGAAGAAGAATGTTACCGCTCCTAACGTAGTTCGTTTGCAATCTTCATATGATCAAGCTAAAACATCTATGGACAACTTTGTAAAGAACTTTATGAATCTAAAGAAAGGAGGGCATTTGAAAAGCAACGATGCCCTCGCTGCTGGAGAAGGGTTATATTCAGCATTAGGGCAGATCAGAAAAGCCCTTACCGGGATGCAAAATCAAGTTGCATCCCTTGATAAGCATGCACAAGGGAGCGTACAAGATACGCCTTACACGGACATCCAGAATTGGGATGGCGACACTGGAATGGGAGTTGGTCAAAAAGCGGCAGCGGCTGGTCAAGCAATAGGACAACGAGCAGGACAAGCCCAACAAGCTGTTCAAGGTTATCAACAAAGAAGAGCCGACAAAAGAACAGCACGTAGGCGTGCCAACGATCCAGTAGTGGGACCAATGGACCGTTGGCAGCAACAACAAGGACAATAAAATGAACAAAAAATGTAATACATTTAATGAATGGCTAGAGCATCGTGATCCAGAATTTTATTCTGAGGTTGATTGGCAAAACATGGCTAAAAAAGGAGCCAAGCTTGGTATGGATGGAGCAAGTATGGCAAAGGCTGGTTGGGACAGCATGGGAGATAAAGCTCGATCAACTGCCAAGAAAGCGGCTCTTGGAGGAGCAATCGGCATGTCGGCCCTTGGTGTGGGAAACAACATGCTTGGTCCTAGCGATATGGATTTGGTGCAAAAGCATTTTCCGAATGTTGTCGCACAAGAATTAAGTCCAGAAGAATTAGACGGCTATGTTGCTATGGCAAAAGCAGGTGAAGCCGGGCAAGCAGCCGACGAAATGAACAAAAAACATTACTTGCAAGACAACGGACAAAAACCAGATGGCGGATTCCGTGATGATATCCCAACCTCTCATTATCAAAATCCCTACTTTAGAAAATAATCAGTGCAATGACTGATTATTTTCCCAAAGCTTAAGATTAACCGCAGCCGCCTGAACCGCATCCGCCTGAACCACATGCTCCGCCGCCCTGTGCAGGTGCTGCGTCTGTTGAGAAGCTAGTGGTGGTATTTAACCCGACAAAAAATATTGTTTATTTTCTCTACTGTAATTTATGATGCCTTCTTTAAATAACTTCATTATTAATGCATCATTTTTAGCATGACAATTATTATGTTCCTTCACAGTCATTACTTGCAGATTATTTAAATCGTTGTTTGTTTTATCTCCATCGATATGATGAACAACTTCTCCCTTTACCAAAGAACGATTCAAATGTTTTTCCATTACCATTGTATGTTCTCTAATTGATCCTCCATAATATCCCGAACTAATGGTTTTTTGAGAAGATGGAGGACCAACATAAACTTGGACATATCCATAAGAATCAATTCTTTTATCCCCAATCTTTTTTTCAAGATTTTCCCTGATAGAATCATGACCCAAAGAGCCTACCACTGAATAATCAATACAGTTTTCACAAAAATGTTTTACTTCTTTGTTCAATCTGTCAGCTAGAATAGTTCCTTTGTCTCTGGCAAATTTATTCTTACATGTATCACACATAAAGTTGTGAATTGTTTTGGTGCATTTCCTTATAAAAATTTTACCTTTTTTTAAAATACAAATTGCCTTCGGTTTCTATTTTAACCACAGCCTGATCCGCACCCTCCTGATCCGCACCCTCCTGAACCGCCCCCAGAATTTTCTTTAACTGAGAAGCTGGTTCCACATCCGCAACTGCCGCCTGTGGCCATTGGGTTGTTAAACAGGAATCCACGGCCTTGTAGGCCATCTTGGAAACCGATCTCTGTTCCAGCTAAATACGGCTGGCTTCTATGATCAACGACAACTCTTAAGCCTTCAATTTCAATCTCAACATCTTCTTCTCCGATATCTTCAGCTTTGATAAAGCCAAGGGCATAAGAAAATCCACTGCAACCTCCACCTTCAACTCCAACCTTTAAAGCATGAGTTTCCAGCGGCATATCTTGCTCAGTTAGAACTCTCTTAATCTCTTCAACTGCTCTTTCCTCAATCTTTAAAGGAGCATAGGTTTTAATTGAAAGCAGATTGGTTTTGAAAATTAAAGTCTCATCGGGACCAATTTTTGAACCTGCTCCAACTTTGCCATAAGCCAAGTCAGAAGGGACATAAAGTTCCCACTCATCCCCTTCCTTCATCAATTGGAGGGCTTCAGTCCAGCCAGCAATTACTGCGTTGACAGCAAAATCCGCTGGCTGATCTCGTTCGATAGAGCTATCGAACACTGTTCCATCTGTAAGTCGGCCTTCATAGTGAACTGAGACAGTATCTGTTTTGAGAGGACTGTTGCCCTCTCCAGATTTCAGAACTTTGTACTGCAATCCACTCTCAGTTGTGACAACGTCATCTTTCTTTGCATTTTCTTCTAAAAAACTCATGTTTGTTCCTCTCGAAAAATTATTCCGTATTTGTCTTTTTCCTCATGATAATCAACCACAAGGTTCTTTAGGTGTTGTGAGTGTAAACGGTTTACAACGACTTGTAAACCATCGACATCTATGATCTCATCATTGAGGTCAGGAATTTTAACAAATTCAACGGCATAGCCCATTCCTTTGAGTTCATTGCCTTCAATTCCAACACGAAAGAAATAATCTTCTATGTCTTCTTGGATCATAACATATTTTACGGCTACTGTGGCTTCTTCAGTTATTCTCACTTGCCGCACCTTCAGAGAATCCTTGCATTGAATTTATTACAAAGTCTATGTCTACCTTTGTAATAGTTAGATGCGGCCTAAATCTAACGCCTCTATCTCCACATGTAAGAGGCAAGATACTTGCAGCTTGAAGTTTAGCTACAAAAGCATCTCTTTTTTCTGAATCGTCAAGATCAAAAGCAATCATAAGTCCTGCACCTCTGACGTTTGATAAGCCATCAATCTTCTTTAATTCTTTGAGAAAATAGTCGCCCATGCGTGCAGCATTACCGACATAGTCGTTATCACGAATAGCTTCGATAATTATTGTGGCTCGAACCATATCAACAATGTTCCCACCCCAAGTGGAGTTGATCCGACCGCTAGTTGTAAACACATTATCTTTGACTTCGTCAACTCTTGTAGTAACAGCTATTCCGCAAACTTGAGTTTTCTTACCAAAACAAAGAATATCTGGTTTGACATCATGATGCTCATAGGCCCACCATTTCCCAGTCAGCCCTAAACCTGTTTGGACTTCATCGAAAATAAGCATGGCTTCATACTTATAAGCCAAGTCTCGTAATCCTTGAAGATATTCTGTGGTGAGATGAATATCCCCGCCTTCACCCATAATAGGCTCAGCAATAATTGCTGCAACCTTGCCAGTTTTTAAAGCAAGCTTGGCTTGCTTCAGGCCATTTAAATCTGTGTCGATTCTTGGCCACTTGAATTGAGGGAAAAATCCGGTTTTAAGAAACCCAGTATTTGTCAAACTCATCGTATAACCGCTGCGACCATGAAAAGCATTCTTCAAGTGAATGACGCTGAAATCTACGTCGACTTCATCTTTCATCGTCAGCCCAATTTTCTTGGCCTTCCAATCAAAGGCACACTTCAAAGCGTTCTCGACAGCAAGTGCTCCGCCATCAACAAAGAAATAATGCTTAAAATCAGGCGTAATAGAAGCAAATGTTTCAACAAACTCAGCGTACTGAGTTGTATACATATCAGAATTGGCCATTTTGCAATGCAATGCCGGGAAGAGCCGAGGAATTCCTGTAATTAAAGCTGGATGATTCCAACCAAGTGCTTGACTCGCAAATTGCGAATAAAGGTCCAAATACACTATTGGCTTTTCGTCATCGCCATATGCACGAGCATCAGCAATCCAAGAACCTACACTAGATTCTTGATCAACAACAACATGGAATCCATCCACTAAGATGTATTTCCTCAACGTTTCTAGAACGTCGTCCGGGTTAATTACTTTCATCTATAATCTCCTAAAAGGACAATCTAACATTCTTCGATTAACTTGTCAATGTATTCATTGACAAGGACATAAGTCCATTCTTTTTTGCCTTCTGGAAGATCAATTTTCAAAATATTCAACGATCTAGCCACTTTTTTTGAGCTTTTATATTTTTTCAATAAATTTGGGATTACAAAACAAGGGTCATTAATGATTGCATGAAATTCTTTATATTTTTGCACAACTAAGGGCAAATATTTTGAGAAATTATTGACAAAAATAGTTTCATTGAATTCACTATACTCGTCATAGTTTAAGATGGCAACAGAATTTTGAATTGTTTTTGGGAATAAAAACTCAGATTCAGAACTTGCAAAATCTGTAGCTAGATTGCAATCCTCAATTGAAACATTTTTTTTGTGAGCATAAAGAATAACAGGAATCCTTGAATTGAAAATTGGAATTTTTGTTCCCCATACAACAACAACATCGAGATCAGAAGCGTTAATGTTGTTTGGATCAAGAATTCTATACTCCATCTGACCTCGACTTGTATTCTTTAAAACAATATCTGTTAACTTCTCTATTTCCCCCAACATGCCAACTTTTAAAGTTTTTCTATTATAACAAGCATCTACGATACATTTTTCCCAAGCCCTAGCAGCCTTATCTTTTGTAAATGTCTTTATCATGTTGTATGCATTGTCAACACCGGCAGCATTTGAGATAGACTTCAAGATTGATTCAGCTATCGCTTCCGCTGTAGAATTTGTTGCGATATCAGTCCCTATGTTACCATACTTCCTGATTAATTCATCTGCTGAGCCACACCTAGAGAATACAGTTGGAGTCTTTGACATCCAACCTTCTGCCAAAGCATTAGAGAATCCCTCGTAGTAGGAAGCCAAAACGAACACATCAGATGCGGCAAATGCATCTCCAACATGATCCACCCAAGGGACCATTTTATACCTGCCGGGAATATATTCATCTAATATCTCATTTAATTCTCTTTGATTAAAAGCAGGAACTCTGCCGACTAACATTAACTTCCATTCATCTGGCAACAAACTCACTGCCTCACAGAGCAACTTAATGTTTTTGTCTAAATTTACTCTTCCTATATGGGCAACAATTTTATCGTCATCATTGAAACCAACTTCTTTTCTAAATGTGTCTCTTCCTTTTGCAACTTTCACTCTATCCTCAGAGTGACCACTGTATATTGTCTGTTTGTTGATTGCATGTTTGGGCAACCATTTCGTACTCCACTCAGAATTACCAACATACTTATCCGCAAAGGTTTTCTGGTGTTTAGATTCTGTGTACCAAGAGGTAGCATTGCATAGCAGTATGCTGGGCTTTCTTATCTTTTCGCAAAGTGCATTGTGTATATGCCACTTTATGATTACGTCTGCCTCTTTTGTTGCTTCTTGTATTGCCTTTTCAAAATTATCATGTATGACCAAATGATCCTTGTCGATGGCAGTATCATATTTGTTTTTTGTGTGAGCATGAAAAGGAGGAAGCTTGCCTTTCAAATCATCACGGATATAAAACTCCCAAGTAGAATTCAATGCTATTCCAACATACTGTATTTTATTTGGATCAGCATCAATAATCATATCTGCAAATTCTTTTTCCGCACCGCCTTTAGTCCATTGATCAATAATCATGGCTACACGAACAGGCTTTAAGGTTTCTTGAAAATGCAAGTGAATATTTTGAATGTCTTCAGGACATATCATTGACATTTTAGATTTTCCATGATATGAAATGATATCATTGTATTGTTTAGGTGTGCCAGCCAATGGGTCTATTGTAATGTCAACAAATCTGTCATCGTAAAAAGGCTCAATTCCTGCTTTGTCTAATGTTATGCCTATGAACCTATCACCCCAATATCGTTCTTCAGAACAAAGATTGCAAAGAGATACGCTGTGGGGAATAGGAACACGCAGATATTGTTCTCCATTAGAGACCACTTCTTCTATAGCTTTCTTACTTAGACACACCCCCGGACCACCGAGTACATAATATGGCCTATCCCACATCCTTACTGGTCCACCACCATAGTAGTCATGTATTCTGTAATCAGAGTCCAATAGTCTGTCTAAGCACACATACGTGTCATCATCGCAAATGAATATGTTTTCAAATTGATAATTTTCTGAACAATATTTAAAAGCTTCAAATTGCTTGTTTGGAACAGAATCATAATCATCACTCGCTCTAACGTATAGAATGTCATCTGTTATGTGCGTTTCACTTGGACCACCAACAATGAACAAATATAAGATGGATGTATTTTTTAGCCATGTTTGTCTCAATGCTTCTCTGTACTCTTCATTCTTTTCACAGCTAGTGATCAGTATTATCATTGTTGTGCGTTTTTCCTAAAGATATATGCCGTTTGAAATGTTTCGGAATTACCTATGCCCAGCAATTCCATTGAGGATGGAAACAAACTTAGAAAATGATCCCTCTGAACGAAGGAAAAATATCCATCCCAAAGGACAGGATATTTCCCCGCAATAAAACCGTCTAGATCAATATCCTTACACCAGTCTAACTTCATTTTGCACATCTTGCTGACAGCTTCCTCATCAATGATGCTCAAATAAAGTGTGCCACCTTCGCTTAATGTTCTAGTTAGTTCAGTCGCCCATTCTTCAATATCTTCAATATGAGGGAAAACAGATAATGCTAATATGAAATCAAAATAATCTTTTTCAAAAGGTAGGTTGGAGTTATTGGTGTGAAATTCATAAGGCAAATTTTCTTTACACCAATCGACAACATCTTTCCTTACATCAACTCCATAGACTTCCTTGTCAGTATCGAAATTTCTAATTACTCTTCCGGCCCCACAACCAAAATCTAAAACTTTTTTTTGATCATCAATATCAATATTGCTTATTTTGAATAGATTTTTCTTAATTTCCGAGAAAGAATTTTTGCCAGAGTTTAGGTATATGAAAAAGGATGCATCTCCATATGGACTCATAAATTCTTCTGGAGGCACAACATATAATCCTTTGGTCTTTTCTCTTACCAAATGACATTTATCAAAATTGTGGTAATATCCGAAACAAGAAAAATCCATTTCGCCCCATGTCCTTACTGCCTGAATGGCTTCTGGAGTGTAATCATTCATTGTTGCGTATGATGTATCATCAGGTGTACTGTTTAGTGTCGGCACAGTTTCGAAATGGTAGCCGAATCCTCCTATGTCTTCTTCCAATGTTTCTAGGTGTATGATGTAATTTGGCCAAAATATGTCTCCTGTGTTCCTTTGACATATAGGAAATTGTATGCGTCTGCAAAACTCGTAGAGAGTTTGAGAGAAATAGTGTCCTCCAACTACAAGTCTGTACTTTACAAAATCAGTAAAAGAATTGATACCTTCTTCGGGCTTGTCATATCGCAAATAATGGTTGTATATTGACAAGGCTCTCGTGTATGGATTTCGTACAGCGATTCCAATAGTCCCCGTTTCTCCCTTGTTTGCATAACGATTTTGAATTTCATAAGGGAGCACGTTTGTATGTTTCTCAATATGTGGCAAGCCAAATTGAGGCCCATGATATTTGATGCCATTTGAATTGGGTGACTCTGTAAAGATATAATCCAGTGTAGAAGAGCCACACTTAGCAGGGGTCAATATTATCTTTTTTTCTTTCTTTAATAGTATCATGCTTTCTCCAAATAAGCCAAGCATTTTGCGTCGTAGAATCCATCTACTCTTCCTATACACTTAGGCACACTTTCGTTAAAGGTATCTTTCCACCAATCTTCATCAAGAATTCCATCCATATATGTCTTGAAACAAGACTCGTGAGTATAAAAGCGACTTCCTTGAAGACGACTCCAAAAGTGTTTAATGCAAGTCAAAGCAGATGAAATGATATCAACATCAATGAATATGAAAGAAGGGTAAATGTCTATTTCATGAATAATATCCTTAAACCAACCTTGGTGAAATTTACAAACGTCACTCGCCCCAAAATCTTCAATATTTTTTGTGACTTCAGGGAAGGTTCCTTTCCATGTCCCTTCTTTGAACAAATTTTCCCTTCCTCTCCAAGAAATGACTAACTCTTCACAAGGCAGCCCCTGAAACGAGTCAATTAGATGATGCTCTTTACCAATTTCCTTGCAAACAATGCTCAATTTGGCTGACATTCCCCCCTTGAAGCATCCACATTCAACTGTAGGCCCCTCTACATCTTGCTGAAGCAATAATGCATCCGCTAAGCGATATGAAGTCGGCAATTGATGACCGCATTCAATGTTTGTTTGTATTTTTTCAAATTCGGAAACAAGATACTTCCTTAATTTTTTTGTATCATGTCCCTTTTCTGTTGACTTTTCTATGAAGTGATCTTTATCCATTTGCCTATATACCCGTATGAGCAGCTTCAAAACCTTTTTAGAAACTTCCATTAACTCTTTGTATAAGAGTACGGTCGATGCATTCCCCGGTACAAAGATGCGTCAATATGCCACTGATCCTATTGTAATCAGCAACCTTAGTTGGATTCCCTATGTTGGCATGAAAACCCTTTTCGTAAAAGGATTAGCTCAAAATGAAGGGCGAGAATACAATCCAATTGTTGTTTTCAAGAAAGTAGAATATGATGCAAATGAAAACGCTGTTGAGCTGATTGCGAGTGATGGGAAAAATTACAAACTGAATCGCTTATCCTTAGAGAATAACGATGTATTGCTAAGATGTGGGTGCAGCGACTTTAATTACAGGTTTAATTATTATGATCACTTAGACAAATCTTTGTATAATAGAAAAAGAAAGAAATATGAGTCTAACGGCGGTCCTCCAGCAAATCCAAAAGAAATGCCAGGAATGTGTAAACATTTGATTAAACTAATCGAAACCTTAAATCAAACTACACTCCTCAAATAAAAAAAAGGCGACCAACAAGGTCGCCTTTTTCATTTGGTAATAGTGAGTTAGGATTTTAAAAAAAATCAAACAAGGTTTAGTTCAAGCTTCAGATGCTTAGACCAACCTTAATAATAGAGTAGTGTAGAACGTCAGTAGTTGTTCCAGCAAATACTACCGAAGTATCAGTTGCACTGAGAGTCAAAGCCGCAGAACAAGCGTTCGCTGCTGTTGCATCTTGACACATAACGACATAATCTGCCGTAACTCCACCCATGACAGGAAGAACTAGTGTAGCTGCTCCCCCTGCTAGTGTTACTGTACCTGAAGCCATGACTCTAGGGCCGAGAACTTTCTCTGCTCCTACAAATCCACGCTCCTTTGCTCCTCTTGATGTTAAGTCCGCACTACCGTGGCCTACGCCTGTTACAGAAGTTGCACCCATGTTATCCTCCTATGAGTTTATCAATGTAACTTAGATTTAAGCTACACCAATAGTTACACTTAGCAAAAATAATTTAAGGCGTTTTTTGGTTTACGGTATACTAAATAGAAATATGGATAAAGAACTACTTCTAGCTGTTACCACAGATTATAAAAAGAGCCTTAGTTTAACTCAACATCAAGAACAAATTGTTTTAGGTGCTTTGTTGGGCAGAGGTATGATAATATCCCCACCGGGCAATAGGGCGTGCTACTTGAGACTAAGACAGCGGCTTAATGAAGACGTTAATGTAATTGCATATAAAGCTATGGAATTGAAAGATTTCAGCCGACCCAAAGCATTCCTTGAAGATAAACACAGTTATTGTTGGAACTCTATCAGCCACGCAAAGTGGGGCGAATTACATAATTTTTGTTATAAAAATGGCAAAAAGGAAATAACAATGGAGTGGCTGAATAAGTTGACCCAAACAGCCTTAGCAATGTACTATTTGGATGTAGGCAAAATCAAAAAAGGTACGATAGAATTTAACATGTCTAGATGTACATCCAAAGACCTTATTTGCACCTTCCTTAATGAAGTTGATTGTTTCTGTGGGTTAAATAAAAACAAAATCAAATTCACCAAGGAAGGCACAAGTAACTTCATCAACATAATAGAGCAGTCCATACCAACTTATCTTCTCTATAGACTCTCTTGATCTTCCATGATTATGATGCTTTTTGTTTTGACATCACAAGCAACATTCTTTTTGTACTTGTGTTTAGCTAATTCCTCATCACTAGGAATGTGAATGTCTAGTGGCACCTCTCCAGATAGTTTGTTTTGTCTCTTCTTTTTTAGCGACCTTTTGAATCGAGCGTAAGGCTTAATTGCATAAAAAGAAATGAATCCCTTAACTTCAACTAAACCTAATTTTGTTCTAACCTTATTTTCAAATCTAGTTAAAGGGCAATCTAACACTCTGGAAAAAGTAAGAAGTCCAATATAAGACATTAGAGGTAAGGCGACATACCAGCTTGCGTAAAAAGGTAAAATAGCAAAGGCAGTGACATTCCCTATTATTATTGCCCAATGTGAGCAAATCACAAAAGCTAAGAGAGCTTTTAGATATCTTGGGTTATTTCCCATGAGTCCTCCTGTTCAAATTCCTTCAAACACCGCAGCTATCCCTTGACCCATGCCGATACACATTGTTGCCAAGCCAACCTTATGTGCATCATTCGTTTTCAACAAATGCACTAGGGTTGTAGCTATCCGTGCTCCAGAACACCCTAAAGGATGTCCAAGTGCAATTGCCCCTCCCTTTAGGTTGACCTTATCCTCAAAGTCATCCATTAACCCCAGATCACGTAGAACTGGAATAGCTTGAGCAGCAAAAGCTTCGTTCAACTCTATAACGTCTATGTTATCTATGTTTAAGTGTGCTCGTTTTAATGCCAGTTCTGTAGCAGGAACAGGAGCATATCCCATAATGCTTGGGTTAACGCCCGCAACACCCCATGAAACAATCTTTGCAAGAGGTGCCAGTCCTAATTGTTCAGCCTTTGAACTTGACATCACCAACAAAGCTGAAGCTCCATCTGAGATGGCTGAGGAGTTCCCAGCGGTTACTGTGCCTACTCCCGGCACAAATGCAGGCTTCAAAGCTGACAATGTTTCGAGTGTGGTGTTAGCAGCATGAATTCCCATGTTATCTTCAGTGATCCATGTTGGAATACCCTTAGAATCATGCCCACGTATGGGGATAATCTCATCAGAGAAATCAGCGTTTCTTGCTAACTCGAAAGACCTTAAAGCAAAATCATCTTGCTCAGCCCTAGAAACCTCATGTGCCATTGAAAGGTATTCAGCAGTCATGCCCATATGCATCCCAGCCATTGCACAGTTCAAGCTGTATGAGGGGTTGATGTCAAAGCCCTCAGTCATAGGGACGTGACCCATGTGCTCTACGCCGCCGCACACGTAGACACTTCCCTCATCTAACATGATACGCCTAGCTGCTGCTATAATGGCCTCTAACGACGAGCCACACAGTCTGTTGACCGTTAATGCAGTTGCTTCATGAGGTATGTCTGTTTGCAAAGAGATAAAGCGAGCTATGTTGAAGCTTTGCTCTCCCGTCTGGTTAGCACATCCCCAGATAACCTCATCTGTTTCTTCGGGGTCCACTCCAGTTCTCTCAAAAAGAGCATCAATAATTTGAGCACTCATATTCTCTGCTCTTACGTGACGCAATACTCCATTTTTAGATCGGCATAGAGGAGTTCTAACAGCGTCGACAATTACAGCTTCATTCACAAGGCTCTCCCTTCAAATTTTAGATTATCAAAATCTTTTTCAACATTTTTCACAAACACTTCCCCATTCATAGCAACGTAGTTGCCTTTTGGAAGCGTCTTCGCACAGGCCATTCCAAATCCTAAATTAAACTCTCCGTCAGTGTTTCTAAGACTTAGAGGATAAAAAGCACCTGTGAACACAACAGTTCCAATATAAGGCATAGAATTGAAATACTCGTGAGTTTCACTCATGGTGTCTGTGCCATGAATAACCAATAATTCGCCTTGATTTTTTTTGCATAGTTTATACAGAGATTCTCTATCTGGACGCTCCATATCACGAGAATCTTTCATCTCAAACCAATGGATAATTTCAGGAACCTTGCTAAGCATTACGTCTTCAAGACAGTCGTCGAGAATGGGACAACTATGTTCCATCTTCCCTGTATCAACATTGTAAGCTTTAATGATTGTGCCGCCAGCTAGAATAATTTTCATTGAAGTTCACCTATGCATGCTAATCCTCCTCGGAATGGAGGAAAACCTGCTCCCATAATCATTGCCAAATCAATTTCATCCCAAGAATCAACGATGCCTTCTTCGAGAACCTTCTCAGCCTCTTTAATCATTGGGGTCATTAGGCTAAGAATAATGCTTCCAAAACGATCTTTAATGTCGTCGCCCTTGGCATAATTAGTTCCGCTCGAAACCATCTTGCCTCTTTTTTCTTGCCACTTGTAGAAACCACTTCCAGTCTTTTGTCCAAGGTCACCACTAGCATTAAGAGTTGCAATTGGTCCATCATCGCTAAGTGTCCAACCATAGGCTTCAGCCATGATTTTGCCGCCATGATATGCAATATCTATTCCTACAAGGTCACAGAGAGTTGCTGGACCCATAGGCCAACCCCAATCTTTCATGCACTTATCAATTGATTCAAAGTCCCATCCTTCTTTGACAATTTCATCGAAAGCCATGAGATAAGGGAAAAGAAGTCTGTTGACTAAGAAGCCAGCACAATCATTGACAACGATAGGAGTCTTTCCCAACTTCATTGCAAGGGCCACAACCTTTGCAACTGTTTCGTCCGTAGTCGTTTTGCCACGAATAACTTCAACTAGAGGCATCTTCTTCACAGGATTAAAGAAATGCATACCGCAGACTTCTTTGCCAGTGGCTTCAGCCAACTTAGTGATAGAAATGGTAGAGGTATTCGACACAACAACATCAACGTCTTCTAGTGCATTAATTACACTAACCTTAGCATCAAAATTTTCACAGATAGCTTCAATGGCAATGTCTTTGGGCCATTGGAATCCCAGAGTAAAATTATCAAGAACATCTGTCATGTCATCAACAGAGATATAGTTTTTCTTTACCTTATCCATAAGGTAATTTCTTGCTCTATTTTTTGCAGCGAGTGCCACATCCCCATTCATATCATACAAATGAGTAGGCAATCCTTTATTAGCAGTCAGGTAAGCGATATCCCCACCCATTGTGCCGCCACCTACTACAGACACAGTCTTGGGCACCCTTGCACCTTTTGAAAATTCTCTATTCTTAGCTTTTACGGCCTGATCCTTAAGGAAAATACCAATCAAATTAGCGGTAACATCAAGCTGTCCTAATTCAACTGCTGCATTCAACTCAAGCTCAAGAGCGTCATCTCGACTGAACTTCCGACCTTGCTCGATAATATCAAGAACCTTTAAAGGAGCCGGGTAATGAGGCCCAGCAGCCTTGGAGACCAAGCCTCTGGCCCCTTTGAATACCATCATTGCTTCAATCATGCCGATCTTAAGTGGCCCAACCTTCCTAGCTCTCTTCTTTTTTACTGCATCATCAAATATAAAGCTAAATTCTTCGGCTCTTAAATTTTCTTTATCGACGATTCCATCAACCAAACCCATTTTCAGAGCTTGTCTTGGAGTAAAACTCTTAGCTGAACAAATTGCGTCAATGGCATTATCCGCACCAATCATCCTTGGGAGCCTAGTTGTGCCGCCCCATGCTGGCAAAATACCAAGCTTGGTTTCTGGTAACGCCATCTTGATAGAATCATCATCAGCCACCACTCTAAAATCGCAAGCCAGAGTGATCTCTAATCCTCCGCCCATCGCTGCACCATTGATGAGAGCAACTGTGGTAAATGGAAGTTCTTCAATGCGATTGAATGTTTTTTGCCCATATTTGACAAAATCAATTAGTGCTGCCTCATCATTAGCACATGCTAAAATTTCATTGACATCTGCACCTACGACAAACGTAGACTTGGCACTTGTGAAAATTAATCCCTTGGCAGTGCCGTCAAGGATAATGTTGTCTAGGAGCAGATTCAGTTCATCCATAACTGCTCTGCTAAATGCGTTTCCTGAACTATTTTCACAATCTATATTAACTTCAACGAAGCCATTGTGATTTTTAACATTGAAATTTTTATAACTAATCATTTTAATTCTTTCTTCACTAGTTTTAGAGATGATGCTATGATCTGATCCATGTCATAGTATTTATAATCGCCTAATCTACCGCCAACAAGTGTGTCTGAACAAAGTTTAAACTCATCTTTGTATTTTTTCAATATCTTTTTGTTGAGAGCATCATTGATTGGATAGTAAGGTTCGTTGTTCTTCGTGTAAACAGCAGGATATTCCTTGGTAATTATAGTGTTTTCTTGATTGTGATAATCGAAAAATTTATGTTCGACAATTCTGTTGAAGGGGACAACTTCTTCCGTGTAGGCAATGATTGGATTGCCCTGATAATCCCCTTCATGTTTCTCGTGTTCAAATCTTAAAGATCGGTAGTCTAAATGCCCGTGCTTGTAAGAGCCAAGCTTATCGATGGGGCCACTATAGACTAGCTTGTCCGCCAAGTTTTTCCAAGTCTTTATGTCTAAAAAGAAATCTGTGCTCAACTTTACTTCTATTCCTTTAAGAAGCTTCTCGAAAATTTGGGTGAACCCGCCTATCGGTACGCCTGCGTAGGTTGTATTGTGGTGATATTGACAATTAGCATTAAATCGGATAGGGATTCTTTTAACTATCTCTGCGGGCAACTCTCTTGGAGATTTTCCCCATTGTCTGGTTGTATATCCTTTGAAAAAGATGTTATAGATTTCTTCTCCAACTTTCGATAAGATGTAGTCCTCAGCGTTATCGGGGTTTTCGATAGGGATGCGAACTTCTTCAATTTTTTTGCGAGCTTCATCTGCGGTGGTGACGCCCCAAACCTCATGAAAGGTTTTCAAATTGATTGGAAGTGTGTATAATTTACCTTTATGGAAAGCTAAATTATTGAGATCACATGTGCGGAATGGAGCAAACTTGTTGATGTAATCCCAGATTTTCTTACTGTTAGTGTGAAAATGATGAGGACCATACATGTGAACATGAATATCATCTTGCTTCTCAGTGTAAACATTGCCGCCAATATGATTTCGCTTTTCAATTACAAGGACTTTTTTGCCAACTTTAGTTGCTTCATGAGCAAATATAGAGCCGTAAAGACCTGATCCTACTATCAAATAATCGTAACGCATAATTTTCCTTAAAAATATTTTTCAAAATATAATTTTTCATATCTTTCTATAAATTTTAATTCACCACTTTCATGTAACTTTTTTACTTGAGACTTAGATATCGATGGTAGGACATGCTCTTGTAAATTTATTCATATCTTGCTATAGTAAGGTTCCAACAAAGCCGCCAATAGTTTGTAGAAATAATTATGAATTTAACAAAAGAACAAGCTGTAATTCTCTATAAAATAGTGAAAGACGTTAGACAGAGCAAGTTGAAAACCACATTGGGGGGATATGCAGGTGTGGGCAAGACACATATTGTCAAATACCTTAAAGAATTCTTTCCAAACTTTTCCGTTTGTGCCTTTACAGGCAAAGCAGCCAATGTTCTACGACGTAGAGGAATTCATGCGACAACTATCCATAGTTTAATTTATACTCCTGAGAAATTACCCGATGGGACTGTTGAGTTTGTCCTGAAACCCATCTTAGATTGTGGCGGAATTATTGTAGATGAAGCCTCGATGGTCAGTGAAGAGCTTTATCATGACCTCTGTTCATTCAATATCCCAATTGTTTGGATTGGAGATCATGGGCAGTTAGAGCCTGTGGGCACCGAATTCAACCTCATGCATAATCCCATGTACAAGCTTGAGACAATTCATCGCAATGCAGGGGAAATTGCTCAGTTCGCACAGCACCTACGACAAGGCAGACCAGCAGCCGCTTGGAATGGGGATGGCTCTCAGATAGAGTTTGGAACTTATTGGGACGTAAGCCCCAAACAATACTCTGAAGCAGATCAAATAATCTGTGCCTACAACAAAACTAGAGTCAGAACGAATAAGACCGTTCGTGATTATCTGGGCTATGAGAATGTTCTAGAGATCGGCGAGAAGGTTATATGCCTTCAGAACAATAATGAACTACTTATCTTCAATGGCATGCAAGGCCGTATTAAAGGACTGAACCAAACAGAAAATCGACACTTTCTTGATCTGGTCACAGATGAAGATGAATGGAGCCAAATTCGTTACGATAGATTCCAGTTTGGACAAGAGAAAAGCGTCACCGAATGGTATGAGAATATGCCTAATCCCTTTGATTACGCATACTGCATTACCTGTCACAAATCGCAGGGGGATGAATGGAGTAATGTCATGGTGATCGAACAAAGGTGCAAAAATTGGGAACATAGACGATGGGCTTATACCGCTGCATCAAGAGCTAAAAATAAACTATTTTGGATATTGGAGTCTTAAATGTATGTAACAACGATTAGCACAAAAACAGAGTCATGTGATGACGGTCTTTACACTGTATTCTCGAAAGAGAAGCCAACCCAACAACAAATTAGTTGGTATATTAGAAAACACGGCGAACAAGAAGACGGACTTCTATATGAACATATCGTGGAATCGACTTCAATAATCTTCGAACACCTAGAAGAGTTTCCAACAGAAGACCCTAATCCAGAGTTGGAGACTATGTAGACTTCTTGTTTGAAAGATAAATGCTTATCTTTGTAACTCCATCTTCCAAATTCTCTACTTCTATTGCCTTGGCGATCTTCAATACTTTCTCGATCAATTCCTTATCAGCAAGTTGAAGTAGATCAAGCAATCCCTGAGCTTTAATTTCTTCTGACATAATTATCTCCTAAATATCTAATTCTTTCACGATCCTGCTGAAAACATCACCCCACTGTTCGTCCCAAGGCCCAGCAACCTTCAACAGCTTAACGCTTTTGTACCAACGCTTTACATCCCATCTGGGATCGTGCTCTTGATCAAGTATGCCATATGTCTTCTTATTCAACGCACCAGCTAGATGTAGTATGCACGTATCTACTGTTACGATAGCATCCATAGAGTTAATCAACTTGGCGGTATCGATAAAATCGTTTAACTCTGTGCCTGATAAATTCATGTCTTCAGCATCATCGGTGTATTTGTTAGTCCAATTTTTCTGCAATATGAAAAGTTGACCAACCTTCTCCAATGGCTTGAAGAACTTTAAGAATGTGCCTTTGTCTTTGCCGTCCCAAGTTCTGTTGCCTTCCCATGCGATGCCGATCTTTTTTCCTTCTATGGTATCTACATCTTCATTAGTCTCTTCAAGCGTAATGTACTTATCTCTTGTCTTAGTAGCTTGACCCAACAGATAGGGTAGACTCAAAGACAAAACGTGGTAGTCGTGCTCAGGAAGCTCCTCAACGTCTTTGTCTATGATCTCATCAATCCATGAATGAGTCTTCAAAAGAACACCCAATTCTTGAGGACAATGAAGAGCAATGTGGGGCCTTCCACGATCTTGAACATTTTCGACATATCGGAACATTTGGATGATGTCACCCAACCCTTGTTCGCAATATACGATTAGTTTTTTGCCAGCAAGACCTTTGCCATCCCATTTTGGACTGTTTTCATAAAGAGAATGGTAATATTCCATTCTGTCATCTTTGAGCCTGTCTGTATTTTCAGTCATGCAATATAATAGTATCAGAATTAAAGTTATCAACCATATTATTAGGTAGAAGGAATTGTACCAATAAGGAAACAATGAACATTCAAACAATTGAGAGACCCGTAGCGGAAAAAGAAGTTCCACAAGAAGAGGAACCTCCTTCGCATAAACCGAAGTCCAAGCTGCTGAGAGCAGCAATGCAGAAATTAATCGATGGTTGGGTTAAGATGATGGGTCAGGGAGTGGCAGTCTAAAGAGTTGTTTTTCGTCAAAATTCGTATTGAATAATTTTTGGCGATCTGATAATTTATCCTCTCCTGAAACATCCCTCAACTGGACATTTCACCAATGAGACACAATTGCGGAATTTGTGTCTGTCACACTCTTCATGATGCTTACGATTTCATCTCGTCGTTACAGCATCGTGGAAGAGAAGCGGCAGGCATCGCATTCATCGGCAAAGGCAAGATAGATGTGATCAAATGGGTAGGCACAGTCACATCTTTTGACCTGAAAGACCTCTATAAAATCTTTCCATCCACCTCATATCAACTCTACATAGCTCATGTCCGATATGCCACCAGAGGACGTAAAGATAAACTCCTTGAGGATGCACATCCTCATGTCATTGGTGGAGACAAATACTCTGGACATAATCATGAAATAATTACCAATTGTGACGCAGCCATAGTCCATAATGGACAAATTGATAGCTCCTCTAGCTGCGATACCAAAGCATTGCTTGAATCGTTTATTGATGGTAATGACTCGTCAGTGTTTGATGATTATCCCGGCTCGTACACAATGGCTGTCGCTGATAAGCGGGAAAACTATGTCAGCGTTATTCGAGACAGAGCAGGACTAAGGCCCGGTGTGCTTGGATTCAAAGATGGCAAATATGTTGTTGCCTCAGAAGACATCGCACTTAAAGAAAACGGTGGAGAGTTTGTAGAAAGCCTCACACCCGGAAGCATCTACAAAGTCTATACAGATGGCGGATACAAGAAAACGAACGTAGTTACCCCAAAAAAGCAATATTGTTTCTTTGAATGGAACTATATCGGCCATCAAGATTCCATCATCAATGGCGTTAGCGTAAGAACCATCAGGGAAGCACTTGGCGAAAAGTTAGCCGAAGAAATCTGTCCGCCCGCTGACCTAGTGACATACCTTCCCAGATGCCCCGAAATATCTGCACGTAGCTTTGCTAGAAGAGCAGATAAACCTTTTCTTCCTGTCTTCTACAAAGTGAAAAGTGAACGATCTTTTCAAGGGTCTACATCCAAGGAAAGAGATATTTCAATCAAAAATAATTTGCATATTATCCCTGAAGCCAAAAGATTGATCAAAGGCAAAGATATTATCATCGTAGATGACTCTATTATCAGAGGAACCAACATCAAACGAGCTTGTAAGCTAGTCAAAGAACATGGAGCAAATAAGGTTTACTTCATGTCTTATACGCCACCCATTGGGGTTATTGGTGAAGATGGAGTTCCCAGAGGCTGTCATTTCGGCGTAGACATGCCACCTGACGATAACTTCATTGTCAGACGTGGCTATGAAGATATGGAAAAGGGAGTTGAAGTCATTTACCTTTCGAGAAAAGGCATGGCTGAAGCATACGCAAGCGTAGGAATGCCAGAAAGAAAACTTTGTACTTTTTGTATCGGGGGAAATCATCCTTATGAACAAGAACTTGTCAAAATCACTGAATGATATTATCAGTGAAGTCGTCAGAGAAAGCGGCTCTATTGACCTAGAAGAAGCCCTCGAAGGCTACGATGTCAAAGATGCCAAAGAATACATGTTCAAGACACCCTACTTCAGGTGCCTTTCGGCCTATTGTAAGCTCTATGAGGTTGAACATGTCCTAGAAATAGGTACATGCACGGGAGCATCCGCCGTAGCAATGGCTCATCATGCAACAAAAGTCTCTACTTTTGATGTGACCAGCGAGGATGTCGATGAATCGCTAACAAATAAGAATATCGATTTCTACCCACTCCAGAAGCCCACAGACTGCCTTGACATCGATCTTGCACCATATGACCTAATCTTCATAGATATCGATCACAAGGGCAATATGGAGCTTCAACTGCATAATAAGCTGCTTGAAGAGTACAAAGGCGTTGCCTTTTACGACGATATCTACTTTAGCCCTGATATGCAGGCTTTCTGGGATGCAATAAAAAATCCCAAATCCAGCCTGCCGTGGCATTTTACAGGTTTCGGTATTGTAGAGTATTAGCGTCTATACTGCGGTTCTCTTCCGGCATCTCGATCTCTATCACCTGCCGTCCAACCCTGTCTGTATCTTGAGCTTAAAGTCCATGAAATTGGACCCACCCAAGCCTGACTATAACCATCCCAATAACCATCCGAAAATTCAATCGAAGAAGGAAGTGGCTTAACTTCTGGTTGAACTAACCCAATGTCAGGAATCTCTAGCTTAGGAACCTCTATCTCTATCTTAGGAATCTCTACTGGTATCTCCACCCTAATAGTAGTTGGGCGACCAAGCAAAAGAAACATGCCAATTAAAAATAAAACACCAAATAATACAAACCTCATAACTCCCTCCTTAAATTACCTTTTTTATAGCTGCTCCCACTGATGGCGAACTTCTGCTTCCCTCTCGTTGCTTGCCAAGAGCATAGTTTCCAGTGTATTCGCCGTCCTTGCCCTTCTCAGGAACCCAAGAAAACATAAGGTCTAATTTCCCCATCTTTGACTTTACAGGTAAAATAAACCAAACTCCCGCAATCTCTCGGGAACTAAGTGGGCCAATATGAGCTAATTCGCTTGCAGGAATGCCGGGATGATCAGTGTGATCCTTTAAATGATCCCGAGAAACAGCAATAACAACTGATGGCCTCTTTTGAGATGCCTTGAATGCCATCGCAGCAAACCCAGAAGAATAATGAACAGCAGTATCAGCACTTCCATAAAAGGTTAGCTTTTCCTGTATTGTACCAAGATTGTAATCCCCCTTGCTCTGAATGTGGCCGTTTTTTCTAATGTATTGCCACTCTTCCCATGACATACCCCGGAAACCAAGTCTAGGGTCGTCTGGTATCTCATCTAAAGCGTCTTCAGGAGTCTTATGGACATTATATCCCGTCATGCCTCCCCGATGCTGCACGTTGAAATCATGCATATGACTGTCAGGATCAGAAGCTTCTGGCCGCCCACCTTCAGGAGTTACAATCAAACTCAAATACAATCTCTCCATAATCGCCACGTATGTTCTTTAAATGAAAACTATACCTAGCAGATGCATTTGACAACTCACCACTAAAATAACGATTCAGTGCCTGCTTTGAGAATGAATGCAACTTGCTTAAATCTGTCTCTTTAATTGGATTTCCACTCTTCATCTGCAAAGCAAATGATTGAATTTGAGGATTGATATTTAACTCAAATCCACTTGAAACCTCATTTAATATCCAACGCTTAAAGTTCATACACTATATATTAGTGCCACCACAATAATGGGGAATTTTCCATTTCTGCCAATAGCTCATTCGTCTTAGCATTGCTGTAAGCCCACGCAGGAACAGTCTCGAAATCCTTCCACTCATCTTCAGGAATCCCTAAAGTTCTCTTGTCCCAACGAATGCCCCTGTTGAAATCATCTTCTGGATAATCGTCAGGCAATAAATAAACACTCAGCAATGTCCGATGATAACCATAATGATGGTCAGGAGTGAAACTCTCTAAACGGTCAACACCTTTGATGACTTCCTTAAAGTCATCGTCCGTGTAGTAGAATACCTCAAAAAGACCAGATGCACCTTCCTTAAAATCAACCCAGATGTTGCTCGGCAATATATGAGGAATGAAAGCCTTCTTGTGATCAACAGGATCACGCTTTAACATTCTGTGAAGATTACCCTGATCACACGGCAATTTACGCAAAGTCCCAAATACAGCAATGGGGAATGACTTCGCATAGTTAGCGTAATAGTCATCGTCAAAATTTGCAAATTTAGCGTCGTAATTCATCTTTTAATCTTTCTTTGTGTCGATTTCTGCTTCGATTTCTTCTTGAATTTGGTCTTTCCAGTATTTTCCCTTTGTCCAAGGATAAGGATAACCATCTTTTTTAAGGTTGCCTTTTCTGGCTCTTTGCATCAATACAGTTTTTTCAGGACCAATCTCTGTGATGAAGTGCCATTTGGGAACACAATTCATATCTGTTGGATTGCTTATTTTTGGATATTTTTCAAACCAAATTTTGTAAAGTCCACGAGCTTCTTTCATTTCTTCAACATCTAGCATAATTTCTCCTCTGTTTCCAATAGATATTGTATGGAAAGTTTCAAACTATGGCTAGAGGAAAATCAAGCGGATATCCGATATATCGGACATAGTGAATATGCAGGCCAAGCATGGGTAATATTTAGCATCAATGGCAAACGATATGAGTATGACCTTGCTCCAAACCTTTTAAACGGGAGAAAATTCAAAGCCCTTGTTCGCTATGCACCAGGAGAAGCCCTCAATTACGCCAAAGAAAAAGGCACGTTGATTCCATCTAAACCCAAAACTTCATCAAAGCCAATGCTCAGTCCCATCCCAAGAGCAGATTGGCAAGCTGAGCCTACAACTCCCAAACAACAAACTACATTTGATTTTTAGCATAAATTGTGCTAAA
>Ga0302135_10000563_pt1 | contig 22507 bp, 20 predicted proteins | sample CBN3_surface_MG_FD_203119 | JGI IMG/M metagenome (GOLD analysis project Ga0302135, IMG submission 203119) | Marine microbial communities from Western Arctic Ocean, Canada - CBN3_32.1 | ecosystem: Environmental > Aquatic > Marine > Oceanic | place: Canada: Western Arctic Ocean | collected...
AAACCCGTAATGCGCTCTTACATCAACCGGCACGTGACGGCTGAAGTAGAAAACGTCGCGCTTACGATACAGATAATGCGTACCAAAAGTGTCTACCATATTGTCTACCCCACAAACGCCTAAAACACCGCTTTGTGTTGCAGATCAATTGGTTAGCTTACGTGATAACACTTAAGATGGTGCCGCAGGAGGGACTCGAACCCCCGACCCTCGCATTACGAATGCGATGCTCTACCATCTGAGCTACTGCGGCGCCGGTGCGAAATGCACGGATTTTCTAAGGTTTTGGGTGGCCACACGCAAGCGCGAAATGATCAATCGTTCCTTGAAACGATAGATAGGCTCTGCAAAACTCCTTCGCGCGGGGCGAGGCGGACTTGGCTTTGCCAGCGGTGGCATTACATCCTATAACTCCTGGATCGTGAATTGATCGATTTACCCACACGCCGGATGGTGGAATGGAATCGAGGGTCGCTAGGCTCTGCATCGAAAAAGGACTCAAGATGACCGAACCCCGGCGCGTCATTGCGCGGGTGCTTTCGGAGTCCGACGATCATCCCGATGTCGAGGCTTTGCACGGCCGGGTGCGAGACCTCGATCCAACGATCTCAATCGCCACGGTCTATCGGACAATGAAGCTGTTCGAGGAAACCAATATCGTTACCAAGCGGGATTTTGGCGATGGTCGGGCCCGTTACGAAGAGATCCTCGGCGACGAGGATCACCATCACCACTTGATCGATGTGACCACCGGCCAGGTGATGGAGTTTCATAACGAGGCCCTAGAGGCGCTGAAAATCAGGATAGCTCAGGATCTGGGCTTCAAACTCGTCGACCATCATCTGGAGCTGTTCGGCGTGCCGTTAAACCGTGACGCTAAACGGGATGGCGATGGCGGGGATAGCGGCGGAAAGTAAAGTAAGCACGCGCTATTTCGGTTGCGCCGCCTATTTAAGACATCACCAGCGCGACTAACCGGGATCCCTTGAGCCAGAGCAAGATAATGATCGCTATTAGGTTCACCACATTGAAGGCGATGCCAACCAGGAAAGCCATGTGATAGTGGCCGGCGAGGTCGAAGATCCAGCCCCCGAGAAATCCGCCCAAAGCCATGCCCACGGTGCCAAACAGAAACACCACCCCCATGCGCCAGCCGGTATCGCGAGCCGGGAACAGCTCTCGCACCGCCAACGCATAGGCTGGCACGATCCCCCCGAAAACCAGACCAAACAGGCCGGAGACCATGTAGAGCGAGCTTTCGGTCCCGACCAAGGTGAACAACCCAAGCGCTATCGCCTGGGCCGCTGCGCCAAAAAGAATGGTGTGCAGTCCACCGATCCGGTCGGAGACTAGGCCGAAGAGCAACCGGCTGACCGCGCTGCAGAAAAGAAGCAGCGAGAGCATTCGGGCGCCCGTTGACGATGAAAAGCCGAGATCCGAGCAATAGGCCACCAGATGAACCATCGGCATGGCCATGGCGACACAACACCCGACGATCGCTAATGACAAAAGGGCAAGCACCAGATTATACGGAACCATCAACCTGCCGGACTGCGCGCCGTGCGAACCACCGACGCTGGCCAGGGCCGGTCCCTCCTCAAGTTGCCGGGGTGCGGAGCGGCGGAAGGCGAGCGATATTGGCAACATCACAACGATCGCTACCATACCATAGTCGCGCCAGGTTTCGCGCCAGCCAATCTCGGCGATTTGCGGCTCGAAGATCAGTGGCCAAACGGCACCGGCCAAGGCCTGACCACTGGCGACAAGGGCAATGGCCATACCGCGGCGCCGATCGAACCAGCGGGTGATATTGGCCAACATCGGCGAAAACGCCGTGCTGGTTCCAAGCAGGCCGACCAACAACCCACAAGACGCAATCAAGCTCCATTTGTCCGGCGCGAAGCTGGCGATGATAATGCCGCCGCCGGTCATCACCCCACCAACCGTCGCCGGCCACCGGATACTGACCTTGTCAGCCCAAAATCCCATGACTATTCCACCAACGCCGGTCCCGACCATGAGCGCCGCATAGGCGAGAGAGGGCACCCAGCGCGGCCAACCAAAGGCATCCGCGATGGGCTTCAAACTGACGATGATCAGATGTGAAGAACCATAGGCAATGACAAGATAGCCAAGCGACGCCGCGACGACGACCCAGCCATAGGATGTCTCGACGCTACGGCTGTGATCCGGGCCCTCAGGCATGATAATTCCTCTTCTTAACACGACCGGCCGGAGGATTGGTGTGCTTTTGGCGACGCTACAAGACCGTTCCGGCTTACGCCCGACGCTTGTCCCGCGTCAATCAAAGACGTTTAATAATATCTAAGGAAACTGGGCCAAAGCGCGAGGCATCGTGATACGGATCAAATGCCTGCCGGCTGGTATGGTGATGTCGAAATTGAGCTGGCGTTCGGAACGAGGGTCAACCCATGGACCGGAACCAGTTCGACGATTTCTGTACCACCCTTACGGCCACGACCCATGTCATCCAGTGGGGTGGTTCCTCGGTGTGGAAAGTCGGCGGCAAGATTTTCGCGATCTGTTCGCATTGGGCGGCGGGGGACCACGCCAAAATCAGCTTTAAATGGAGCGAGATGTCCTACATTCTGCTGCGCGAGGAGGAAGGGATCATCCCGGCGCCTTATTTGGCTCGGGCCCAATGGGTACAATTGAAACACCCGGATGCGATGTCCGAGGCGGGTATTCAGCTCTACATCGAAGAAGCGCGCCGCATCATCGCCGGCAAACTCAACCGGGTAGCGCGAGCGGTGTTCGGATTGTAAGCACTCGATGTGTATCGTGGCTGAGTGTGGACAACGTTCGCCCACACGAGAGTGCGTGAATGCGCTATACGATCAAAAAACGGAGCAATTTCAACGTGTCATGCAATCGGTGGAAACGATTTCACTCATTCCAGATCTGCGCTAAGTCGCGCGGTCGATTAGATGTAGGAAGGAGCCAAACACCGACCCTCTGGCGAGGCCGAGGTCGCCGACGGTCTGGCCCTCGGCATCCTCAGCGGCGAATATCGGATCGTCCCCAGCTTCACTTAGGACTGTGGCGTAGTGGAATTCGTGACCACGCACCGACGTGCCAGCTGGTCCAAATGGCGTCGGGATGAGGGCGTGTGCCAGTCGATAGCCAAGCGACAACTGGCGCTTGGCGAAACTGGTCTCCAGGGCCAACAAACCGGCCATGCGATGGCCGTGGCCTCCACCGTCGACCAAGGTCTGACCCAGCACCATATAGCCGCCACACTCGCCATAGACCGGTTTACTGGCCGCCGCCGCCCGCTGCAGGCTGTCGAGGAAAACCGTATTCGCCGCCAGCGCGCCGGCATGTAGTTCAGGATAGCCGCCGGGCAGGAAGATGGCGTCGGCGCCGTCGACAGGCGCCTCCCCGGCGAGGGGTGAGAAGGTGAGGATCTCCACGCCGGCCTGCCGCCAATTCTCTAGTAGGTGATCGTAGGAAAAGCCAAAAGCGGGGTCCCGGGCGACGGCTACGCGTTGGCCCAATGGCGGCAAGGTGCGGCCCGATGACCCCCCAGTCAATCCAGCACCGCCAGGCACCGCCGCGCTGCGAATGGCTGTCAAATCGACATTGGCGGCAATGATCCGTGCGGCCCGATCAATGAAGGTCTCGAGCGCCGGATGTTCCGCCGCTTGGATCAGTCCTAAATGGCGGGAGGGCACCTCCAGTTCGGTATCACGCGGCACCGCGCCGAACACGGCGAAGCCTTCGCTCACCAGCGACTCGGTCAAAATCCGAACATGACGCGGACTGCCTACCCGGTTCAAAATGACCCCGGCCACGACCAAGGAGGCGCGATGATCGCGAAACCCCTTCGCCAGCGCCGCCACCGATTGAGCCTGCGCGCCGGCGTCGATCACCAGGACGATAGGCCAGCCTTGACGCTCGGCAAGATCAGCGGTCGAGCCATTGCTGAGCGCCCCCGCACTCGCCGCGCCATCGAACAACCCCATCACTCCCTCGACAATCAGCAGATCCACATTGGATGCCGCCCGCCCCACTAGACCGTCAAGCAGTACTGGCCGCATCGCCCATCCATCGAGATTGACGCAGGGCCGGCCGGTAGCGGCGGAGTGAAACATCGGATCGATAAAGTCGGGGCCGATCTTGGCCGACCCAACCTGCAATCCGCCATCACGCAGGGCTCGCAACAACCCCAACGTGATCGTGGTCTTGCCGGACCCCGACGCCGGTGCGGCGATAACCAATCCAGGGGCGACCGTGGTCGGGTTCATCCGGTCTCTTCGTGCCGCGCGCGCGGCAGCGGATCAGGATCAAGCACGCGTCCGGCACTCGCCCCCAGCCAATCCAAACCGCCGCGCAATCGAACCACCTCCCCGACCACCACAATGGCCGGCGGCGTTAGCCCGGCTTCGGCGACATCCGCCGCACAGGTTGCAAGCGTCGTCTCGATCACCCGCTGGTTTAGCATCGAGGCGTTGGAGACCAGTGCCACCGGCTCTCTCGGCGAGCGCCCGCCCTGGATCAATTCACCGGCGATCCGATCGAGATGCTTCATCGCCATATAAATCACCAACACCGGCGCGCCCTTGGCCACCGCTTGCCAGTCGATACCGCTCACCTCGCCGGTCGCGTCATGCCCTGTGATCATGGTCACGGCTTGGTTCGTATCCCGGTGGGTCAACGGGATGCCGGCATAGGCGAGACCGCCTATGCCGGCTGTCACGCCGGGGACAATGCGAAACGGTATGCCAGCCCGCACCAGCGCCAGCGCCTCCTCGCCGCCGCGCCCGAACACGAACGGGTCGCCGCCTTTCAGTCGCAGAACACGCTTTCCTAGACGAGCCATCTGAACCAGGCGCAGCGAGATATCCGCTTGCTTAGGTGACGGCTTGCCGCCGCGCTTGCCGGCGTATTCGCGCGGTGTATCCGCCGGCGCCAGCTCCAGGACCTCGTCACTCACCAGGGCGTCATAGACGATGATGTCGGCGCTCTGCAGACCCTGTAATGCATGCAGGGTCAGCAATCCGGGATCTCCTGGACCGGCACCGGTCAGCCAAACGCTTCCGGGGACGAAATAGGCGGCGGGGAAAGACGGAGGGAGGGACAATGCGCTCATGCCTGAGGATAACCCCCGCCCATGACCATGCCTAGCAGTCTGTCGGTTTGCGGTCTGTGTTTTTTGTGTGAGGTGGCTCAAGCCGTAGCCTGCACTATCACGATCGTCGCCCCGGCAACCCGTGCATGGTCGCGCTGACAAGCCGAGCGGTGTGAGCGAGACTTGATTAAGACGCGTTGAGAGTTACCTGTTTTTCAACGAATTTTATCCGTCTCCCTGGCGAACAGCAGGGCGACGGGTGAGATGTTACCGGACAGCACTGCCCGTCCTAGTGAATACGGGGGCTGGAATGACAGGATTGGAGGAACGGAGCTGGGATCATGGCGGACTGCCTATACCGCCAACCGGGCAGTCAAAGCTACCGCCCCTCTTCCGTCATCCCACCGCAGTTAGAGGAATTCCGGCAAGCTGCTAAAGCCGAATAAACAGGATTGAGGTCGATTCACGCTATAGTCTTCGTCAGTCTTCGTCGCCCGATAATTTCAAACCCAGTTCCGACTAAACCGATAGCGCTCTAGCCATGCGGCGTCCTCCAGCCGTATAAATCCGACATGGCGCAAAAACCCGACAACCCCTTGCGACGAGGCTGGACCACTGGTGCCTGCGCCACGGCGGCAGTCAAGGCAGCCTATACCGCTCTGTTGACAGGCCATTTCCCCGACCCCGTCGAGATCACCTTGCCCAGGGGCCAGAAGTCGGCCTTTTCGCTGGCCCGTGAACACCTTGGCGACGGTGAGGCCATGGCAGGTATCGTCAAGGATGCCGGTGATGATCCCGATGTCACCCATGGCGCGACGATTGTCGCGACGGTGCGGCCGGCTCCACTCAAGGCAGGCGTTGTCTTCAAGGCGGGAGCTGGTGTCGGCATGGTGACCAAACCGGGACTGCCTATTCCAGTTGGCGAGCCAGCGATCAATCCGGTACCGCGACTGATGATGCGTTCGGTCATTGAAGAGTTAGCCCGCGCCCAGGGCATCTGCGGCGATGTGGAGATCGAGATCTCGGTGCCAGGCGGCGAAGGGCTGGCGCACAAGACCTGGAACCCACGGCTGGGGATTATCGGAGGGTTGTCGATCTTGGGGACCACCGGGATCGTCGTACCCTTCTCCTGCGCCGCCTGGATCGCCTCGATACACCGGGGTATCGACGTGGCCCGGGCCACCGACACCGCCCATATAGGCGCCGCTACCGGCGCAACCTCCGAGGCGGCGGTGCGGCGGCGGCATGATCTGACCGAGGGCGAGATGATCGACATGGGCGATTTTGCCGGCGGTATGCTGAAATATCTGAAGGGACATCCAGTGCCCCGGCTCAGCATCGGCGGCGGTTTCGCCAAGCTTACCAAACTGAGCCAGGGCCATCTGGATCTGCATTCCGGGCGCAGCCAGATTGATCTGGACTGGCTGGCCGAACGGGTGGCGAGCCTGGGCGGCGACAACGCTCTGATCGAAGCGGTGCGCGGCGCCAACACCGCGATGGAAGTCCTTGGCCTCGCCGCCGCTGGGAATTTACCGCTCGGCGACCTCGTCGCGAAGGCGGCGCGGGAAACCGCACTTAGGGTGCTTTCCGGCGCACCGATGGCCGTCGAGGTTGTGGTTGTCGATCGAGAAGGCAACCTGGTTGGAGCGGCGCATGGTTGGTAAGCGCGTTTTGATCCTGGGGGGCACCACCGAGGCGCTGGACGCGGCGGAACGATTGAGCGCCCTCGGCGGAATCACCGTGATTACCTCGATGGCCGGAGTGACCCGGAACCCGCGCTTGCCGGCCGGAGAGAATCGGACCGGAGGTTTTGGCGGCGTATCAGGCCTGACCACCTATCTCGACGCTGAGGATATTGCCGCGGTGCTTGATGCAACCCACCCCTTTGCCGCGCGGATCAGTCGCCATGCCGGCGACGCCGGATCGCGGGCCGGTGTACCAGTGCTCCACCTCACCCGGCCGCCATGGCGGCGACAACAAGGGGACCAGTGGCACGAGGTCGACAGCGCCTATGCCGCCGCCGCCTGGCTGAACACAGCGCCGCTTGCCGATGGTTCAACTGTGTTTCTGACCATCGGGCGGGCTGAAATCTCGGCTTTTTCTGAAATTGACCGCTTACGCTGCGTATCGCGCAGTATTGAGCGGCCAGATTTTGCCGGCGCGCTACCGTTCGCCGAAATCATTCTGGCCCGAGGACCGTTTTCCGCCGATGACGAGCGCCAACTCATGGCGGACCGCAACATCGTATGTCTGGTAGCCAAGAACAGTGGCGGCACGGCCAGTTATCCTAAAATAGAGGCAGCGCGCGCCTTAGGTTTGCCGGTGGTGATGATCACCCCCCCGGCCGCCCCTGGTGGCGAAAGCACGAGCAGCGTTGATGTCGCTGTCGCCTGGGCCCATGGAACACTTGGGATCAGCCGGTAGCTTATCCGCGCGTCGTTCGCAGGACGTGAACGTGATCCGCGTCATAGAGCGCGCTATCGCGAAAACCCTCAGCGGCCAGGGCCGGGCCCACCAGCAGCAGGGCGGTGCGAGTAATCTTCTCGGCCCGCACCTTATCGGCGATATCGCCTAGTGTGCCGCGAATGATCTTCTCGTCAGGCCAACTCGCCCGATAGACTATGGCGACCGGACAGTCCGGTCCGTGAATCGGCTCCAGCGCGCGGCGAACATGGCGCAGATTGCGGGTCGACAGATGGATAGCCAAGGTCGCGCCGGACCGGCCAAGCGTCTCCAGTTCCTCGCCCGGCGGCATGGCCGAAGATTTCATCGCCGTGCGGGTCAGGATCACCGTCTGGCTCACCTCCGGCAGCGTCAGCTCCTGGCCAAGTGCCGCCGCCGCGGCGGCGAAGGCTGGCACCCCCGGCGTGATAACAAATGGGATATCCAGCGCCCGAAGCCGGCGGATCTGCTCGGCGATGGCGCCGTAAATCGATGGGTCACCGGAATGCACGCGAGCCACGTCCATCCCTCGGGCATGGGCGGCGGCGATCTCTTCAATAATCTGGTTCAGGGTCATCGACGCGGTGTTCAGCACCCTTGCGCCATTGGGGGCGAACGCAACCACGGCTTGGGGCACTAGAGAGCCGGCATAGAGACAGACTGGACAACGCGCAATCAGATCGCGTCCGCGTATGGTGATCAAATCCGGGGCGCCCGGGCCGGCTCCGATAAAATGTACGGTCATGACGGCAGGACCTTCGGCTCGGCCGCTGGCACCGCATAACCACGTGGGGTGAACACCCGGTCACCGGAAACCCGCGTCTGGCTGCTACCGATCATCACCAGCGAAAGCATGTCGACGGTCTCGGGATCGAAAGTTGCAAGCGGCGTTACCGACACCGATTCCCCGGGTCTTCCGAGCGCCCGCCCAAGAATGACCGGGGTCGACCCCGGACGATGCGTTCCGAGAATCTTCAGCGCCCTCACCAATTGGGACCGCCGTCGCCCAGAGGCGGGATTGTACAGCGCGACTACGAAGTCGCCCTCCGCCGCCGCCTGTAATCGTCGCTCGATGGCTTCCCAGGGCGTCAGCAGGTCGGAAAGAGAAATGGTGCAGAAGTCATGCCCCAGGGGTGCGCCGATCCGTGCCGCACACGCCTGTAGCGCCGAGATGCCAGGGGAGACCACGATCTCTAGTCGCTGCCAATCCGGGCGGTTCAGTTCGTCCAGGCTTTCGAAGACCAGGCTGGCCATCGCGTAGATACCCGGATCACCGGAGGAAACCAGCGCCACGGTCCGGCCTTTGGCGGCGAGGTCAAGGGCGGCGACGACCCGATCGCGCTCCTCGCCCAACCGATAGTCATGTCGGGTCTTGCCAGCCGCCAGAGGCCCAAGCAAATCGAGATACAGACCATAGCCGACTAGATCACTGGCCGCGCCGACCATGCGCTCGACCTCGGGCGTGCGCCAATCGGCTGTGCCTGGTCCGGTGCCGACCACGAATAGCCGGCCGCGCGGCACGCCGGTCACTGACGCATCAATGATCCCCGGCGTCCTGGCGATGGCGCAGGTGGCGCGTTTGGAGCGTTGTTTCTCAATCAGCAATTCGCCAGCCGGGCCGACCGTCGCCAACGCCGCCGCTTCAGCGACACCGTGGCAGCCAACCTCGCGAAAGACGAGTTCGGAAGGGTTCGCGAGTCTGGGCGTCTCCATCTCGAGCGCCGCTGCTGTGAAGAACCGCGCGGGGCGACCAAGATCCTTGGCCAATGCGTGCACCGCGGCCTCGTCCATCTTCACATCGACCGAGACCACGGCGGCGACACTTTGGGCCGACAATCCGGCGTCGGCCAGGGTCTGGCGCGCCAACGTGATCAACTCTTGCGGGTCGACATCCCGCTCGCAGCCAACACCCAACACCAGACATTCGGGATGATAGACCAGCGTTCCGGTCGCAACCGGGCCATCATGCTCCGTCGCACAGATCAACAGGGCGGCATCCCCGCTGATCGGCAGTGTCGATCCGGTGAGCCAGGGGAGATCGCCCTCAACCCGCATTGCTTGCTGGGCTAGCAGCCGGGCCATGAATTCCTTGTAGGAAGAAGCGGTATTCGCTAGATGCCATCCCCGCGGCGGCTCATCCAGCGCGACGCCGAACCGCAGGTCGCTCGCAGTGGTAATTGCCGCCGCCACATCGAGCAGCACCGCGACCCGTCGGGCCAGATCGTTGGCGCCGTGATGGCCACCAAGCACCGGGACTACTGCGCTACCATCCTCGGCTACCACGACAACCGGCGGATCCTCGGCTTTATCACCGATCACCGGGGCCAGGAGGCGCACAAGCGCGCCCAGGGCGCCGATGAAGACGATTGGCGTGCCTTCGACGAAAAGCTCACGGAGATGGTCACCAAAGTTTTCGACTGGCACGTCAGTCCCGTCCGGGCGGCCATGCAGAGGCGCTTTGAGGCCAACCGCGACCCGACGTGCTGTCCCAACGCCGGAGGCCGAAACAACGACTATCGCGGTCATATCCAGGCCCGCCCGCGCCGGTGCACCAAGATCATCGAGAAATACGGCACGGCCTTCTCGTCGACCGCCGAAAGCGCCAACACCCGCTGATTATCCATGGTCGCGCGCTCCACATAGCGAGCATCCTCGGCAAGGCCGGTCCGTTCCAGTAACGTGCGGATCCGTTCGAAATGCCTGCCAATCTTGACGATGGCCACCGCGTCCGCCAGTCCTAGCCGAGCCTCTAATACCGCATCGTCAAGCGGCGCTGGTAGGACTATCAGCACGTCATTCTGGGCCGACAGCGGCGCCGACAGGGCCGCTGCACAGGCCATCAACGAGGACACGCCGGGGATCACCTCGACCGGGTGCCGATCCGCTAACCGGCCAAACAAATACATGAACGAGCCGTAGAAGAAGGGATCACCTTCGCACAGCACCGCCACTGATCGGCCGTGATCCAGCGTGGTGGCGATCCGCTCGGCAGCCTGATCGTAAACCTGGGTCGCTGGGAACCGATTAACCAGCATCGGCATGCGGATGGCGAATTCCTCCCGTCCCTCCGGGATGTGTGGCGCGGCGATGGCACGGGCTAGGCTCGGGCCGGTTTCGGGCGCCGGATAGGCGATCATATCCGCGCCCTGCAGCACCTTCAGCGCTTTCAGGGTGATGAGGTCCGGATCACCGGGCCCGACGCCAACACCAAACAGCCGACCGGTCACACCGCCTCTCCCCATGGTTTAGTGACGCTCCACTGGGTGACTGGCATCAACGGCCGCCACCCCTGGAAGGCCCCAACCGGTTCGGCTCGAGAGATGACGATCCGGGTCAGGCTGCCGCCAAGGCGCGATCGCCAGGCTAACAATGTGGCCTCACCCTCCAAGGTCACGACGTTGGCGACCAGCCGCCCGCCGGGCTTGAGGGCCGTCCAGCACGTCTCGATCACCCCGTCGGCAGAGGCGCCGCCGCCAATGAAGATAGCATCTGGCGCTGCGAGATTGGACAGCGTGTCTGGTGCGGTGCCGGCCAGGATTTGCAATCCGTGTACCCCCAGTGCCATCGCGTTTTCGGCGATCATCGCCCTGCGCTGATCCCGGGGTTCGATAGCTATGGCGCGACAGCGGCGGTCGATGCGCAACCATTCGATGGCGATCGACCCGCACCCCGCGCCCACATCCCAAAGCAGCGCATGCGGCGATGGCGCCAAGGCTGAAAGGGTCGTCGCGCGCACCTCCCGCTTGGTCAGTTGTCCGTCATTGACGAACGCATCGTCAGGTAAACCGGGTATAAGAGGACGGATCACCGCGTCTGGCCCGGCAACAAGTTCGACAGCGATCGTATTGAAATCATCCCCTGGTGGATGCCGCCAATCCGCCGCCAAGGCCTCCAAGCCGCATTCGGCCGGTCCGCCCATTCTCTCTAGGACCGTCATCCGGCTATCGCCAAAGCCACGCTCGACCAGCCGGTCCGCCACTTTGGCTGGTGTCTTGGCGTCATCGGACAGGATCACCAACCGAGCGCCAGGCTGGAAATGACTTTCCAGCAACGCCAAGGGTCGGCCATGCAAGGTTAGGAGGTCAACCTCGTGTTCCGGCCAGCCAAGGCGCGCGCAGGTCAGCGCCAGCGCCGATGGCGCCGGAACAATCAACATCTCTTCACGCGGGATGCGGCGCACTAAAGTGCTGCCGATGCCGAAACACATCGGATCGCCGGTGGCCAGAACGCAGACCTGGCGACCGCGCATTTCCTCCAGCCGGTCAACCAACAAACGTATTGGTGAGGGCCAAGCCAGCCGTTCGCGACCGTCCTTGGGCACCATGGCGAGGTGCCGCTCGCCGCCAATCAGCACGTCAGCTGTGTCAACCAGGGCCCGGGTGCTGGGCCCCAGACCCTCCAGTCCGTCTTCGCCAATGCCGATGACGCTGAGCCAACGGCCAACCCCGGTATTCGTTATCGTCGGGGTCATGTCTGGCTGCTCCCGGCGGCGATCCGGGCGATCGCATTGACCGCCGCCGCCGCCATGGCACTGCCGCCGCGCCGGCCGAGCAGAGTCGCGTGTGGGATTTCCGGTGTCGCATTGACCAACGCCTGCTTGGATTCGGTTGCGCCGACGAAGCCGACCGGAAAGCCTAGCACCGCCGCCGGCATTGGCGCGCCGGCTTGAATCTCTTCGATTAAACGGAAAAGCGCGGTCGGCGCATTGCCGATGGCGATAACCGCACCAGCCTGATGGTCGCGCCAGAGCGGCACTTGCGCGGCCGATCGGGTGGTGTTTTCGGCCTTGGCGCGCCCGGCCAGTTCGGGGTGATCTAGGAACCCGAGGACCGGATTGGCGAGCCCCGTTGCACCCAGCGAGATCCCCGCCGCGACCATCCGGCAATCGCATAGCACCGGCGCTCCGGCAGCCAGAGCCCTCGCCGCCGTCTCTATGGCGCCTGCAGAGAACTTCAGGTCACCAAAGATTTCAGGCATGCCACAGGCATGGATAAGCCGCACCGCGACCTCGGCCTCCTTGGCAGGAAATCCCGACAGATCCACCTCGCGCCGGACTGTCTCGAAAGACAGTCGGTAAATCGCGGCAGGATCCTTCAGATAGTCCAACCGCATGGCTCAACCATCCTTGTTGGCGTCCACGCGGGGCGGGTCGCTGTTCATGCTGCGCGGCCCGAGCGGATGATCGGCATGGGGATAGGGGTGGTGGTGATGCCCGTGATCTCCCTCGTGATTATGCCGGTGGCTGTGGTCATCGCCGTGACCATGTTGGTGTTCGGGGGCGGAATGATGATCGTCGACCGGGTTGGTCCCGATGCCCTCGACGTGATGGTGATGGCTTTCCTGAGTTAGGCCGACCTCGGCCTCGAAGCCCAGCACCTGGTTGCGATACTTGCACATCTGACAATTCATGTTGCCGTTGCCTTCGAGGATCTCCTGGACCCGGTCGACAAAGGTATCGATGACTAGCGGGTGGTCGTTGAGATACCCGGCCTTGACGAATTCGACCCCCGGATGCCGCGCTGCCACGAGGTCGGTATAGTCATAGATCCGCTGCACCAGAATGCCGGTGAACAGGAAATACGGAAACACGATGATCCGCTTGTAGCCGAGTTTGGTGACATGCTCCAACGCTGGTTCGACCAACGGAAAGGTGACGCCCGAATAAGCCGTCTCACCCCAACCGAACCCCATACCCTCCCAGAGCATTCGCATGACCTTGGCGACATTGGAATTGGCGTCAGGGTCTGAGGCGCCGCGCCCGACCACCACCAGGCAGGTCTGGTGGCGTGAGATATGGTCGCCGGCACCGGCAACCGCCTCTTCGACCCGCTCGGCCGCCGCCTTCAACATCTTCAAATCGATGCCAAGCTCGCGGCCATAGCGGATATTGAGACCGTTCTGCGCCTGATAGGTGTTCAGCACCGAGGGAATATCGTTCTTGGCATGGCCCGCAGCGAACAGCATGCCGGGGATAGCCAGGACCTCATCGACACCCCGCTCCTTGAGCGCGTTTAAACCGTCGCGGATCACCGGTGTGGCGAACTCTAAATAGCCATAATCCACCGGATATTGCGGCAACCGCTCGGTCAGCCTTTTGGCCAGCACCGCGAATTCACGCACCGCGTTTTCGTCGCGGCTACCGTGGCCGCACACCATCACGCCAAGTTTTCTAGGCATTACGCTCTCCCCTTCGTGTCCGCCGAAGCGGCCACGCACAGGGGCGCGGGGAAGATCCCGTCCTCTAGCGTACCGCCACGGATATCCCTTTTGGATCTATCCGGTTTCGATCCATGAAACACCTGTCACGCCTCGCGTGTCCCAGGTCGCGGATCGACATGTACGCTGGTTGCAGGGGTGGGGCAAGGGGATGTGGGAGGCTTGGTTTGGCCCATGTAACAAAGGATCCCGAGAGACAGCTGGGGCCCAGGCCTGAGAATTTCTATGCGATACACGGCTGCGTACTCCCACGCTTGCTTGATAGTGATTGGCAACCTGCCGCTGGCCATCGCCTCAGGCCTTGGCCCCGTATCAACTAAGGGGGTGTGCTTCTTCTTTTGGAAAGAACACTCCGCCAGAACGGCAACGGCGGTCAGCCGCGTCCACGATAGGGCACTACGCCGGAACCGGATGCCCAGGTCCCTTCCGGCGCCGCTACTTCAACGAAACTTAGGGCGATATCGATGGTGGTGCCCTCGTGAAATCCGAGATGTTTACGTTAGGGCCATAGATAAAATTTTAGCGGCTTGCTCTCCACCAGCCACTGGCCAGGAATATAATCGATCACCAGATGAGCAAAATCCGGCTGGCTGGTCACCGGATAGACGCAGGTGAACTCAGGTCAGGTATAGCGCGATGTAATCGATGCCCGGATGCGGGTTCGGGACGCATTCCAGGACTGATCCTGTGGTGACGGCGGCGTCTGCACGGTCTGGCCGAGTTGGGTGAGCGGGGGCTCGGTCATGGGCTAACTTTTCTAAGCAGACGTGAAGAATTGGTTCTGCGGCCGCGGTAAACCGAGGTTCTCTCGCAGAGTCTTGCCCTCGTATTCGGTCCGAAAAATTCCCCGACGCTGCAACTCCGGTACGACCTTGTCGACGAAATCGTCCAGTCCCGCAGGCAAGTATGGGAACATGATATTAAAGCCGTCGCTGGCTTCATCTTCAAGCCATTCCTGCATCTGGTCGGCAATGGCTTTTGGCGTGCCGACCATGGCGAGTCCGGAAAACCCACCAAGCCGCTGTGCCAACTGTCGCACAGTCAAGCGCTCTCGCTCGGCCAATCGGATTGCCCGTTCACGGCCGCTTTTGGATCCATTACTCTCGGGAGTTTCCGGCAATGGGGCGTCCGGCTCAAAAGCCGAGGCGTCATGCCCAAGCGCGATCGACAGCGAGGCGATGGCGCTGTCATAGTGCACCAAGCTATCGAGCAACGCCCGTTTCTCGCGGGCTTCGGCGTCGGTTTCTCCAATTACCACCAGACAGCCGGGCAGAATTTTCATGTGGTCGCGCGGGCGGCCAAGAACATCCATGCGGCCTTTCAGGTCGGCGAAAAGCCGCTTGCCGTCCTCCATCGTGGCTAGTCCGGCAAACACCATCTCGGCGGTTTCGGCGGCGAGCTGTTTGCCGGGCTCGGATGCGCCGGCCTGCACGATCACCGGCCACCCCTGCGGCGACCGTGCGATATTCAGCGGCCCGCGCACCGAGAGAAACTCTCCCTTATGGTTCAAGGTGTGCAAGCGCTCGGGATCGAAGAAGATTCCGGACTCCGGATCGCGGATGAAAGCGTCGTCGGCCCAGCTGTCCCAAAGCCCGGTGACAACATCGTAATATTCCCGCGCCCGGCGATATCGCTCGCCGTGCTCCATGTGTCCTTCCATGCCGAAGTTGAGCGCGGCGTCCGGGTTCGAGGTGGTAACCAGGTTCCAAGCGGCCCGGCCACCGCTGATATGATCAAGCGAGGCAAAGCGGCGGGCAACCACATAAGGCGGCTCGAAGGTGGTCGAAGCGGTGGCGATCAAGCCCAGATGTTCGGTCATCATTGCCAGCGCCGGCAGGAGGGTAAGCGGGTCGAAAGAGGTCGCCGTGGCGCTGCGCTTCAGTGCCTCGATCGGCATGTTCAGAACCGCGAGATGGTCGGCCATGAAAAAGGCGTCGAACTTTCCGCGCTCCAGGGTCTGGGCGTAGCGGATTAGATGTTTGAGGTTGAAATTCGCGTCGGGCGTGCCACCGGGATAGCGCCAGGCGGCGGTATGAATGCTAACCGGGCGCATGAAGGCACCGAGACGAAGGCGTTTAGTGCTGGTCATGATGGATGTCTCGCGCTGCTTACGTCGGTACTTCCAGGACAACTTGGATGATGGCGAGCGCCGCGGTGTCAAGCAATTGAATTCCGGTCACGACAGGAGCATTCCTGAGTATGATCCCACGTCTTTTGGCTCGGCAATTGAGGGGGCGACCATTCGCAGGTTCGGCACCGCCGCGGCCCCTTTGTCGGGTCGGGTTTCCGAATGTAATGATCCACCGTGGATATGCACCAGGGATCTCGCGATTGACAGGCCCAAACCTGCCCTCTGATGATTCTGGGTGAAACTGGAGGAATCCTGTTGGAATGGCTCGAAGACCCTATCCAGGTCAGCAATTTGGACGCCGACGCCAGAATCAATAACGGAAAGCCTCAACCATTGTTCTTCTGGTGCATTATCATCTGGTTCAACAACGGGCTGTTCAGATCCGAGGTCTGTTTGGCCAATATCAATTGAGAGATGGCCAGTCGTGCGGTGCAGACCCAGCCGACACGCAGCCCGGGGTTGAGGGTTTTCGAGAAGGTTCCGCAATATACTGCGCGGGTCGCGTCCACATGCCTGACGCGCGCCACCTCAAGCGCCATTACCGAGGGGATTGCCTCTCCCTCGTAACGCCGCGCGGTATAGGCAGTATCCTCAATCACCGGAATGCCGAGGTCAAAGGCCAACGCCAGCAGACCTTGGCGCTCTTCGAGGTTGAGGGTGGCGCCGGTCAGGTTGGCGAAGTCTGGGACGGCATAGGTAAAATCACGATGTCACCCGCTAGTGCTTGCGCGGCTGCGCCAGCGTAAGCCTCGGCGGTCATGTCCCGTCGCCCAGGTTGAGCTGATCATAACGGGGCTCATAGGCTTGGAAGGCCTGTAAGGCGCCAAGGTAGGCCGGCTACGAGACCAGGGCACTAGCAACAGTTGGCCTAAAAAGTCCAGCGCCTGCTGCGACCCGGGCGTGATCAGTATGTTCTTGATTGCGCAGGACACCCCAAGACCATTCATGTAAACCGTTATTCAGCCCCGCTGGGCCTGCTTGCCTATTGATCACCATGCCACGAACGTCCTGGAACGGATAAGACGATCATGACACCCGACACTGCGTTTCTCGGAAATCACTACGGTCGTTTCATCTGGAATATCGGTGGACGCAAGGAGCGGCCCTTCAAGGTTCTGGCGCCAATTCGAGCCCGCAGTTTCGGCGATGTCCTGTTCGGGTTCTCCAGCATCGCTCGGTTTGTTGCGAACTTCGACCATTCACACACTAATTTTATTATCGCCGATTCTCGCGCCTATGTGCGCGATTTTGCAGGATATTTCCCCTTTCCTAATAAAGTATTCGATTTGCGCGATTCGTTCGAGAAGCTGGCGGTGTCTCAGTTGACGGATGACCTCCAGAAGTACGACACGACTTCGGACGCCTATCATGATTTCGTCGCGCTTCCGTCCCTGCTTAACGCCGCTGTCTTTTGGGGATTGCCGCGGGTCGCTTTGCAAATCCCTGGCTCCGAGGCGGACAATGCGACGGAGAAACTGATCCAATTGGGCTTGGATCCCAATCGATGGTACTGTACCATTCATTGGCGGGAACCAAATTATGTCTATAAGCCAATTTCGAATATCCGCGACGCAAACCCTCAAACCTATTTAGCACTAATCGATCACATAATCGACGATCTAGGCGGGCAGGTTGTTCAGCTTGGTCATCCTGAAATGCACCATCACGCCGGTCGACCGGGTTATGTCGCGCTGTCGGGGATCCCAAACTCCTGGAAACTCCAAGCATTTGCCGTATCCCGGGCTCGATTTTTCGTTGGCTCAGCCTCCGGTGCAACCGCGCTCGCGCAGGTTTTTCGCACACCGTCCCTGCATGTCGATGTCATCGACTGGTACACCGGAGAGGAGCACGACTGGATATTGACGCCGACGATTGGCCTCCAAGACGGACGAAAGCTACGTCAGCGAGAGTTGTTTCACGCAGGATTGATGAACTCATTTGTATTGAACGCGATGATGGAAGCTGGCGAGACGGTTACTCTGGAACAATCCACCGTCGAGGAGATTTGCTTCGGTCTGAAAGGGCTTTTAACCGAAACCTCTGACATGCTGGGTTGGCGCGCTCCACTCGCCAATACGCACACACCGACAAATCAGGTGCTGCTGCCCGCATCCGCGCAAGCCGACCTTAAATTCCTTGAACTTTAAAGTTCAACGCCGTCCCGAAATCCGTCAAGCACTACCAACTTTTTTATATAACGTAAGGCGTAGGATGGAACGGGATTGGCGGAAAAATTAGCCAATCGATTGATAAATACAGATTTAATCCATGGGTTGACGGGGCCGGAAGATTGACCAAGCTGTGACGCGGCCACACCCTGGACCTGGCGCGCTTTTTTTGCCCAGCTTATCGACGGAGCAAAGTTAATGAGGACCGATCCGTCGATAGCATCCCTGGCACCCGGCCATTTGTTCTGTTTCGGTCTCGGCTATACTGCAGAGCGCCTGGCTATCCGCTTGCTCGCCGAGGGGTGGACGGTTTCCGGCACGGTTCAAACTGAAGAAAAATGGGCCGCGATGGGCTCCCTCGGGATCACCGCGTATCTGTTCGGTCCCAAGCGCCCTTTGGCGGACCCAAACGGCAACCTCGGCGAGGTGACCCATCTACTCTCGTCGATCCCCCCCACCGAGGCTGGTGATCCAGCCCTGATCGAGCACCAGGCGGCCTTGCGAGCGGGGCCCTTGCTACGTTGGGTCGGCTATCTTTCGACCCCCGCGGTTTATGGCGATCGCCAGGGCGCCCTGGTCCAGGAAACCGACACCCCGAACCCAGGCTCTGCTCGTGGCTATCGACGGCTCGCGGCGGAGAATGCCTGGGTCGAGACATTCTCTGATCGCGATCCCGGCGAGAGCGCTGGGAGCTCCATCCAAATTTTCCGTCTCTCGGGTATCTATGGCCCCGCTCGCAATGCGATCGCCCAGGTCCGGGCCGGCACCGCGAGGATCATCGACAAGCACGGACAAGTCTTTAACCGGATCCACGTGGATGACATCGCCACCATCCTAATGGCGTCGATGGCGCGGCCAAACCATGGCCAAATCTACAATGTCGCCGACACAGAGGCCTGTGCTAGCGGTGATGTGGTCCGCTATGCCTGCGCTCTGCTTGGGGTTAGCCCGCCGCAGCCGATCGCGTTCGATTCCGCCACACTATCGGCCATGGCCCGCTCGTTCTATAGCGAGTGCAAACGATTGGACACGCGGCGGCTTACCGCTGAACTCGGTGTTGAACTCGCCTACCCAACCTACCGCGAAGGTCTGGCCTCTATCATGAGCTCGGATTTCGCGCGGTGATGATGATAATGACTTGACCAGAGTGCCGGCGTGCAGCGGCTCTGGACCCCCGGTGCCAGTGTCTGCTCCGCGATCCGTCTCTTCTCGTCATCTTCCCAGATCCGCCGCCTGCGCCGTTCCAATGCCATCGATCAATCCACATAGTGTCCACCAGCGTTGGTGGATACCAAGCATCTCTATCCAAACGGACTAAATAAGGGCGGGTTCACCACGCGCTTACTTCGTTTTTGGCGCAGGGTTCGACGTAATAGACCGGGAAATACACCGGCCTCGCTTTAGCCGTGATCAATTTTTTGTCAGCTGAGCGCTCCTTAAAATCAAATTCCGCGAAATCGCTCATCTCGCGCCGATTGCTCGAAAGCGCTCCCGGCCTTGGCTGTCGCCTTTGGAATCCACTTCAAAGCCTGAAAATCGTCTCCGCCCCCTAACACGTCGCTAACAAGTGTTTGAAAATTCTTTCAGCCCATATTTGAGGAATCTTGGTAGTAAGTTACAATTGCACGCAGAAACATAAAACGGGAAGAAATATCCTGCTCTATGTTTAAAAACCGTTTCTGTGCCGTGATACAAAAATGATCCTCGGCACGACCAAAACCAGAACCGCTAGTAAATATTTAAGCGTGGTTGACCTGATCCAATTTTAGTAACGGTTGCAATGTTAAGGGCATGCTGTTGGTTAGGAAAAACCAATCAGGCTAGCGCCCGCGGCATCCACTTTCTGCCCGCTTTGCCTTTGCCGGCACCTCGGCCTTCACGTTAGTAAGTGTTCTAGATAATCTGCTTTGCGTTGGTGGTTTGGCAATCGCATTCATTATTTGTTAAAAATATATTATCTCCAATAATTATAATAGAAGTAATATTTTAAATAATAGATGGATTCTCTCTGCATATATTATTCTCGCGCTATATGAATTTGGTCAACCTGCATAAGGTGTTGCCACGTCAGGGCGGCGCTTGAGTGCGTGTGCGGGGCCATCGTCGGAGAGCATCATGCAGGATTGCGCGCACGCTCTAGTATTGTGGAAAACCACAATGCCCTGCCGTACGCGATGCGGTCGCCACCAGCGTCATATCCTCAGAAGCACGTAGCCTTGTCGACGATATTTCGCAGCGGTTCGTCCTTGGCGAACCGCCGGCAGTTATCGAGCAGGATGTCGAGCCGCCGATCGTCGAGATAGGGTCCAAATCCAGCCGTGTGCGGCGTCAGCAACACGTTCGGGGCCGACCACAGCGCATGATCGGCGGGCAGCGGCTCGATCTCGTACACATCCAGACCGGCGCCGGCGATTTCGCCGGCTTCAAGAGCCGCAACGAGATCGTCGAGACACACCGTCATGCCACGACCGATGTTGATCAAGAAAGCCGATTGCTTCATCCGGTGCAGCCGTTGACGGTCCATCATCCCCTCGGTCGCTGGCGTGTGTGGCACTGTCATGATGACAAAATCGGCACGCGGCAACAGGTCATCCAGGCGCTCGGGCAGGTGCATTTCATTGATACCCTCGGGCGCCTCGGTGCGGCGTCCATCCACACCGATCACGGTCATACCGAAGGCATGGCAGAGGCGGGCTGCTTCGCACCCGATGCCCCCGACACCGAGAATGAGAGCCGTCGCCTCAGGCAAGTGCACAACCCCGGTATCCTGGGGCCGGGGTGCATATTCCTGGCGTATCTGCTGCGGCAGGTAGTAGTGCAGGCCGCGCGCAAAGCCGAGCACGAAGGCCATGATGTGAGCGCCGATGTGGTCGTTGAAGATCTCGCGCAAATTGGTCACCACGACCGGATGCTCGACCAGCGCCGGATAGTAGAATCCAGCGGGCGGCGCGATCTGCGGCGCCTGGAGCCAACGCAGGCGCTTTGCCTGCGCCAGTACCTCCGGCGGAATGGCGCCAAAGGCTGCGTCCGCCTCGGCAATATCGCGCTTGGCGTCGTCGATGGTTTCGGGCTGCAGCACCCGAACGCCTATGTCCTCCTGGGCAACGCGCGCCGCCCAGCGACGCCGCACCGGGGTGTGCGGCGGCATCATCACCAAGGTGAACGCGACGTTTTTCATAGGTACGATCTCGCAAAGGAGTGGGCGGGAAAGGTCGAAGCCTTAACTCAGACTACATCGAAAGCATTGGCAATCGAGATCAATTCAGCTTTGCCGCGATTGGGCGTCGAGCACGTTCAACGCCGCGATATAGCCCCATGTCAGACAAGGCCCTAGCGTGGTGCCGGCGCCAACCCCCTTGGAGCCGAAGGGATTGGCCATGACATTGCCGGCGGCATAAAGCCCCCTGATGACCTCGCCTTGTCCATTTAGGACCTCTGCTCGTTCATTGGTCCTCGCCCCGCCCTTGGTGCCCAGATAGCCGGCCTTGAACGGCATGGCGTAAAAAGGCGGCCTCTCGATAGACCCCAAAGTCGGGTTCGGTTTATGGGTCGGATCACCGCCGCGATTGCGGTCCCAGAGGCTGGCTCCACGCCTAAAATCATCGTCGATGCCGGCCCGCGCGAACCTGGAAAACCGCCGCGCGGTTTCCGCCAAGCCGGCCGGATCGACATCGATCTGGACTGCTAGCGCCCCCAACGTGTCCGCCTCGAAACGATTGCCTAGTATAGACCCGTTCGGCATGGCGTGCGGGTACCGAGCCGCGAACTGGCTGTCATAAATCCGCCAGGCCGGCAGATGCGCCGGGGATCCAGTATCCGGGTCCAGCTCGGCGAAAGCCAAACCAATATTCATCTGTTTCTCGTTCACAAAGCGGCGGCCGTGACGGTTTACGATCATTGAATGGGGCAGGAAGTAATCCATCGCCGGCTGCCCCATCAGTCGGCCCTCATATGTCACCGGGGTGACCCCCATGACCAGCGCCTGGTCCATATGGTCAAGTTGGGCGCCGACTGCCGCCGCCATGCGCTGTCCATCGCCAGTATTGGTCGGTGGCGATGCCGTCCACTCCACCGGGCCCGGAAAATGCTCCGCCATCATCTCCTGGTTCCACTCAAAACCGCCGCTGGCGAGGATCACCCCCTGCAACGCTTCGATCGCGATGGAACGACCCTCACGTTCGGCGTCTAATCCGGTCACCCGGCCTTCGTGCGTTGTAAGAGCCGTGGCTTCGGTAGCTGGCCAGATCGTCACACCGTGATCCAAGCACCCCTTGAGCAGGCCAATCGTCAACGCGCGGCCCCTTGTGTAGGAGCCCGTCAGTTTTCGCCAAAGCAGACGCGGCAGCAGACGAGGCATCTGCTGTTTCGGGTTAGCGTAGAAAGACCGATCGACCACCTCCTCATAGTTGATCCGCATATCAACCGTCGAGGCGCGGACCTTATCGCACCAACGGCCGA
>Ga0302135_10000565_pt1 | contig 22459 bp, 22 predicted proteins | sample CBN3_surface_MG_FD_203119 | JGI IMG/M metagenome (GOLD analysis project Ga0302135, IMG submission 203119) | Marine microbial communities from Western Arctic Ocean, Canada - CBN3_32.1 | ecosystem: Environmental > Aquatic > Marine > Oceanic | place: Canada: Western Arctic Ocean | collected...
CCGGGGATCCGTTCGACCTCGATCCGCAGTTTTGGGGGCGTCTGGCCAAAGCGGCTTGACGGTAGGGAGAGAATCGAATTCCGCCAAACCCTTCAACGGCCGGACCTTTGACAAACAGCGCCAAAATCCGTATATGGCGCCTTCGCCGCCGGGACCAGCTGGGGCGAGCATAAAGCGAAATCAGGGAGAGTGTCGATGACGGAAAAGAACCACAGCAATATTCGCCGCTTCACGGGCGGCGACGGCGAGGTCATGGATTGGCTCCGCAGCAACGGGGTCGAAAAAATTCGTGTCGAGTGGATGGACATGCACGGAATCCCCCGCGGTAAGCGCGTCTCTCTGAATACCTTCGATGAGCTGCGTCACAAGGGCGTGCCCTTTGCCGCGTTGCTGTTCGCCATCGATCTTCAGGCCCGCTGGTTGCGCAACACCCGGTTCGGTGAGGAAATCGGCTTTGGCGACTTCTACGCGGTTCCCGATCTGAATTCGATGCGGCTTCTCCGCCATGAGCCCAACACGGCCCTGTGCCTGACCAACCTGCATTGGGCCGATGGCCGCCCCATCGCCGAAGACCCGCGCAACCTGTTAAAAAGCGGTCTGGACCAGCTCAAGGAGCTGGGCTTTGCGGCGAACGCGGCGCCCGAGTTCGAATTCTATTTCCTCACTTCCGATTTCCAGCTCTCCGATACTGGGGAAAACGCCTACGCCATGCTCAAGCGCTGGGGATTTCGAGAGGAAGAGCAGGCGCTGATTGACGCCGCTTCGGCTCATGTCGATTACGAGGCCTGCAACTACGAATTCGGTCCCGGCCAGTTCGAGATCACCGTCGAATACGGCGAAGCGATGGACATCGCCGACGCCGGGCACCTCTTTCGCTCCACTTTAAAAGAGACCGCGCTTGCCATGGACCGGCGGGTGACCTTTATGGCTAAGCCCTATACGGAAGCGGCCGGCAGCTCCTGTCACCTCCATTTTTCGCTCGTGAACGAGGACGGTTCCAACGCTTTCGCCGACGAGCACGATCCGCTCAAGATCAGCCAGGTCTGCCGCCACTTTATCGGCGGCATCCTCGCTCATTTCGAAGAACTGGCCGTGGTCTTCTTGCCCTATCCCAACTCGTGCAAGCGGATTGCGCCCGAGAGTTTCGCGCCCATCTCCATCGCCTGGGGCATGGATAACCGCGTCGCTGCAGTGCGTGCGATCAACGTTACCCCGAGGGGCACGCGGATCGAGCTGCGTGTGCCGGGCGGGGACATCTGCCTGCATCTCGCCCTTGCGGCGCTGGTTGCCGCCGGTCTCGACGGCATCAAGAACGAGATCGACCCCGGCCCTCCGGCTCAGGGCCATCTCGATCTCGACGCGAGTATTCCCAAGATCACGACCGACTGGTCCAAGTTGCTCGATCATTTTGATGAATCCGCCTGGATTCCCAAGGCTATGGGCGCGGATTTCTTCGAGCTTTTCGGCCGAATCAAGCGCATGGAGCATCAACGGATTATTAGTACCGTGGTCCAGGAAGAACGCGACGAGCTGATCGAAATGATCTGATGCGCGGCTGCCCGTTTCGCGTTAAACAGGAGCCCATGGCACGATTCGTCCTCCTGTTTGGCGCGGCTGCACTCGTTCTTGCCGCCTTGGCGGCGCCGGTGTCGGCGCGCGATAAGGGACAGGGCTACTACTTTGACATCGGTCCCGATCTCAATCTGCTCGGCGATTCCGAGCTGAGCAGCGGTGCGGAGCTCGCCGCCGAGAGCGGTCTCGGCGCCGCGATCGGCACGGGTTATCGGTTCGGCTCGGGCCTGCGCGCCGAATTCGCGCTGGGTATGCGTCGCAACAACCTCGATAGCGTCTCGGCGGCGGTCACCTTCTTCGGCACCCCGCTGGCCGCGAACGCCGAGCTGAACGGCGACATCACGACCGTTTACGGCTTGCTCAACGGCTATTACGACTTCGATATCGGGTCGAACTGGGCGCCCTATCTGGGACTCGGAATTGGCGCCGCCAGCATCGAGCTAGACAGCGCGGCCTTGGGCGTCGACGACACCGACACGGTGCCCGCCTGGCAGGGCACGCTCGGCCTGACCTACCGAATTTCCGACAATGTTTGGGCGCGCGGCGGCTACCGCTACTTCGGCGCCGCCGACCCCGAGATCGCGGGCACTGAGTTCGAGATCCAGAGCCACGTGCTCGATATCGGCCTGCAGATCGGCTTTAGCGCCTTCTAGCGGGCCTGTTTAGGAAACCAAGGCGGTGAAACGCGAATCTTACGAGATGCTCGGCCTGCCGCGGAATGCAACCGAGCGCGAGATCAAGACGGCGTACCGGCGCCTCGCGCGCCAGTACCACCCCGACGTGAGCGATGGCACGCCGGAGGCCGCCGCCCGCTTTCGCGAAATCAATGGGGCTTATCAACGGCTGTCCGGCTCGGGCCGGCGCGGCGGCGCGGCGGGCTATGACGGCGCCGAGTTCCGGGCTGGTGCCTTCAATCTGGGCGATTTGTTCGGCGAAAGCGGCCTGGGCGATATTTTCGGCTTCGGCGCTAACGCCGGCGCGACCTGGTGGCCCGACCCCGTGCCGGGCGCGGACCACGAGGTTGATCTCGCGATCCCGCTGGAAGACGCGCTGCGGGGCATGACGCGCCGCTTGACCGTGCGCGTGCTGCGTCGCTGCGGGGCCTGTTTGGGCCGCGGTTCGCTTGACGGTCAGATCGGAACCTGCGGCCAATGCGACGGGCAGGGCGCGCTTCCCAGGAGGCGCGCAAACCTCGAGGCGCCGTTTCGCGAGCGCGTCGATTGTCCCGCCTGCCGTGCTCGCGGCGTCGTGTTCGAAAATCCTTGCATGGGATGCCACGGCGTGGGCCGGGTCGTGGGCAGCCGCACCGTGGATCTGTACCTGCCGCCGGATCGGCCGGGCGAGATGCCGATTCGATTGCGCGGACAGGGCTACGACGGCGAGGCGGGCGGTGTTGCGGGCGACCTATATGTCCGAGTCCGGCTCGCACGTCATCCCCTGTTCAAGGTTCGGGGCGACGATGTCTGTTCCGATGTCGAGATCCGTATGCACAATGCCCTGTTCGGCGGCACGATCACCGTTGTTACCCTCGATGGACCACGAAAGGTCCGGCTCCGTCCCGGCTCACCCGATCAGGAGCTTTACCGTCTCAAGGGATACGGCCTGCCGCGTGCCGCCGGCGAGGGACGGGGCGATCAGCTCATTCGCTTCCACGCGACCCTGCCCGGCGGACTTGAGGGCGAAAAGGCAGGTCTGTTGCGCGATCTGCTCTCGATCGTGAAAGATCGCGACGCGCCGTCTGACGACTGAGCGCGCAACCTCTCGCAGGCTCCCTGGCGGGGCGATTTAGATCGCCCGTTTTCCCGTTCGGCCCCCGTTTCTCCGTCTGGCCTAAGTCAATGAGACGGACCAGCTCGGCTTCTAGCGTAGGAATTTCGGTTGTGCCGTCTATGACCGGGAGGATCTCATGCGGAATTACTGGCTGTTCCCCATCGTGACTGTTTCTTTCCTTGCCGTAGCCGGCAGCGCGATGGCCGGTGGATCAAGCAAGTATAGCGCCGATTTGGACGATATTACCGTTGCGGCGTTTGGCCTGACTGTGACCGGTGTCGTGGATGGCGATGTCAAGACTCTCTCGGGGATGGCGCATGTATTTTACGACTTCGATCTGGACTCCAAGATTATGCCCTACCTCGGGGTCGCCAGAATTGACGTCGATATCGGTTCGGTTGCCGGGGTGACCACGGCCTTCGACGACAGCGACACCGTGTTCGCTTATCAGGGCATGGCGGGGTTGCGCTATCCCCTGACGGATCAGATTTCGATCCGCGGCGAGTATCGGCTCTTCGCCACCGTTGACCCAGGGCTCGGCGTCACCGAAGGCTAATTACTGAGCCACAATATCAGGCTTGGCCTGGGCTACAACTCCTGAGGCTCGGGACCGTCGTCTTAAGGTTGCCCGTCCGTCGGGCGCTGGATCGAGGCGCTGGCGAAGCGCCAGACCTCCATCGCCTCCGACCAATGGTCGGGAGCGAAACCGGCTTTAAGCTTGAGCCGATGAACGAAGTCCTCGGGCGCAGGAAGTTTTTCCCAGACCTGGGGCAGGAACAGCCCGCTCCGCTCACCTTCGCGCAGGATCAGGCCGTCGACGCCCGAATTAAGGCTTGCGATCAGCTCGGCCTCGGAGGCCACGTCAAAGCGCGCCGGCGGGCTAAGCACCGAAACCGAGAGATCGAGGCCCACCAGCTCGTCCTTCGTGACGGGCGCAAAGCGCGGATCTTCGAAGCCTGCCCGGTAGGCGTTCTCGGCCACGTCCGTCGCCAACGCCCGCCAGGCCTGCGCCGAGCCGATGCAGCCGCGAAGATCCCCAGCCCGCTCCAAGGTGATGAAGCTGGCGCCGTCCGCCGCAAGCTCCGCTGGCATTTCGGCGGCTGCGACACGCACGGCGCGGCCTTCGCCTAACCCGTGTTCGAGCGAGAGCTTGGCGAGGTCGAGCAGCGCGTCACCATAACGCGCTAGGAGGCCTTCAATTCCGTCCTCGCCGTCGGGTTCCCGATCGCATCCTTCATTTCCGGCGGATTGCCCCCGACTTGGCGGTGCGAACACATAGGCGCCGTACCCCACCACCCGATCGCGCGGGCCCGCGGTATCGCCCGAGTTGCGTAAGTCCACGGTCTTGGCCGTCAGGCCCCTGCGCTGGGCCAACGTCAGCAGACCATAGATGGGCACCCAGCCGCAGGCCGCCTCGCGGCCGATGTCCTGGATGCACAGCCGCTCGATGGCCGACGAGGTCGCCGCATCCATCCGGCGCGCCGTGTCGTAGTCGTGGTAATGCGACAGGTCGGAGCTGATCACGATCAACGTCTCCTCACCGCCCCACAACGCCTCGATCACCTCGGCAACCTCGCCGGCGGTCGCTCGCCCGACCGAGAGGGGCAACAGGGCGAATTCGTCGAGCACGTCTTGGAGGAATGGCAACTGCACCTCGAGGCTGTGCTCGCGCGCGTGGGGCGCGTCGTCGATGCTCACCTGGGCCAGCCCCGCGATCCGCGCGCGCGCCTTGGTGTCGATCGCAATTTTCCCCAAGGGCGTCTCGAAGGCGTCTACCGACGGGACCGCAAGGCCGCGAAGCGCCACCTGGTGCGACGGGCCGAGCAGCACGACCCGGCGGATTGTCGCGTGCGCATCGCGCAGCCGGGCGTAAACCGAAGCGGCGATGGGGCCGGAATAGACGTAGCCCGCATGGGGCGCGATCAGCGCCTTAGGCGCCGGGCCCCTCTCGTCCACGCGTCCCAGCAGGGCATGCACCGTGGCCGCGAGCGCTGACGCATCGCCCGGATAGAAGGCGCCGGCGACGGCGGCGGGGCGAGCTGTGGTCATGAGGTCTGCTATGGCGATCATAACGGCCGGGCAATCGAACCCGACCGACCCGACGCTCACACTATGCCCATGGGGTGGAAATTCAAGCCCGCCCAGGGAAGGGCGCCATAAATAACCCCGTCACTCTCGATGACGCCCGCACCGATCCATCCATCGTCCCGCTGTCGAGAATCCACCCGGTAACCCTTGACCTACCCCTGTTCCACGACCGCCCCTTTAAGGGCCTCGCGCTGTCCCTCGTCGGCTACTTGCCAATGAGGATGAGTTTACGGCGGCCTTTGCACAGGGGCGGTTAAGAATCACCGTTAATTTTCTGACATGTCTGCTCCGGCTTGCACCGGAGAACGGTCGCTGCGAACCGGAATATATGCTTTTAAGGCTCCAGCCCAGCCCGCGCGATGATGGCCATCACAGTCGCGGCATAAAACGGAATTTTGAGGCGAGGGCAAATCAATTGCCCGTGAACGCCGGGCGACCATACAACGCTCTTGAACGGCGCCCCGATTCAGAGTTGGCTAGGGCCAGTTTATCCCCTCACGCTTCCGGAAAGCATTGCCTGATGAGCGATCCGTTCCCGACCCTGTTCAGCCCACTCACCATCCGCGGCGCCACCTTGCGCAACCGGATTTTCTCGACTGGCCACGAGACCCTGCTGGTCGAGGGTACGGCGCCGGGTGACGCGCTGATCGCCTACCACGAGGCCCGGGCCAAGGGTGGCGCAGGGCTGATCATCGTCGAGATCGGCGCGGTCCATCCCACCGGCGTGTTCAACGCCGACTCGATTCTGGCCTACAACGACGACTGCATCGAGGGTTACGCAAGACTGGCTGAGGCGGTGCACGCCCACGGCTGCTGCATCTTTGGCCAGCTCTTTCACCCCGGGCGTGAAGTCTTCAGCTCGGTCGACGGCGCGGCGGCGCATGCCTACGCGCCCTCAGCCGTGCCCAACGAACGCTTCCACATCATGCCCCAACCCATGAGCAGCGATCTGATCGCCGAGATCGTCGCGGGCTACGGCGACGCGGCGGCGCGCATGCGCAAAGCCGGGCTCGACGGCGTCGAGATCGTCGGTTCCCACGGCTATCTGCCCGCCCAGTTCCTCAGCCCACGGGTCAATTTGCGCGGCGACGAATACGGCGGCTCGGGTGAAAACCGCCTGCGTTTCCTGCGCGAGGTGGTCGCCGATATCCGCGCTAAGGTCGACGACGACACGGTCGTGGGCATGCGCATTACGGGCGACGGCACCGATGCCGAGATGCTTACTCTCGACGAGGCGGGCGAGGCCTGCGTCGCGCTCGACGTCGACGGCGGGCTCGATTACTTCAACGTCATCGCCGGTTCGTCGGGCACGCTGGGCGGTGCCGTCCACATCGTGCCCTCCATGTTTATCGAGGCGGGCTATGTCGCGCCCTACGCCGCCGCGATCCGGGAAAAGGTGACCAAGCCGGTTTTCGTCGCGGGGCGCATCAACCAGCCCCAGATCGCCGAAGAGATCCTCGCCAAGGGCCAAGCCGACATGTGCGGTATGACCCGGGCGCAGATCTGCGATCCCGAGCTTGCGAACAAGGCGAAGGAGAACCGGGCCGACGACATCCGCGCCTGCATCGCGTGCAACCAGGCCTGTATCGGCCATATGATGACCGGCTACTCAATTTCTTGCATCCAGCGACCCGAAACCGGGCGTGAGCTAATTTACGGCACGCGCAAGCTCGCCGCTGCGCCACGTAGAATCCTGGTTGCGGGCGGCGGCCCGGCGGGCATGAAGGCGGCCTGCGTCGCCGCCGAGCGCGGCCATGCGGTCACGCTCTACGAGGCCGGCGGCCGGCTGGGCGGCCAGGTGCTGCTGGCACAGAGCCTGCCCAACCGGGCCGAATTCGGCGGGCTGGTGACTAACTTCACCCGCGAGATGGAACTCGCAGGCGTCACGGTAGAGCGCAACAGCCCCGTCGATCGGGCGTTGATCGAGCGCGAGGCACCCGATGCGGTGATCGTCGCCACCGGGGCGCGGCCGCGCCGCCCGGCGCTCGAGGGTCTGGAATCCGAACATGTGGTCGATGCCTGGCAGGTCCTGCGCAACGAGGTCAATGTCGGCGCCTCGGTGCTGGTCGCCGACTGGCGCTGCGACTGGATCGGCCTGGGCATCGCCGAAAAGCTCGCCCGCGAGGGCTGCCGGGTGCGCCTCGCCGTTACCGGCTTTACTTCGGGTCAGATGCTCCAGCCCTACATCCGCGACCAATGGACCACCACAGTGCGTGAGCTGGGCGTCGAGATCATCCCCTACGCCCGGCTCTTCGGCATGGACGACGATACGGTTTATCTCCAGCAGGTCATCAGCGACAAGGCGATCGTCTGCGAGGAGGTCGATACCCTGATCCTAGCGGTTGGCCACGAGCGTGTCGCACCCCTGGAGGCCGAGCTTGCGGATTGGTCGGGCGAGGTGACGCTGATCGGCGATTGCGCGAGCCCGCGCACGGTCGAGGAGGCGACGCTTGACGCCCTGAAGGTCGCTAGCGAGATATAACGCGAATTCTAGTGGCTCAAAGCCGCCGAATTCACAAGCCCGCGCCGGCCGCGGCCTGTCAATATTGCTTGGGGGACCGCGGCTTATGCGGCGGAAGCCTGAGTGGCGCCAACCTGCGCGGCGCGTGAGCGCGCTAGTTTGCTTTGTTCTTGGCAAAGCAAACCGGAATAAAACTCAACCCGCCATCGTCAACCCGATGGGCGTGCTGTTGTGCCCGTTGCAGTCGCTAACGACTTCCTCGGCGCAGGAGGTCACGGCCACCAGGCAGTCCATCTCGGCCGTCAGTTCGGTGCAGTCGCCGGGCCCCGATTTGGGCAGCTCGATCACCATGTTGAATTCGCTATCCACATGGGTATTCATGAACAGGTTGAACGGGTCGGGCACCTGCCCCTCGGTAATGCCGTAAGGTTTCAGCGCATCGCGCAGGTTCTCGAAACAGCCTGTGCCGCCGGGTTGGCCCAAGACATGTTCGTAAAGCCAGCGGTTACACGGCGGATAGAGCAGGTCGTGCACCCCCACCGTGTCGCGGGTGATGGTGAACATCGGCGTGTTGATATTCGAGTAAAGCTTGTCACCGGTCGAGATCCGTAAGTTCATGACGTTCATGCGGGTCTTGCCTGAGGATAGGAACTCCGAGTGATCGTGCTCGTTGAAGCAGACGAAGTCGGCCACCTGGTGCCCCTCGACGTCCGTCACCCGAAGCGTCTCGCCCTTCTTGACGATAATCGCCCGGCCCGATTTCGCTGGGATGATGGTGTCGCGCGCGTCGGTCATTGTTTCTCCCTCCCTAAAATTTTCCCGATTGTGGACCGCAACGCGGCGCAAGACAAAGCCTTGAGTTGCGATTTTCTTGCTGGCGACCCAAGATGCCAGCCAAGGGAGCCAGCAATAGCCGATCATGACCTACACGGTAACCGTGCGGCAGTGGGCCGAGCCGCTTCGCGTCGAGATGGGGGCGACCATCCTTGAGACCGCGCTGGCCGAAGGCCGCGTCTATCCCCACGGCTGCAAATCGGGGAATTGTGGCGCCTGCAAGTCGCGCCTGAGCGTGGGCGAGGTCCAGATGGCGCCGTTCTCCGAGCACGCGCTCAGTCCCGGGGAACAGGCTACCGGCCTGATCCTCGCGTGTCGCGCCGTGCCCTGGTCCGATTGCGAGGTCGCCTGGCTCGAAGAGGACGAACTCGTCGCCCATCCTCGCCGCCGGCTCGACTGCCGGGTTGCAAGCATCGATCCGCTCAGCCACGATACCACCCGCATGCGCCTCGCCATCGAGGCGGGCGGGCCATACGATTTCACCTCCGGCCAGTACGCTGAGTTGACCTTGGCGGGCCTGCCCGCGAGGGACTATTCCATGGCCAGCGGGCCGGACGATGCGGGCCTTGAGTTCCACGTCCGCGCCTTGCCCGGCGGCGCGGTCAGCAACGCCGTGCGCGAGCGTCTAGCGGTGGGCGATCCGGTCCGTGTCGAAGGGCCGTTCGGCATCGCCTACTGGCGAGCGCGTCACGACGGCCCGGCTCTGGCCCTCGCCGGCGGCTCGGGCCTCGCACCCATCAAGGCCATCGTCGAGCATGCGCTGGCATCCGGTTTCGCAGCGCCGATCCGGCTGTGGCACGGCGTGCGCGACGAGCGTGATGTCTATCTTGAAGACCATTTTCGTGAACTCGCGATGGCCCATCCCAACCTCGATTACCGGGTCGTCTTGTCCGAGCCGAGCGGCCCCACCGACAGGGCAGCCGGGACGCTGGCCGATCTCCTGGAGCCGGGGCATGAGAACCTGGACGGTGCCAGAGTTTATCTCGCCGGGCCGCCGGTCATGGTCGAAAGCTGTCTCGCGCGGCTTTACGAACGCGGGCTCGCGCAGGAGTATTGCCACGCGGACGCTTTCTACACCGCGGCCGAGAAGGCCCGGTTGGAGATAACGGGATGAATCAGACAGCGGATCCGGACCGGCTCGACGGCCGCGTCGCCTTGGTCACCGGCGGTGCGCGGGGCATCGGTCTCGCTATTGCCCGTGAGCTCGTTGTGCGCGGCGTCCGACTGGTCATTGCCGACAATGGCACCGCGATAGACGGCGAGGGGGCGGATCCGGCGATCGCGGAGCAGGCGGCCGCCGAGCTGGGCGAGGGCGTGCAGGCCTTTTCTCCGGGCATCGCCTCGCCCGCGGACGCCGCCCAGGCGGTCGCGCTCGCTGTAGACGCGTTCGGCGGCCTCGACATCGTGATCAACAACGCGGCCATCCTGCGCGACGGCTTCATCTTCAAGGCCAATCCTGCTGACTGGGACAGGGTCATCGCGACCAACCTGGCCACGCCTTTTTACCTGCTCAACGCGGCAACCCCGGTGATGCGTGCGCAGGCCAAGGCTGGGCGCGGCGGCGAGCCCTACGACTGGGGCCGCATCGTCAACATCACCTCGAGCGCAGGCCTCTACGGCAATCTCGGCCAGAGCGCCTACGCCAGCGCCAAGGCCGGCCTCGTCGGGCTGACCCGGGTCGCGGCGATGGACCTCGCGCGCGCCGGCATCACGGCGAACGCGGTCGCACCCTTCGCGCACACCCGGGTGACCGAGACCATCGAGCCGGCCAACGAGGCCCAGGCCAGCTACAAGGCGCGCGCGCTTAAGCTCGATCCCCGCCACGTAGCGACCGTGATCGCCTGGCTATGTTCGAGCGCCGCGCAGGACGTCAGCGGCCAACTGTTCGGCGTGCGCGGGCGCGAGGTTTTTGTCTTCTCCCAGGCCCGCCCCGTTGAAACCCTGGTCCGGCGCGACGCCGACTGGGATGTCGCCGGCCTGGCCGAGGCCGCGAAGGCCTTCGTACCCTACTTCACGGACCTTGCCACCGATCTCGAAGCGTTCGATACCGAGCCGGTGGTCTGAGACAATTACGAGGAGACGGCAGCATGGAACCCGGCACCGAAGTCGTCACCTGCGAGGAATTTCCCGCGCTGCCGGAGGAATTCCGCACCGCGCTGGAAAAGATCGTGATCAGCCATGCGATCAACGAGCTTCACGGCGCCCGGGTGTTCGATGAGCCGGCAATAGCACTGGCGCCGACGCCTCACGCCAAGTGGCTTACCTGCCGGGTCGCGATGGAGGAATACGGTCATCACGTCCGCTTCAAGGAACTCGGCGAGCAGATGGGCATCGGGCCCGAACGCATGGAGCCCGGCGAGAAAGACCCGCTCTCCATCTTCGAATTCCCGCTGCGGACCTGGACCGAGTTCTGCGTCATCAAGCTGCTGGCCGATCTGGGCGAAATTCTCCAGGTCGAAGACCTCGCCCATTGCAGTTTCACGCCGCTGCGCGACGTCGCCCGCTCGACCATGCCCGAAGAGCGCTTCCACGCCGAGTTCGGCAAGGATTTCTGCGTCGAGCTGTGCGCCACCGAGGAGGGGCGTGCGGCGGTGCAGGACGCGATCGACCGCTATTTCCCGCTGCTACCGAAATTCTTCGGCCGTCCCGGCTCGCGCAACAACGAGATTTTCCGCAAGTGGGGCATTAAGCAGCGCACCAATGAAGAAATGTTGGCGGATTACCTGGTCCGCGCCCGTGAACTGGTTGAGGGCACCCTCAGTCTCACCCTTCCTGCCCTCGGTGAGGCTTAGCGATGTCTTCGCGACCCCTGTCCACGCCCGAGCGTGAGGCGTTTGCCGCCGAGATCGGCGGGCGCAATCTCGCGCCGCTCTGGGACGTGCTGGCCGATCTGGTCACGCCCGAGCCGGGCAGTGCGTGCCGGCCCGCCCTCTGGCCTTGGGCGGAAACCCGCCCCGATGCGATGCGCGCGGGCGAGTTGATTACGGCGGAAGAGGCGATCCGCCGCGTCCTGGTGCTGGAGAATCCCGGCATGCCGGGCCAATCGTGCATCACCACCTCGCTCTATGCCGGGCTTCAGTTGATCCTGCCGGGCGAGGTCGCGCCTGCCCACCGCCACACCCAGTCCGCGCTTCGCTTCGTGATCGAGGGCGAGGGTGCCTACACCGCGGTGGGCGGTGAAAAGACCATGATGTGCGAGGGCGATTTCGTCATTACGCCGTCCTGGGCGTGGCACGATCACGGCAATGACAGCGACCGGCCGATGATCTGGCTCGATGGTCTCGACATCCCACTGCTCAAGTTTCTCGACGCCTCGTTCGCCGAAATACCGGGCGAGGCGCGCCACGCGCTCACCCGTCCCGAGGGCGACGCGTTGGCCCGCTTCGGCTCGGGGCTGCTGCCCGTCGATCACGCTCCGGGCTCGCTCGCCTCGCCGGTCTTCAACTACCCCTACGCGCGCACCCGCGAGGCGCTGGAGACCATGCGCCGGGCCGACGAATGGGACCCCTGCCACGGGCTCAAGCTCAAATACGCCAATCCGGAAACCGGCGATTTTGCCATGCCGACCATTGCGACCTTCATGCAGCTCCTGCCCCAGGGGTTCGCCACCGCGTCCTACCGTTCGACCGACGCGAGCGTGTTTACGGTCGTTGAAGGACGCGGCACGAGCCGGGTCGGCGAGGAGGTCTTCGCCTGGGGCCCGCACGACGTCTTCGTCGTGCCCTCCTGGCACAGTGTCCGTCACGAAGCGGACGACGATGCCGTACTGTTCAGCTTCTCGGACCGCGCTATCCAGGCCAAGCTCGGCCTGTGGCGCGAGGACCGGGGAAACAACTAACGTGATTTAGGTTCATCCGAAATCGCATAAGCCCGTGACTGCGGGCTGCCGCTTACGCGGCGTCGGCCTGCGCGGCGCTTGAGCGCGTATGAAGTTGCGCGGCATGTGAACGTCGATAGGTGACGTGGGGCCGCCTCGACCGCCATAATGACGAGACCCAATATTGAGACGAGGAAAATTGAACCATGAATTACGTCATACCCGTACCCCCCGTGCCCGCCGTTGCCGTCGACGGCAACGGCGATTTGTTTCCCGTCCGCCGGATCTTTTGCGTCGGGCGTAACTATGCCGAGCATGTGCGCGAGATGGGCAAGGATCCCGACCGTGAGCCGCCGTTCTTCTTCACCAAGCCGGCCGACGCGGTGGTCGCCGACGGCGCCGAGATTCCCTACCCCCCCGCTACCAATAACTTTCATCACGAGATCGAGCTGGTCGTGGCCCTGGGCAGCGCGGCGCTCGAGGTGGCGGAGGAGGCGGCGCTCGATTGCATCTACGGCTATTCCGTGGGCATCGACCTGACCCGGCGAGACCTCCAGAAGGTGGCGCGCGATATGGGGCGACCCTGGGATTGCAGCAAGGCGTTCGATAATTCCGCGCCGCTGACGGCGATCGCACCGGCCACCGCCGTCGGCCACCCTGAAAGCCGCCCCATCTGGCTCTCGGTCAACGGCGAGACGCGCCAGGAGGGCAATATCGACCAGATGATTTGGTCGGTGCCCGAGGTTATCGCCACCCTCTCGCGCCAGTTTCACCTCAAGCCCGGCGATCTCATCTTCACCGGCACGCCGGCGGGCGTCGGGCCGCTGGTGGCGGGCGATTCCGTGGCCGGCGGGATCGACGGCATCGGCGAAATTTCGATATCCATCGTCTGACATGAGCGCGCTTGATCCCTTTCTCCGCCCCGCCAGCGTCGCTATCGTCGGCGCCAGCGAGCGCGCCACCAGCTCGGGCGGCGCGATCGTGCGTAATCTGCGCCGCGCGGGCTTTACAGGCCGCATCGTGCCGGTCAATCCCAAGGGCGGCGCCGTCGATGGGCTCGACGCGGCCGCCTCCCTAGCGGCGCTGGACGAGCCTGTCGATTTAGTGATTGTCGCGGTGCGCCCCGACCTGATCCCGGCGGTGGTCGAGGAAGCAGCGGCAAGCAACCATCGCAGTCTGCTTGTTCTGCCCGGCGGCTTTGCGGAAGCCGGACCCGAGGGCGTGCGCCGCGAGGCCGAGGTCGTGGCGCTGGCCAAACGAGCGGGTATCACCATCGGCGGGCCCAACTGCGCGGGCACCATCCATCTCGATCTCGCCCAGCCGTTTGCCGCCACCTTCCTGCGCGATATGCCGCCGGGTGGCGGATTGGCGCTGATTTCCCAATCGGGTGCGATTGCCGAGCAGGTCATTGCCGAGGCTAACCGCCAGGCTATCCCGTTCGGCTCCATTGTCTCGGTCGGTAACGGGCTTCATCTCGGCGCCGTCGATTACCTCACGGCGCTGGGCGACGATCCTGAATGTTCGGCGGTGATGCTCTATCTCGAAGCCGTGCCCGACTACTACGCGTTCATCGATGCAGCCCGCCTGGTGGCGGCGAAAAAACCCGTCGTCGCCCTGCTCGGCGGGCGCACGCCCGCGGGCGGGCAGGCGGCGCGCGCCCATACGGGCGGGCAGTCTATGGCCGAGGCGCAGGCGAAAATATTCTGCGAGGAGGCGGGCATGATCCAGGTCACCAGCCTGCGCCGCCTGCTGCTCGCCGCCAAGGCGCTCGGTGCCGCGCCCGAGGGCCTGGGCCGGCGCATTTTGATCGTCTCCAATTCGGGGGGGCCCGGTGTGCTCGCCGCCGATCGCTTGAGCCACGAGGATTTGGCCCTGCCGCCGCTGCCTGAGGCGCTGGCCGCGCGCCTGCGCGAAATTCTTCCCGCGGAGGCCACGGTCGGCAATCCTCTCGACCTGCTGGCCGATGCCCGCGAAGACCGTTTCGGCGGTACCCTCGAAGCCGTCCGCGACCACGCGGGCGGCGCGTATGACGCGGTTCTGATGATCCACATCGTTCCTTTCATGGTCGAGGGTGGGCCGGTGGTCGAGCGCCTCGAATCCCTTGCGCCCACTCTCGGCGTGCCGACCTTTCATGCCATGATGGGCACGTTGCCAGATAAGCCGGCCTGGTTCGCCGCCCTCGAGGCGGCCGGCGTTGCCATGTTCGATGATGCGGAAGAAATGGTCGAGGCCGCCGGTCTTGCGGCGCAATACCCGCCAATCCGTGCTGCGCCGCCGGCATGATCGACAGGCGCGGGCAAGGCCGCTAAATTACGCTCAAACAACTAGCGACAGGCGCCGCCCGACCGTCTGGGGATGGCGCCGGGAAAAACCAGAGGAGATAGACCCATGACGCTCGAGCTCATCAAGGATCCCGTGCCCTGGCCCAACGGTGCGCGCTGCGCCGTTGCCATCACCTTCGATATCGATACGGACAGCGTCCTCCACCTCGAATTTCCCGACCGTGCGAAGGACCTGATCGGGACCAATTCGTGGCTCAAATACGACGAAATTGCGATTCCACGCATTCTCGACATCTACCGCCATTTCGACATCAAGCAGACCTTCTACTACCCGGCCTGGTGCATGGAGCATTATCCCCACCTGGTCGACATGATCCTGAAAGACGGCCACGAGATCGCGGCGCACGGCTATCTCCACGAGAACCCCAACCAGATGTCGCGCGAGCGCCAGGAATACTGGATGGACAAGCAGGTCGCGGTGATCGAGAAGATGACCGGCGAGAAGCCGCGCGGTTGGCGCGGGCCGCTCTACAACGCATCGGGCGATTCACCCGAGCTTTGCGCCGCGCAAGGCATGATCTATGACGCCACCCTGATGGGCGACGACATCCCGCACATCATGCGTACCAAGGCGGGAGACATGATCGGCCTGCCCTCGCACTGGGCGATGGATGACTGGCCCCACTTTACCCACAACATGGACTTCAACTACATGATGCCGATCAAGAGCCCGGATGAGGCGTTCAACGTCTTCCGCTCCGAGTTCGAGGCCATGTACAAGTATCGCGGGTTGCTGGTAACCGTGTGGCATCCCTTCGTGACCGGGCGTCTTGCCCGCGCCGACCGTATGGTCGAGTGGATCGAGGAGATGAAGAACAAGGGCGATGTCTGGTTCGCCCGCATGGACGATATCGCGCGCCACTGCCAGGCCTGCATCGCCGACGGCAGCTGGACGCCGAGGGTCCAGGAATTCCCCTACTACACCAAGCGGATCGACGAATACGAGGAGGAAACTCCGCTCGCGGCCGAGTAAGCGCCCGGCTCAAGTAGCGAGCAGCGCGAGCGATAGCCGGCAATAAAAAAGGGAAACGACCATGGCGAAAGCAGCAGCAAGAGGCGAGGTTAACGCATCCGCGAGCGAGGTCTGGGGGCTCGTTGGCGCCTTCGGAAATCTGGAGAAGTTCGACCCCAGCGTTGTCGCCAGCCCGCTCGAGGAAGGCGGCGTGCAGCGCCGGCTCTAGATCGAGGACAGCGGTCAGATCGTCGAGCGGCTTCTTGAGTTCAACCATGAAGGCCGCGTCTACCACCATACCATCGTCGAGATCATCGATGTGCCCATCCCGATCGTCAATTATCTCGCGACCATCAAGGTCGACGAGGGCGAGCCCGGGAAGACCTGCACCTTCGAGATATCGGCGACCTTCGACCCGGCGCCCGGCCAGACCGTGGAAGCGGTCGAGGAGCTGATGGCGGCGGATTTTGGTGCCGCGTTGGGCGGCTTGCAGGGAGTATTCGCCGGCTGACGCGACGCGCACCGCGTCGACGTCGGCTCGATTGTGGCGAGCAGTGGGTCTCGGCGACTGCGCCCGGCCAAACTTCAGGAACCAGCGTCGGACCGCCTCGTTTAGAAGAAGATCGGGCAATGGACCTACCATTGGCCCGAGAAGGTCGAGCCGGGAAAGGTCACGCTGGCCTATCTCTACCGACACAGCCCCGATCTGACCGATCTCGGCAACGGCCGGTTCGGCCGCTGCGAGGGCACCTACACCGTCGAGGTGGCGTGCGATTCCGTCGCCCTTATCACCTCGCGCCTGCCCAACGGGGAGCTCTATCGCGAGCTCAAGGCGCGCGCCGGGGAGTGGATCGAGAAGGAGATCGGAGGCATCTATCGGATCGGCGACTGCCATGCACCGCGCCAGTTGATGAACGCGATTCTCGATGCCCATCGCATGGCGCGGGAATTCGGCTCCCCCGGCCCCGAGCGGCCCTTGCCCTGGATTCGCGAACGCCAGATCTGGGGCATCCGGATGGTCCCGGGCCTGGGCGCATAGCCCATTAGGAATCGGGCCCGGCGGCTTTTTTTATAGTGGGTAAAAATGGTGGGCGCTGCTGGGTTCGAACCAGCGACCCCCGCCGTGTGAAGACGGTGCTCTCCCGCTGAGCTAAGCGCCCCCTCCCAAGGGCCTCACCCTTTATCGGCCCCGGCCGCGCGTGTCAACCGAGCGCGCGGGCGGCTTGCCCGATTGCGCCCTGCGACATCATGTCGCAGCGCCGGTGGGCCGTTGGGCAACCTCCCCTTAACGCTTGGAAGCGTAGGCTGGGTATCGAAGACCACGGTGCGTTTCTCCCGGGCCAGAGGAGACTAGCCCATGGGCATCACCGAGCGTATTGATACGATCACTCACATCCCCGGCGCTTGGCGCGAGTCGGCGCTGCCTTGCCCGCGCTCGGTCAAGATCGAGTTGACGGCGCGGTGTAACCTCGCCTGCGCCTTTTGCGCCCGTAGTGCGCGGCTACGCGACCAGAAGGACATCGATCGCAGCTTCTATGCGCGTATCGTGCACGAGATGGCTGAGGCCGGGGTCGAAGAGCTGGGGGTGTTCTATCTCGGCGAATCCTGCCTCGTCCCCTGGCTGCCCGAGGCCATCGTCTACGCCAAGGAGATAAGCATCGACTATGCCTTCCTCACTACCTAAGGCTCGATTTCGACACCCGATAAGGTCGAGGCCTACATGGATACCGGGCTCGACAGCCTGAAGTTTAGACACAGCTACGCCGACGCCGAGTAGTTCAAGGAGATTACCCGAGTCAAGCCAGCCTATTTAGAGGCCATAGTCCGAAATCTCAACGACGCCTGGCGCGTCCGCGAGGAGGGCGGCTACGACTGCGGCCTCTACGCATCCTACATCCCCTACGACGGCGAGCAGGGCGAACGCATGGCCGACGCCATCGCCAAGATCGAGCCCTATGTGGACGAGCTCTACGCGCTGCCGCTCTATTCCCAGGCCGATTTGGTCGGCGCCGGGGAGAAGGCGCGCGATTGGCGGCCCACGGCGGGCAACCGCGGCCGGCTCGACGCGATGAGCGATCCGATCCCCTGCTGGTCGATCTTCGCCGACGGCCATATCACCTGGGGCGGGCGGCTATCGGCCTGTTTTTTCGACCATGACGGCCGCTTCGACATGGACGATCTCATTACCACGCCGTTTCTCGAAGTCTGGAATTCGCGCCGCTTCCAGGCGCTGCGCCACGCCCATCTCGAGGGCGACGTGCGCAGCGCCGCCTGCAAAACCAGCTCGGCCCAAGGTTGATTCTTTCACCGTTTCGCTTTGCTGCCCAAAGCGAATCGGCGTTCAGGCACCACTCCGGCTCTTGGCGTATAAGCGCCGGCCCGCACTTGCGGGATCGCGAAATCCGCGCGGTCAGGATTAGTCGGGGTTCGCTTTAGACGCTAATCACTGGGCTTGCCGAGCCGGGCCAGTGCGCCGGGAAGCTGGGTGAATTCGTCGATTACCAGATTGGCGCCCAGCTCGGCGACGGGCACGCGGGAATAGCCGTAGCTGACCGCAATCGAGGCCACGCCCGCGTTCTTCGCCGCCTCGATATCGGTTTCCGTGTCGCCGACCATAACGACGCCGCCGGGTTCGGCCCCGAGGCGCTCGATCACGGCGTAAATATGGGCCGCGTCGGGCTTCTGGGCGGACGCCTCGCCGCGCCCGACGACGCTGGTGAAGAAGTGGTCCAGGCCCAGCCCCTCGAGGGTTTCGACCGCTGCCTGGTGGGGCTTGTTGGTGCAGAGCCCGAAACGCACGCCCGAGCTGCGCAATCGGTCAAGGGTTTCAACCACGCCGGGAAACGGGCGGGTAAGCTCGAGGTGATGGGCGTAGAAGAGCTCAATCGCCCGGGTGACGTGGATGTCGAACTCGTCCGCATCGGGCAGGCCACCGCTTGCCTCGAAGGCGTGATCGAGGAGAACGGCGATCCCGTAACCCATGAAATTGCGCACCTGATCGAGACTAACGGCGGGGCGGTCAAGCTCGTCGAACAGGCGATTGACCGTGGCAAGGAACTCGGGCGCGCTATCGACGATGGTGCCGTCGAGGTCGAGGATCACCGCATCGGGAGAAGCTGGCATAAGCATGGCTCGCGTGGGAGGGGCTGAGGGAGACGCGAATGGTACAGCATCGTGCGCGGCGGGTCAGGCGAGCGGGCGGACGCGGCCAAGCGGAGGTTTGCCGAGCCATCGCCGGTTCGCTATTGTGGGCGCCCCTTTCAACAAATCAGCGTGGTCTAGCGTAAGTCGATGCCCAAAGTCGCCGTAGTCATCCTTGCCGCGGGCAGGGGAACCCGTATGAAATCCGAGCACCCCAAGGTGCTCCACCCGATCGCCGGCCGGCCGATGATCCTTCATTTGCTCGAAGCCGTCGCGGCGCTGGCCCCCGCGCGCACGGTCGTCGTGCGCGCGGAGGACGCGCCGGGCCTGGATGAGGTGCTGGCGGGCTCTCCGCTACCGGTCGAGACGGTGGTTCAGACCGAGCGCCGGGGCACGGGCCACGCGCTGCTCCAGGCCAAGGAGAAGCTGGACGGTTTTAGCGGTGACCTGCTCGTGCTCTATGGCGATGCGCCGCTGGCCGAGCCCCGGACCATGCGCGCCTTGCTCGATGCGCAGAAATCCGTGCTGGCGCCGTCGCTCATGGTGCTAGGCATGCGGCCCCGGGACGTCGGCGAGTACGGCCGCCTGATTACCGATATCAACGACATGCTGATCTCGATCGTTGAGTTCCGCGACGCGACGCCCGACCAGCTCAACGAAGAGACCCTGTGCAACGCCGGCCCTCTCGCCGGCCCGGCAGAATTGATTTTCGACTTGCTGGCCGAGGTCGGCAGCGACAATGCGAAGGGCGAGTATTACCTGACCGATATCGTCGGCTTGGCACGCGGTCGCGGGCTCGATTGCGCCGTGGTCGAGGCGGACGCCACCGAGGCGCTGGGCGTGAATTCTCGCGCCGACCTGGCGGCGCTTGAAGCGATCGTGCAGGAACGCTTGCGCGCGCGCGTGCTCGACGCGGGCGCGACCCTTACGGACCCTGCCGCCACCTGGTTCAGCTTCGACACCAAGCTGGGCCGGGATGTCAGCATCGGCCCCAATGTCCAATTCGGTCCCGGTGTCGAGATTGGCGATAATGTAGAAATCCGCGCCTTTTGCCACCTGGAGGGAGCCAGGGTCGCCGCGGGCGCAACGATCGGCCCGTTTGCCCGGCTGCGCCCGGGGGCCGCGATCGGCGAGGGCGCGCGGGTCGGTAATTTCGTCGAAATCAAGAATGCGAGCGTCGAAGCGGGCGCCAAGATCAACCATCTCGCCTATGTCGGCGATGCCCGGGTGGGCGAGAAGGCCAATGTGGGCGCGGGCACCATCACCTGCAACTACGACGGCCTGCGCAAGGCGCACACCGACATCGGGGCGGGCGCGTTCATCGGCTCGAACACCTCGCTGGTCGCCCCCGTCGCGGTCGGAGACGGCGCCGTGGTCGGCGCGGGTAGCACGATCATGCGCGACGTCGAGGCCGACGCCATTGCCGTGGCGCGGGGCGAGCAGTCGGTGACCGAAGGTGGGGCAAAACGCCGGCGCGAGCGGGCCGCCAAGGCCGGGCGAAATGAGTAGGGCGGAACCCGATGCGAGGAAATTGTCCGAATTTCGCGAGCGCGCAAGTGCGGGACGCCGCTGTTACGGCGAAAGCCTCCGTGGCGATTGAACGCCGTTTAGCTTTGTTGGGTAAAGCTAAACGAAGAAGGTATTAGCGCGATATGTGCGGCATCATCGGGGTGATAGGGACCGGCGAGGTGGCGCCCCGGCTGCTCGACGGGCTGCGCCGGCTGGAGTATCGCGGCTACGATTCGGCGGGCATCGCGACGCTGCTCAACGGCGGCATCGCGCGGCGTCGGGCGCAAGGCAAGCTGGTCAATCTCGCCGGCGTGCTCGACGGTTCGCCGGTCGGCGGTGAGGTCGGCATCGGCCATACCCGCTGGGCCACCCACGGTGTGCCGAGCGCGGACAACGCCCACCCCCACGCGACCGAGCGGGTCGCCGTGGTGCATAACGGCATCATCGAGAATTTCCAGGCTTTGCGCGACGAGCTTGAGGCGCAGGGCCATATCTTCGTGACCCAGACCGATACCGAGGTGATCCCCTATCTGATCACCCAGAAGCTGGTCGAGGGGAGCTCGCCGCAAGACGCGGTGCAGGTGGCGCTCGGGCGGCTTGAAGGGGCGTTCGCGCTGGCCGTGCTGTTCGCGGGTGAGAACGATCTTCTGATCTGCGCCCGGCGCGGCGCGCCGCTGGCGGTCGGGCACGGCGAGGGCGAGATGTACCTGGCCTCGGATGCGGTGGCACTGGCCCCGCTGACCCGCCAGATCACCTATCTGGAAGAGGGCGATTGGGCAGAGCTGAGCCGCGCCGGCGCGATCGTGCACGATGCGAGCGGGGCGGTGGTGGAGCGCCCGGTGAGCGAGGCCCATGTGGTTGACGAGGAAGTAGACAAGGGAAATTTCGAGCATTTCATGCTCAAGGAGATCTACGAGCAGCCTGCGGTGATGGGCGATACGCTGAACGCCTATTACGACTCTGCGGGCCACGCCATCCGGCTGCCGCCCCAGGCGAATTTTTCCGTCGCGGGGCTTACGCGGCTCACGCTGGTGGCGTGCGGCACGTCGTTCTACGCCGGCCTGGTCGCCAAATATTGGCTCGAGCAGGTTGCGCGCCTGCCCGTGGAGATCGATGTCGCCTCGGAATTCCGCTATCGCGATGCGCCGCTGCCCAAGGGCGGCGCGGCTCTGATGATTTCGCAATCGGGCGAGACAGCCGACACCCTGGCCGCGCTACGCTTCGTCAAGGAGCAGGGTCAGAGGGTGATCGCGGTGGTCAACGTGCCCGAGAGCTCGATGGCGCGGGATTGCGACCTGCTGCTGCCGACCTATGCGGGCCCGGAGATCGGGGTTGCTTCGACCAAGGCGTTCACCTGCCAGCTCGTCACCCTGGCCTGCTTCGCCATCGCCGCGGGGCGCGAGCGGGGCGCGATTGACGGTGCCACGGAGGAGCGTCTCGCGCAGGCCATGGCCGAGGTTCCCTCGCGGGCGGCGGAAGTGCTCAACCACGGCGAGCGCATCCGGGCACTCTCGGAGAGCCTCGCGGATGCTCGGGGGATCCTTTATATCGGCCGGGGTAATGTCTATCCCGTGGCGCTCGAAGGCGCGCTCAAGCTTAAGGAGCTATCCTACATGCACGCCGAGGGCTTTGCGGCTGGCGAGCTAAAGCACGGGCCCATCGCGCTGATCGACGACCAGATGCCCGTGATCGTGCTGGCCCCCTCCGGGCCGCTGTTCGACAAGACCGCGTCGAACTTGCAGGAGGTGGCGGCACGGGGCGGCCGGGTGGTACTGATTTCGGACGCGGCGGGAATCGAGCGCCTCGGCAGTTTGGCCGAAACCTCGATCGAGATCCCGGCGGTCGATCCCTTTGTCGCGCCCCTGCTTTACACTATTCCGGTCCAGTTGCTCGCCTATCACACGGCGGCGCAGAAGGGCACCGACATCGACCAGCCGCGCAACCTGGCCAAGAGTGTGACCGTGGAGTAATTT
>Ga0302135_10000567_pt1 | contig 22405 bp, 20 predicted proteins | sample CBN3_surface_MG_FD_203119 | JGI IMG/M metagenome (GOLD analysis project Ga0302135, IMG submission 203119) | Marine microbial communities from Western Arctic Ocean, Canada - CBN3_32.1 | ecosystem: Environmental > Aquatic > Marine > Oceanic | place: Canada: Western Arctic Ocean | collected...
CCGTATCGACACGGGAGAGCTGATCGGCAGGTTTGACCGTCCGATTGGCATTGAGATAGACGGTGAGGACCGCATCTACGTCGCGGAAACCAGGCGATGCCGGATCCAGATCTACGGCAAGGACAAGGCATTCGTCGAAGCACCGCCCGACGCGTAGCTCCGGTCGGGATCGGGTCGTACCGAAGATGGGCAGCCTCTGGGTCGATGGGAGGTGCCTCGAATGAAAAAAATACTGATCTTTGGGTAGGCTCGATTCTCGGCGGTCTGATCGCTCTCCTCGTGATCGTTGTACTGCTCATGTACCTGATCGGATCGTCACTGGTGAACAAGGTCTACGATGTTCAGCTGGCAGAGTTCCCAATTCCTTCAGGACCGGCGGCTATCGCTAGAGGCAAGCACCTAGTCGAGAGCATGGGGCTGTGTGTGGAGTGCCACGGAGATAATCTCGCAGGCGACATACTCGAGCACGACCCATTTTTCGGGATCCTTGCGCCGTCCAACCTCACCTCCGGACGGGGTGGAGTAGGGGGCGAATACACCGATATGTTCTTCGTTCGGGCTATCAGGAACGGTATCAACAAGGATGGCAATCCCATGGCCATCCTGCCGTCCAACTACTACAACATAATCGGCGACGAAGACATCGGGGCCATCGCCGCATACCTGTAGAGCTTGCTTCCGGTCGACAACGAACAGAAAGAGACCAACCTTGGCCCATTGGGCCGTATCCTTGTGCTGGTCGAGAAGGATCTCCTGCCTGCGCAGATCATCAACCATGACGCGCCCCGTCCTGTGCCGCCTGCGCCAGAGGTCACCAAGGAGTATGGGGAGGATCTGGCCTAGGTGTGCGCCGCCTGCCATGGCGAGCATCTATCGGGCGGATCGGTCCCCGGAGAGCTCCAATCTGCGCCCAAGTCGGCGAACCTGACGACGCTGGGGCAATCATGGCAGAGAGAGATTTCGTCCAAACCCTGTGGACCGGCGCAACTCACTACGGAAGCAGCTTGATCCAGATCTGATGCCCTGGAATCGTTTCAAGCTGCTCGACGACGACGAATTGCAAGCCATCTGGCTGTTCATTCGGACCCTGGAAACAAGGGAGTTCGAGAAGTAGGCGCTCTGCGCCGCTTGTCAGCTCAGCTCCCACCGAGGCTGCACATCATGGTTGACGTACGACTCTGGCCAGTGGCCGTTGGAGAAGGCGATGGCGCTTTCGACCGATAGCCGCCACTGCTTTTCCTGGGTCAGGTCGGAGTGTCCGGCCGTGTGAGGTGTGAAGACGACGTTGTCCATCTTCAGTAGTGGATTGTCTATGGGCGTCGGCTCCTCTTCGAAGACATCCAGCCCTGCCCCGGCGATCCATCCCTCACGTAGCGCTTGGATCAGCGCGGATTCCTGAACCACCGGCCCCCTGGACGTGTTGATCAGCAACGCCTCTGGCTTCATCATCCGCAGCTCTCGCTCCCCGACTAGTCCCTTGGTTGCTGCGGTCAACGGGCAATGGAGTGAGACGAAATCCGATCTGGTCCATATTTCGTCGAGGCTGGCGGGCTGGATCCCTTTCGCGGACATGGCCTCGGCGGTGACATAAGGATCGTTGCAGAGCACTGTCACCTCGAAGCCACTTATCTTGCGGGCAACGAGTTGGGCTACACGTCCGAATCCGACTAGCCCGAGTGTCTGGCCGAATACGTGATGGTTCGGCAGCGGGGCTCTTCCCCATATCCCCTGCCTCATCTCGCGGTCCTTCAATGGTATGACTCGTACCAGAGAGAGCAGGAGCGCGATCGCGTGCTCTGAGACCTCATCATTGTGGGCGCCCGGCGTGTTTGTCACGACGATGCCCTGGCGCGTCGCAGCCTCCACGTCGACGTTGTCGGTGCCGCTGCCCGTGCGGATCACTGCGCCGCACCTCTTAAGGACCGGCAGCGTCTCGGCGTTGACGATCTCGCTGCCACCGAGGACCCATACCAGGTCCGCGTCACCCGCCACGCGAGCCATGTCTTCCTTCGTGGCACACTCCTCATACGCAAAGTTGACATTCTCCGCCCGAAATGCGTCGTCTACCCAGCCCGGAATTCCATCCTCACCCGCTTGCGGGTCCAGGGCGACCATAACTACTTTGAAATTAGCCTTGTCCTCTACGTCCATCGATTCGCCTCCTTGGGCGGCACTTGGGTTGTGGGATGTGCGTGGCCGACGGGATTTCGCTACGTACCGGCGTTGTCCTTGGGGTGGTAGCCGATGAGTTCGGCTGCGGTCTCTATGTCGTGGAAGCGCATCGTGTTGTTCGAGACGCCGTAGACTACCTCGAAGCCGACCGACGCAGGCGCTGCGATGGCGCAGTCGACCAGGTGAGCAGTGTCGTTGTGGCTAAGGTAGAGCGAACGTCCGAGCGGCCCCATGCCCTCTGGACTATCGATGTCGTGTACCCCGCCGATGCGGAGCGCAATACACGACAGGCCGAACGCGTCCCAGTAGTAGGAGCCCAGGGACTCGCCGAATGCCTTGGCCACTGCATAGAACCCGTCTGGCCGGTGTGCCTCGGCCGTGATCATGGGGACTGGGTCGGGAAGGTCGGCGTCGCGTTGTTCGAAATACGCGAGGTAGGGCTCGTCCTTCATCGGGAGGTAGCCGACCACATGGTTAGAGGAGGCAAAGACGACGCGCTCGACGCCTGCCTGCCTCGATGCTTCCATGACGTTGTAAGTTCCCACGATATCATTCTTGTGAATCGAGTCCCAGGGCGCGTCCTCCCGGGGATCAGCCGCCAGGTGGACGACGGTTTGCTGGCCTTCAAACGCGGGCCTGATTGCATCGAGGTCGGAGATATCCGCCACATGGGATCTGTAGCCATCCGCCGGCTTGACGTCGAGACTGGTGAGATCGTACTTATCGCTTATTCGCTCGGTGATCACTCGACCGATGCGCCCTGCCATGCCAGTGATCAGGACCTTCCGTTTTGCCACGCGTTATCTCCTGGAAATCTGAATGAGCCTGCGGGCCAGAATGCCATCTGACCTGCGCCGGTCCTACTCTAGCACGTGATCTTCCGTAATCGCGAGATGTTATCAGGAGTAGTTTGGACCTCTCGATCAGGACTTTCTATCAACGAAACGTTACTGAGAGCAGCCGAATTAGGGTCCCCTCCCACTCGGTAGGGGCAGACCCCCTGAGAAGTTGGTAGGCCAACACTCTAGGGGGGCGGGGCATGGGACGTAAAGTGACGGGGTTCCACTAAAAGTCAAGGGGAAGTTTTATTAATGTCCGTGTCATCCTGCTCTCAGACGCAGCCATGGCCTTTTCGGCGTAGATCGCCCGCACGCCATGGGTCGCAGCGTATGCGACGATCTCGGAGCGTTGCTCTGGCTGAGTCGCGACGCTTACGATGTCGGGCTGTACCTCATCGATCATCTTCTTGTAGTCGGTGTACTGTGCGTCTTTAGGAACCCCATACCGGGTTCCTACCTGCTCCATAACGTCTGTCCGGAGGTCCGAGCACGCCACCATAGTCGTCCGACCGCAAGCCTCGTAGCCCGCGGCGTTGGAGTAGGCCCCGCGACCCGCGAACATCTCGTTGTCAATGAACGCACCCATGCGGCTGCACTCGATAAGAGCTGCTCGATACGTTGTCACTGCACCCTCCGTCATGATTGGAAAAGGTAAATTAGTTCTACGTGTGTACCGAGCTACGCTGGAAATAGACGCAGTCACATGGGCACTCTTTCACTATCGATGTGTTGGAGAGCGCCAGCCCCGCCTAGTCCAGCGTGCGCAGCACTACCGTGTCTTAGGAGCCGCTATCGAGATACATCTTCGGCATCGGACCAGGGGGCGGCGCGGTGACGTCTAGTCTGTGTATTTCCCTGATCTTGCCGGCAAACCACTTGTCTAGCTCGTGAGTCGACTCGCCAAGCGTCTTCATGAACGCGTCGCCTACGGGGCCCTCTTGAAGGACCGCCACCATGGTGCCCATCGGCGTCTCATCCATCCATTCGGCGTGCCGGGTCAAACCGTGTGGCGCTGGTTCATGTCCTTGATGCGCGCGCTACGCGTGCCGTTGCACTCTTCTATCCAGGCTTTCCAGCCGTCGACCTTGCCTTCGGGAACGGGAGCTATTTGCTAATCCCATGGTGTCTCCTAACGTCTGATAACGTAGTCTTCTACACTCTCAGTTGCGAGTGCGGAAGTAAAGGTGTCGCCGCTGCGGAGGGGCGTACGGGATGGTCGCGAATTCGAGTGACGAGGAGACGGCCAGACTCGAGGAGTTTCTCGAGCCCCCGGGGATTGCCGTACTGGCGACCCTCAACGGCAGTGGGTCGCCACAGATATCGCCCATCTGGCACCGGTACTCTGAGGGCAGGGTAACCATGACCACGGTCTTTGAGAGGGTGAAATCACGAAATATCGTACGGGACGGAAAAGCGTCGGTCTGCGTCTATTCCGAGCCTGAGGCATTCGAATACGCAAGCCTGAGCGGTACGGTGATAGTGACCGACTACGATTCGCTGTGGACCGAGACGCGAGCAATAGTTGATCGCTACGAACTGCCCGAAGATGCAGACAACAGGATGCGTCGTTTGGAGAGAGCCAGAACGGGGTAATCTTGTCTCTGGAAGTCGACCGGGTGCACTTCAGTCGAAGTGACGGGCGAATGGGAACCAGAGTATCGGTATGAGCGCGACTTTATCCGCAAAGCCCGCTGCGCTAGAATTGATCGCAATCCGGTGATACTGGGGCGATGAAATCGCTGAGGACTGCGGACTGCGTAGTATAGGTTCAGGGCCCCAATGGGCTTAGATGGATTGCGCGTATTCTGAAGTTGAAGTACACGTCTGCAGGACCCGGGCGCGACGACGCGCTGACACCACAGAGAGGGACGTCAATGACTCGGCTATCAGTGCGGATCCTGGCAGGTGCGGTGGTGCTGTCTCTGATGGCACTGGTGATGCCTTGGCCCTCTTCGACGGCCAAGGCGGCCGGGCCAACATTGGAATCGCACGAGATCATCAGCGAGTTCCCTGGGGGCTTTCGCATCAGGGCTCAGGCGAGCGGTGGGAACGATATCACCTCAGTAGCCGTGCGCTTGAGGGTCGGACAACTGACCAGCGGTACCTACAACTACCTGGACTTCGAAAAGACCGAAGGAAGCCAGAAGCTGGTGAACGGCGAATTTTTCTGGCGGACCGATACCGTTTCGAACTACATTCCGCCTGGGACCATCATCAGGTATACCTTCGAAATCGAAGATTCGGCTGGCCAGAAGCTAGAGACTGAGACATTCAACTTCATCTACTTCGATGCCCGTTTTGTTGACGACGAAGGCAACTCGAGGTGGGAGGAGGTCTCCGACAGCGCGGTTACGGTGGCCTACAAGGGACCTGTCAAAAAGCGCGCTGAAGAGATACTGAGGACGATCGTCGAGACCCTGGATAAGATGGTGTCGATCATGGGCGAAGAGGCAATTGCCGAGCCCATTCGCGTCACCATGTACAACAACAACAAGGAGATGCTCGAGGCATTACCGCCAAAGAGTGCGGCTATCAGTCGCGAGCTGATCACGGAAGGGCAGGCCTTCACAGAAGTCGGCACCCTTCTGGTTTTGGGTGGAGGGCGTCTGGCCCTCGGCACCGCCTCACATGAGGTCATGCACATCATCACCCACCGGGTCGGCGACAGCGTGTTCCGGCGCGTTCCCTCATGGCTGAGTGAAGGCCTATCGGAGTTCGCTAACGTGGACCCAGGCTTCTCTTACGACATTGCGTTGGACTTCGCCATTGAGACCGATCGCCTGCTGCCCCACGTCTTCATGCCCGGTTTGCCGGGGGAGTCTGAGGACGTCATCATTTTCTACGGTCAGTCGCGGAGCATTGTCAGGATGATGATCTCCGAGTTCGGTCCCGGGAAGATGAAGGAGTTCATGGCGAGTCTACAGAGTGGCAACAATATGGACAAGGCTCTCACAGAAGTGTATGGCCTCACTACGCAGACGTTGGACATCGCCTGGCGATCAGCCATCGGCGCGAATCAACTGGACATGAAGGCTCGCACACAGGTGCGTCCCACCGCTGTGCCGCAGCGCGTTCCATTGTTGTACAGCCTGACGCCTCAGGCCCAGTCCGAGTTGGTCGCCGACGCCGAGGATCTGGCGACAGCCACACCGGAGCTGGCAGCGACCCCAAATCCCACCGCTGTGCCTAGACCTGCGCCTGAGGAGGTAGTCGACGTACCGGACGCAGATGCGGAGCCGACGGCGTCGCTTGCCTCGGATTCTGAGCCTAGGCAGACCGGGTCCGGAGCATCTTGCAATCCGTCGGCGTCGGGCGTGGCAGGACCCCTTGATGTTACGACAGTGGGATTCTTACTGGGGCTCATAGGTCTGGGACTGAGAAGAAAGTTCTAGGAAGCGGGTCTAGGGGCGAGGGATTGGTGGCTGGTTCAGAACCCCGAGCCCTGCGCCTCGATTGTGCTCGGTCTTTTAGCCAGTCCCTAGTCCCCAGAACCCAGTCACTGTTCCCGTCTTCCTTACCTGGTTCTAGGGTTTAGGACGTCGTAAATGGAGTCGCCCAGAAGATTCCACGACAGAACCATGATCCACGCGGCGATGCCCGGCGCCAGAAGCATCCAGTATTCATTACGCAGTACGCTGATGTGACCACCCTGCAACAACATCACCCCCAGGCTGGGACGTGGAGGCTGGATGCCCAGGCCTAGCCAGCTCAAAATTATCTCGGCGCCGACCATAGAGCCCATCCCTGCGGTCACAGTAATGACCATGGGACCGATCGCGTTGGGCAGCAAGTGAACGAAGAGGATCCGAGGTGTGGACGCTCCGATGGCCCTCGCCGACTCCACAAACTGCGTTGCCTTCAGCGTTAGAACTTGGGCCCGAAGCAGCCGCGCCGCACCAAACCAGCTGAACGACACCAGAGCAATCGAGATTACTACGTAGTCTGCGACCCCTGACCGTACCAGTCCATCAAGAACTGTGTTGTCTTCCAGCCACCTTACCCAATCCAGAATACGTGGACGCAAGGTAGCCGCAATAATGATTACCAGGAATATATCCGGAAACGACGATGTAACCTCTCCTGTGCGCATGATGACCGAGTCGACTCGCCCTCCGAAGTAACCCGACAGGAGACCGAGGGTCACGCCGATGAACAGGCCACCGGTGGCCATGGCGACGATCGTCAGCAGCATCGTGTTCTGAATGCCCCACAGAACCCTTGTGAATAGGTCGCGTCCCAATCTGTCGGTCCCGGCAAAATGCGACTTGGTGAAGAAGCCGCCAATACCCTGGTCGGTGACGATACTTGGGGCCTGGCGGACCGAACTGTAGTCCTGGGCCGTATAGTCGTACGGCGCGATCCAGTTCGCTAGGGCGCTGCCGCCGTAGAGAACCAACAGGGTCACCATGCACACGAATGCAATCTTTTTCCGCATCAGCCGTGCAAAAGCCCTGCTGAAGTGCCCTCTGTGTTTGGGCTGACGACGTTCGGCTGCGAGACTGAGTTCTTGGATTGCCACTGTGAACCTAGTTGTATCGGATACGCGGATCGACATACGCGTATCCGATATCTGCGGCAAGATTGGCGAGCACGAAGGCCGAAGCGGCGATCAGCGTGACCGCCATGATCACTGGATAGTCGCGATTGAATACAGACTCCACCGCGAACCGTCCGATGCCTGGGACGCCCAGGATGGTTTCGACGATGAACGATCCGCTGATGAGGCCTGCCAGAGAAAAGCTCAATATTGTGATGATGGGGATCATCGCGTTCCGGGCCACGTGCCGAGATTCGACCGTACTAGAATTGAGCCCCTTGGCCTTTGCGGTGCGGATGAAGTCCTGCCCCAGGACGTCCAACGTACTGGCTCGCATGAGCCGGACGAAACCGGCAATCCCTGGGACTCCCATGGTAATCGCTGGCACGAGGATGCGCACGTCGAAGAAGCCTCCCCATCCAGAGCACGGCACCCAGTGTAACTTCAAGCAAAATACCCATAGAAGCCCAGGTACACTCACCATGATCGGTATGGACATGAGCGCGAGGGCAAGCGTCACCGTCGCCGGGTCTTGCCACCTGCCTTGCCTGTGGGCGATCCAGAACCCAAGGGGTAGCCCGACGCTGACGGCCACGATCATAGCGGCTATGGCAAGCTGCGCCGACACCCACATTTTTTGCAGGATCAATCCCTTGACTGGCTGGCCACGGAACCTCAGACTTTCGCCGAAGTCCCCTTGCACGAAGTTCCAGACGTAGTCTACATACTGAACGTGGAACGGGCGGTCGAGGCCCAGCTCATGACGCAGATTCTTCGTCACCTGGGAGTCGGGGTCGTACCGGTTGCCTAGTATTACGATCACGGGATCACCCGGCCCGAAGCGCCCCAGTGTGAAGGTGATGAATGACACCGCCAACAATAGGAACGGAAGCCATGCGAGTCGCCGTACTATGTATGCCCACATTGCGGGAACCTCACGTCGCGGGACCGCGCTGTATCCGAGGTCAACAATAGGAAATGCAATCCCTTACATCAAGATGGGGCCTCGATATGTCGAGGCCCCATCTTGCATTCGCTGTTGAATAACAGTGGGGCTGCCGAGGGGAGTACACTCGTATCTCAATACGGCGAGATGACCCCATCTAGATTTCCATAGGCCACAGTCGGCCACCGATCTAGTCGCCGATGGAAATCTCTTGTAGCTTGGGCACGATCATCGGAGTCATGGCGTACCCGTCCACGTTGGGCTTGACCAGCGCGTAGCGCTCACCCGTGAACCACATTGGCATCCAGGCTGCGTCGTTGACGATGAGCTGTTCTGCCTCGTGGTACAGCTCAATGCGGCGAAGCACGTCGGATTCGGTCCGCGCCTCTTCCAGAACCGAGTCCACAGCCGCGTTGGAGTAAGCTCCGTGGTTAATCCCACTGTCGGTGTGGAACAGAATGTCCAGGAAGTCTTGGGGATCGGGATAGTCCGCTTCCCAGCCCAGCCCGGCGAACGCCTGGAATTTCTGGTCTTCAAGATCCTCGAGGTACGTGGCCCACTCAACCTGCTGGATCTCAACCTCGATCCCCAGGGTCTGCTTCCACATTTCCAGGATCACTTCCAGGTCGAGACCGATGGTGCCGCCGGTTCCAGGGACAGTGACCACGATGCGAGGTAGGCTGTCAGCGTCGGCATATGCTGACTCTTCCAGTAGCTGCTTTGCGAGGTCGGGATCGTACATTAGTCCTTCGATCTCATCGGTGTAGCCGGGGAAGCCCGGTGGAAGGATGCTGTAGGCTGGCTGTACCAGCTCTGACAGCACTTCCGTCGCGATGAGCTCCTTGTCCACGGAGTGGTTAAGCGCCTGACGGAACTTGGGATCATCGAAGGGTGGCTTAGTTGTGTTGAACCCGATGTACGATACGCTGAAGCCTGGAGGAGCTATCACCAACTCCTGGTTGAGGGGCTCCGTTGGGTCGAGCACACGATCCAGGTCGAATAGGCCCACGCCTGTGATGTCGATCTCGTCGTTCTCGTACATCGCCATCGCCTGGCCGCCAGCCAAGTTCATGACTATGCTGTCTAGTAGTGCGAGTTCGCGGTAGTAGTCGTCGTTGCGCTCAAGAACTATGCGCTCGCCGATACGGTACTCGGCAAGCTTGAAGGCCCCAGTGCCCACCGGGTTGTCTACCCACCAGCTGCGCCCTCCGGCCTCCACGGTCTCCTGATCGAGGACATAGGCAGTCGGATATGTTAGCTTGGCTAGGAAGTAGGCTTTGGGGGCGTCAATCGTGATCTGTAGGGTGCGGTTGTCGATGACCTTGATGCCGCTGATCTCCGAGGCGTTCCCCTCGATGTACTCCATCGCGCCCTCGATGTCGTTCAAATAGGTGTCGGCGACTGGCGACGCTGTTTTCGGGTTGGCCGCCCTCTCCAGCGACCACTTGAAGTCTTCAGCCGTCACCGGTTTGCCGTTGTGGAACGTTGCGTTGGGCCGCAGCTTGAAGGTATATACCACACCTTTGTCGATGGTCCAGCTCTCGGCCAGGTCCGGCACGAGCTGCAGGTCAACGCTCAAGGCCACCAGGCCGCTGAACACCTCTACCACGATCCCGGCAGACGTCGTGTCTGACGTCAGATGCGGGTCCAGGGTCGGCGGGTCTGCCCAGAGCCGTCTGAATACGCCGCCGCTCAGAGGCTCGGTGAACTCTCTGGCAGGGGCCTCGGCCACCTCATCGGACTCGGTCTCCGTCTTGTCTGTCTCAGAGGCCATCTCGTCGGGGGATGGGGCTGAGGCATCGTCGGCGGGCTCCGGCGTATCCGACAGCAGTGATACGCCAGGTGCCGGGGTCGTCGTCGTCTCCTCGGGTTGATCCGATCCCATCCCCGTCAGCCCACATGCTACTGTGGAGATGGACATTAGGATGAACAATAAGTAGAGCAGCTTCTTCATGGCCTGTTTTCCTACCTTGGATTTGGTTGCCTACCGGTCAGATGCGCACGAGCCCTCGGCGTTGCGGGGCTAACCCGACGCGGCCTACTCGCCTACACTGTGCTTGAGATATGCGCTCATGAATTCATCTATTTCGCCGTCGAGGACCGCATCGGCGCCCGATGTCTCGAAGTTCGTTCGATGATCCTTGACCATTTGATACGGATGGAGGATGTAGCTGCGAATCTGGTTCCCCCACTCAGCGGAAATGTGGTCCCCCTTGATTTTGGCGACTTCCTGGGACCTCAACTGCATCTCGCGCTCGGTCAGACGGCCCAGGAGAATCTTCATCGCGATGGTTTTGTTCTGGTGCTGCGACCTCTCGTTTTGACAACTCACGTGAATACCGGTCGGGAGATGGGTTATCCGAACCGCTGTCGAGTTCTTTTGGACGCTCTGTCCACCTGCTCCCCCGGCCCTGAAGACATCTATCCTGAGGTCATTGGGCTCGATGGTGACATCCACCCCTTCCTTGACCTCGGGCAGAGCTTCCAGCAGTGCGAAAGATGTGTGTCGGGCGTGGTCTGCGTCGAAGGGCGAGAGCCGGACCAACCTGTGGACCCCTCGCTCCGCCTTCAGGTAGCCGTAGGCGTAATCGCCGGATATGCCCACGACCGCGCTTTTGACCCCGCCTTCCTCCCCATGGGATATGTCCATCACGTCGCTTTTGTAACCCCGATTTTCGGCCCAACGCAGGTACATCCGCATGAGCATTCCGACCCAGTCTTGGGACTCGACGCCGCCCGCCCCTGCGTGGATCGCTATAATCGCGTTCCTCCGGTCGAATTTGCCCGAAAGTACTAGCTTGAACTCAATGTCGTCCAGGGTGTCTCGGACAACGTCGACCTCTTCAGCCAGAGTCTCCAGTAGGGAGGCGTCTCCCTCGGCCGCGGAAAGCTCCAGTAGCTCCTCGGCGGAGCGTGCCTTTCGATCCAGATTCTCCCAGGTATCGATCTCGGACTTCAATCCTGCGAGCTTCCGCATCGTACTCTGCGCCGCGACGGAGTCGTCCCAGAATCCTGGGGCAGCGCTGTCTCGCTCTAGTTCCTCGACCTGCTTCGCCTTGGTAGCGAGGTCAAAGACGCACCATAAGGTCAGAAATTCTCTCGACTAACTTGGATGCGGTCCCTTTGAGCTCATGCATCTATACCTACGGCCTCGTGAGTATGGGTGGATTCCATACAGGATATGAAACGTTGTAGCACGCCAATGGGTTACCCACCGGCGCAGCGTCCGATTATAGCAGGCCAGGTCCGGGGTCCGAATCCCGAGACCCAGCGAGACTATCTATCGTCCCCCGTACCCTGCAATGGAAGCACGATGTGGGAGGCGCGGGCTTGTCCATGATGGATGGTCTGGTGCGCTTTTATGTATGTACGGTCTCGGCCCAGGGGGCCGCCCGTGTTGGTGTTGACGTCGAATCGCGGCCAGTTGCTGCTGCTGATGTCCAGGCGTATACGATGCCCTTTCCTAAACACGTTGGACGTCGGAAATAGTTCGAAGACTAGCTCGTACGCCTCCCCGGGCGTCATCATTTCGGAGCTGTCCCAGCCGTTGCGGTACCTGGCCCTAATAATGGAATCCGTGATGTTCATGGCCAGCCCCTCGGGGTGGTTCTCACCTGCGGGATAGACGTCTATCAGCTTCGCCGTGAAATCGGTGTCTACTGCGGATGACGAAGCCCAGAGATGCATCGTGATGGGCCCGGTCACCTCGAGGTCTCCGTCGAGGGGCGCCGTCTGGAACGTGAGCACATCCCCACGCACGTTGAGGGGCAACGTGTCCTGGGCGCCGAAGAGGTCGGGGCGGCCCCGCTGGTCGAAGCCTCCGGCGGGGAGGAAGTCGTCCGCCGCCGAAATGCCGCCGCCAATCGTGGGCACTGGGTCACTGGGGTCGTACGTGAATTCGGTCGTCTGGTCGTTGCCTGAACCAGGGCTCTGCGGCGAGAGAGAGCCGTCGCCCTGGAGGTAGTACGGCGCAAAATTCGTCTCCGGCAGGGGCCAATCGGGCTCGTTACGCCAGTAGCCACCGTGGTTCAGGTGCCCCAGGTAGTCGCCTCCGACCTTTGGTGACCCTGGGATGCCGGGTTTGCCATCGTCCGTACCCATGGTGAAGATCCTCACCGGCGACCACTCTGCCACCTCGGTATCCAGACCCTTGAGGTGCTCATCGAACCACGCCAGCTTCAGGTCCAGGTAGTTGATCGGCGATTGGGTCCCGAAGAACAGCTCCCCGGCAAACGGGACCTCGTACTTGCCGTGGGTCCATGGTCCCATCAGAAGGTGCTGGGGCGACTTCTTGATCTTGCTCAGGGCGATGTAGCTCTCACAGGTATTGCGAGCGTAGGAGTCGTACCAGCCTCCCAGGTACAGCGTTGGGACGTCGGCATGCTCTTCGTAGTACTTGGAGATAGCGTAGCCACGCTGCTTCCAGTAGTCGTTGTATTCGCCGTGGGTCTGGATGTCGATGGCCCACTTCTCGTACGACGGGATCCTGCTAAGCACGGTGGCGCCTTCACGCAACGGGTAGTGCTCTATGTACTCTCCCATGCGCTGCTCGAACGCCTCCAGCAGGGCGGCCTTGAGGCCGGGGTCAGCCTCCGCCTCCTTGCTCGTGGTCGCCATGCGGAATGCATAGATCAGGAACCGTTGCTCCACAGCTCCGTTCTGGCGCATAGAGCTATGGTAGTAGTTGGAAGCGCCGACCGCGACAATCATCGTTGATAGGTGGGGTGGGTCCATTGTGGCCAGGGCAGCCTGGTCGCTGCCAGCGTAGGAGTCGCCCATGGTGCCGACCTTGCCATCGCTCCAGGGCTGGGTACCGAGCCACTCCACGGTGTCGTAGCCGTCGGGAGCCTCCTTCGCGAAGGCGTACCACTCGCCCTCCGAGGCGAAACGCCCTCGTACGTCCTGCAGCGCACACACATATCCCCTGCGCGCAAGGAACTTTGCGTCGTGGACGGCGCTCTCCGCAACCTTGTTATAGGGCGTTCGGACCAGCACGGTGGGGAATTTCCCGGCGCCTGCCTCGCCACCTGCGGCTGGCATATACAGATCCGTCGCGAGCTGTACGCCGTCCCGCATCGGGATCATGACGTTTGTCTGCCGGATAATGTCGTACTGCTGGGATGAGCCTTGGTAAGTCAATGGAGCCTCCGGGGATTGGGGTCTAGGATTCGGGGTCAAGAGGTGATTGGGTGTCCGGTTTTCGGGTTGGTCATGACCGGCTCGATAGAGAAGCCCACAGAGTGTGGATCTGTTTACTCAAGGAAACTATTCTAGTACCTACCCGATTATTCTCTGCAGGTTCCATGTATGAGAGCCGTTCGGCGATTTCGAGTTGTGTGTGAAGCTCTGTAAGGGATGCCCGAGCGATGGAGATGTGCTGGAGGTACTCTTTCGATGCTGTCTCGTATATCCCTCAGCCAGGTTGGACGGGATGGATACAGCGGCGCGTTGCATCTGGTTCGAGAGTGCGTAGGTTTCGTGCGGAGGGAAGCTTTTCGTGGTCAAGTATATATCTTCCACGAGATCCATCCCAATTTGCCAGACACGAAGATCACGGTAGCTCTTGAGCGTCATGCACGTTCTCTCCGAAAGCACCCACGCACAACAAAACCGACTCTTATGTCGTACTTCCACCCTATACCCTAATCTTCATACCCCAAACCCTTCTTCTCTTATTCCAGTTCTTGCCTGCTCTCCGCCTCCGCCTCGATCTTGTCCCAATCGTAGAGCATTGGGATTAGGTCACGTTGGCCCCAGGTTGACACTTGGTCAGTGTAGTGGGGGCTGCCAGGGTGGCCGGACGAGCCCAGGGGAGTTATCCATCTGGATTTTGACCAGTCTTCCAGGTCGAAGACGTAGCGAGCCACGGATGTTCCGGTAACGTCAAAGGGCTCGGAGGAATCGTAGCCAGCCGAGTGCGGCGTGTCGCCATCACCCGACATTGGTACAACTGGCGGATCCAGTAGTGGCGCTGATTCCGGGAACGCGCCCGATAGTGTGTGCTTGGGGCTCGTCGTGTGTACCTTGCCCCACTCCCAGGAATCCATATCCTTCCCGTACTCTCGTTGCAGAAAGGCAACGCCCTCGGTGAGGGCCGCTGTCAGAGCTGTGTTCCAGTCGGTGTTCGGTGGCAGTACAGATGTGTCGCCGTTTTGGGCGGCAGTCGTAAACCGGGCATGGAGCTGAGCGACATGCATCGGAGCGCCCCTACCTGTAGCCGACAGCGCGTCGCCGGCGAGACCTTTCAGGTTGTGTTTGAGCAATGCGCGTTCGAGGCTGAGTCTGAAGGCGCTGTATACGGTGGGGGCAATTTCATTCGCAGCCATACTGCCGTCCCAGCCCTTCAGCTTTTCCAACGCCAGTGCGGATGCCTTGTCCCCGGGCGTGACTCCGAGGAGCAGAGCGGTGTAGACCTGCGCAGGAATCGAGACGGCCTCCGTGTGGATCGCGGCCATGTCCTCCACTGTAGCCCCGTCCAGGGCTTCGAGGCGGGCCTTGATGCGGCGCGCGCGGTAGTCCGGCGAGTAGTGCAGGGCGATGTAGTGTGGATAGTCGTCCCCAGCGATCCGGTTGTTGGCGGTGACGATGTAACCTGTGCTCGGATTTCGGGACCTCACCAACTCTTCGAAGGGAACCGAGCCATTCCACTCGTAGTCGCCACTCCATCCCGGCACAGGAAGCCACGCATTCAGCTCGGGCCGCACCGGCAGGCGCCCTCTGTTCAGATATTCGACGTCACCATTGGTGTCGGCAAACATGAAATTATTGGACGGGTCGACCCAACTCCTCATGGACTCGTCCATATCATCGACCGACCGCGACCTGAGCATCCGAGGCAGGCACTCCGACCACCTGTTGGGCCCGTCCAGGGCTGTGTACTTAAGAGCGATGCCATAGCCTGAGGCTGGGCCACCGGCGATGATTGGGCCGTGGTGGGTCCAGGTCGTGTCGATCTCGACGGGAGAGCCGCCGCGGACCGCGATAACCTCGTGTTTTTGACCCAACTCCAATGACTTGCCCTTGAATTCGTAGGTCGATGGCGATCCGGCCTCGATCTTTTCGAGGTATACGTCCTGGTAGTCGGCCTGGGCGTGGGTGATGCACCAGGCCACATGTTCGTTGTGGCCGAAATGAGGGAATCCAGGGCAGCCGGGAAACGACAGCCCGATGGCGTCGAACTCGGGACACGCGACGTGGTTCTGATAGTAGACGTTCGGCGTGTCCAGTCCCCGGTGTGGGTCGCCCGCGAGGAGCGGCTTGCCTGAAGCGGTCCGAGAGCCCGAAAGCAGCCAGCTATTGCTTCCGCTATCAACGTTCTTGAGCCAGCTGGCGTACTCTGCACCTGCGCTAAGCTGGACTAGGGCCGCCCAGTCGTCGCCACTGTACTCCGTGCCAGGCGGCGTGATCTGCAGATGGCCCTGCGGATACGCAGGCAGTATTTTCGCCGCCCCCTGGACGCCCAGTTCGTTGACCAGGCGGGCTCGCCAGAGCTTTCCTTCATAAACTCCCATGAGGATATGCCTTGCCTTGAAGACTGCAAGGCAGTCCCAGGGCTGCCACGGTTCAGGGGCCGTCTCCACCATTCCGTACTCGACCGGCAGTGGGTCCGGCCCGTTGATGAAAGCATTTACCCCTGAGGCATATGCGTCCAGCATCGACTTCGCGGCCAGGTTCAAGGCGGCGTAGTCCTCATCGACTGATGCCCTTATCCGCATGCGTCGCATCAGCACGTCCTGCTCGATGCCAGACTCGCCCACCACCTCCGACCAGGTGCCATAGGCCAGTCGGCGATCGTGCTCCATGTGCCAGAGCCGGTCCTGGGACGCAGCGAACGCCTGTCCGAAAAAGGCATCGTGGTACGAGCGTGCCCTAACGTGTGGGATACCCTGGGCATCGCGGAATATCTCGATGGGGTCGCCCGCGCCTTCGACGACGCGGGTAGAGGACATGTCCGGAAGCGCGGACTTCAGATCGGCCTCGGTCAGGGGTGTGGACGGCATAGGCTCTCTCCGTACTGTTGTTGGCGTGATTATGTCACGCCATGTCCCGGTGCTACAATCGCCGCGCCCCCATTTAATTGAGGAGTGCGGATGGGTCCGCTTCCTCTTATGACCAAATTTTCCTTCGAGGTTCGCGACATGACAATCGAATCAGCGATAGCCGATGTAGATGCCAACGTAGGAGTATCTGCCAGACACCTGGTGACCGACGAGCAGATTCGCCACCAGGCGGACGACCTGTACTTCACCGCCAGCACCCTGAAGTTGCCGCTCCTGGTCGAGCTGTACCGTCAGGTTGACGGCGGAACGGTAAACCCGGACTCTCGCGTCCAGCTGACCGACCGGTTGCGTGCCCCTGGCAGCGGCGTCCTGAAGGAGATGGCGAACGGCCTGAGCCCGGCTGTCCACGATTTGGCCGTGCTCATGATTATCATCAGCGACAACACGGCCACGGACCTCTTGTACGACCTGGTTGGGCGCAACAATCTCAAGCAGACCATGCGGGATCTGGGCCTCACTAGCACCAGCATACCGATGTCATGCCGTGAGCTTTTGTACAGCATCTACGGCATCGATACAGACGACATTGCGGAGGCGAACCGACAGGTCATGGACCGGCTGGCCAGGTCGATTGTCGTAGAGGGTTCCGAAGGAATATCGTTGGAGCACTCCGACGTATCGTCGCCGTCAGATATGGTCCGGCTGCTGGACATGATCTACCGGGGAGACATCCTTTCGGCTTCATCTAGAGAGGCCGTACTGGACATCCTCGATCGCCAGCAACTCGGCACCATCATCCCTCACAACTTGCCGCCAGGCACGAAGACCGGACACAAGACAGGCGGGGTCACGGGAGTGCGCTGCGACGTGGGCATCGTGTATGCGCCGTCGGGGCCCTATGCCATTGCGATCATGTCTCGAGAGGTTACGGCTGGCAAAGAAATAGACAGACAGCTTGCCAGGGTGTCCCAGGCCGTGTACGAGTACTACGAAGGGTAAGGGTGGGTCCTTCGACAGGCTCAGGATGAGCGGTTCTTGAGGGGGTGTGCATAGGGGACAGCCCTTATGTCGGGAGCCTGAGGGTGTCCCTCAAAATAACCCCAATATATTCTTCTTTTCAGGGCTGACAGGCATCAAGTTGCGCCGCCTAAGCCAAGCAGCGAACGTAGTATTAGCACCGCCACGCGCTTATCGAGCGGGTGGTTGTTGTTGCCGCACTTGGGCGAGTGGATGCAGCTCGGACACCCTGACTTGCACGGGCATGCGGACACCACGTCCAGCGTCGCTTGCCACAGATCCTCGATCACCTCGTACCCGTGCTCACTGATGTCGACCCCGCCCGGATGGCCGTCGTGGATGAACACCTGGGGCCTGCCCGTATCCGGGTGAAGCGGCGTCGATATGCCCCCGATGTCGTTCCGGTCACACAGCGCCGCCATCGGCATCCTGCCGATGGCGGCGTGCTCGACGGCGTGGAGACCGCCCGGCAGGTCCATCTTCTCGTCTGCTATGTATGCCAGGGTGTCGGGTGGAACGTCGAACCAGAGCGAAACGGTCTCGATTCGCTCTGGGGGCAGATTCACATGCTCCTCCCCCAGCTCCTATCTGGTCAGGCTGGCCCTGCGTTGGAACCCGACCACAGTCGTTGTTACCGACACATCGCCAAGATAGACCGTCGTTTTACCTGCGGACCTTGGAGCAGAGAGACTTGATCGCGCTACTCTTTCCCTTGAGATCATGGTTCTCTGGAAGCCTTAGTGTGAGCTTGCAAACTGCTACGTGCATGGTGTGATCTCGTGCCTAGTCATCGACCTTCAGAGAGACGTGTTAACAGCGCGATTATATCACCGGTACGAGCCTGTCCCAGGGGTTCTACACTTGACACTCTCCTCTGACCGCCTCTAGCATCAGATACTAGTGTGCAGCACAATCGCGGAGTGATTTTGGGAGGCGTGAGCCATTGGCGTTTGAAAGCGAGCGAGACTATAGACGGGCGATCGAACAGACCTGGGTCGTCAGGTATCCGAAGCAGCACCTCGCTACCTTTGGGTCTACCAATATCGCCTACTACGTGGTCACCGAGCCCATATACCGCGAGAACGACGATGCCAAGCATGAGGGAGTCGTGCGTACCGGCAGAGTTCGTGCCGACCGCCCAACGGTGGTTACGCCCACCTACGCCCTGAATCTGTCCGGGTTCAGTCCCGAGGCATACGACTACTTCAACGAAATTTCCCAAGAGTCCGGTCCAAACAGCCCAGGCATCCTCTACCAGTACAAGAATGAAGCAGGGGAGATGGACATTGTTAGTGGCACCCCCAGCGAGATCGCCCACAAGATCAGCGGTGACCTTGATGGTCGCCAGGAAGATCTAGCGGTGGTGATGGTCGGTGTTGACGAACTATGGGACATCGCGCTCCTGAAGTTCATATACGAATTCACGTCGTCCTCAGTGGCGGGCAACGTCAGGGAGTTTCAATCGCGTGGGCTGTTGGAGCCCCAGATCGCGCTCGGCGGTGTGCCGGCAGCGGCAGTTCAGGCGATCGATCGGCTCTTTCTAGAGGTGCGCCAGGGTGCGAGCCCGGACATGTTAAAGCGGGAGTTGGATCGCTGGGGCCTCTTCGACGCCTACCAGGACCGCTTCCTGGGCCTCTTCCGCCAAGGCAGCTAGCTGCTGGGGTGCTGCATACCCTATGTTGGGCGGGGCCAGTTATGCCAGAGGGCGAGTTCTCACTAGCAATGGTGGTTCGATAGGCTCACTCTGAACGGGAATCTCGCAGCACAATGCGGCGCATCCCCTCCTTTCTCCTGCTCACCCTGAGCTTGTCGAAGGGCCCAGCACACTCCACAATGTCTGCCATGGTTTCGGCGATCCCGCCGAATGCAAGAACCCTTTGTCACGAGGGTCCAGTGCCTCCACCCCGCCCCCCGCAAACCGGTCTCCGAGCCTGGACACCTTCCTGAGGGGGCGCCCCTGAGATGCTTGTTATAAACGAAACACTGGCGGACTTGGTAGGCCGGGAGATTGGCTACCTGGCGTTTCGTGCGCTTGGCGGAATCATCGCCCCTCCGGCCGACCCTTCCTCCGGGAATGAGGCGGATGGGCAAGCTGCCGATGCGGTCCGGTTCAACTTAGGCAAGGAGATGCACGTGACCCGGCTCAGGGTCGACTAGCTACTTTCACTGGGCAACATCGAGGAAGCCGAGGCCTACATGGAGAAGCGTCGATTGCTATTTGTGGAGGCCGGCTTCCATATCCGGAAACTGAACCAGGCCTACTTCGCCTTCAACGGTACCTACGCAGAGCAGCCCGAATCCTCCAGCCCCGTGGTAGAGCAGATGAAAGACATACGGGCCGCGAGCGCCGATGTGTCGGCCCTCATCGCGACCGTATCGAAGGTCTCGACCATAGTGGAGTTCGAGGAGAGTCACCGCAAACACAAGGCTCTGGCGACCGGCGGTGGGTAACTCGCGAATCCGCGCCGAGGGCTGTCTGCGTAACTAGACCGAGCGGTGCACTGAAGGTACCATGTGTTGTACTTGGTGGTCTTCACGTGTGATAATATTCTGAGAGTCCAGATTCAGGCCGACTCCAAGGCGGTGAGATGCAAAGGCAAGACGAGCCAGAAGTAAATCTCGAACAAATTCTTGAGCGGGTGCGCGCCTTCTTTGGCAGCTTCAAGCTCGGCGGTGGCTCCCCCGCCTACATCGTGTTTGGGATCATTGTTTTAGCTGTGTTGGCCTGGGCGGCTACTGGTTTTTATACCGTTCAGCCAGGTGAAGAAGCGGTTCAGCGCTTCTTTGGCAAGAACAACAACGATCCCCAGGGTCCGGGGCTTCACTGGTACCCGCCAGGCCCTATCGGAAAGACTGTTATCGTCCGCAAGGACGAGGTACGCCGCCTCGAATTGGGTTTCCGTGGCGATACGTCCGTCCCAGCCGAGTCCCTGATGATCACTGGCGACGAGAACATAGTCGATGTGCAGTTGCTGGTTCAGTACGACGTTAAGGACAGCGCTGAATTTCTTTTCAACGTGGTGGATCCAGACGGCATCACGATGCGTGACGTAGCGGAGACATCGCTGCGACAGGTAGTCGGCTCTCGGAACATCGATGATGTTCTCACCACCGGAAAAGAGGACGTGCAGGCCAGCACCAGGATTCAGCTCCAATCCCTGCTCGACACCTACCGAACCGGTATCAACATCATCCAGGTGCAGCTCCAGAACGTTAACCCTCCGACCCAAGTCCAGGACGCCTTCGACGACGTTGTCAGGGCGAAAGAGGACAAGGAACGGATCATCAACTTGGCCGAAGCGTATGAGGAAGAGATTCTTCCGACCGCCAGAGGCGAGGCAGCTCGTTCCATCGAAAAAGCTGAGGCGTTTAAGGCTCAGCGCGTCAACCTGGCAAAGGGCCAGGCGGAGCGTTTCATCGCCATTCTCACTGAGTACCGCAAGGCCCCTGACGTGACCCGTCAGAGGCTCTACTTGGAAGCGATGGAGGAAGTCCTCCCCGGCGTAACCAAGTTCATCGTGGATCCCGGAACCGACATAGTCGTTGTGACCAAGGAAGCGGAGTCGGAGAACCTATTGCCTCTGCCAAGTGAGTAGCGCCTAATGAAGATTCTTGTAATCCTGATTGTCATATTCGCCATCCTGGGCGCTATCTTCGTTCCCCAATTCCTCTATACTGTGGACGAGACACAGGTTGCTGTACTCACTCGATTCGGTGAGCCCCGCAAACAGGTAATGGAACCAGGCCTCTACGTGAAGACGCCCTTCGCCGAGCAGGTAACCTACCTGGATAAGAGGCTGCTCATTTTTGACGCCTTACCCGACTCGCTGATCACCAAGGACAAGAAAAGGCTAGTGATCGACGTGTACGCCCGAGGGCGTATCATAAACCCGCTGTTGTTCGTCGAGACTGTACGTACCGAGACTCAAGCAGTCTCCCGCGCCGTTGATATTCTTACGTCTGAATTGCGGGTGGAGATCGCCCGGGACGACCAGTCCGAAATCATCCGGACGAGTCGCGAGGCGATAATGATCCGCGTCAGGGACGCCGTTGCTCCCAAGCTGCTGGATTTCGGGATCGAAATTGTAGATGTCCGGATCAAGCGTGCGGACTTCCCCGGCGAGATCGCCAACAGCGTCTACGAGCGGATGAAGGCCGAACGAAAACGTATCGCTGACCGTGAGCGGGCCCAGGGAGCAAAGGCTGATCTGGAGAAGCGCTCCAACGTGGACCGTGTTGCCGTCGAGATCAGGTCGGCCGCGACACGTGACGCCGACATTATACGAGGCTGTGGCGAGGCGGAGTCGATTGCCATATTCGCTGCCGCACTCAATCTCGACCCTGAGTTCTTTACCTTCCAGCGCTCTTTGGAGACCTACACGTCCTATTTCAATGACAAGACGACGTTCGTCGGCTCGGCCCAGGATCTTGGCCAGGTCTTTGAGGACATCAGAAAGGCGCTGAACGAATCCGCAAAGGCGCCCGATGACATCCGTGCCGCGACCATCGGCGATGCGGTCCTCGAATCCAGTTGCCAGGAAGTAGAGGCCGTGACCGCCGCGAGAGTTCTGCTCGCAAACGAACTGGACACACAGCCCAGGGCGCTAATTATCCAGAGTACCGATGAAATAGACTGGACTGATGCCTCGATCGGTTGCCCAGAGGCGGGCACCTCGTACGCCCAGGTCATCACACCGGGTTACCTAATGGTGTTCGAGTTCGAGGGCGAGACCTACACGGTCCACACCAGCGCTGACGGCAAGCAAGTGGCTCGCTGCGACCAAGAGCCCGAGAGCGGCGCCTAGGCTAACGCAGACCCGAGGAGACCCTCACCTCAATACTCTCCCTGTCCCTATAAAGGGAGAGTGGGTTAGACCCTTCTGCCCTGGGAGAG
>Ga0302135_10000568_pt1 | contig 22378 bp, 18 predicted proteins | sample CBN3_surface_MG_FD_203119 | JGI IMG/M metagenome (GOLD analysis project Ga0302135, IMG submission 203119) | Marine microbial communities from Western Arctic Ocean, Canada - CBN3_32.1 | ecosystem: Environmental > Aquatic > Marine > Oceanic | place: Canada: Western Arctic Ocean | collected...
GGCGCGGTGGATTGCGTCGAAAAAGAATCCGCTTACCGCGCGCGTGGCGGTGAACCATGTTTGGCTGCGTCACTTCGGCGAGCCGTTGGTGGAATCGGTGTTCGACTTCGGCCTGCGCGCCAAGCGACCGGTGCAGACGGAATTGCTCGACACTTTGGCGGCGGAGTTCATGGAATCGGGCTGGAGCTTCCGGCATCTGCACCGCCTCATTGTCACCTCTCGCGCATACCGGCTCAGCTCCACCACCGCCGGTGCCGATGCCAAGACGCTGGCCGCCGATCCGAACAATCATTTTTACTGGCGCATGAACATGCGCCGGATGGAGGCGCAAGTAGTGCGCGACAGTTTGCTCCAACTCGCCGGTGTGCTGGACCCGAAAATGGGCGGCCCCTCCATCAACCCCAGCGATGCCGCGCGCCGGCGAAGTTTGTATTTCAAACACTCGCGCGATCAGCAGGACAAGCTGTTAAAAATGTTCAACGACGCCGACCATCTTCAATGTTACCGCCGCACCGAAAGCATCGCCCCGCAACAAGCGTTGGCACTCTCGAACAGCAAGTTGGCGATTGAGATGTCGGGGTTGATTGCTAAAAAAATTAAGGGTGAGGGATTTGTGGAATCAGCATTTGAAATTTTACTGGGCCGTAAACCGGATACAGCTGAGCGGCAGGAATGCCTCAAGACGCTGGGCGAACTTGAAGCGGCGGCCGTGGCAGCGAAAAAGGCAAATCCAAAACAGCGCGCGCGGCGCGGGTTGGTTCACGCCTTGCTGAATCACAATGACTTCGTTTCAGTCAGATAAATGATGGACATGAATCGCAGACTATTTTTGGGCCGTTCGGGGCTGGGCTTCGGTGGCATGGCACTGTCTTCGATGCTGCGCGGCGCGGATGGCTTGCCGCATTTTGCGCCCAAGGCGAAGAGTGTGATTTGGTTGTTCATGCGCGGCGGCGTGAGCCACATGGAAAGTTTTGACCCGAAGCCGATGCTCAACACGCTCGCGGGGAAATCGATCGGCGAGACGCGTTTCAAATATGTGACGGATCGTGAGCGGCTGAAAAAAGTGCGCGTGGTGGTGGTGAACGACGCCAACGGACAACAGCGCACAAAGCTGTATCCGCTGCAGGTCGGGTTTAAAAAATACGGCCAGAGCGGCATCGAGGTGAGCGATTGGTTTCCGCATCTCGGCGGATGCATCGATGACATCTCAGTGATTCGCTCAATGTGGACCACTGACGACAATCACGGCGCGCAGGTGCAATTTCATTCCGGCCGCCACATGCTTGATCCACGGGTGCCCACAATTGGCGCGTGGGTCAACTACGGCCTCGGGACGCTGAACGAAAACCTGCCGCAATTCGTCGGCATGGGCCCGCGCTATTTTGACCGCAGTGACGGGCATTACCTCGGCCCGGCGTACGACGAGGTGAAGCTGAAGATTGACCCCAAGAATCCGCTCGACTACGCCCGCCCCGAAGGCGACATCACAAGCGCGGAGCAACTGCTCGGATTCGGATTGGTCAACCGACTGAATCGCCTCAGCCAAAAAAATTATCCGAACGACGCTAGCCTAGAAGCGCGTATCAAGTCGTACGAGCTGGCGTATCGTATGCAGACCTCCGTGCCCGGCGTGGTAAATTTTGATGCGGAAACCGAGGCGACCAAAAAACTTTACGGCTTCGACCAAAAGGAAACCAAGCCCTTCGGCCAACAACTGCTTGCCGCGCGGCGGTTTACGGAACGCGGCGTGCGCTTCATCCAAATTATGCACGGCAGTGGCGCGGCCGGCGCGTGGGATCAACACTCCAATTTAAAGGCCAAGCACTCCGAGTTGGCGATGCAAGTGGACCGCCCCGTCGCCGGTTTGCTGAAGGATTTAAAATCACGCGGGATGCTCGACGAAACGCTCGTCGTCTTCGCCACTGAATTCGGCCGCACCCCCGGCTCGCAAGGCAGCAACGGCCGCGATCATCACCCCTACGGCTTCAGCGTGTGGATGGCCGGCGGCGGCATCAAAGGCGGTGTCGCCCACGGCACCACCGACGAGATCGGTTTTCACACCGAGGAACATCCCCACTACGTCACCGACGTCCACGCAACGCTCCTGCATCAACTCGGCCTCGAACCCGAGCGCATGGAAATCCCCGGCCACAAACGCCTCGAGCGCGATTTCGGCCACGTCATCAAAGAGATCATTGCCTGATGCCGGCGGTGAAAAGCAAATCGCCCACTCCACCCAAGCCGTCAAGGGCGCGCTTCAAGGTGCTCGGGATGCTGTGTGTCGCGGCTTTGTTGGCCTATGTTTGCCGAAATTCCATCTCGGTCGCAGAGAGTTCCATCCGCGCAGATTTGGGCCTGACCAAGCGCGAAACGGGGTGGATGATGGCGCTGTTTTTTTTGCCATACGCGTTTATGCAAATTCCAAGCGGTTGGTTGGCACACCGAAAAGGCACGCGGTTTTGCCTGCCACTCTTCGCAACGGCGTGGTCGGTGGCTACCCTGTTAATGGGCAAAGCTAGCGGACTGGCTATGCTCATGGGCGCGCGTGCAGGCCAGGGCATCACGCAGGCGGGGCTTTTCCCGGCGTCCACCAACACCATTGCCAAGTGGTTCCCCGCCACGGAGCGTGCCTTTCCCAGCGGGGCGCTCGGCGGGTTCATGGCGCTGGGCGGGGCGGTGGGCATGTGGATTGCCGGCATGCTTGTGGTGCATCCGGATATCGGCTGGCGCGGGATGTACTTTATTTTCAGTGTGCCCGGGATTTTGTTTGCGGCTCTTTTTTGGTTTTGGTTTCGCGATCTCCCCGAGGAGCATCGCGCGGCAAACGCCGCTGAGGTGACGTACATCACGCAGGAAGACATTCACGCCGGTCCATCGGGAGAAATCACCCCACCGCTTTGGCGGCACTTGCTGGCCAGTCCGGCGACGTGGTGGATTTGTGGCCAGCAATTTTGTCGCGCGGCCGCGATGATGTTTTTCAGTAGCTGGTTCGCCACTTATTTGCAGGAACACCACGGCGTTACCATCAAGCAATCGGGACTGTTCACCATGATGCCGCTGCTGGCAGTGGTGGGGGGAACCCTCATCGGCGGCGCGGTGGTGGACGCAGTGTATCGGCGCACCGGTAGTCGCCGCGCTTCCCGCCAAGGGGTGGCCTGCACCTCGCTCGTCCTGTGCGCGCTGTTCATTTTGGCCGCGTTTTTTGTGAAGGGAGCCCCGATTGCGGTGGCCCTCGTCACCGCCGGCAGTTTTTTCGCCGGCACCGCCGGGCCATGTGGCTACACCATCACCATCGACATGGGTGGCCGCCATGTGGCTCCGCTGTTTTCCACGATGAACATGGTGGGCAACCTCGGCGCGGTCGCGTTTACCATCGGCGTACCGTACCTTCAGGAAATTGTAGGTTGGTCGGGCGTGATGATTCTGTTTTGCGGCCTCTACCTTGCGGCGGCTTATTTTTGGTGGCTGCTCGATTCCTCAGGGACCGTCTTCGACCAATCTCTGTTACGCAAAACTACTTTGCCCGATGCCGATGCACATTGACATCCCTCAAAGCCGTTGCCGATTTGCCATCGCTCAGGGTGATATCACGCCGCCGACGGATATTTATCATCGTATGTGGGGTGCGGCGAAACATGACCGCGCCACGGGCATCCATCAGCCATTGCGCGCGACCGTCACGGCACTCGCGCCGGCGGAGGGGGACGAGCGGCAGTTCATTATCGCGCTGGATCATTGCGTGATGGGCCGGCAGGAAATGGATCACCTGCTCGCAGACGTCAGCGCAGGCACCGGAATTTCGCGCACGGATTTAATCGTCGTCTTTTCACACACCCACGCTGCCGGTTTGATGGGGCTTGAGCGCGGTGACCTTCCCGGCGGCAATCTCATTGCGCCGTATCTCGATGACCTCGCGGTGCGGGTTGTTGAATTGGCGAGGGAGGCGCGGGATCATTTACAGATCGCCACGCTCGTCTACGGCACCGGCCGTTGCAACCTCGCCGCGCATCGCGATTTTTGGGATGAGGAAAACGAACTTTGGGCCTGCGGCTACAACCCCGGCACGCCCGCCGATGACACCGTGCTCGTCGGGCGCGCTCACGCGGAAGACGGCACGCTACTCGCCACCATAGTCAACTACGCCTGCCATCCCACCACGCTCGCTTGGGGCAACACGCTCATCAGCCCCGATTACCCCGGCGCCATGCGCGATACCATCGAGGCCGCTACCGGCGCGCCCTGTCTTTTTTTGCAAGGCGCCAGCGGTGAGCTTGGGCCCGTTGAGGGATTTGTCAGTGACCCCGAAGTGGCCGAACGCAACGGGCGCCAACTCGCCTACGCCGCGCTCAGCGCATTGGAGGCGTTACCCGCCGCGGGCACTCGCTTTGCGTACCACGGCCCCGTCGTCTCCGGCGCAACGCTCGGCGAATGGAAATACACGGATTTTCCCGCCGCCCACGCCGAGGCCAACGCCCAATGGCAACTGCACCGCGAGGCTATTGAACTCCCCATCCGCCCCGGCACGCCAACCCCGGAGCAAGTCACCGCCGAGCTCGCCGAATGGGAAACCAAAGACACGCCCGAGGCCCGCGCGATGGTCGAGCGTAAGCGCCGCTTGCTCCATCGTTTGAGCCAACTCCCCCCGGGGGATGTCTTTCCGTTGGAAACCATTGTTCTTAAAATCGGCGGTGCGGTGTGGGTCATCGTGCAGGGCGAGCCATACAGTATTTTGCAAACTGCGCTGCGCGAACGCTTCCCCGGCACGCCCATCATCGTGGCTCCCATCGCCAGCCATTGGGGCGCGAGCTATTTGCCACCGCGCGCGCTATACGACAAAGGAATTTACCAGGAGAGCATCGCCGTCACCGCGCCGGGGAGTTTGGAAACAGTGATCGAAACCATCGGCAAAAAAATTGAATCCCTCTCAAAATAAATGAAAATCACCGCCATCGAAACTCATGTTTGCCACGCGCGGATGCGCAACTGGATTTTTGTAAAAGTGATCACCAGTGAGCCGGGCCTTTTCGGCTGGGGCGAAGGGACGCTCGAATGGCACACGCGCGGCGTCGTCGGCGCGGTGGAAGATGTTGGCGACCTGCTCATTGGTGAGGACCCCACCCGCATTGAGCATCTTTGGCAGATGATGCATCGCCAGCACTTTTGGCATGGCGACGGCGTGGTGCGCTCCACCGCCATTTCCGCCATCGACATCGCACTGTGGGACATTGCCGGCAAAACCCACGGCGTGCCTTGCCACAAACTTTGGGGCGGCCCCGTGCGTGACACCATTCGCACCTACAGCCACCTCGGCGGCGGCAACATGGAAACGTTTTACGAAACGCCCGTCGATAACGCTAAGCAGTTCGCCGATCTCGCTGCCGCTGCTGTGGCCGAGGGCTTTACCGCCTTTAAAAGTATGGCCGTGCCACCGACGATGCCCTTGGAGGGGCAGCAGCCTATCCGCGCCGCCGAGGCGTGCGTTGCCGCCATGCGCGAAGCCGTCGGGCCGGATATCGATATCATGGTTGACTGCCACGCCCGCCCCTCGCCGGCGATGGGTTTGCAGTTCGGCAAAGCCCTTGAGCCGCACGGCCTGTATTTTTTTGAGGAACCTTGCTGGCCTGAGAGCATCGATGGTATGGCCGCCATCAACGCCGCCATCACCACGCCCGTGGCCACCGGCGAACGCGTTACGCGCCTCGCTGACTTCCGCGATCTGTTCAACGCGCGCGCCTGCGAGGTTTGCCAAATGGACCTCACCCACGTCGGCGGCTTTACCGAGGCCCGCCGCGTCGCCGCGCTGTGCGAGGCCCATCGCATCTCGCTTGCCCCGCATAATCCGCAAGGCCCCGTCAGCACCGCCGCCTCGTTGGAGTTCGGGTTCAGCCAGCCCAGCTACATCATTTGCGAAACCGTCCACGCCGACGTCCCATGGCGCGACGACATTGTTACCACAGGATTTACCATCGAAGAAAAAGGCCGCCTCGTGCAGCCCAATCAAAACCCGGGCCTCGGCATCGAGCTCAACGAGGACGAAATTAAAAAACATCCTTTCAAGCCCGAGCTACCGCAACGCGTATTTCACCGAGACGGCAGCGTCGGCGACTGGTAGCGCAGTTTCCCCAACCCAGCCGGGTTGCGTCCGGGGAGCAAGTCCTACCCGTGGAATGAATCAGCTTGTGGCTTTGGATGCACGCTTTACCCTCTCGGCACATCATGAATCGGATCATCCCATTTTTATTTTTCGTTTCGACCCTTGCTGCCGCGCCCCAAAAAACCGCCCTCGATCGCTACGTCGCCAAGCCGGATCCAGCGTACGAGTATCATCTCGTTCGCACGGTGAAAGCCAGGGGCACGACGGCCTACATTCTGGACATGACCTCCCAGAAATATCTCACCAAAAAAGAGGTCAACCGCCCGTTATGGAAACACTGGGTGATCATCTCCAAGCCCGACCGGGTGGAGCATCGCACCGGGCTGCTCTTTATTGGTGGCGGCAGCAATGGCGGTAACGCGCCGAAAAATCCCTCGAAAGAAATGATGCAAATCGCCTTGGCCACGCGTTCCGTGGTGGTGGAGCTCAAGATGGTCCCTAACCAGCCGCTCATTTTTGCCGGCGAAAAACGCGAGCGCTCGGAGGACGCCATCATCGCCTACACTTGGGATAAGTACCTGAAAACCGGCGACGAAAAATGGCCGCTGCGGCTGCCGATGACCAAGGCGGCGGTGCGCGCGATGGACACGGTCACGGATTTTCTGAAAAGCAAAAAGGGAGGCGAGTTGAAGGTGGACAAATTCGTCATCACCGGCGGCTCCAAACGAGGCTGGACCACTTGGAGCACTGCCGCGGTGGATAAGCGCGTCGTCGCCATTGTCCCGATCGTCATCGACATGCTCAACGTGGTGCCCTCCTTCCGTCATCATAAAAGTGCTTACGGCCGCTACTCCAACGCCGTGCAGGATTATGTGGACATGAAAATCATGGAATGGTTGGACAAACCCGAGTTTGCCAAGCTCAAGCGTATTGAGGATCCATACGAATACCGCGACCGCCTCACGATGCCCAAGTTTCTCCTCAACTCCTGCGGCGACCAGTTTTTCCTGCCGGACTCGTGGCAGTTTTATTGGAATGACCTCAAGGGCCCCAAGCACATTCGCTACGTCCCCAACACCGGCCACGGCCTCAAAGACAGTGATGCGCTTGACAGTCTCGTCGCCTTTTATCACTCCATTCTATACAAGAAAAAACTCCCCCGATATAAATGGAACGTGGCGGCCAATGGAACCATCACCGCGCGCGCGCAGGACAAGCCGACCGAGGTGCGCCTGTGGCAGGCCACCAACCCCGAGGCGCGCAACTTTCGCATCGACGAGCTCGGCCCCAAGTGGAAGAGCACCCTCTTGAAGCCCGGCCAAAACGGCGCGTACATCGCCCGCCCGGCGGCTCCTCCCAAAGGCTGGACCGCCTACATGATTGAGCTGACCTTTCCCGGCAAAGTGCGCCCATACAAATTCACCAGCGGCGTGGTGGTGACGCCCAAAGCACTGCCATTCGCAAAATAAAAATGTGCCCTTGCGCCGCGCATACACTCAAACAACGAACACCCACGGAATGATCCAAATCAAGCTGAGCATTCTATGGGTCGCAATGAATTGCCGTTGGAAATAAATGCAACGCCTTCCGACCATTGACTTGATCGTATTGGTCATTTACCTCGCCGCCGTGGTGGGGTTGGGCGCGTGGTTTGCGCGGCGCAACCGCACCACGCACCACTTCATGGCCGCGAGCGGATCGCTGCCCGGCTGGGCAGTGGGGCTCTCAATTTTTGGCACGTACCTTTCGAGCAACACGTTCATCGGCGTGCCCGGCAAAGCGTACGGCGGCAATTGGAACGGGTTTGTCTTCAGCCTTTCACTGCCGTTGGCCGCGTGGGTGGCGGTAAAATATTTTGTGCCGTTCTATCGTAAGAGCGGCGAAATTTCCGCCTATCATCATTTGGAAAATCGCTTCGGCCCGTGGGCGCGCACATATGCGCTCGTGTGTTATCTGCTCACGCAACTGGCGCGGATGGGGGCGATCCTCTTTGGCGTGGCCATCGGGCTCAACGCGCTTACCGGCTGGAGCCTGCCGGTGATCATTATTGGCGCCGGCGTGGCGGTGACTTTTTACACACTGCTCGGCGGCATCGAGGCGGTGATTTGGACGGATGTCATTCAGAGCATTGTGCTGCTGGTGGGAGCATTGGCGATCGGGGTGTTGCTGTTGGTGAACCATCCCGGCGGCACCGGCGAGGCGCTGCACGTTGCCGCCGCCGCCGACAAGTTCAGCCTTGGCAGTTTCGCCATCGATTTCACGCAGTCCACTTTTTGGGTCATGCTGCTCTTTGGCATCTTCATCAACCTCAACAATTTTGGCATCGACCAAAGTTTTGTGCAGCGCTATCACGCCGCCAGCAGTGAACGCGAGGCCAAACGGTCCGTGTGGCTCGGCGCGCTCCTATACGTGCCCGTATCAGCCCTTTTCTTTTTTATTGGCTCCCTGTTGTTTAGTTATTACGAGGCCAGCCCGAATTTGCGAAATGAAGTGCAAACACAAGTTGCAAAAATGGAGTTAATCGACAAGGGGATTGAAGTGACCCCAGCCTCTCTTGAAACGGTAACTGCATCGCAAGAACACAAGGACTACGGAGATCAGATCCTTCCCCATTTCATGGCCACCCAATTGCCCGCTGGCGTGGCCGGGCTGTTGATCGCTGCGATCTTTGCCGCCGCCATGAGCAGTATCGACACCAGCCTCAACAGCTCCGCCACGGTCACGCTTAAGGATTTTTTCCAACGCTATTTGAAACGCGGCCAAGACGATGCCGCCGCCCTGCGAATTTTGCGGGGCGCAACTCTGGCATGGGGCGTGCTCGGCACGGGCGTGGCGTTGGTGATGATTGGCCAGAAAAGTCTGCTTGATGCATGGTGGAAACTTTCTGGCATTTTCGCCGGCGGAATGCTCGGTCTGTTTCTACTCGGCCTGATTGCCCGCAAAGCTGACAACGCGGCGGCACTCACGGGGGTGGCCATCGGCGTGCTCGTGATTTGCTGGATGACCGTTGCCGATGGATTGCCCGAATATCTTCGCAGCCCTTTTCATGCGAATATGGTCATCGTGATCGGCACCCTGACCATTTTTCTTGTGGGACTTGGAGTGAGTCGGGTGCGTCAATCAAAGCGGTGATTTTCACTCGCCATTCGCGCGCGGTAGCGCATAATTTCAGCCACCTATGAAATTACGACTCCTTATTTTCCTTCCGTTATTTTCCTTTATCTGTCCAGCCGCGCCGAAAACCGGTCTGGCCGCCATCACCGTTCCGGATGGGTTTACGGTTGAACGAGTCGCGGGGCCGGAGCTGGCACCGTACGGCATGCTGGCGAGTTTTGATGACCGGGGACGGCTGTTTGTCGCGGCGTCGTCGGGCAAAAATATTGGGGGGCAGGCGATGTCAAAAAAGCCGGAGTGCAAAATTTTTATGCTCGAGGATAAAAACGGCGACGGTGTATTTGACCGCAGCACGGTGTTTGCCGACCGGGTGGGGATTCCGATGGGCGTGCTGTGTTGGAAGGGCGATGTGTTTGTGGCGTCGCCGCCGGATGTGTGGCGGTTTCGCGATACCACTGGCGATGGCGTGACGGATCAGCGCGAGGTGCTTGCCAGCGGCTGGGTGACGCGCGGCACGGCGAGCCTGCACGGGCCGTTCCTCGGGCCGGAAGGGTGGCTGTATCTTACTGATGGCCGACACGGGTTTGATATCAAGACCAAGGATGGCCGTCACTACAAGGGCCTCGCCTCGCGCATTTGGCGGATGCGCACAGACGGCACGGGGCTAGAGCCGGTGGCCGGTGGCGGCATGGATAACCCCGTCGAGGTCGCGTTCAATTCCGCAGGCGAGATGTTTGGGACGATGACTTATTTCACCAACCCGCGCAACGGCCAGCGCGATGCGTTGATGCATTTCCTCGAGGGCGGGGTGTATCTGAAATGGCACGCGAGTGTTTCGGAATTTAAACTCACCGGTGACTTACTCGGCCCGATGACGCGTTTTGCCCGTGTGGCCCCCGCAGGCCTGATGTGCTATCGCGGCACGTCTTTCGGCAAGGCGTATCGGGGGAATCTTTTCAGCGCGCACTTCAACCCGCAGCGCATCCAGCGCCATGTATTGAAACGCAAAGGTGCCACGTTTGTCACCGAGGACAGCGAGTTCCTGCATTCCTCCGACCCCAACTTTCATCCTACCGACGTGCTTGAGGCGCCCGATGGCAGCCTCATTGTCATTGATACCGGCGCGTGGTACATCGACCAATGCCCACTCTCGCGTATCTCGCGCCCCGAACACAAAGGCGGCATCTACCGCATCCGGCGCAAAGACGCGCCCAAAATCGCAGATCCCCTCGGCGCGTTTCTGGGCCGCGCTGAAGTCCCGGCTGCCCGTTTGGCTAAACTGTTGGTCGACCCGCGCCCCTTCGTGCAGGACAAAGCGATCGACCGCCTTGCCCAAAGTTCCGCCGCCGCCGTGCCGCACATCGCCGCGTTGTTCAAAGATAAATCCATCCCTGCCGAAGCCCAATGCCGAGCTATTCGGGCACTACATCGCCAAGGCTCCAAGCCCGCGCGCGAGGCCATTCGCGCGGCGTTGACCCATCCTGCGCCCGAGGTCCGCATTGCTGCCGCGCGCTCCACCGGTCGCGCCGCTGACCAAGCCGCGATCCAGCCTGTGCTGGCCGGGCTCCGCGCGAAGCACCCCGCCGTCTCCCGCGAAATGGCCACGGCCCTCGGCCAAATGGGCTGCCGCAGCGCCACGGTTGCCCTCGCCGATGCCGCCGCGCGTAGCGCCGATGCCCATCACGACCACGCCATCATTCGCTCGCTCATTCAACTCAATGTTCCTGAAGCACTGTTCGACCGTTTGCAAAATGGCTCGCCCAAGACCCGCCGCGCCGCGCTGATCGCGTTGGATCAAGTGGATGACAGCCCGTTGAAGATGGAGCACGTCACCCCGCACCTTGCCGCCACCGATCCCGCCCTCGCGCGCGCCGCCGTGTGGGTGATGACTCATCACGCCGACTGGGCCCCCGGCATCGTCGGCCACCTGCGCGCGCAGTTTAAACAAACAAAGTGGACCGAAGCTGAAACGCAAACGATGCGCGATGCGCTCAGGGCGTTCGCGAACAATGCTGAAGTGCAAAAACTAATCGGCGAAATTCTGGCCGGCAAACAAACGGCCTCCCGTCGGCTGTTCCTGCTGGATGCTATTGAGAAAAGTGAAGTCAATACACTGCCCGCCGCGTGGGTTGCGGCCATCGGAAAAATCATCAGCCACAAAAATGCGCCCGAGCACATTCGCCTGCGCGCCGTGGGCTTGGCGCAGGCGCGTACCCTCAGCGCGCTCGACCCGCAACTGAAACAGGCCGCGGCGAACGAATCCGCGCCCGAGTCATTTCGGTTGGCTCTTCTCGGCGCATTGGCGCCGCGGCTAAACATCGTTGAGCCGGAAATTGTCCGCTACTTGATCAGTCATGCCACCGGCAAATCCGCCACCACCCGCGCCACAGCCGCGCGCGTTCTTGGCCGGTTGCCGCTGAACGAAAAACAAATTTTGTCCGTCGCCGAAAAGGCGATGCCGAGCGCCGACGCCATCACGCTGACGCCGTTGCTATCCGTATTCATGCGCAAACCCACCGACGACACCGGCCTTGCGCTGGTATTTGCGTTGGGCAAAATGAAAGTGGAAACACTCAACGCAACGCAAATCCGGCAGGTAATTTCCGCCCAATCCAAGTCGGCTCAACACGTCGCTCAACCACTGCTGGCCAAACTGATTGCGCGCGAAAAGGCGCAAGCCGCGCAGCTCGCCGGGCTCGAGCCGCTGCTCACCGGCGGTGATGTTGGTCGCGGCCGCCGCGTGTTCTTCGGCGAAAAAGCGGCGTGCTCCACCTGTCACGCCATTGGCAATGAGGGCAGTCGGCTGGGGCCGGATCTCACTTCCATCGGCGGCATTCGTGCCGGGCGTGATATTCTCGAGGCGGTGGTTTTCCCCAGCGCCAGCCAGGTGCCTGGCTACGAGGCGTTTCTAGTTTTGACCAAAGCGGGAGGCGCGCATATGGGCGTCATCGCGCGCGAGACCACCGCCGCTGTCACCCTCCGCGCCGCCGGCAACATTGAGACCCGACTGGAACGCTCGAAAATAAAATCCATCCAACCCGCGCCCGTTTCCGTAATGCCGCAGGGCCTCGACAAGGCCCTCACCCGCGGACAACTCGCCGACCTGCTCGCCTTCCTCCAATCGCAAAACGGCGAAGGCTGGCTCCAGCCGGTGAAGCTGGGCTCCGGAGATATTCGCGTACGGGATTCAGGAATTCGCGAGTAGCGCGAAAAAGGAAGTGGATTAATTTTTCGCGACGAGCACGACGCGATTGGTGACGCGGTCGATTTCGAAACGCTGCCCCACGGGAGCCATCGGCAGCATTGGAAGGAGATCGCCCATCACGAGGTCGGCAATTTTCTCGGGTAAATTTTCGTGCGTCGCCAGCCAAGCGTCGAGGGCTTGGTTGAGCACTTCCAAATTTTCCTCCGGATCATCGCTGATGAGTTTGCGGTTTTTGATTTCTTCGAGCGTCAACTCCGGTTTGGCGGGTTCAGTTTTTGGCGGTACCGCTTCAGGATTTTCCCCAGGGGCCGGCAGCGGCTGAATCTTGGAAGGCTCTACCACGGCAGGCTCGGTGCCCTTGGCGGGTGGGTCGGGGAGAATGGTTTCTTCGGGCTGCGAAGCCGGCGGCGGCTTGGGCGAGGGAGTGACGTCCCGCTGAGCAAACTCCAGCGATTCCTGGCTGCAACCAACCAGAATCACGAGAACCGCACACACCAGCATTTTCCCAAGCAATTTCATCAGACATTCAGACAACGGGTGGGCCGAGGTCTTCTCTAGATATACGCCTAAAACTCCGAAAAGTCAATGGGCTGTTTAAAACCAGTCTTTGGGCGTCTCAATTAGACGTATAATGCGCGCAAAATCCCCCAGCAAAAGAGGATCTTATTCGCCGTTATTCAGACGTTCTCCACAATCGCGCTGGTAGCTGGACGCTTCCCTTGTGCTGCCGCAGGCCGACTGTTCATTTCTCAAGCTTGCAAAAATCGTCATCATTCACGAAACATTCATTTGCCCTATGAAACGGGTGTGTTTAACTGGCTGCGGCCATATGAAAACAAAACTATTATCTTGTACGATTTGCGCTCTGATCTTGATTGCCTTTGACAGGAACGTGACTGCGGGCGCCGATGAAAATCAGGATGGCACATCCGGTATTTCTGGAAACGACGCTGAATCCAGACGGCAATTGCGACTGGGAGGCATAATCGATGAGCCCGAAACAAACTCATCAAATGGAGAACTCCCCAACGAGCCAAATCAAACTGAATCACCCGAAGGAAGCGATCCCAATCAGTATGAAACTGAAGATCTGAATGATACGGAAGAACTGGGTGAATGGGGCGTGTGCGAAGTGTTATTGCCCAACCCGGGCCAACCCCGGGAATTGACGGGAAATTTTTAGATTCAGGAAGTAAAGTATGAGAACAATCTGCCCATCATTATGGATGAACCCTTGCCGGCTATTGATGAAACCACGACGGAAAATATTCTGGAGTACCGGTACTTTGTCGATCCCGCCAACGAAGGCGAAGTGCATTGGCGCGCGAAAGCAGAAAGCGGATCAGGCCCGGGCCATGGCCATCCGGTATGCTACGTAAGCGGGCAACACATTGTGATGCAGCCCGTCATTCGATTTCCACTCTCTGCTCTAAAGCTGGATGATTGGGTTTGTTTGATTGGGATACGAGTGATGCGAAACGCCTCAGGCGATGTCACCGGACGGAACGTCTTCACAAAACCGACGATTGAAGAAAGCCGAACCCTCGGCAGTTATGCCGATATCACATTTGGGGTAATGCATTCCAAAACAAAGCTAGCCCGCAAAGTGGATTTAATCGATCCACTCGAAATCGAATGGTATGTATCAGTAACTTCCGGCAAAGACCTCAACCCCAACGAAACCCACCTCCACATCCCCAAAGATTTCGAATATGCCGGCACAACCAAAAACCGAATGTATGTGACCCTGAGAAGACCCACCGTCTCCTGGAAAGAAGAAGTCGGGTTTAATGGCGAGGGAAGCGGCCCGGATAATCCTCCAATCCAAGGCCCGGCAGAAGGCGGGATTCCTGAAGCTGAAGCAGAAAAAGTAAGAATTTCAATCAAAAAGATGGTGAAAGATAATGACATCACCTTGCTGGAAACTGTGTTAGATATCAGCTGCCGCAATGGCAAAGGTCAGGAGACGGATGAAGAAATCATTAAAAGAATATGGGCTGATTTTGAAGACAGAGAAGTAAAGCGTCGGGATGGGAAATTGTTGCATTATTGGGGTTTGTGGGGCAACCAGCGGGCGGATCCGAAAGGAGGTCCCAATGTGTGGGCAACCCAATTGGTGGCCAAAGGAACCGGGCGGTGTGGAGAGTGGGTTTACTTGTTTAGAGATTGCCTAAAAGCGCAAGGATTCAAAAAAGAAGTTGTAGAAATAAGGATTGAATATCATCGTAATCATAAAAGAGAAACGCTTTTTGAAGTGAAGCCCCACCTTAAGCCTTCAAGAATAATAATTAGGGAATGGAATAACACAAATGGAAAGGACGGCCACCATTCAGTATTAGGGAAAAAAAGAATTTCCCACAAGGGCATGATAAAGTTGTTCGGAGCGGATGTCAATAATATAAACATATCCGGAGAAACTTATAAAAGAATGATAATTGACAGAGGTAGCCGATTCAACCGGCTCAATTTCAAGCCCCAAAATGGGAATCTCGTGGTTGTTCCGATAAACACAGGGCTTATTCACTTTATGGATTCTATCAGGCGAAAATACAACTGGCTTCAGATTAGAGGTGAAATTTATGCTGACATTCAAGCGGGCGATGAAGTTAGAGGCCAAGGCCGCAAGGCAAATCCGCCGTCTATTTTTGACGGACATTCTTTGATTCGGGTTGGCGGCAAAGGGGGGATAATATACGATCCTTCCTATGGAAGAATATACCCAAAACCGTTAGACATTGCAAAAAGTATTTATGCGTGTGCTGACGTGCTACGTAAAAAAAGCCGGAATGGCCCAAGCATTTGAAGTTATTACTGATGTTGAGCCAAAAATCAACCCTGCGAGTTTCGGCAGCCATGCGGTCAAGGCGTATTTTTTTACGCCAACAGACAAAAGGCTCAAATATTTGATTTACAGAGAGCCCAACCCAGATGGGTTTTTGGGGGCAACTATTAATACACCATTGGAAAAATAAATTATGAGATTTGCAATTCTAATCTTTGCCCTAGGGGCAGCACTTTTTGAGCCCCAGAAAACATTTGCGGAGGGTTTGCAGATTAAATTAGGAGGGCCAAGGGTGGGTGGCCCCGGCGAATATTTTTCTGACAATACGGTTGTGAGTGGCCGACCTCAAGTCAATTTAGGATATGTTAATTTTTTTAAAATAAATATTAACAACAAAGGCGAAGTGGCGCTTAGGTATGATTCGGTTGCGGATACTTTTGGGGCATGGGGGGTTCGTGGAGGGGGCATGACACACGTGAGCGATGCGCGGTTTTTTGAAACATCTGGGACGGTTGATTATGAAGCATTGAGGCACATCCTGATCAACACAAACTCGTATGTTTCAATTCCTGGGAAATGGCTTAATAAAGAGAATGGCATTATGGCCCGCGTTCCATCTCAAAATTTGAATGGAATGAACTGGGGTTGGCTGAACAAGGCTTCGGCTGACCAAGTAAAAACTCACATGCTGAAAATAATGGATGAGCTGAGCCATGAAACTCAAGAGCAATTCAGGCAACGTATGGGCGATGATGGCCGAGAGGCCCTCTCTGCGTCCCTTATGGCGAAGGTTCATCAAGGGGTAGAAACAGGAAATATTCTTGAAACTAAAGATTGTAAGAAGCAATTAATACATCTGCTTTCATTTCCATACTTGTTTGACCCCAACCGGTTCCACAAATGGGCCAACGGATACACTGCCACGGAATTTCATTCGCGCACCAATTATTTTGAGGGCCCGGATCGTTGGGCTTGTGCGGAGGCGGTGAATGCGTTGAAGGCGAAGGGGAAGCGGTTGCCGCTTGATTTGCCGCCGGTGCGTGTTTGGGCCCCTTCGTTGCCTTTGTCGCGCCCATTTCATCCTTATCGATAAAAAATCTTTGCTACTATGAAACCTATTTCACTCTGTTTATTGATCGCCTTGGCGGCGGGTTGTTCGAAGTCAAAGCCAGAACAGCCAAAGGGGCCACAACAGGCGCAGGCGGGCGATACCAACGCGCCGATCATCCTGCGTAATGGATCCGCATCGGCCAGTGGCAAGCGGGTTCGGGTGACGCCTCTCAAGCAACCTTTTCCGGTGCCATTGAGGACGCTTTTCCTAACTCTGGATCGCGGGCGTTGGAGTCTTCAAGTCGCGCCCGATGGCGCGGCCACGGCGGTGCGGCATGATTATCCAGTGGCGATGGGCAAGGTGGCTGCGGAGACGTTCCATTTTCCCACGATCCGAAATATGGTGTTGGATGAAAAAAACTGGGGCACGGAGGGGGACTTGGAATTTTATTTGTGGTTTGGGGGTCGCACGCCCAGCTCGCGGATTCAGGGATTGAACGCGGAGACTTCGGATCATCTGTTGGCTCTGTTCCTGAAAAATTTGAACCAATTCCGTTTTAACAATCCGAATCCGGCGGCGATGATGCGCTTTGATATGACGAATAAGGCCAACGCGTTGATGCCCCAAAAAACGGCCGGGCGGATTATGGGATATGGATTTGATCGGGGCAATCGGGAGTTTGAAGGACGACACATCCCGGCATCCGTCGAGAGGAACCGGGCCGCGCCCAAGAAAAGATAGTTCCTTTTCAGCGTTGGCCCCCGCTGGCCCAGGCCGACTGAACAACATCACTGGACGTTTGGGGGCGTACGGTTTATCTTTTGCCCGTGCCGTTGGCGGAATTTTCAACTCAGGAAAACGTGGTGACTTTGCTGCAGCGCAGCTTGGAGCGCGGGCGGTTGGGGCACGCGTATCTGTTCACCGGCACGGATTTGGCGGAGCTGGAGGCGGTGGGGCTGGCGTTGGCGCAGACGCTCAATTGCCAGGAGCCGCCGCAAGTCGCGCCCGATGGCACGCCGTTGGATGCGTGCGGCGCGTGCGCGAGTTGCCGAAAAATTGCCAATACGAATCACGCGGACGTGATGGTCATCCGGCCGGAATCCAAGCTGCGGCAAATCAAGATTGAGCAAATGGTGCGGCGTACTGGAAGCCCGCCGCGCGTGCTGCACGATTTGGTAAACAACAAAGCCACGGAAGGTTTATATAAAGTGGCGCTGTTGGTGGCGGCCGATCGGATGAATGCGAACGCAGCGAATTCGTTGCTCAAGTCGCTGGAAGAACCGCCGGAGCGCACGGTGTTTATTTTGCTTTCCACTGAGCCGGAGCGCTTGCTGGATACCATCCACTCGCGTTGCCTGCGCCTCACTTTTGCAGGCGATGGCCGGCCGCGCTTTGGTGAGGATGAACAGGCGTGGCTCGGCGAATTCGCCCGAATGGCGGCGGAGGGCAAGAAGGATTATTTCGGCCGGTATCGTTTGCTGGGCACGTTGATGGCGCGTTTGGAGGAAATGAAATCGGTCATCGAAACCGAAGTGGAAGAAGCCTCGCCGCTGCACGATCACGATGAGGTGGATCCGGAATTGCGCGAGCAATGGGAGAACGAATGCAAAGCCGCCGCCAGCGCGGAGTATCGGCTGCGGCGCGCGGGTTATCTCGGCGCGTTGCAAGGATGGCTGCGCGATGTGTGGCTGCACAGCGCGGGCGTGAGCAGCGAGCTGGCGTTGTTTCCCAATCTGGATTACACGGCGGAGGCTGTAGGCGGCCGGTTATCGTCTGCCGACGCGGTGGCTAACTTGCGTTTGATGGAGCAAACCCAACGCACGCTGCACACCAACGTGCAGGAATTGGTGGCGTTGGAAACGGGTTTGTTGAAATTGAAGTTGTGAGCCGCGCGCACAGCAGTTAGTTTTCCCCCGTGAAAATTCTTTTTCTCAATGGTCCGAACTTAAATCTGCTTGGCCAACGGCAGCCGGAGGTTTACGGCACCACCACTTTGGCGGAAATCGAAGCCGCCGTGCGCGTGCAGGCGGAAGGGCGCGCGGAGATTGAGTTCCGCCAAACCAACGACGAAGGCGAATTGGTGACGTGGATTCAAGATGCCGCCAGCGCGGCGAATGCCGTCGTGATCAACGCCGCCGGTTACACGCACACCAGCGTCGCGCTGCGCGATGCCATCGCCGCCTGCGATTTGCCGGTGATCGAAATTCATCTTTCAAACATCCACGCACGCGAGGAGTTTCGGCACAATTCGCTGATCGCTCCCGTTTGCGAAGGGCAAATTTGCGGCTTCGGCCCCACTTCGTACGTGCTGGGTTTAGAGGCGGCTTTATCCTTAAAGAGCGACAATTAGACGATGATAATGGCTTGAATGCCGTGCGGTAGCGATTGAGGTCAATATTCTCGGCTTGACGATTCGGCGATTTTTGGCAGGGTGGCGCCGCTGTTTAAGTGATGGCGACCAACCTCAATCGATTACAGAATTGTCAACGTTCAGGCACCGTGCGTGCCCGAATGCGCGGCTAAACGTTCACGACAAATTTTCCTATTATGGATCTCAAGGACATCAAAAGCATTGTTGATCTGATGAAGAAAAATGCCCTCTCGGAATTTGAGATGGAAGAGGGCGATTTCAAAATTAAATTGAAACGCGATGCCGTCGGCAAACCGCGCAAAGGCGAACCGGTGTTGATGCAGGAAGCACCGATGGTGTTGCCCGCCGCAGCGCCAATACCCGCTGCAGCACCCGCACCGGCCGCCACTCCCGCTGCCGTCGAACCCGAATCTGAAGGCACGGAAGTGAAGTCGCCGATGATCGGCACGTTTTATCTCAAGCCCTCGCCGGATGCCGAGCCGTTTGTGAAGGTGGGCGCGAAGGTGGATGCGGACACGGTGGTGTGCATCATCGAGGCGATGAAGGTGATGAACGAAATCAAGGCTGAGGTGAAGGGCACCATCATCGAAGTGTTAATGGAGGAAGGCAAACCGGTGGAGTACGGGCAGGGGCTATTCCGAATTGACCCGAGCTAAAAAAATTCAGCGCGTCTTTTCATTTTCTTGTTTTTATCTTGTTGAAATATGTTTGAAAAAATTCTGGTAGCCAATCGCGGAGAGATCGCCGTGCGGATTATGCGCGCGTGTCGCGAGCTGGATATTCGTACGGTGGCGGTGTACTCGGAGGTGGACACCAATTCGATGCACGTGCAAATGGCTGACGAGGCAATTTGCATCGGGCCCGCGCCGAGCAACGAAAGTTACCTCAAACGCGATCGCATCATTGGCGCGGCGGAGATTGCCGACGTGGATGCGATTCATCCGGGGTACGGCTTCCTGTCCGAGGACGCGCGCTTTGCCGAGGTGTGCGAGAGCTGCAACATCGCGTTCATCGGCCCGGGTTCAACGGTGATGAATGCGTTTGGCGACAAACAAACCAGCCGCGAATTGGCAGAACGCGCCGGCGTTGCAGTGCCGCCGGGCAGCGACGGAATGGTGGGCGACGAGGCCACAGCGCGTCGTGTGGCCAAGGAGATCGGCTACCCCGTGATGATCAAAGCCGTGGCCGGTGGCGGCGGGCGCGGCTTGCGTGTGGCGCACAATGAAGTTTCGCTATTGAAAGGCTACCATACCGCGCGGAGCGAGGCGGAAGTGGCGTTTGGTAACAGCGGGGTTTACATCGAAAAATTCATCGAGAACCCGCGGCACATTGAGTTTCAAATCCTGGGCGACACGCAGGGGAACATCATTCATCTCGGCGAACGCGATTGCTCCATCCAACGCCGCAACCAAAAGCTCATCGAGGAAACGCCTTCGCCGCTGATGGCTGATCTGCCCGAGCTGCGAAAGGAAATGGGCGAAGCCGCGCTGCGGATTTGTCGCGAGGCGCGCTACGTGAATGCCGGCACCGTGGAGTTTGTGGCGGACGCCAAGGGCAATTATTATTTTCTGGAGGTCAACAAACGCATTCAGGTAGAGCATCCCATCACCGAGGAAGTTACCGGCGTGGATCTCGTGAAGCAGCAAATCCTCATCGCCATGGGCGAGCCGCTGCGGCTCACGCAGGACGAAGTCACCTTCAGCGGCCACGCCATCGAGTGCCGCATCAATGCCGAGAATCCATTTGCCGATTTCGCGCCCTCGCCCGGACGTGTGAAAATGTACTACGCCCCCGGCGGCCGCGGCGTGCGCATCGACAGCCACGTGTACGCCGGCTACACCATCCCGCCCACGTACGATTCGATGATCGCCAAGCTCATCACCACCGGCAAAGACCGCCGCGAAGCCATTGCCCGCATGAGCCGCGCGCTCGGCGAATATATGATCACCGGCGTGGAAACCACCATCCCCTTCGAGCAAGCCGTGATGCGCGATCCCAATTTTCGGCGTGGCAAGTACACCACCAATTTCGTTGAAAACCTCCTCGCCAACCGCCGCGAGATGATCGAGCGCGACGCATAAAATCGCGCGCCATGAAACCCCTCGCCGACTGCCGCCTATACGCCTTCGTTGATAGTGCCTATTTGCACAACCGCACCCCCGCTGATCTCACTCAACAACTCTGCGACGGCGGTGCCGACCTCATCCAACTCCGCGCCAAAGACTGGCCCGAAGAAAAAATCCGCCAAACCGCAGAGGCAATAATCCCCATCACCCGCGCCGCCGGAATTCCTCTCGTCATCAACGACCACTGGCAACTCGCCAACGACCTCGGCGCAGAAATTTGCCACCTCGGTCAGGAAGATTTTTTTGAGAATGAAGCCCCCCCTCAACCATCACCCCCCACCCCTCAACCGGCCCTCGGCCTCAGCACCCACGCCCCCGGGCAAGCCGCGCGGGCAATGGAAACCAACGCCGCCTACCTCGCCATCGGCCCCGTTTTTGCCACACCCACCAAGCCCGGACGTCCCGGCGTCACGCTCGACTACGTTCGCTGGGCCGCCGCAAATGTGGATCGCCCGTGGTTCGCTATCGGCGGCATCACGCTGGAAAATATCGAGTCAGTTCTGGAAGCCGGCGCCCGCCGCATCTGCGTGGTCTCCGCAATTTTGAACGCCCCCGACGTCGCCCACGCTTGCCAGCAATTCAACAAACGACTAGCCTCCGTGCCTTTGCAAAAATCATGAGCTTATTAGTAGTCGGCACCACCGCCCTTGATTCCATCAAAACCCCGCACGCGGAAAATCCGCGACTCCTTGGCGGATCCGCCAGTCACGCCGCAGTTGCTGCGAGCTTTTTCACCACGCCCCATCTCATCGGCGCGGTGGGCGATGATTTTCCGCGTAAATACATTAACCTCTATCGCAAGCACGGCCTCAACCTCGACGGTCTCCAACAACTCAGCGGCCAAACCTTCCATTGGTCCGGCGAATATGAGCAGAACATGAATCACCGCCGCACACTCGACACCGTGCTGGGCGTCATCGAAAATTTTTCGCCCACCCTCACCACCGCCCAAACGCGTTTGCCGTACGTGCTCCTCGCCAACTGCGCGCCCGATTTGCAGGCCAACGTGCTCGACCAAATGCGCCGCCCGAAATTTGTGGTGGCCGATACCATGGACCTCTGGCTCAACATCGCCCGCGCCCCGCTGCTCAAGCTGCTCCCGCGCCTCGATTGCCTCGTGCTCAACGACAGCGAAGCCGCCCAACTTGCCGAGGAAGACAACCCCATCGCCGCCCTCCCGCGCATCCACAAGCTCGGCCCCAAATACGTCATCATCAAAAAAGGTGAACACGGCGCCATCCTCTCCGGCCCATCCAAAACAAAGGGGTTGTTTATCGCGCCTGCCTATCCATTAAAAAAAGTAGTGGACCCCACCGGCGCCGGCGACAGCTTCATCGGCGGCCTAATGGGCCACCTCACCAGCCAAAAAGGCAGCCCCGAAAAAAATCTACGATCAGCAATCATCCACGGCACCATCACCGCCAGCTACTGCTGCGAAGCCTTCGGACTGAAAAAAACAACGAAGATCAAAAAAACCGACATCACCAAACGCGTTCGCGAACTTTCAAAAATGGTGAAGTGGTGAGTAGAGAATAGTGAGTAGTGAATTGGATCGTGGATTCGGAAGACAGTTAAAGGTAGGGCGCTCTCTCCGAGCGCGCCGCGGCGGTTTGGAGAAACCGCCCTACCGCACCC
>Ga0302135_10000570_pt1 | contig 22315 bp, 20 predicted proteins | sample CBN3_surface_MG_FD_203119 | JGI IMG/M metagenome (GOLD analysis project Ga0302135, IMG submission 203119) | Marine microbial communities from Western Arctic Ocean, Canada - CBN3_32.1 | ecosystem: Environmental > Aquatic > Marine > Oceanic | place: Canada: Western Arctic Ocean | collected...
TGGATACGAAACACGTCTTCAGTTTCGGTGTAGGCGATATCGGGCTCAGCCAGGATCGCATCCGAAATTCGGATTAGCTCATCCTTTTCAATCCGTGTCGGTGGCTCCCAGCCGCCAGATTGCACTACTTTCGTAGCCATAAGCGCCTCCCCGTGAGGCTAGTGACCGCCCTTTATTGAGCGTGTCATTTATTTTACCCATAACGCTAACATGGGAATTAGAAGCTGACGAGTCCTCCACAAACTTTTTGCCGTTTAATCGTAATGGCCGCTTTCAATCAGTTTAAACCAGATCCGGCCGACGGTTTTGCAGGTGTCATGCAGAATATCATGGCGGAAACCCTCTAACCGAGCGACACGATACCGTTTGCAATATTGTTCGCTAACCTTGCGCGCGGCATCAACCTTCCAGGGTTGAATCACCTGATCGAGTGTTCCGTTCATTTCCAGAATGGCAACATCACGGAGTTCATCCGCTGGATAGAGGGGCAGCATGATCTTCTGCAAGAATTTTGCAAATCCTGCCGTACGGTCCTCTTCTGATAAAAAATCAGATTCCCACAAACGAGTTGCTTGTTCTGTCAGCGCAGCGACGTTGTAATGCATAAACACGTCCTCAACTGATTTAAAGTTCGGCGCATGCATCGACTCCTCAAACCATTCTTCGCGCAACTCATCATCAATATGCGTGGTATAGAATAAGAAATCCGGTCGCCCGCGTTCCCTGACTCGTAAACACGATTCTTCATACGGCCAGTCATGATTACCAGTGCTCGCGCGACTATAGAGATAAGCAGACGGGTTATTGGACGTGCCCCATCCCAAAATGCCATCGGGTGTTAGATGTCGGCACAACGCCCAAAGAAACGGTCCGCCGGTCGAGAACCCCCAATACAACAGGAGAATGTCTTCTCGAGACTTGGTGTGATTTTCCAATGCTCGTGCGGCACCTTGTCTGTATCCTTCAACAATTGTGTCAGGAGTTGCAGCCAGCATGTGATCATGTAGCTCTGTCCCGTCTGCAGGTAGGCGGTATGTGTCGCTGCCGGTTGGGCTGGCCTGCCCCGTGGAGGCGTGGCTGGTATAATCGCTGGCAGACCAATATTCCGGTTGATGGCGCGTAAAGACCGGCATGCGCTCGCCAAGCGGAATATCCTTCCAGCTGCCTCCCTCATCAAAGAAATTCCAGCGCCCGAGGCGCGGTACAATTGCGACGGTCACCCCACGACTGGCAAGCCACGGGGCCATCCCCGGCATTTTCTCATAGGTCTCGATAAATCCGTTGCCGTTATCCTTACCACCCTCGCCACAGACCAGCAGGATTTCGCGACCATTATGCAGACGCGGCGTATCCGGCTTGAAGGTGATCAGCACCTGCGTGAATGGTTTTCCATGCCTTTCGAAGTCGATGTATTCGACGGTTTTGGTAAAGCCAGTGGTTTCGGGATAGGCGTCGCAGGCGGTGATCGCCGCAACCGCTTCCTTGGACAGAATGCCGTTATCCTCCGGTAGAATAACAATGTCTTCTTCGCTCATATTTCTCTCCCTGAAATCTTTGAACCCGTCGCGCCGTTTTACTTCAACTTGAAAAGAAGTAGGGTTTTTGTAACTCAATCATAATTTGGAGGCGGCGTCATGGCATCAGATAAAGCTCAGAACATATCAACCGGCAGCTACAACCCAAAAGCCTCGGGCGTTATTACTTGGCACGATGCCATTCCGTCTTTTCTCGACGGTAGTGATACGCCACGCGCCTATCTGGAACGCTGCCTCGCAACGATCGATGCCCGCGAACCGACTGTCCGGGCCTTCGTCTCGACCGATGTTGAGGTTGCCCGCAAGGCCGCCGATAAGGCGACAACCCGTTATAAAAAAAACCAGCCGCTTTCAGTGGTCGACGGCATGCCGTTTGTCGTCAAAGACCTGTACGAGGTCAAAGGGATGCCGACCGAACTCGGCAGCCCGGCAATGCGCGGCTATGGTGGCGACAAGGATTGCGCCCATGCCCGTGCGCTACGCGAAGGCGGCGCCACGATCCTGGCAAAATCTGTCACAACCGAGTTCGGCTCTATCGATGCCGGTCCAACCCGAAACCCGTTTGATATCACGCGCACACCGGGGGGTTCTTCGAGCGGGACGTCCGCGGCGATTGGCGCCGGAATGGTGCCTGCCGGCAGCGGCAGTCAGGTGCGTGGGTCGATTTTGCGCCCCGCCAGCTATTGCAGTAACTATGCGCTCAAACCAAGTTTTGGCGCGCTCAACCGGCTGGGTGGCCATTCGATGTCACCGTCACAATCAGTGCTCGGTGTTCAAGGCGGGTCGCTTGAAGATGTCTGGAATACCGCTTTTTATATTTCCTCGACCGCCGGTGGTGATCCGGGACATCCCGGCCTTTATGGCGAGAACGCTTTGGGGGCGGCGAAGAAACCCGCCCGTCTCGTACGATTAGATTCGCTGGGCTGGGACGGCACAGACGACGAAACCAAGGCGAAGTTTGAGTCCTTCCTAGGATCGCTTGCGGATGGCGGGGTAGAGATTGTCTCGCGCAAAGACGACACCGATATCGAATCCTTCGAAATTATGCTGCGAACCATTCCCGATTTCCTGCGCGACCTGTTCTGCTGGGAAATGCAATGGCCGGGCAAGACGCAGCGCGACAAAGGCGAAATGTATATTTCAGAAGGCGTCCTGGACCGCATCGCGCATGGCGAGACAATGACCATCGAAGATTATCGGCGCTGCCTCGATATGCGGCAGGCGCTCCGCGACAGTTTCGAAACTTTACGAGGCAAAGGAGACGCCTTTATCCTGCTATCCGCACAGGGTCCGGCACCATTAGCATCGACAGGCATTGGCAACCCGATCTATGGTGACGTTACATCCTGTTTGGGATCCCCTGGCTACAATCTGCCACTGCTTGAGGATCGCGGCATGCCGATGGGTATTCAGATTATGGGATTCCCACATGAAGATTTTGCTCTCGGCCATATTGGCAAATGGCTTAGCGAAAGAAGTTTAGGTTAGGGCTTTATAATGATTGGCAATAGTTGGCGTCGTGAACAGGGTCCTGCGGACCCCCTACTTCGCAAGATGCTCGCAGAGAGAGGTCTCGACAAAGTCCCTCAATGGGACAAAAAAGACGATGTCCGAATGGCCGCCAATGATTACTGGATGGGGTTGGTCAAGGACCGGGACGGCCCGGTCAATCCAGAACAGGTTGAAATTACCGACCCGTCTCACATAACCGAACAGATCAAGGCCAAGACGCTTGAGCTCGGGGCCGATGTCGTCGGGTGCTGTGCACTTACCCCGATCATGATCGACGAGGGGTTCGACATGCCCCACCGCAACGTCGTCTCTTTCATTGTCCACGAAGATTACGACAAGGTACTCCAGGGATCACTCGCCATTGAGCGTGAAACTTATGACGTCTACATGCGCGTGGCTGACATTGCCACCCAGCTCGCCGCCTTTATCCGCGATCTTGGCTTCCCGGCTTGGGCACACCATAACGGGATAAGACAAATCCAGGCGATCCCCACGATGTATTATAGTGGATTTGGCGAGATGGGCCGCCATGGCAGTTTAATAAATCCAGTTCATGCCGCCAATTTTCGACCGGGCTTTGTGACCACCAATGTTCCCCTGCAGGCTGACGCACCAATAGAGTTCGGCGCACAGGATTTTTGTGAAAAGTGTAATATTTGCCGTAATAACTGTCCCGGCGACGCCATTGCCACCGATCATATTGTGACTGAAGGGGTCAAGCGCTGGCGGATTGATATGGAGAAGTGCTACCCGTTCTCACGCCTGCACGATGCCTATTGCCACATCTGTGTCGATGTCTGCCCTTATGTTTTCAAGGAAAATGGCGATGACGACAAACGCCTGAAATACAAAGCCTATATGAAACAGCGCAAAGAAGACGGCTACCGGTCACCTAACAGGCTTTAACGCCCGACCGTCTTTAACGGCCAACCAGTTGCGGCACTGATTCCAGAGGTTCTTCGAGAGGACGGTGGGCCGGCTTCACCGACCGATAACTGCCGGAGTCCTCGGCGATAACGCGATCTTCGATGCCGCGGCGAGCCATATTCATGAGGCTCTTAATGAGCCCTTGGCCAAGCGACAATGTTCAAGAATACCTTCCCCATATGACAAAGCAGAAATCGCCTGTCAAACAAAGAAAATGTAAAATCTCAACCTGTTAGGGGATAGCCACCGACGGGTTAGACCGGCACCCGCCAGGATGATGTTGCATGTTCAGCGCTTGTCACATCGACAACGACACCATTCGGATCACGGTATTTGCGTTCCGATTCGGGTCCATTGCCAACATTCAGGATTTGACCGTGATAAGTCCCGCCCGCTTCCTCAACCTGCGCACTGACTTCCGGCACATCGTCAACAAGAAAACCCATGTGATGCAGCCCAATATAATCTGGACCGCGTTCATCAGGCGCATTGTCATTTGACCGCAAATGCAGGATTGCGAGTGATACAACGCCATCTGATAGCATAATCGCCACCTTGGATTGCCGGACCCGCTCCATGCCAAAAGCCTTTTCATAGAACTGTGCTGTGGTTTCAAGGTCCTTCGCGCTGATAGCGATATGACGCAACTTAGCCATTTAAAACTCTCCTAATTTCTTCGACGCTCTAAGTATAGCTAGTTTGGTTTGACTGTGGCACCCGGCCCAAAGACGTGACAGGCGGCGCCATGGTCACCGTCCATGACCAGCGGCGGCTCTTCCTCTGAGCAGATCTTCTGGGCAAACGCGCAGCGCGGATGAAAGCTGCATCCCGACGGAGGGTTGATCGGACTTGGCACATCCCCCTGCAGGACAATCCGTTCTGCCTTGCGCGTCGGATCAGGCACCGGCGCCGCCGATAGCAGCGCGCGCGTATAGGGATGCTGGCCATCGGTATAGATTTGATCGGCAGGTGCAATCTCAACAATTTTGCCGAGATACATCACCGCAACGCGATCACTGACATGTTCAACGACCCGCAGATCATGAGAAATAAAGAAGTAAGTAAGGTCATACTCCTCCTGTAAATCCTGCAGCAGGTTCAAAATCTGCGCCTGAATTGAGACATCAAGAGCTGACACCGCCTCATCGGCGACGATAAACTTTGCGTTAAGCGCAAGCGCCCGTGCGACCCCGATCCGCTGACGCTGGCCACCGGAAAACTCGTGTGGATACCGACCATACTGCTCTTCCCGGAGACCGACCTTTGCAAGAAGAGCCATCACCCGGTCCTTGAGCTCAGCCCCATCAGCAATACCGTGAATTTGTAGACCCTCGCCAATAATTTCGCCGACCCGCATACGAGGGTTGAGCGATGCGTAAGGGTCTTGAAAGATGATCTGCATCTTGCGGCGCATTTCCCGCATATGATCAAAATTCATCTCAGTGATGTTTTGATTCTCAAAAATAATATCACCGGAGGTTGGTTCAATCAGCCGCAACAAACAGCGCCCCAATGTCGACTTCCCACAACCAGATTCACCAACCAACCCCAACGTCTCACCATCTTCAACCGAAAGCGAAACACCATCGACGGCTTTGACATCGCCGGTCTTGCGACCAAAGAATCCTCCCGAAATTGGAAAATGTTTTACAAGGTTTTTGATTTCCAGAAGCGCCATATTTATTTTCCTTACGCTGCTGCAGCAGACACGGGAACCTTCAGGCAAGACACCCAATGGCCAGGTTCAATCTCAATTAGATCGGGTTGTGACTGCCCACATTGCTCTTCAGCCTGTGAACAACGATCCCGGAAGCGGCACCCAGACGGCCAGTGCAATGGACTTGGCACAATACCGGGAATGGCTTGCAATCGTTTCGCCGATTTATCAATAACACCCGGCACCGAATTCATCAGTCCAATCGTGTAAGGGTGCGATGGCCTGGCAAAGATGATTTCCGGCTTAGCGCGCTCAACAATCTTACCGGCATACATGACGGCGACCTCATCAGCCTGTTCCGCCACAACACCCAGATCATGGGTAATCAGGAGAACCGACATGCCGAGCTCCTCCTGCAGCTCTTTTATCAGCTCCAGGATCTGCGCCTGAATGGTAACATCCAACGCCGTTGTCGGCTCATCTGCCATCAACAGACTAGGATTACAGCTCAGTGCCATCGCGATCATGACACGCTGGCGCATGCCGCCACTGAGTTGATGCGGAAAATCACTAACACGTTTCTGTGGCTCCGCTATCTTAACGAGGTGAAGCATCTCGACCGCTCGCGCACGGGCTTCCTTCTTGCTAACACCCTGATGGAGCCGAACGGACTCCGCGATCTGATCGCCGATTGAGAAGACCGGGTTGAGCGACGTCATCGGCTCCTGAAAGATCATTGAGATTTCATTGCCGCGAATATCGCGCATCTCAGCGTCCGAATATTCTGCGAGATCTTTGCCACGATAGATAACCTCACCACCAACGACCTTGCCGACCCCCTTTGATAAAAGCTGCATCACCGATAGGGCGGTGACGCTTTTGCCGCAACCGGATTCACCGACCAGCCCCATGGTCTTACCTTCTTCAATATCAAAAGTGACACCATCAACGGCACGTACTTCGCCATCACTGGTAAAGAATGACGTCCGCAATTCTTTTATTTGTAGTAATGCACTCATGCCGATCCCTGTTTTGTCTGACTTTATCTCTTCAACAATTCGCAGACTATTTTTAGGGATTATTCCATCAAATGGCGCAGCTTGTCACACCCCTACATCGAATCAATTGACGAGACAGCCCTTGTCGGCCAGAAAATGCTCGGGCACGATACCTAAATTGACAAATATTTTAGGTATATTTTACTTGCCGCCAGCGTTTGGAAATTTCAATAAAGGGGGCCGTGATGCCTGACACGACATATAGAGCCACCAATGACCTGCAATCCTACTGGATGCCGTTCACTGCGAACCGGCAATTCAAGGACGCCCCCCGCATGCTGGTCGGTGCCAAAGGCATGTACTACACGACCGATAAAGGCCAGGAAGTTCTGGATGGTGTTTCCGGCATGTGGTGCGTCAATGCCGGTCATGGCCGCGATACCATCACAGAAGCTATCCGCGCGCAGGTCGGTCAGATGGATTACGCTACCGCCTTCCAAATGGGACATCCGCTCGCCTTTGAACTAGCCAGCCGTCTCACGACCATGCTGCCCGGCGACCTCAATCATGTGTTCTTTGCCAATTCTGGATCAGAGGCCGTCGATACCGCCCTAAAAATCGCACTCGCCTATCACCGGGCACGCGGCGAAGGCACCCGCACCCGGTTCATCGGACGCGAACGGGGTTATCACGGGGTCGGATTTGGCGGCACCGCGGTCGGTGGCATCGTCAATAACCGCAAACAATTCGGCAATATGCTGGGTGGGGTCGACCATCTACCCCACACCCATAACCTCGAAAAAAATGCTTTCAGCCGCGGCCAACCGATATGGGGCGCCGAGCTCGCGGACGACCTTGAAAAACTCGTTGCGCTGCACGACGCCTCAACTATTGCCGCGGTGATCGTCGAACCGATGGCCGGCTCGACCGGTGTCCTGGTCCCACCGGTCGGATATCTCGACCGGCTGCGCGAGATTTGCACCCGGCACGGTATCCTGCTGATTTTCGATGAAGTGATTACCGGATTTGGCCGCACGGGGGCCTCGTTTGGCACCAAGCGGTTCGGTGTCCAGCCTGATCTAATGACCATAGCCAAAGGCCTGACCAACGGTGCCGTCCCAATGTCAGCTGTCGGCACAACCGGCACTATCTATGACGCTCTCATGGAGGGGCCGCCCGGTATGATCGAGCTGTTTCATGGCTACACCTATTCCGCTCACCCGCTCGCCTGTGCCGCCGCGTTGGCAACGTTGGAATTATACGAGAACGAACGGCTGTTTGATCGCGCCGCTGAGCTAGCACCTTATTGGGAAGACGCTGTTCACTCGCTTAAGGACGGCAAGAACGTGATCGATATTCGCAATATTGGGCTGGTTGCCGGTATCGAGCTCGCACCTCGCGACGGCGCGACGGCAGCGCGCGGTTATGATTGTTTTGTCCGCTGCTTCGAAGAAGGTCTGATGATCCGGCAATCTGGTGACACGGCCGCTCTGGCGCCGCCCTTGATAATCGAAAAAACCGAGATCGATCGCATCATTGAAATTCTAAGGAACGTTATCAACGGTCTCGACTGACCAAATCCATAAAGGGGAGACCTGTCATGAGTGTCACTGCGTTGAGCCCCGATTTGATTTTAACAAACGGCACTGTCTTAACGGCCGATCAAAACAACAGACAGGCAGAAGCCGTCGCGGTGTGGCATGGCCGTATCGGCGCGGTCGGTTCCACCAGCGACATTGAAGCGCTGGGTGATGGCCGGACACAGGTGATCGACCTCAAGGGCCGCTGCGTACTGCCCGGTCTCACCGATCCGCATGTGCATTTCGCCGATGGCGGCGCCTCGATGATGCATCGTCTCGATTGCCGCGATTTTTATTCTAACGTTCGATCCATTTCTCAGATCGTCGAAAAGATATCCGAACAGGCTCAGTCACAGGCACCCGGAACATGGGTGATCGCTCATGGCAGCCCAATGCAGGATTTCCGGATGCCGGAAGGCCGTTTTCCAAACCGGCAAGAACTCGATGCCGCATCACCAAACAATCCCGTCTCGATCAATTTTGGTGCCCATATTACCATCGCAAATTCAAAGGCCCTCGAGCTTGCAGGTATCAATAAGAGCACCGATGCTCCGGCAGGCGGTGCCATTGAAATTGATGAGGGCGGCGAGCTAACCGGCAAGCTGGTCGAACGGGCGCAATATCTGGTGCGCGCCGTGACCCCCGATTACAGCTACGACCAGATGAAGCAAGGCATACTCTTCGCCTCCGAACGCTGTCTGTCCCGTGGCATCACCAATATCCACGATATCGTCACCAATCACGAATCTATCCGTGCCTATCAGGAGCTCGCGCAGGCAGGTGAATTGCCGATCCGGGTAAGCCTGCTCATCCGAGTTATCGAAGCCGCGATCCAGAAAGAAAGCCTACTCAACCTGGGCATCAAAACCGGCTTCGGCGATGACTGGCTCCGCATTGGCGGCGTCAAAATGTCAATTGATGGCGGAATCACCGGTCACGTCGCCAAGTTCTATGAGCCCTATGTCGATGACCCCTGCCATGAAGGACTGATCCGCATCGAACAAGACGAGCTGGATGAGACGGTCGCCGCCTATCACAAAGCCGGACACCGTATCTGCATTCATGCAATTGGCGATGTTGCTATGGATATGGCATTGCGTTCACTGGATGGCGTTCTTAAGGAAGACCCGCGTGAAGATCACCGGCACCGCATTGAGCATCTCGGCAACTGGCTGGTTAATGACGAGCGCCTCGACCTGATCAAGCGCAACAATCTCCTGCCCGTCCCGAATATCCCCTTCATGCATTATATATGGGAATCACTTCTGGCCTGTATCGGCGACGAGCGGCTGGAGGAGAGCTTCAATATCAAGACCATGCTTGATGCCGGGCTGCAGATCACCTCTGGCTCAGATGGCCCGGCTTACTGGCCACTGGATTCTCTGCGCGATCTCGGCACCGCGGTGTGTCGTCAAACCTGGACCGGCAAAACCGTCGGCGCTGATCAGGCCATTACCGTCGATCAAGCAATTCGAATGTTTACCATCAACGCCGCCTACAATGCTTTTGAAGAAAAGATCAAAGGCTCGATAGAAATCGGCAAAATTGCTGATTTCGCTGTCCTCGCCAATAACCCGCATGAGGTCGACCCTGCCAAAATAAAGGATATTCCGGTCGACATGACAATCGTGGATGGAAAAGTAGCATTTTTCCGTGACGGCGCCGATGGTTTAGCAGCCTGAGAGAGGCTAACAGGCATTGATTGAGCCGGGGCCACCGGTCGTGTAATGATTACTTATATTTAAGTAACCCAACACGCGGCCCCGCAGGAAATTCGAAATCACCTCACGATGACGGAAAATTCACTTGGAGACATCGCGCGCCAGGCGACAGCGCATATCGATGAGGATCGCCTCTGGCGTCGCCATATGGAGATGTCCGAGTTCGGCGCAATCCCCAATAACGGCGTGAATCGGCAGGCCCTCTCCCCGACAGATGTTGCGGCCCGCGAAACCCTGATCGGCTGGGCACGCGCGCGCAATTTCACAATCAGCCAGGACGAGATTGGCAATCTCTTTATTCGTCGTCGTGGTGATGGCTCCAACGCCGTTCCTGTCATGACCGGTAGCCATATGGACAGCCAGCCCTGCGGTGGCCGGTTCGATGGTATTTATGGCGTACTCGCAGGGTTCGAAGTCCTTGAAGCATTGGAAGACGCCAATATCGTAACCATGCGCCCGATCGATGTTGTTGCCTGGACCAATGAAGAAGGCAGCCGATTTGATCCCGGCGGCATGGGCTCAATGGTGTTTACTGGCGTCGCCAAAGTCGATGATTTCGCCCATGTTCGAGACTCTGACGGCAAGTACTTCGCTCATGCGCTCGAGGAAACATTGCGAGCCACAACGGTGGACAGCGAGCGACCCACCAAACATCCGGTCAAAGCTTATGTGGAAGCCCATATCGAGCAGGGCCCTGTGCTGGAAGATAGCGGCAATACCATCGGCGCGGTCACCGGTATTCAGGGTTCGCGACGGTTCCAGGTTAACATTACCGGCGAATCTGCTCATGCGGGTACCGCACCGCTGAAATCACGGCGCGACGCCCTGCAAGCGGCACTCCGCTGTCTGTCCGATCTCAACACGGTCATGGCGGACCCCGACGACATTCTACGCTACACCGTCGGCAAGCTCATCATCGCGCCTAATTCGCCAAACGCCGTAGCGAGCGGTGCTGAATTTTCAATCGATTTGCGACATCCCGATGAAGCCGTACTTGAGCGACTAAGTAAAGAAATAGGAGAAGCCTGCACCAAGGCCGCACCACCCTGCGACATCGAAGTTATGCAGACATTCCGTAAAACCCCCTCAGACTTTACGCCGGAGATCGTCAACGCCGTCGAAAGCTCGGCACAAGCCCTCGGATTTCCGGCAATCCAGCTTCCCTCCGGCGCGTTTCATGATGCCGGGATGATGGCCTCGTTCTGCCCGTCGGCTATGATCTTTGTGCCGTGCGCTGGCGGTATCAGCCATAATGAAGCGGAATACGCGACGGCCTCCGATTTGGCAGCGGGCGCCAAGGTTCTCGCTGCCTGCCTCGTTGACCTAGCCGCCGAATAGCGACGTAGGAGAAAACTGTAATGGAATCTGACAAAGACAACGCGTCACTTTTAGGCGGCAAATTATCCGTCATAAATGTCGGGCTGGATAAATTTGCGACCGAACTTGCAGATCATGATGTGCCGGTTGTTCATCTTGACTGGAAACCACCGGCCGGTGGCGACCCGAAACTCGCGGCCTTACTCTCCAAGATGGGCACCTGACCTCCAGACGATGGATTAAATGGACATAATCGAAAAAGCCAACGAAGAAGCGATCCGCCGTATGCTCGGCGCAGAACCGGTTCTGATCAACGTGGTTCCGGCCGGAGAGATCGTACCCAACCTGCAGGATAAAATGATCCTTCATGCCGGCCCCCCAATCGAGTGGGGCCGTATGTGTGGACCTATGCAAGGCGCTATCGCCGGTATCACAGTGTTTGAAGGCTGGGCAAATGATTTAAACCAAGCCTTCACCATGGCCGCGTCTGGCGATATTGCCTTTGACGCCAACCATCATCATGACGCTGTCGGCCCGATGACCGGCATGACAACTGTCAGCCAACCTATGCTCGTTGTTGAAAACAAAACGACTGGGAACCGTGCTTACTGCGCGATTAATGAAGGTCTCGGCAAGGTCATGCGGTTTGGCGGCAATGATGCCGAAGTGCTCAATCGCCTCGCCTGGATTCGCGACGTACTCGGCCCGGCGATGGGCAAAGCCCTGCGGGATATGGGCGGCATTGAACTCAAACCACTAATCGCGCGTGGCCTTTCGATGGGTGATGAAATGCACCAGCGCAATGTTGCCTGCTCGGGCCTCGTCCTGCGAGCTATCGCAGCGGCGATGGCAAAGACCAGCGATGACGGCACTGAGTTGTCAGAGGCCTTGGACTTTATAAGTGCAAATGACCAGTTCCATCTCAACATCGCAATGGCAATGGGCAAAGCGATCATGGACCCTGTTCGCGATATTGATGGATCTTCGATTGTCACCGCGATGTCGCGTAATGGCACCGACTTTGGCATTCGGGTCAGCGGCACCGGCGATGAATGGTTCACCGCCCCGGTCGAAATGCCGGAAGGGCTGTACTTCGCCGGCTATACCGAAGCCGACGCCAATCCGGATATGGGAGATTCAACCATTGTCGAGACTATCGGATTAGGCGGCTTTGCCATGGGTGCCTCCCCCGCTGTCGCGGGGTTTGTCGGCGCAGGAGCTGCTTCAGAAGCCGCCAACTATACCCATCGCATGAGCGAAATCTGCGCTACCGAGAATCCCGAATGGACGATCCCTTCAATGGATTATCTCGGCGTCCCCACTGGCATCGATGTGCGACTAGTCGTCGATTCCGGAATCGCGCCAACCATCAATACCGGCATCGCCCATCGTGAGCCCGGCATTGGTCAGGTCGGCGCCGGTGTCGTCCGCGCTCCCATGGCTTGTTTCGAACAGGCCGTTCGGCGCCTCGCCGAAAAGCTGGGAATTTCCTGATGGAACACACACTCAACAAGGTCTTTCAGGGCTTCTACAAGGACTCCGTCGCGTTGATGCGGCTGTCACGCGACCTCGCGGCGATGGACGGCGTAAACGAAGCCGCCTTGATGATGGGCTCACCCTCAAACAAACAGATACTCAAGGATGCCGGATTGCTGGCCGATAACGGCGCCGCCGCAGAAGGTGGCGATCTAATTCTTGCCGTCCGCGCCAAAGACTCCGATGCCGCCCAGAATGCTGCCTATACCATTGAACCTCAGATCATGAGCCAGATGCGCGCTGCAACCGGTGACACTATCTGGCAACCGCAAACCATCAGGGCCGCAGCAAAGGCCAACCCCGACGCCAACCTTGCGCTGATTTCCGTTCCCGGTGAGTTCGCCGCAGCAGAGGCCCGCAAGGCGATCAACCGTGGCCTACATGTCATGATGTTTAGCGACAATGTCTCCATCGAAGACGAGATCAGTCTCAAAATTCAGGCTCGCGAACAGGGTGTCCTGATGATGGGACCGGATTGCGGAACCGCCATTTTGGACGGTGTACCCCTCGCCTTTGCTAACAAGGTCACGACCGGTGACATCGGTATCGTTGGTGCATCGGGCACCGGGATACAAGAGGTCACCACGCTCATTTCCAATAATGGTGGCGGAATTTCGCACGCGATTGGCGTCGGCGGTAGAGACCTCAAGGATGAGATTGGCGGAATTTCGACGTTGGTGGGGATCAACCGGCTCGATGCCGATCCGGCAACCAAGCATATCGTCCTGATTTCAAAACCACCGGGTAAAAATGTCCTTCCGAGAATTATGGAGCGTATCGGTCAAAGTTCTAAACCCTTTACCGTGTGTTTTATCGGAGCCACTGACCTTGAACTACCGGCCAATGCAATGGCGGCGAGAACCTTAAAGGATGCCGCGCAGGCTGCCCTTGGCGGCGCCGCCTTTGAGGAACCCGAAATTTCAGGAACGAGTTTGCCAAAAGATCGTACCGGTATAAGGGGACTTTATTTCGGTGGTACTCTGGCAGCAGAGGCGCAGCTAATCTTGCTCGATGCGGGGCTAAATGTAGCGTCAAACGCGGCCGTGCCGGGATCCAGATCGCTGTCAGATGACGGTAACGCTCATAAAATTATTGATCTTGGCGATGATGAATATACCCAGGGCCGTCCTCACCCAATGATCAACCCTGAAATTCGCCGGGAGCCATTGGCCGCAGCATTGGCCGACAGCACAGTCGGTGTCGTGCTGATCGATATCGTCATCGGTTACGGGTCGCACCCGGACCCTGCCGGCCAACTCGCCGAGATGTTACGCACCATGCAAGGCACAGATTGCCCTACTATCATCGCGTCGGTTACCGGCACGGAACAGGACCCTCAAGTTCGATCCAGCCAGATTAATACTCTGCAAGCCGCCGGCATTTATGTCGCCGGATCAAATGCCGATGCGGCCATTGCCGCCCTCAATCTACTGGGGATCAATAGCTAAGGGAGAGACGCGATGCCAGATGGTAATGCAATTCCCAACAAGCTCGTCATTGCGATCGGGGGCAATGCCACGCACCCCGAAGACATCGAAGGAACATCTAAGGAACAGGAAGCGATTGCCGCCAAAACAGCGCAGGCATTGCTGCCCCTTGCCCATAAGGTCAACCAACTCATCATCACCCATGGCAACGGGCCGGTGGTTGGCAAGATTTTGATGCGTCAGGCCCTGACGCGAGACCGCATTTCGCCAATGCCGCTGGATATCTGTGTCGCCCATAGCCAGGGCGGCATTGCCTATTTGCTGATGCAGGCAATGGAGAATGCCCTGCGCGAAGAAGACAATCCACGGCATGTCGCCTGCCTGCTGACCCAGGTTGAAGTCGACAAAGATGACCCGGCCTTTGAGAATCCAACAAAACCCATAGGGCCGTTCTTTAGCGAAGAAGACGCCAAAGCCGTTCAGGCAGAGCTGGGCTGGCTGATGGCTGAGGATTCAGGGCGCGGCTGGCGGCATGTTGTCCCCTCACCGATCCCGCAACATGTCTGCGATATTTCGCTGGTCGAAGTTCTCGCCCAACGCGGGACTATCGTGATCGCGGGTGGCGGCGGTGGTATACCGGTCATTCGCGGCGCCAAGGGCGTCCGACACGGTGTTTCAGCGGTTGTCGATAAGGATCTCACCTCTGCCCTGATGGGGAATATTCTCGGCATCGAGACCTTTATGATCCTGACCGCTACACCCAAGGTCGCGATCAATTTCGGCAAGCCCGAACAACAATTCCTCGACAGGGTGACAATGTCCGAAATCAAAGAGCTCAACGCTGAAGGACATTTCCCCCCCGGCAGCATGGGGCCCAAGATTGATGCTTCTATCAGGTTTATCGAAGGTGGCGGAGAACGCGTAATCATTGCCGATTTGGAACAGGCGATGGATGCGCTAAACGGCAATACGGGGACCCATATTGTTCGCGACGATGACTGACGGATCCGGCTCCAACCAGTTCGCTATCACCTCGGCTGGAAAGATTGCCCTTAACGCCATCGATTACCCAAAACAGGGCCGTGTCACCGCGTTATTCGAGCGTAGTTTCTATATACAGATAAACGATAACTGGATCTGCTTTGGCGCGCTGTCGTTGTCCCTTGGGCCGCTCAACCTGCAAACGGATGCGCCAACCAATATCAATTGGCAGGCCAGTGGGCTGCGGCTCGATGACCCAGTGAAGATCTCGGCGACACACATTCATATCGGCAACCGCTTTGCTTTTTCCTATCGCGATGCTGAGCCATGGCAGCCTGACCCAATCACCAATTTTAACAACACGACCATTGCCGCTGGGTTGGCCGCGTTGACTGAGCAAGCGCACGACATGGCGCCCGCCGAAGGTCTTGCCACATTCATATTTCCTAACAGTTCGCTGACTACTGCCCTACCGAGTGCCACGACTGAGATTGCCAAGATAAAGAGCTTTGTCGGAGCGGGGCATTCCAACGCTGAGGACATTCTGGAACCAGTCACCGCGTTGATTGGTTTAGGTCCCGGACTCACGCCTTCGGGCGATGACTTTCTCGGCGGCATAATGATCGCGTTAAATCTGCTGGAGGAAGTTGAGAAATGTCGCGTTCTGGCGAGCGCCGTCGAGAACGCCGCATCAGCAACCAATGATATCAGCCGAGCCCATCTGAACGCGGCAGCGCGGGGTGTTGGCGCTGAACCGCTGCACGCGACAATCGGCGATGTAATATCAAACCGGAATCACGTACTTAAGGCTTCTTTGGAAAGGCTTGATGCCATCGGCCATTGTTCGGGATGGGATGCCCTCACCGGTGTGGTGATTACTCTACGCGCGTGGCTAGCGGAATAAACTAAACCTCGTCAGTAACGGCAGCACCATCGCAACGAGGGTCAGAAGCGCCCTCAATAGCGCCATCGAGATGACGGACAATTGCCCCGGCATGCCCCATCATTTCATCTAAATCATCAACAATTTCAATATCATGACCCGCATTTTGTAGAGCGTCGGTCACAGCAAGGTCGAAGCGGGCCTCAATGCGCAGTTTGGCGGACTCTTCACCCCAGGTCCGCCCCAATAGCCAGCGCGGCGCAGCAATCGCCTCTTCCAGCCCCTGCTCGAAATCAACATAGCGGGTGAAGATGGCGGCCTGCGTCTGCGGCTGCCCTTCGCCGCCCATCGTGCCATAGACCATATATCGCCCGTCCTTCAGCGTCGCCATCGAAGGATGAATTGTGTGGAACGGGCGTCGGCCCGGCGTCAACGGATTGGAGCTATCGGGATCAAGGCTGAAACTGGTGCCACGATTTTGCCAAACAATACCGGTTTCAGGGAGCACGACCCCCGAACCAAACTCCCAGTAAATACTCTGGATCAAACTAACCGCGCAGCCATCACAATCCATCGCCCCGAGCCAGACTGTATCGCCGGGCTCGGAAATCTCCGGCCATGGTAATGCTGTCTTTGGATCGATCTCCGCCGAAAGCTGATCGAGCATGTCATCCGCAAGAAAGTTAGCCGGGTCGATGGTCATATAAGTGGGGTCAGAGACATAACGGTCACGCACCCGAAAAGCTAGCTTGCTTGCCTCAACAATCGAATGGACATGCGCGAAGCTCTCAGCTTCCGATACACCCAACCGCTCACAAATTCCCAGGATCATCATCGAGGCCAACCCTTGGGTTGGTGGCGGCAGCGTATAGGCTGTGCCGGATTTCAAGCTAACAGATAGAGGTTCTACAGTGAGAGCTTTATGCTGCGCCAAATCATCAGCCCTAATCGGGCTACCTGCCGCCTCAAGCTCACGCGCGATCGATTGTGCGACATCGCCGCGATAGAAATCATCAATCCCGGCTTCCGCAAGCCGTTCAAAGGTATCGGCCAAAGCTGGAAGTTTCAGATTATGTCCCTCATCTGGCGCAGCGCCATCAACCAGGAACGTTTCAGAGAAACCCGGAACGTCTTTGAGCTCATTCAGCTTACCTGCGGCATTACGATGCAACGTTCCGGAAACTGGAGTACCATTTTGCGCGTGATGAATGGCATCTTCGAAAAGCCGAGACAGTGGAATATTACCACCGCGACGTTGGCTTTCCGCCAGTGCCATCTGCCAGCCCGACACGGCTCCCCCAACAGTCAGTGCTGCCAAAGGTCCCCGTGAAGGAATGGCACCCAGCCCCTGCGACCGATAAAACTCGATGCTGGCCTGTCCAGCTGCAGCCCCGCAGGCGTCAATAGCCATTGGTTTCCCGCCATTACCGATCAGCAAGAAATTATCGCCACCCAACGCATTCATATGAGGATAGACGACGGCAATCGTTGCCGCCGCGGCAATCATCGCCTCAATGGCGTTGCCACCCTCACCCAGCACGCGGGCGCCCGCCTCTGCCGCCAAATAATGCGGTGCGACAACCATGCCGCCAGCAGCGGTACGGGCATATTTCATTTATTTAACCGCGGTTGTTAGCAATGGGTTCGACAAAGCTAAGTTCGGTATCCCATGGAAAAAAGATCCAGGTATCCTGACTCACCTCAGTGACAAAACTATCAACCATTGGGCGGCCTTCAGGCTTGGCATAGACCGTCGCGAAATGGGCATCGGGCAACATTTCCCGCACAACCTTCGCCGTCCGACCGGTATCAACAAGGTCGTCAATCAGCAGTACGCCCTTGCCAGACCCTTCCACCCGCTTGATGACCTCTATGCCGCTTTGGCTCTGATGCTCATAAGACGACACGCAGACCGTATCGATCATGCGAATTTCAAGCTCACGGGCGATAATCGCCGACGGCACCAATCCACCCCGGGTAATGGCTACAACGGATTGCCACGGCCCCTTTTCCGCAAGCCGCCAAGCAAGTGCTTTGGCATCGCGATGAAGTTGTTCCCAAGAAACCGGGAATGATTTTTGATAGCGTTCAACAGAGTCTTCCATATAAAATATCCGAAATTATAAGTGGAATTATGCACCCTATTACATACGGCTCGCTGGCCGTGATCAACTGCCGCAGAACAATTCATTGGCACATAGCAAAGGGTGGTAAAGAATAGCCCTATGAGTGACTTGGCTCTCTCCGCCATCCGTGGCGCCGCCCTGACCTTTACCGGCGATCCGTTTTCTGAACCGTCAGATTCGGCGATACGCTATGAGCGTGATGCCATCCTGGTAATGGAAGACGGGCTGATCACAGAATTTGGTGATGCTGAGACGCTCTTGCCCACATTATGGGATGGCGTCGAGATAACAACATACAATGACAGCCTTATTCTGCCGGGCTTTATCGACTGCCACGTTCATTACCCACAGACCCAAATTATCGGCGCTGCAGGTGAAGCGCTGATCGACTGGCTGGACAAATACACCTTTGTCGCAGAGCAAGCCTTTACTGAACGTGATCACGCGTCAGAAAGTGCTGAAATATTCTGCGATGAACTCCTTCGCAACGGCACCACAACGGCATCCGTCTTCTGCACTGTCCATGAACACTCCGCCGACGCCTTGTTCGAAAGCGTGCATTCTCGAAATATGCGGATGATCGCCGGCAAGGTGCTGATGGATCGCAACGCACCCAATGCCCTGCAGGATACCGCCCAAAGTGGCTACGACGAATCAAAACGCCTCATCAATCGGTGGCATGACAAAGACCGGCTGCTCTATGCTATCACGCCGAGATTTGCCGCTTCCTCGACACCAGAACAGTTGGCGCTGGCCGGAGCATTATGGCGCGAAAATCCTGGCACCTATGTTCAATCCCATATCTCCGAAACCCAGCAGGAAATTGACTGGATTCAGAAACTCTACCCCGAACGCAACGGCTACTTAGATGTTTATGACCATTATGGCCTCACCGGACCTCGCAGCCTATACGGGCATGGTATTCACCTGACCGATGCGGAATGGCAACACTTTCATGACACCGGTACTGCCATCGCGCATTGCCCGACCTCCAACCAATTTCTCGGAAGTGGTCTCTTCGATATTGGCAAAGCCAAGCTGCCTGCCCGACCTGTTTCCGTGGGCCTTGCAACAGATCTTGGCGCCGGCACCAGCTTTTCAATGATTAAGACGATGGGGGCGGCCTACCAAGTCGCACGCCTCGCTGGTGCTGATTTAAACGCGGCGCAAGCGCTCTACCTCGCCACGACTGGTGCCGCGAAGGCCCTGTGCCTTAATGACAAAATCGGAACTCTAGAGGCCGGCAGCGAGGCCGATCTCGCAATTATTGATCTCAAATCAACACCGATCATCGATTACCGGATGCGGTTTGCAGATAGTCTCGAAGAAATGCTCTTCGTTTTAATAACCATGGGCGATGACCGGGCGATACGCGCCACCTATGTCGGCGGTCACGTCGCCTATCAACGCGACTGATGGATCACTTGCCGGGCATACCGCTGGCGATCCATTGACCAATTGCCAGGCGCTCGTCTTTAGTCATCTTCGTCGCATTGCCCAACGGCATCGTATTGGTCGCCACCGTCGTTTTTTGAATCTGCGCAGCGTGTTTTCTGATCTCGGCTTCGGTCTCAAATTTGATGTTTTTCGGCGGCTTCTCAATACCCTGATAGGTCGGACGGGCAGAGTGACAGGCTATACAACGCGTTTTAACAATCGCCCGCACCTCAGCGAAACCAACCTTCCGGGTCAGACCTTTTTCTTCACCACTGGTAAACCCGGGTACCGACACATACCCCGCCAGCATAATGAGGGCGATAATCGCCACCGGTACCGGCCAGATTGCATCAGATCCCGAATTGCGTAAATTGAACCAGTGCCGCACCAGGGCACCAATAATAAACAACGCCATTAAAATAGCCCAGCTATGCTCATGACCAAAGGTCATCGGGTAATGGCTGCTGATCATCACAAAAACGATAGGCAGGGTCATATAGTTGTTGTGTACCGAACGCTGTTTAGCCAGCACACCATAGGACGGGTCTGGCTCCTCGCCATTCTTTCGCGCATTCACCAGATTATGTTGGCCGGGAATAATCCTCACCCAGACATTAAGGACCATAATGATGCCCATCAATGCACCAACATGGACGTAGGCAGCGCGACCAGAAAGAACCTGCGCGAGCCCATAGGCAACAACGCAAAGTCCAAAAAACCCAATAGCCGCCGACACTTTCGTGTATTTGTTGCCCCATTCCGACATATACATGCCGTCGTAGAGTAACCAGCCGACAATCAGCGTCGCGACGCCGACGCCAATGGCTTCGGGCTTGGTAATATTGGCGACGTCAGGGTCTATCAAAAATGCTGCAGAGCCTAGATAATACACCACCGCTAGGAGTAGAATGCCGGACACACCCGTCCACCAGGCTTCCCACTTAAACCAGTGCAGATGCCTTGGCATAATTTTTGGCGCGACCATGATTTTGTCGACCCGGTAAAATCCCCCACTATGCACCAACCAAAGTTGGCCTTCGACTTCGTCATCCGGCACAGTTGGTTCTTCAAGGTGCGAATCCAGCCACATGAAGTAAAACGATGATCCAATCCAGGCGATGCCAACGATAATGTGAGTCCAGCGCAACACCAGCGCCAGCCAGTCGAGAAGAATGGTCTCCATAAAATCGCTACTCCGTTACCGTGCCGAGAACGCGTAGACTCACAATGCATCCGATATTTTTAATCGCTTCATCTATTTGGCTGCCACGATCACCCTTAAGCCGATCTTCAAATGCCGCCAAAATCGAGTCCTTTGTATGGTCAAGGACTGCAATGATAAAGGGGAAGCCAAATATTTCTTTGTAGGTGGCATTGAGCCGTGTAAAGCGGTCATATTCCTCATCCGATAAACGGTCGAGGCCTACGCTCGATTGCTCATGCAGCGAATGAACCGTCAGATCTCCCGCCCGCGCAGCTTTCCCGGCAAGATCAGGATGCGCCCGTATCAAGGCAAGCTTCTCTTCTTCAGCGGCCTCACGCATTGCCATCATCAACGAGTCGATCAACGCATCACGGGAAGCGAAAGGTCGCGCTGACGCAGTGCGCGCCACCAGCCACGGTGAATGTTCAAACACATCACCAAGAGCGGCAATAAAATCTACATCCTCACCTTTATTCAACTCAACAAGCGAAACCATATTATTTCCGATTACCCTCCACGCAATTGAGCCCGTGCATCATCCACCGCCATGAGCACCGCCTCCGCCGTCGCCGGTGTATCGAGGTTTGGCACACACCGAGGCCCTCCTAACGATGCCACCGCATCCCGCAAGGCAAGCCAGACAGACAGCGCCAACATTAAGGGAGGCTCACCGATCGCCTTTGAACGAAATATCGTCGGCTCGCGATTTGGCGCATCTTCCAGAATATGAACATTGAATTCCGGCGGCACGTCGCGGCTGCCCGGAATTTTATAGGTCGAGGGGCCATGGGTCCGCAGCGCACCCTTATCATCCCACCACAGCTCTTCCATGGTGAGCCAACCCATACCCTGTACAAAGGCACCTTCGATTTGCCCCAAATCAATTGCCGGGTTCAGCGACCGTCCACAATCCTGCAAAATATCAGTGCGCAACACGCGGTTCTCACCGGTCAGCGTATCAATCACCACTTCTGAAACGCACGCCCCATAGGAGAAATAATAAAACGGCCGACCGGTCATCGTATCGTCATCCCAGCTGATCTTGGGCGTGCTGTAAAACCCGGTCGCCGACAGAGAGACCCGGTTTTCCCAGGTCAGCTCGGCCAGCTCCGCGAAACTGATGCTGTCATTGCGGGCATAAATCCGATTATTGCGAAACTCAATTTCGCCTTCATCGACCTCAAAATGCGCCGCTGCAACACCCGCCATTCTGGTCTTGATCTGGTTCGCCGCATCATGTGCAGCCATGCCGTTTAGGTCCGATCCCGATGATGCCGCCGTCGCTGACGTGTTCGGCACTTTCGCGGTACTGGTCGAGGAAATTTTGATCTGGTCGATATCGACCTGGAACGTCGACGCGACGACTTGCGCGACTTTGATATAGAGCCCCTGCCCCATCTCAGTGCCGCCATGGTTGAGATGAACGCTACCGTCGGTATAAACATGGACCAGCGCACCGGCTTGATTGAGCGTC
>Ga0302135_10000574_pt1 | contig 22132 bp, 23 predicted proteins | sample CBN3_surface_MG_FD_203119 | JGI IMG/M metagenome (GOLD analysis project Ga0302135, IMG submission 203119) | Marine microbial communities from Western Arctic Ocean, Canada - CBN3_32.1 | ecosystem: Environmental > Aquatic > Marine > Oceanic | place: Canada: Western Arctic Ocean | collected...
GCCCGGGCGGCACGAAGGAGAGGTAGTTTGTCCACTGCCTCGTGGAGCTCGTAGCGCGCGGCCCAGCGAAACGCCGCTGCCAGATCGATGCGCGCTGCCCGGAGGTCGCTCGAACCATTCGCGCTTACGACGCCCCTCCCGACCCGCGCACAAATGCGGCAATAGCTTCACCAATGGCGTGCGGGCTGTCCTCCTGCAGGAAGTGGTTGCCCGCCACGGTCACTTCGGTCTGGTTCGGCCAGGCCCGGCACAGCTCACGCTGGCGCCCAACTAAAATTCCGCCGGGCTCGGCGTTGACGAACAGCTTGGGCATATTGCAGCTACTCAGCCACGCGGCATAACCCTTGATGAGGGCGATCACATCGGCCGGCTCGCCCTCCAACGGGACTTCCCGCGGCCAGGTGAGCATCGGCCGTCGCTCTTCACCGGCTTGCGCGAACGGTCGCCGATAGGCCGCCATCTCTTCATCGGTCAGGCCGCGCAGCACGCTCGCGGGGAGGATCCGCTCGACGAACACGTTCTTTTCGAGCACCAGGTCTTCGCCCGCGTCCGAGCGCATGGCCTGGAATATGCCGCGCGCCTCGTCGGGCCAATCGTCCCAGGTCACCGGTGCGACGAAGGTTTCCATGTAGGCGATCCCGCGCACCCGGTCGCGGTGCCGGTTGGCCCAATCCATGCCGAGCGCGCCGCCCCAGTCGTGACCCACGATGACCGCGTCGCCGGCGACATTCACGGCGTCGAACCAGGCGTCGAGGTAACGGGCGTGATCGGCGAAGCGATAGACGCCGCTGCCGCTCTTGCCACTTTTTCCCATGCCAATCAGGTCGGGTACCAGGCACCGACCCAGCCCTTCGAGATGGGGCACGACGTTGCGCCACAGGTAAGACGAGGTCGGATTGCCGTGAAGCAGCACGATCGGGGTGCCCTCGCCCGCCTCGACGTAAGCCATCTCGGAATCGAGCACCGCCACCGTTCGGCGCGGGCGATCATCGACGGCGGAAATATCGCTTTCAGACATAGTTTCCCTCTTTCCCGGTCCTTGTCGGCACGACACGGCCCCGGCCCAGTGAACGACAGGGCCGATCCGGCGTCAACTCGAAGCCCGATACGGGCTTGAACCAAGCAGCGTGCCCGTGGTCTGATCGCCTCGACGCGACCATCAAACCAACCGGGCCGCATGGCCCCAGGGAGAGTACCGCTCATGAGCAAGGATGATGCTGCCGACGGCGGAATGACGCCGGATTTCTCAAACTACGATTTTCCCTATATGGGCGTGCCCACCTTTCTGCGCGCGCCGATGACCCGCGATCTGTCCGAGGTCGACATCGCACTGGTCGGCATTCCCTTCGATGGCGGCGTCACCAACCGTGCGGGCGCCCGGCACGGGCCGCGCGAGGTGCGCAACATGTCGAGCCTGATCCGGCGAACCAACCAGTCGAACCGCCTCGCCCCCCTCGACATGTGCCGCGTGCGCGACGTCGGCGACTGCCCGGTCCATCCCTACAGCGTGCCCAAGACCGTCGACATGATCACGGGCTATTACCGCGAGCTGTACGAACAGGGCGTCGTTCCGATCTCGATCGGCGGCGACCATTCGATCACCTTTCCCATCATGAACGGCATCGGCCACAAAGAGCCCGTTGGCATGGTCCATTTCGACGCCCATTGCGATACCTGCGACGATTTCATGGGCGAGAAATTCCATCACGGTGCGCCGTTCCTGCGCGCGGTCGAGGCTGGTGTTCTCGATCCCAAGCGAACGGTGCAAATCGGCATTCGCGGCAGCCTACCCGACATGGACCTGTGGAAATTTTCCTACGATTCCGGCATGCGCGTCATCGATATGGACGAGTACTGGGACATGGGCATCGACGCGGTGATCGAAGAAGCGCGCCGCGTGGTGGGCGATGGCCCGACCTATATCAGCTTCGACGTCGACGGCATCGATCCCACCTATACCCCGGGCACGGGCACACCGGAAGTTGGCGGCTACTCGACCTACGAGGCGCTGCGTATGGTCCGCGGCTTGCGCGGCCTCAACCTGGTCGGCGGCGACGTCGTCGAGGTCGCCCCACCGGCGGATCCCAGTAACAACACCGCGCTCGTCGGCGCCACCCTGATGTTCGAAATTCTTTGCGTCACCGCCGACGCGCTGGTCTCTCGCAAGGGAAGCTAAGACGAAATTTTCCGAGATGAATTTCGGAACATTTCGCAAGTCCGCGACCGCGGGCCGCCGCTTATGCGGCGCCAGCCTGCGCGGCGATTGAGCGCGATTAAGATGCCCTAGTGGCGACTGAACGCCGACTAGCTTTAGCTAAACGGATTAAGTTCTAAATTCTGACAAACCGAGCGGCATACTGCGGATAGGCTTCGCCGATCTCGCGCGCAACCGGCCCCCGGATCAGATCGAGCGTCTCGGGGTCGGGGCCCGGGGTATTCGTAACCTCGTCTGCCGTGTCGAACTCGAATCCAGTTGCCTGGCGCACCGTGTCGACCGTTTCACCGGGGTGAACACTTTCAAGACGAAACTGCTTCTTATTTTTATTAAATGAAAACAGAGCCTTACCGGTCAACAACGCGGCCGGCCCACCGGGCCGGTAGACGTTATCTGGACTGGTTCCCGGCGCGCTGACGAAGCTAACTTTCGGCACCAGAACCCGGGGGCTGTGTTCCTCGCGAAACAGGATCACGCGGGGCACGGTGAAATAGAGATAGGCCGAGCCGAACGAGCCAGGAAAGCGAACTTCGGGCCGCTCCGGGTCGCCGACGCTAACCAAATTCAGGTTGGCTTCGCCGTCGATCTCTCCGCCACCCAAGAAGAACACATCGATCCGCCCCTGGCCCGCGCAATCGAACAACTCTCGCCCGCCGTCGGTAAAGGCGTTGTGGCGCCGGCTGTTGAGCATGCTGACCCGCACGCGCCCACCCGAGCCGGACTGTGCAAGCAGCGCGGCCATGCCGGGAATTGGCGAGGCGTTGCCCACCGCGACATGGCTAGCATCGCCGATCAACCGGGCGAGGACCGCAACGCAAAGCTCGTCGGTCCGGCACGCGCTCATGGCGTTCAGGCCACTGCGGCTTTCGTCGCCAAAAAGTGATCGAGCCAGCGGGCGAAACCATCGGCGCTTCGGGCCATCTCCGCGTAGTCCACCAACCTCGCGCGATCCGCCTCGTAGACGCCTTCGAGACCGAGGGGTTGTGCTCCCCCGGGCGCCAGCGCGATCGCCTCGACATACAACGCCGGCAGGGTTCCCGCCGCGATGACTTCGTCGGCCAAAAAATCGTCGTCAACGATCTCCTCGACGCTCACCAGTGTCCGGCGAGCGGCATGGGCCATGATCACAAGTTCCCGCCGTTGGCCGAGCCAGACATTGCCCGCCCGATCTGCCCGCCGCGCGTGGAATAGGGCAACATCGGGGCGCAGGGCGGGAAGCAGGAGGATCGGGTCGTTCTCCCCGAACGGGTTGTCGATTACGCGCCAGTCAGGCCGGCGCCCGATCAGATCCGAGCCGAGCACGCCGCGCAACGGCATGAACGGCACACCTTTTTCGCCGGCCTGGAGCGCCGCGTGAATTGCCGGGCAAGTCGAATCCTTCATGGCCAACACGCCGCGGCGGATGGCGTCCGTAAATCGTGGGGCGGGCCCGAACTCGCCCAGGCTCACGGCGGCGGCTTCGAGCGAGGCCACGCAGCCGGCTCCGATCAGAAGGTCCGTCTGCAAGCCGCTTGTCGGAACCGCAACGAGGTTCAGGTCCCGGGCGTTACGCCGAATCAGCGCTGCGGTCGCGGCGAGCGGAACGTTGCTGTAATCGGGCGGAATCGCGAGGCTGGCGCCATCCTCGATCCGCGCCGCCAACTCGCCCACACCCGGAACAACCGCCTCCGTCGTCATCGCAGCCAAGCCTCACCAATGCGAATTATAGACCAGCATAGCATCGCGGCGGCCTCTAGGGGATGATCCGCGCCTGACGCAGGTCATCAAACTGGCGCCGGAACATGGCCGCGCTGTCCATGACCTCGGCGAACCCCAGCTGGAATCGCTTGACGTTCGACGAAACCATATCGTGATCGACGTTGAACTCCTCATCGCCGAAGGCCCACCCCACCAACTGGTCCAGCGCGTAAGGCCGTAGGCCGTAGCGCTCGGCCATCGCCTGCCACAGCGCGGCGTTGTCCGCCATGGTTGCGGCCAGCGAGATGGGTTGCGGCGGCGCCGGGTCCATTGCAAACCAATCGGCAATCTCGGGCCACAGGTCGCGCCAGCGGAAGCAGTCGCCATTGGTAACGTTGAACGCCTCGCCGGCGCAAGCCGGGGTTTCGCCGGCCCATAGCGTGGCGCGCGCGAGCAGGCCCGCGTCGGTGACTTCGAACAAACGTTCATAGGCATCCATGCTGCCCGGAAACCGCAAGGGCAGGCCCAGTTCGCACGATATCGCAGCGTAGAGCGCGATGACCAGGGTCAGGTTCATGGGGTTGCCCACCGCAAACCCGGCAACCGCGCCAGGACGGGGCGCGGACCAGGTCCAACCCGCGTCCTGCGCCCGCTCGCGGAGGTAGTCCTCCTGTGTGTAGTAGAAATTCGCCGAGGTGGTCCGCGGATCGTCTTCACGCGCCGGGGTCGTGCCGCCGCCGGGGCTATGAAAGCCGTAATAGCTGCTGCCCTGCATCAGACTGACATGGGCGAGATCGGACGTGGCGGCCTCAGCCACTTCGACCAGATTGACCAGCATCTGCCGGTTAGCCGGCCTATCCCAGGCGCCGGGGCCCGAGGATAGCGCGCAGTAAAACAGATGGGTGACCCCCGCGAGGCCGCTCAGGCGCTCAGCACATTGCCCGGCATCGAGCAAATCGACGGACAAATATCGGACGGGTGTGTCGAAATCCGGCGCGCGGCGCGACAGCGCCACGACATCCCATTCGGGACGCTGGGCAAGCTCCTCGACCAGCGCACGGCCGATTACCCCTAGTCCGCCGGCGACGAGTGCGGTTTGTCGAGACATGGCGCAAGCTAAGCACAACCCATGCCCATGGGCAAAGCGTACAACCCTGCACCGGCAAGCAGCCGGAAAAATTCAAACTCGGAGAAAATGGAAAAAAGAGGAAATCCGGCGACGCCCGTCACGGCGATCCTACGGTCGCGAAGGATTTCCTTCAGGGCATTTCCAATCAGGGGCTTGGTCACCCCGGCCACATTGCTAAGGCCGAGGCTCGCGGCAAGTGAGCGGTCAAGCAGCTTCAGCCCGCCATTATATTGCTCAACATCCAGATGCCCGGGATCGACGGCATCGAGGTGACCCGACACGTCATGCGCCTCAATTCCAACCCCACGGTCATCCCTCATGTCGGGCTACCCCGACTCCATTCACGATGCCAACGTCGCCCAACTGGGGGTGTTCGCCGTCGTCCAAAAGCTCTTGCCCCTAAAGATCTTGGCAGCCTTTGTGTGTCGCGCGTTTGCGGCCCGGCCCGACGAGATGCCCGAGGACGACTGAGCGCCAGCAACGGCGATCAAGGAGTCACGACCCGCGTGTGGCTGACCAGGCCGTCGTCGTTCGACGCGACATGCAGGAGATACAGCGGCGCCGTATCGGTCTCTATACCGACCCCCTTACGCAGATCGACCGCAACGCTGGGCATGGTGGTGGCGAGCGTGCCGCCCCACGGCTCACGGTGCAGACGATGGACGTGCCCGCAGAGCAGCCGCACGACCTGCGGGTGGCGACTTACCACCGCCGCCAGATCCTCGGAGTCCTGATGGCGGCGGTACCCACCCACATAATGCGGGGCTATATCGAATGGCGGGTGATGGATCAAGCAGATCGTCGGCCTGTCGGGTTCCCGGGCGAGCGTCTCCTCCAGCCAGGCGAGGCGGCGCGCGCAGAACACGCCTTTGCGCTCTCCTGCGACGACTGAATCGAGTGCGACCAGGCGAATCGGAAGGTCTTCGACCACGTAATGAAGAAACGTACCGTTTTCAGGCAGGAACGAGAGGTGGCCTAGCGCGGCACGCAGCACATCATGCCGGTCGCGATTGCCGGGAACCAGGAACAACGGCGCATCCAAATCAGCCAGGATCTCGCGCAGGTGGGCGTATTCTTCCGCCAGGCCGTGGTGCACGCTGTCTCCCGTGTGCACAACCACGTCCACGCCCTGTTGGTTGATATCGGCGATGCAGCGTCCCAAGTTTTCGGCGCGGCTGGCACCCTCGGCCTGGTCCGAAGACTTAGCCAGGATGTGGGTATCGCTGATTTGAGCGATGACCATGCGATTTAACTCCATTCCGGTCCCCCTAAGGTCCGCCGGGTCGGCGCCCTCGGAATATTTTCTGATTTCGCTCAGCTCAGACCGTCGTAGTGGGCTCGAAGCACCTCGAGGACTTCGGGGCGGCTGAAGTTGGCCGGGATGGGCTCGTTGTTGGCAAACATCTCGCGCAAGCGCGTTCCCGAGATCGCCAGCCGATGCGCCTCGTCGTGGGGGCAGGTCCGGCTCGTAGCCGCGCCGTGGCAGATATCACAATAGAAGGTTATGTCCATCTTCAAGGGTTTGGTCTCGAGGCTACCCGGATCGAGAGTATCGAAAATGTGGTGAGCATCGAGCGGTCCGTAGTAATCTCCCACGCCGGCATGATCCCGGCCAATGACGAGGTGGGAACAGCCGAAATTCTGGCGCAACACAGCGTGCAGCAGGGCTTCGCGCGGCCCCGCATAGCGCATCTCGATGGGATAGCCGGCCTGGATGACGGTGTCGGGCACAAAATAGTTTTTTACCAGGGTGTCGATCGCCCGGGCCCGAACCTCCGCCGGGATATCGCCGGGCTTGAGCTTGCCCAGAACCTGATGGATCAGCAGCCCGTCGCAAACCTCGATCGCGACCTTGGCTAGATACTCGTGGCTGCGATGCATGGGGTTCCGGGTCTGGAACGCCGCCACCCTCGACCACCCCCGTTCCTCAAACAGGCGGCGGGCCTCGGCCGGGCGCAGATAGAGATCCTTGAAGTCCTGCACGTAGACGCCCTCGCTCAGCACCTGCACCGGTCCGGCCAGGTTGACCTCGTCCTGGGCCATCACCTTGGCAACGCCGGGGTGAGCCGTGTCCGTGGTTCCAAAGACCTGAGCGCATTCCAGCTCGCGGTCGATGGCGTAATCTTCCGCCACCGCCATGACCGCCATGGTCTGGCCCGTTGCGTCATCGACCAGAGCCACCTCCTCGCCCGGTGCGATGGCGTCGGCCCGGGCCCGTTCGCAGGATAATGTGATGGGAATTGGCCAGAACGTGCCACCGCCCACCTTCATATCCATGCAGGCCCCTCGCCAGTCGTCGTGCCCCATGAAGCCGTCCAACGGCGTATAGGCCCCCATCGCCAACATCATCAGATCCGACGTCTCGCGGCTGGTCATGGGCACGGGCTTTAATCCGGCCGCCCGTTTCAGCGCTTCCGCGCGCTCGGCCGCGCCGTCGGGCCCGGAGCCCAGCAGCCTAGCTTGAAGCCCGCGGCCGCCATGGGGAGAAACCAGTTTTGACATGAAATCCACACCGCCTGCCGTTTTGTTCCGCCGTCCATTCGGCGTTCATGACAGAGAAACATATTCGTACTGTCCGAGGTTTTCGAGGTCATTCGTTAAAGAAGCCCGCGCCTACGTGAAGGAATTCACCCATGCGACAAGCTTTGTACGTTGATAGAACTGATTAATTGGTGCAATGTGGCCCCGGATAATTCGCACACGGCTCACCGAACTAAATCAAGGCAAGTTTGAGACGAGACGGCAAGTGTATGCTATGCGGAGCTGTGAGGATTCGGGCGTACCCGCACCCCCGGAAAGGCCGCAGACATCGAGAATGACCCGCTAACCTAGAGGCAAGGCCGTGTTCACCACCAATCCTTTCGCCGAGTTGTCCGCGTCCCTGTCGCCCGTCCTTATGCAGGCCTTCGTCGCGGTCATGATCGGCCTCGTGGTGGGCGGTACGCTGTTCGACATCGTTCACAAGAAGAGCGCCCGGTATTTTTTCGATAATTGGCGCAAGGCCAACAGCAAAGGAACGAGCCAGGTCGGTAGCGGGAAGATAGCGTCCCTGGCGGTCCAGACCGCCGTGGTAGAGGGCCTGACGTCAGGCGAATTCTGCAACGCGCGGCGCAGAATCGCCCATCTCCTGACCATGTACGGGTTCCTGGCTTACCTCGCCGCCACCGTCGTCATGGTGTTCGGCTACCCCACGCCCGCCACACCGACGCCCACCTTCCTGCCCTACCTGTGGATCATCGGGGCGCTCCTGGTTTGCCTCGGCGGTTACTGGTTTTGGTTCTTCATTCGGGTCGATGTCGCCGCTGAGGGCAATTCGCCCTTCCGCATCATGCGCGCCGACCTGTTCATCCTCTCACTTCTGGCCAGCGTGAGCCTGGGCCTGATCTGGGCCTGTCTGCAGTCGACCGGCAGCACCTGGACAAACCTTTTGCTAGGCTTGTACCTCATAGCCACGACGGTGCTCTTCGGATCGATCCCCTGGTCCAAGTTCTCGCACATGTTCTTCAAGCCCGCGGCGGCCCTCCAGAATCGGGTGGAGAACGCGAGCGGCTTTAGGAGCAACTTGCCGGCCCCCGCTGACAAGCCGGAAATTTTCGGCAGCGCACGGCGCCAGCCTCGCCATTACTGATCGTTGCTACAGGATATAACCAAACATCATGCCTACCTTCGTCTATATGACCCGTTGCGACGGCTGCGGCCATTGCGTTGATATCTGCCCATCAAACATCATGCACATTGACAAAACCTATCGGCGCGCCTATAATATAGAGCCCAACATGTGCTGGGAGTGCTACGCCTGCGTGAAAGCCTGTCCGCAGAATGCGATCGACTGCCGGGGCTATGCCGACTTTGCCCCCATGGGCCATAGCGTCCGGGTGCTCCGGGAAGAGGCCAAGGGCACCATCTCCTGGAAGGTCAAGTTCCGCGACGGCCGCGAAAAGAATTTCGAATCTCCGATCCGTACAACGCCCTGGGGGTCGATCAAACCGCCGTCCGATTACGAAGCGCCAGCCCCCGATGCCCTGCGCTCCCAGGAGCTCGCGCACGAACCCGGTGCACTTAATATCGACAAGCTGCCCGCGTTGACCCCCGACCAGCTCAAGCGGGTCTTGCTCTGATGGGCCTGTTCTCGAAACACAAAACCGTCTTCGTGGATTCGGATATCCTCGTCATTGGCGGCGGCATGGCCGGCTGCGGCGCGACCTACGAATCCCGCTACTGGGGGCGCGACAAAAAAGTCGTCGTCGTCGAGAAGGCAAATATCGAGCGCAGCGGCGCCGTCGCGCAAGGGCTCTATGCGATCAACTGCTACATGGGCATGCAGTGGGATGAAAATCAGCCTGAGGACCATGTCCGCTACGCGCGCAACGATCTCATGGGTCTGGTGCGCGAGGATCTGGGCTACGACATCGCGCGCCATGTCGATTCCACGGTGCACAAGTTCGAGGAGTGGGGCCTCCCGATCATGAAGGACCCGGAAACCGGGCGCTACCTGCGTGAAGGCAAGTGGCAGATCATGATCCACGGCGAAAGCTATAAGCCGATCGTCGCCGAGGCCGCGCGCAAGGCCGCCACCAAGGTCTATAACCGGATCATGGTGACCCACCTGCTGATGGACAAGACCAAGCCCAACCGGGTCGCCGGTGCCGTCGGCTTCAATGTCCGCAGCGGGGAATTCTACGTCTTTCGCGCCAAGGCAGTCATCGTCGCCGCCGGCGGCGCGTCGCACATCTTCAAGCCCCGCTCCGTCGGTGAAGGCATGGGACGGACCTGGTATGCGCCCTGGAGTAGCGCCTCGGCTTACGCCTTGCCGATCTTGGTCGGTGCGAAGATGACCCAGATGGAAAACCGCATTGTGCTGACCCGGTTCAAGGACGGCTACGGTCCGGTCGGCGCCTACTTCCTGCATCTCAAGACCCACACCGAAAACGCCTATGGGAAGGAATACGAGACCACCTGGTACGAACACACCAAGGAACTGGTCGGCGACTACATCGATCGCCACCCGGTGCCGACCTGCCTGCGAAACCACGCCTTCCTCGAAGAGGTCAAGGCCGGCCGCGGCCCCATCCGCATGGTCACGAAAGAGGCTTTCCAGGATCCCCACAAGGAGACTGTCGGCTGGGAGAACTTCCTCGGCATGACTATCAGCCAAGCGGTCGTCTGGGCCTCGCAGAATATCGACCCCAAGCACACCAATCCCGAGTTGACCACGTCCGAGCCCTACGTCATGGGCTCCCACGCCACCTGTTCGGGGGCCTGGGCGAGCGGCCCGGAGGACTACGCGCCGGACGAATACCAGTGGGGCTACAACCGGATGATGACCGTCGACGGCCTGTTCGGGGCCGGCGACACCATCGGCGGCACCGCCCACAAATTCTCGTCAGGCTCCTTTACGGAAGGCCGCATCGCGGGCAAGGCGGCGGTCAATTACGTGAACGATCTGGGCGCCGAGCAACCCGAGGTCAGCGAGGCGGAATACGAAGGCCTCAAGACGGTCGTCTTCCAGCCCATGGAGAATTACGAGGTCGGCCGCAACGAGATCGTCGCGGGCACCGTTTCACCGAGTTATATGCTGCCGATCCACGGTCTTCAGCGTCTCGAGAAGATCATGGACGAATATGTCGGTGGGATCAGCGCCCACTACACAACCAACGAGCCGATGCTCACCCGCGGGCTGGAATTGCTGCAGATGCTGAAGGAAGACCTCGACCATCTCGGGGCCGAAGACCTCCACCAGCTTCAGCGGGCGTGGGAGCTTAAGCACCGGGCCATCGCCTCGGAATGCGTAACCCAGCACACCATGTTCCGGACCGAAACGCGCTGGCCGGGCTATTACTATCGCGCCGACCATCCAAAATTGGACGATACCGACTGGCATTGCTTCACCCTCTCCCAATACGACCGCGAAACCGGGTCGTGGGAAATGGAGAAGGCCCCCGTCTATCACATCGTCGATTGAACGGAGCCCGCAAGAAGAGCCCTTTGATGTGATGAGAAATCCCTGATGGCGTGGGTGGCCCAGACGCCTCTCCCCGCACGCTTTAACAAGCGCGGTCCGCGGGACGATAACGAGCACCACGCAATTTCGCACCTCCGGTGGCCCGTGCCACACAGCGCCCGCTCACGTCCCTGATGCAGATCTACCTGCCCATAGCCGAGATGTCGGTGAACGTGTTTTTGCTCCTGGCGATGGGTGGCGGTGTCGGCTTTCTCTCAGGACTCTTCGGGGTCGGCGGCGGCTTTCTCATGACCCCGCTACTGATCTTCATCGGCGTGCCGGCGCCCGTGGCCGTGGCCACCGAAGCCAACCAAATCGTCGCCTCCTCCGCCTCGGGCATCCTCGCCCACATGCGCCGGCGCAACGTCGACTTCAAGATGGGCGCGGTGCTCCTGGTCGGCGGCCTCGGTGGCTCCTATCTCGGGGTCTGGCTGTTCGGGGTCTTGCGCGACATCGGCCAGATCGACCTCATGATCCGGCTCTCCTTTGTGGTCTTCCTCGGCATAATTGGCGCCATGATGCTGACCGAGAGCAGTCGCGCGCTGCTGCGCCGCGGCCGCAAGGGGCCGCGCACTAAGCTACACCAGCACACCTTCCTCCACGGCCTGCCCTTCAAGATGCGCTTCCGCACCTCGCGCCTTTACATCAGTGCACTGCTGCCCCTCGTGCTCGGCTTTGTCGTGGGCATGCTGGCCGCGCTGATGGGCGTGGGCGGCGGCTTCCTGATGATCCCCGCAATGATCTACCTGCTCGGCATGCCGACCGCGGTGGTCGTCGGCACCTCGCTGTTCCAGATCCTGTTCGTTACCGCGAACGTCACCTTTCTCCAGGCGCTCAACAACCAAACTGTCGACATTACCTTGGCGCTTCTGCTCCTGGTCGGCGCGGTGATCGGCGCCCAATTCGGCGCCCGCTTCGGCACCCGGCTGCGCGGCGAGCAACTGCGCGGCCTACTGGCACTCATGGTTCTCCTCGTTTGCGCCAAGCTCCTCTTCGATCTCATCACCCGACCCGAGAGCATCTACTCCATCGGCCTGCTCGGGGGCCACTCGTGAGCGCGCGCCACCTCGGCCTCCTCGTCGCCCTGCTCGTGCTGGCGGCAGGCTTTAGCGTGCCCGACCCGGCGCGCGCCGCCAACCCTTTGATCGCCGACCTCTCGAAAAATTCCATCGAGATCACCACCGGGTTTTCCGGCACCGACGTGCTCTTGTTCGGCGCCATCGAGGGCGAGGGCGACGTCCTTGTAGAGGTCCGCGGCCCCGCGTCCGACATCGTGATCCGGCGCAAGGAACGCACGCTGGGGATCTGGATCAATCGCGACCAGGTGGGTTTCGCCGACGTGCCGTCCTTCTACCGCCTGGCCAGCTCTCCCGGCATCTTCGAGACCGCACCCAACAGGGCGCTGGTCCGCCAATACGGGATCGGTACGGCCAATCTTGATCTGACCACGATTGGCGACATACCGGACGGTCATCATGCTTCGTTCCGGGCCGGCATGATCCGCAATTTTGAGGCTGCTGGGCTCTATGCCGAAGACATCGGGGGCGTGGAATTCCTGGGGCCGGGTTTGTTCAGCGCCAAGCTACACTTTCCCGCCAACGTCGTAACCGGAACTTACGCCGTGCAGGTCTATCTGCTGCGCGAAGGCCTCGTCGTCAGCAAGCTAAACTATTCCCTCGTGGTCCAGAAGATCGGCATCGGTGCCCAGGTCTTTGCCTTCGCGCACGAATATCCGGCGGCCTACGGTGTGCTCGCCATCGCCATCGCGCTTCTCGCCGGCTGGTTTGCGGGTTTTGTCTTCCGCCGCCGCTGACCTGCCGCCATGGCCCGCGGGCAGGTGCAGCGCTATAGTGTTGAAGATCTCGGTCCAGGCCAAAGGGAGAGCACCATGAAACTTAAAGGTTCGTGCCATTGCGGTGCGGTGCGCTTTTCCGTCGAATCCCACACGCGCTAGCCCTACATGCAGTGCCACTGCTCGATCTATCGCAAGACCGCGGGTGGCCGCGGCTACGCCATCAACGTTATGGCCGACGCGTCCAGCCTCGAGGTCACCGGCACCGAGGCTTTGCGCGTCTACCAGGCGCGCCTCGAAGACGGCTCGATTTCCGCGAGCAAACGTCATTTTTGGTCGGCCTGCGCGAGCTATCTCTGGGCCGCCGATGGACACTGGCCCGACTGGATCTATCCTTTCGCGCCCTCGATCGACACGGCCCTGCCCAAACCGCCCGCTCGCGAGCACGCCTTCCTCGACGCCGCCCCACCCTGGATCACAATTGCGGAAGGTGCCGACGACCCGAATTTCGGAACCTACCCCACTCAGTCGATCGAGGATTGGCACCGAGGCCGGAGTTTCTATCTCGACAGCTGACCATCCCGACATCAGGAGATTCCCATGACCGCCGCAGACCTGCACGCCGACGCCACCGTCCTCGACGGCCTCGTCATTTCAGAATGGAGCCGCGCGGTTTTCGAGGACATGAAGGCCGGGGGGCTCACCGCGGCGAATTGCACCTGCTGCGTCTGGGAAGGCATCCGCGGCACCCTCGACAACGTGGCCAAGTGGAAACATTGGCTTAACGAACATGATGACCTTTTGCTCCAGGTCTTCACCACAGACGACATCGCGCGCGCCAAGCGCGAGGGCAAAACGGGGATCATCCTGGGTTGGCAGAACACCAGTGGCATCGAAGACCAGATCGAGTATCTCGCGATCTTCAAGGCGCTGGGCGTAGGTATCATGCAAATGACCTACAATACCCAGAACCTAGTCGGATGCGGCTGCTACGAAAGTCGCGATTCGGGGCTGTCCGATTTCGGCCGCGACGTGGTCGACGAGATGAACCGCCTGGGCATCCTGTGCGATCTCTCCCATGTCGGGCCGAAAACCAGCGAGGACGTCATCCTCTATTCGAAAAAGCCCGTCGCCTACACCCACTGCCTGCCCAGCGGGCTCAAGGACCATCCCCGCAACAAATCCGACGAGCAGCTTCGCTTCATCGCCGAGCGCAACGGCTTCATCGGCGTTACCATGTTCCCCGCTTTCCTCGCGCGCGGCACCGAGGCCACGGTCGATGACTATGTCGAAGCGATGGACTACGTGATCAACCTTGTGGGCGAGAATTGTGTCGGCTTCGGCACCGATTTCACACAAGGCTACGAGCAAAACTTCTTCGACTGGCTCAACCACGACAAGGGCTATGGCCGCACGCTCGTCGAATTCGGCGAAATCATAAATCCCGAGGGCATGCGGCTCATTCGCGACTACCCCAACCTCACCGCCGCGATGGAGCGCGCGGGCTGGAAAGAAGCCCGCATCCGCAAGGTGCTGGGCGATAACTGGGTGACGTTCCTGAAGGAGGCCTGGGGCGCTTGACGCGAAATCCAAAGGGATTTCGCGAGCCCGCAAGCGCGGGCCGCCGCTTATGCGGCGTGAGCCTGCGCAGCAACTGAGCGCAATGAACTGATCTGCGTGGCGACTGAGCGCCGTTTCACTATGTGAAACGAATCGGACACTAGTTCTTATTGTGCCCAGGTGCGGTAGGTGTTCTTGCTTAGGCAATACTCGACGACCCGGTGGTTATTGGTATCCACCACAAGCACCCGGTCGGAACCGTCTGCAATCACCGCAGCAGGCTCGGCCAGCGGTAGGCAGACGCTGTCCTGGCAGACGAACTCGTAGCTATCGAAGTCGCGGACCTCGCCAGCGTCCAGATCGATCAGCCGCACCGACGAATTAAAGCTGTCCGCCACCAGAACCCGTGTGCCGTCGAGCCAACCCAACCCCAGCGGATGCTGGAACCGGGCCTCGCCCAGCGGCCCGTTGGCGTGGGCAAAATCGAACAACCCCGTACCAACCAAGGTATCCACGCGGCCACCATTATCCAGGTGCAACCGGCGGATCGCCGAGGTTTCGCTATCCGCAAAACCCAGCACCGTACCATCCGGGCTGAGCGCAAGCCCGCTGGGCTGGGCAAGCAACGCCTCGCTCGCAGGGCCGTCCTGCAGGTCTTCGCCTCCGGTGCCCGCCAGGGCGCGCACCTCGAAATTGTCGAGGTCGAGCACACCCAGTTGGTGAGTTCCGGCGTTGGAAAAATAAAGCTGCGAGACCGAAATCTCCAAATCCCAGACGGAAGCCAGAGCCGCCTGCCGCCCCGCTACCGCGCCGTTCAGAACCGGACCGCGCACGCCAGTTCCGGCCAGTGTCGTCACCGCACCGCTCGCACGGTCAATTTTACGGATCGCGTGGTTAAAGGTATCGGCGACGTAAATAGAATCCGGCGTCGCAATCAGGCCCTGCGGCGAGTTGAACTGGGCGCGCTCGGCTGAACCGTCAAGCAAGCCCGCCTCGCCGCTACCGAAACGCGCCATTTCCGCGCCGGAATTATCGAGTTCCACGATCTGGTTGTGGCCGCCGTCGGCCAGAACCCAATGGCGCGCACCGCCCGCTCCTGCCAGCGGTTTGAGCTGACCCGGATAAGCGAGCCGCCCATCGGAGCGCGGCGCGCTGATGAGTTTGAGTGCTCCGGGATCAAGCTTGCCGTCAGTCTTTGCCTCCTCGATCAGGTTGCCTACCGCGCGCAATAGCAGCTCCGGGTCGGGCTCGCCCGGCGCCAGCCCGATGACCGCACCATCGGGCGAGACGAACACCAGGGTCGGCCAGGCGCGCACGCCGTATTCGCGCCACAGGACCATATCGGGGTCGTTGACCACGGGATGGACGATGCCGTAGCGCGCGACTGCCTCGCGCAGGTTCGCCGCGTTCCGTTCGGCGGCGAATTTCGGCGAATGCACGCCGATGACGACGACTTCCTCGGGAAATGCCTCTTCGACCCGGCGCAGCGACGACAGAACATGCATGCAATTGATGCAGCAGGTCGTCCAGAAATCGAGGATCACCAGCTTACCGCGCACATCGGCGAGCGAAAGCGGGCTTGCGATATTGAACCACTCCATCCCCGGCCAGGATATCTCGGGCGCGTGCACCGTGTCGTCGGCCATGTGGCCCTGACGTTGGAGGCGGCGCCTTATTTGATCTCGTCCTACAGACATCCGCTCAAAGCTCTTTCCTCGCCCGGCCACCAAGATGTGAGACCGATAATTTCCGATTATGGGAAGGATTTCAACGGGGGGCGAATTTACGTCGTTTCCCGCCTGCGTGCAGAAGAATCAATGCCGCGTGACGTTTCTACTCCCAGCCCGTCAGGCTATCCCCCGTAGGCCGCGTCGTATTCCTCTTTCGCGTTGCTAAAGCAGTTCATCGGCGGTTTGACCACGCCGGCACCGATCTGGCCGCCATCCTTGCCGCCGACCCCCATGTCGATCGCCGGCTGGATGCCCGTATCCAGCACCTTGCGAAAATCGATGCCCGTCGGTGTGCCGCGGTATTTGAGATACGGGATCTTGTAGTGGGAATTCTCGCCCACGGCGATCTCGTACATCGAGAGATTGCGCTCGATCATCACCTCGGGATCGCCCTGGTAGCGCTGCAGCGGAAAGGCCGCCGCCTGCGCGAAGCCGCCCAACCCGATGGTCTCCGCGATTGCCGAGTCTCCGCCCATCCAGGTGATCTCGTCTTCCGTGTGGCCGTCGAACAGCTTGGCATCCACCGTCGCCTGATCGCCCCGGATCCAGTGGTTGAGCCCGCCCACCCCCGCCACGCGGATGGCGAACTCCTTGCAGTTCAGGCACATGCCCGTCAGCACCGTCGAGCCCTCGACCCCGTGGGCGCCATCGGCGGTTGCCTTCGCCGCGGCCAGAGAAAGGCGCAGGAAGAAATAGTGGTCCGCGGTCAGCGCCTCGATCGTCTTGTCTACCGCGTCGGGTTTTTCCTTCGCGATCTGCATGAAGTGGGGCACCAACTCGCGCAGGAACAGAAGCGACGCTGCGGTGTTGCGGCTGTGCAACTCGTCGCCCATATGGAGCGCGCGCTCCATGATGGGCTTAAGCGGAATACCGCCCGCCCGCTTAACCGCTTGCTGCACCACCGGGGCGACCGTCTCGTTGATGAACAAAAGCCGCTCTTTCACGCCCTCGTCATAGACCCCGTAATTGAGCCGGCGCGGGTTGGTCCCTTCGTAGAAGTTGCAATGTCCCAGGTTTCCAAAGGTCTCGTTGCGCACCACGAAAACTGGCATCGAAGCTGAATAGATCCCCGCGAGAGAACCAAGCGCGGCCACCGCGTGGGCGCCCTCGACCTGGATTTCACCTGATTCCAGCTTGGCAATGGCGTCGTCCCGGTCGGATGCCAAATCCTCGAACAACGCACCGCCAATAAGCCCTTCGCGCTGGCCTCCGAAATAATCGGCGAACGGCATCCGCGGGCCCGAGCTTAGGATCATGCTTCTCTCCATGCCCTTACAGGTCTCGATCGCCGGCAGCACATCCACCAACACCGGCTCGCCCGCATCCATCCGGCGCAGGCATTCCTCGTTCGCCGCCGTCACATCCACCATCGTTTCTCTCTCTCCTGCCTGAAATTAAGAGCAATGCGGCGCCGGGCTCAGCCGAGCCGGTCGCCCAGCACCATTCCAAGGTCCGCCGCCACCTCGGCGGCGGCCAGTTTTTTTCCACCCTCAGCACGAAGCCGGGCAACGCGCACCGCGCCGCCCTCCGCAGCTACGGTCAAGCCAGCCTCGTCGATCGCAAGAATCTCGCCGGGCGCACCCACCGCTGCGCCGTCCACCCGTGTCGCGCCGAACAGCTGAAGTATTTGCCCCCCTACGCTCACCCAGGCAGCAGGCGCCGGATCGGCGCCACGGATCAGGTTATGGACGGCTTGCGCGGAGCACGACCAGTCGATCTCCACCTCCTTGGCTACACACCAGCTCTCATAGGTCGCTTCCGATTCGTCTTGCTCAATCCGCGGAGCCTTGCCTTTCTTGACAAGATCGAGCGCCTCGACCATGGCCCCGACGCCAAGAGGAAATAGCTTGTCGAAATAGACCGTGCCCAGCGTATCGTCAGGTCCGATGTCGACCTCCTTCTGGAGCAGCACCGGTCCCGTGTCGAGCCCGTTATCTGGCCAAAAGACCGACAACCCCGTCTTCGCGACACCCTGGATTATCGGCCAGTTGATCGAGCTGGGCCCCCGATGAAGCGGCAGCAGAGACGGGTGGTACTGGATACTCCCGTGGGTCGGGATGTTAAGAAATTCCTCCGGCACGATTAGCTTCACGAACGCCATGATACAGAGATCGGGCGAAAATGAGCGAAACGCCTCCCACACCTCGGGGGTCTTGTAGCTTGCCGGTTGGTGCACGGGCAGGTCGCGCTCCAGCGCAAATTCCTTGAGCGGGTCGGGCGGGTAGCCCTCGCGATCCGGCGCCACGTACACGGCAATGACGTCCTCGTCGCGCTCCAGCAGTGCTTCGAGTACCGCCTTACCGAAGGCCTGCTGGCCGTGAACGACAATTCGCATTCGCATCTCTCCCGGTGCGCGTCTGTCGCGCGCTTGTCTAGATTCATCAAACTAGCATTAGCGCCGCACGGACGGAAAGCCGAACCGCAAAGCGCGGTGCGAACTCCTCGGGACGGCGACAAGCCCGGAAAATCGTCCTAAGGCTGCTGCGTGCGCTCGCCCCACGGCTCGCGGGCGAAAATTCGGTGCACCATCGGCTCGAAGGCCGACAGCGGCATGGTGTCGTAGGCCGGGTCGAAAGATTCCTGATCCCACTTCTCGCAAAAATAGACGGCCTGCTGGTAGGTAGGATGGCCGCGGTACTTCTCGCGCGCCTCGCGATCCTTGCCGACATGGTGAAAGTAGTAGTAACCCTGAAAAATACCGTGATGGCGGACGACCCAATAGGTCTCCCAACCGACATAGGGGCGGATAATTTCACCTGCAAACCGGTCGTGATTTTCGACCGCAAACGGCGTGCCTATATCGTGCAGCAAGGCCGCCACGACAGTTTCCTCGTCCGCGCCATCGCGGTGCGCTCGACTGGCCGTCTGCAGCGAATGCTCACGCGTGTCGACATGCTCGCCGGGGATACCTTCGAGAACAGTGTCCAGATAGGTCAGCAGCCGGTCGGGCGTGAAGCGCTGATAGGCAACGGCATTTTCGTCCATCACCGCATAATCTTCCTTGGTCCCGTCCTCCATGCGCTGATAGCTGACCTGGGGCAAAATTTCCGACACAAGTTCCTCCACATTTCGTTGCGACAACTATACCGGGTTAGTATGGCAAAGCGAACGGGTTCGCCCGCCGCCGTGCAGCCCGCCACGCCATTGCGTCAGCTCGCCATCAGCTCGCGTATCTGATCGTCGATGAAGGCCGAGTCCTTTGCGTCCTTATCGCCCGCCGACATATGCCCGTAGGGCGAGCGAATCACCCTAAGCTCCGCGTTCGCCATCCGCGCGACCTCAATTTTACTGTCGGCGACCCGGAAATAAAGATCGTGGTCGCACGGCATCACAAAACTCTTCGCGGGGATCGCGCCAAGCGCCTTGTCGAAATCGCCCTGGAAGGTCTCATTCGCGCTGATGTCGCCGTGCTGCCAGGTCCAAATTTGGGCCAACATGTCATTGGCATCGCGCCTGAGGAAGCTGTCCTCCCAGTAGCGTTTAAGAAAATCTGGCAGCGAGTCGTAGCCCAGCCTCTCGTATAGCGCTCCGCGGTAGAAGGCCTGCGAGAATGCCCAGCCCGCGTAGACTTGCGACATGGCCTTGAGCCCGATCGCGGGAGACTCGGTATAATCGCCGCCGGCCCACGCCGCATCTGCCGTTAGCGCACGTTTCGCGCCCTCCAGGAACACGAAGTTGTGTGGTGCAGTACGCGCCGAACCGCACAGGGGAATCAAGCGGCGGACCCGGTCGGGAAACAGCGCGGCCCATTGGTAAACATTCTGCGCCGCCATCGACCATCCGATGGCCAGCGCGATTTCCTGGATGCCAAAGCGCTCGCGCAACAAGCGCTCTTGGCAGAGCACGTTGTCGAGCAGCGTGCAGCCCGGAAAACGCGGCCCGTCGTAGGGCGCGGGGGTGTTCGAGGGCGAGGATGAGAAGCCATTGCCGAACATCGAGGGCACGATGATGAAATAGCGCTCGGGGTCGAGAGCTCGGCCCTCGCCAAACATGCACATGTTCTCTATATGGCTGCCCGCAAAGCGCGTCGGATACAGGATGACGTTGTCCTTGGCCGCACTGAGCGTTCCGAAGGTTTTATAAGCGAGCTTCATGTCGGGCAATTTTGCGTTCGACTGAAGCGTCACGCTACCCAGCTCGAAGAGCTCATAATCCCGTGTGCTCAACACCATCTCTGTATCCCGCCGGAATCAGCTACAGTACTTCGCCTTATAGGCTGCGGCGGCCTTCTCGAAGCAGGCCATCGGCGCGCGCACCACGCCGGCGCCGATCTGGCCGCCGTCGCGCCCCGCCACGCCGATATCCATGCAGGGTAAGATGCCCGTCTCGAGAACCTTGAAAATGTCGATGCCCGTAGGCGTGCCGCGGTATTTGAGGAACGGGATGCGGTATTCCGAGTTCTCGCCGACCGTGATTTTATAGAGCTCTTTGTTGCGCTCAACCATCGCCATGGGCTCGCCGCCCTGATAGGCTTGGAGCGGGAACGACGCAGCCTGCGCGAAGCCGCCCAGCCCCATGGTCTCCGTGATCGGGCTTTCGCCGCCCATCCAGGTGATTTCATCTTCCGTATGGCCGTCAAATAGCTTGGCCTGGACCTGTGCGTGGGGGCCGCAGAACCACTTCTCGCCCAGGCCCGAGACCCGGAGCCCAAACTCTTTGCAGCTAAAGCCCATCGCGGTCACCACGCTCGAGCCCTCGACGCCGTGGGCCGCGTCTGCCACCGCCTTGCCCGCGCCCATCGAAAGGCGCAGGAAGAAGTAATGATCCTCGGTCAGCGCCTCGACGGTCTTCTCAACCCCGGCGCGATCGGCCTCCGCGTGGGCGAGCAGATGCGGCACCAACTCGCGGGTAAAAATCAGCGCGGCGGCCGTGCTCCGGCTGTGCAACTCGTCGCCCATATGCACCGCGCGCTTCATGATCGGCTTGAGCGGAATGCCGCCCGAGCGGCGCACCACCTCGGCCAGGACCGGTGCTATGACATCCTGGATATAGAGCAGCCGGTCGCGCACGCCGCCATCATAGACGCCGTAATTCAGTCGCTTGGGGTTGGTGCCCTCGTAGAAATTGCAGTAGCCCGTATTGCCGAAGGCCCGGTTCTCGACCACGAAGACCGGCATCGAGGCGGTGTAAATGCCCGCCAGCGAGCCGACGCAGCCATAATCGTGACAGCCGCCAACCACGATCTCCCCGGCTTCGAGCTTGGCCACCGCTTCCTCGCGGGATCCCGCGAGTCCCTCGAACAGGGTGCCGCCGATCACCGCGTCGGCCTGGCCGCCGGTGTATTCCGCCCATGGCAGCACCGGGCCGGAGGTCAGGATGATGTTCTCGGCCATGCCGGGCAGTACATCGATGCCCGGGCGGATGTCGGTCAGGACCGGGTCGGACTGGTCGAGCCGGCGGAAAGCTTCGGCGTTGGCGGCGTCTCGGTCAATCGATCTCACGGTGATTAATCTCCCCTGTATCGCGGTCGTTTTCTGGAGCTGCGCGGGCGCACTCTATCAATATTCGTCGGCCTTGGGCAGATCGTCGGCCATGGCGAGCCAGGGCGCCTTTGAGCCCCAGAAAATATGACTTTCCTTGCCTACCGCGTGGCCCGGATGGGCGCCCTCGTCGAGGGTCCCCGTCGAGACGAAGGTGAGCGGCAAATCGGGCATCTTGGTATAAATCACGCTGCTGCAGGTCTTGCAGAAATACCGCCTGTTTCCCGGCGAGCTTTCGAAGACCGAGAGATTACCCGCGCCCTGCTCGATCCCGAACGCATCGTCGGGAACGTCGGAAAAGGTCACGAACATGGCCCCATGCACCTTGCGGCACACGGAACAGTGGCAATGCATGGTCTCGATCGCTGGCGCGCTCACGCGGTAGCGCACCGCGCCGCACTGACAGCCCCCGGCCAGGGCGAACTCTTCGCTCATGATCGATCTCTCCCTCGTATACGCCGTTCAGTCCGGCGGCTCCTCGTCGAATTTAGGCCTGCCGCCGGCGATCTCGTACCACGGCACTTTCGAGCCAGTCCAAACATGCTCGC
>Ga0302135_10000580_pt1 | contig 22082 bp, 26 predicted proteins | sample CBN3_surface_MG_FD_203119 | JGI IMG/M metagenome (GOLD analysis project Ga0302135, IMG submission 203119) | Marine microbial communities from Western Arctic Ocean, Canada - CBN3_32.1 | ecosystem: Environmental > Aquatic > Marine > Oceanic | place: Canada: Western Arctic Ocean | collected...
TGGGCTATATCCTCTTCAGGTCGTGGCATGCGACAATCCACGGGCAAACCACAGACATACGGCGATCCGGCATACCCTTTGAATGACCAGCGATCTCGTCCCCGGTGACTTTGTTCGGCACCCTACGGAAGCGTCCTGGGGTCTTGGTCAGGTGCAGTCTGTTGTTGGAAATCGCGTTACAGTCAGTTTCGAGAATCGCGGCAAGGAACTGATTAATGTTGCAGTTATCCCGTTGGTCGCGATCGCGCATGATTCGATTGAAGGCGGGTTTAAGGGCTAAGCGGAAATTTCGAAAAGACGGATATAGCATCTGCGGTCTCTGACGATCGCGTTCAATCAAATTTTTAATGGTGGAGTTATGGCAGAGGGCACCCAAGGCAGCGGCAAATACAAGCATCCCGGCAAAGGCCGCAAACGTGGCAGGTCGCAAAGCAGGGGTCGCCAATTAGACATACAGGCCGTGGATGAAGTCCGATCATTGCTTGGTGACAGGCCGAGGCAACGCGATCTTCTGATTGAACATCTGCACTTGATCCAAGACGCACATGGCCAATTGTCCGCGGTACATCTTGGCGCGCTCGCCCAAGAGATGAAACTGTCGTTGGCTGAAGTCTATGAGGTTGCCACTTTCTATGCTCATTTCGACATAGCAAAGGAAGGTGAGGCTCCGCCGAGGATTACGGTGCGTGTCTGCGATAGCCTTACCTGCGAATTAATGGGTGCAAGAGATCTCACGGCGCAAATCACTGCCGCCGCAGGGGATGGGATTCGTGTTGTCCGCGCGCCGTGTATGGGGCGTTGTGATTGCGCGCCAGTCGCAGAAGTTGGTCATAACCACGTAGTCCATGCGACCGCCGAGACTGTTAATGACGCCATAAACAACGGACATACTCACCCTAAGAGTTCACAATACGTAGACCTTGATGCCTACGAGGCCGGCAGCGGATATAGCTTATTGCGCGACTGTCTTGTCGGTAAGCGTTCAGCCGACGACATCATCTCCATCTTGGAAGAATCGTCCCTCCGCGGATTTGGCGGCGCTGGATTCCCAACCGGCAGAAAATGGAAAATTGTTCGGGCTGAACCAAAGCCACGCCTGATGGCTGTTAACGCCGACGAAGGTGAGCCAGGGACATTCAAAGATCGCTTTTATTTGGAGACGGACCCGCACAGATTTCTTGAGGGAATGCTGATTGGTGCCTGGGTTGTCGAAGCAGCAGATATCTATTTCTATCTACGCGACGAATATCCACATATCAGAGAAATACTGCTCAAAGAAATAGCTGCACTGGAAGAGGCCGGATTATCGGCCCACACAAAAATCCATCTCCGCCGTGGCGCCGGCGCATATATCTGCGGTGAGGAATCCGCAATGCTCGAGAGCATTGAGGGCAAGCGCGGCATGCCACGCCACCGCCCACCGTTTGTGGCTGCTGTTGGGCTGTGGAACCGACCCACACTCGTCAATAACGTCGAAACACTGTTTTGGGTCCGCGACATCGTCGAAAAGGGTGCTGAATGGTTTGCAGATCAGGGCCGCAACGGTGGAAAGGGAATGCGTAGTTTCTCGGTTTCCGGCCGTGTTAAGGAACCTGGCGTCAAGCTTGCGCCCGCTGGTATCACCGTGCAGGAGCTGATTACTGAGTATTGCGGTGGAATGGCAGAAGGCCATGTATTCAAAGGATATCTGCCTGGCGGGGCGTCCGGTGGCATTCTACCAGCGGCAATGGGAAACCTTCCATTGGAGTTTGGCCAACTCGAAAAACATGGCAGTTTCGTTGGCTCACATGCGGTTGTTGTTCTCTCCAATGCCGACAGCATGTGTGATGTCACCTTAAATTTGATGCGGTTTTTTGAAGACGAGAGTTGCGGACAATGTACACCGTGCCGAGTTGGCACGGAAAAGGCCGTTAAACTCATGGAACGCAACGAATGGAACACTGCACTCCTGGAAGAGCTTTCGCAAACTATGACAGACGCGTCGATCTGTGGGCTTGGCCAGGCCGCGGCAAACCCGCTGAGGAGTTTGATAAAATACTTCCCGGAGGATATGCCGGGACAAGGCACCGATGCATAAGCGTGCTGCGCTATGCCCACGGTGTTGCCTAAGATAGACAACGAACTGATCGCGCGTTGCGAAATATGCCAACAGAATTCGTAAGTTAAGGACTGGAAGATATGTCTGAAAGTATCCGCTTCACACTCGACGGGAATGAAGTTGAGGCCGTGCCGGGCGAAACCATATGGCAGGTCGCAAACCGACTTGGCGTAGAAATCCCCCACCTCTGTTTTACGCCGGAGCCCGGTTACAGGGCTGACGGCAACTGCCGTGCCTGTATGGTGGAAATTGAGGGTGAGCGGGTCCTTGCCGCATCCTGTATCCGCAATCCGACACCCGACATGACTGTAACCACCGCCTCGGAGCGCGCAAAGCATGCGCGCCGTACGGTAATGGAATTGTTAATCGCTGATCAGCCAACCCGCGAGACAAGCCACGATCCTGAGTCAAAGTTATGGCAGTGGGCAGACCAGATTGATATTTCATCCAGTCGCTTTCCAACACGCGGCGCGCCACAGGCTGATTCCAGCCATCCGGCGATGCGCGTCAACTTGGACGCTTGCATTCATTGCAATCTTTGCGTTCGGGCTTGCCGCGAAGTTCAGGTCAATGATGTAATCGGCATGGCCGGTCGTGGTGGAGATTCGAAGATTGTATTCGATTTCGATGACCCCATGGGCCAATCCACGTGTGTTGCTTGCGGCGAATGCATCCAGGCATGCCCAACAGGCGCCCTAATGGAAGCATCCCTGCTCAATGAAGAGGGCACGCGCGTCAATTACGCCGATGAACAAGTGAACAGCGTATGCCCCTATTGCGGTGTTGGATGCCAAATCACCTACAACAAAAAGGATGGCAAACTTCTTAATGTCGATGGACGCGAAGGCCCGGCAAACAGAAACCGCCTCTGTGTTAAAGGCCGATTCGGCTTTGATTATGTGACCCATCCTCACCGTTTGACCATGCCGCTTATCCGTCTCGACGACGTCACGAAGGACGCGGATAATTTTGTCGACCCATCCAACCCGTTTACGCATTTCCGAGAGGCAACTTGGGAAGAAGCACTGGAACGCGCAAGTTCTGGCTTCTGCGGAATTCGCGATGAACACGGCGGCAATGCACTGGCTGGCTTCGGCTCGGCAAAGGGATCAAACGAAGAAGCATACCTATTCCAGAAGTTAATCCGAACCGGATTCGGGACCAACAACGTCGATCATTGCACGCGGTTGTGCCATGCGTCGTCGGTTGCCGCCTTAATGGAGTGCGTCGGTTCCGCGGCGGTCACGGCACCCTTCACCGCCTGCGAAGACGCGGATGTCATTATTGTTATTGGCGCCAATCCCACGGAAAATCATCCGGTGGCGGCGACCTTCTTTAAGCAAGCCGCCAAACGCGGTGCGACGCTTATTGTTGCGGACCCTCGTGGCCAGGCGTTGCGGCGCCACGCAACCCATATGCTGCAGTTTAAGCCAAGCACAGACGTCGCTTTGCTTAATGCCCTCATCCACACGATCATTCGCGAGGACCTTTACGACCGACAATATGTCGAGGCACATACCGAAGGGTTCGAACAACTAAAGGAAAGTATCAAGCCCTTCTCGCCTGAGGCAATGTCCGAGGTCTGCGGGATCGATGCTGAAACACTGAAGTTAGTCGCCAGAACCTACGCATGCGCCGAAGCGGCGATCATATTTTGGGGTATGGGTATCTCGCAGAGCACCCACGGCACCGATAACGCACGCTGCTTAATAGACCTGTCTCTAATCACAGGGCAAGTTGGCCGGCCCGGAACGGGCCTGCATCCACTGCGAGGCCAAAATAATGTGCAGGGCGCGTCGGACGCGGGCCTCATTCCAATGGTACTTCCGGATTATCAACCGGTTGATGCAATAGAAACACGCAGCAAATTCGAAGACTTTTGGGGTGCTGCGCTTGACCCGGCAAAAGGACTGACGGTGGTAGAAATCATGGATGCTATCCATGGCGGGAAAATTCGCGGCATGTATATCATGGGCGAAAATCCCGCGATGTCGGACCCGGATGCACATCACGCACGCGTAGCTCTCGCCAAACTCGAACATCTGGTTGTCCAGGACATCTTCCTCACGGAGACCGCCTTTCACGCAGATGTCGTTTTGCCCGCATCTGCGTGGCCGGAAAAAGACGGCACCGTCACCAACACAAACCGACAAGTTCAAATGGGGCGGAAAGCGCTCGATATGCCAGGAGAGGCCCGCCAGGACTGGAAGATCATTCAACAAATTGCGCGCGGGGTAGGACTGGACTGGAATTACGAGCATCCGAGTGAGGTATTTACCGAGATGGGCCAAATCATGCCATCCCTGAAGAACATCTCATGGGATCGCGTTGAACGGGAGGGTTCAGTCACCTACCCGTCTCTGGCACCAGACCGACCAGGCGAAGACATCGTCTTTGGCGACGGCTTCCCGACAGCGTCGGGCCGGGCAAAGTTGATGTCGACGACTGTTATTCCACCCAAGGAATTGCCTGACGACGAGTATCCGATGATCCTGATGACTGGACGACAACTCGAGCACTGGCACACCGGAGCCATCACGCGACGTTCCGCAGTTCTCGACGAGTTGGAACCGGAGGCTAACGCCAGTATGAGCCCAGCTGATATCGCAGAGATGGAAATTATGCCAGGAGACATTATTCGTGTCGCAACGCGACGCGGCACTGTTGAACTCAAAGTGCGGGTAGATGACGCATTGGCAGAAGGTGTGCTTTTCATACCGTTCTGTTATGCCGAAGCACCAGCGAACTTCTTGACAAATCCGCAATTGGATCCAATTGGAAAAATTCCTGAGTTCAAGTTTTGTGCGGCGAGAATTGAGCGTTTGGAACAAACCCAGGCAGCAGAGTAACAGGCGCGCTCAACGCATCATGACGAGGGTTTTCAACAAACTCTTCGTCATGATGGCAAACGGCTATTGCTTGATCAACCGCTCCGCCTCTTCCAGGTCTTCCGGTCTGTTCGTGTTAAAAAATGGGTCCACAGGGCTGGAGTCAAAGCTAACCACTGCGACCCTATAATTTTCTGTAAACGCATCTATCTTCCTAACATCCTCATCGATGAGCGCATGTCGGAGGTTTGCGCGCATCTTAATCGGCCAAAGCCCAATTACAGGATGCACGCGTCCTGCTGATGCTGCGCAGGCCAAATCGCTGCCTTCCTTACCCATCGCATCGCTGAGCCTTGTAATGAAATTTTGTGGAAGGAACGGCACATCGGTGGGAATACTGGCGATCCAATGGCAACCCGGAGCGTGCTCTGCAGCCCACTCCATGCCGCTGAGAATACCTGCAAGCGGACCGGCAAAATCCGGGACCACATCGGCAACAACAGCAAGACCGAATTCGGCGAACCTTTGCGAGTCTCCATTTGCATTTATTACGAGTGGGCCGACCTGCTCCTGCACGCGCTCGATAATTCGCGCCAGGATAGTCACCCCGCCGATCGTCCGGAGGCACTTGTCGCCACCGCCCATACGCCGGGACTGCCCGCCAGCTAAAAGGACGCCAACGATACCAGTTGTCATATCAGTCTGTTAGTTCCGGCGACCACATCCTGCAGCGATTGCGCCCTGCGTGCTTCGCAGCAATGCGCGCATCATCAACGCGCTCGATAGATTCATAAACAGGCACATCAATGTCCAACATACAGACGCCAAAGGACGCAGTCACAGGAATGGACGAACTATCGGCAAAAACAACTGGCTGTTCTTGAAATGCCTTGTGCAATCGTTCGGCTGCGACCAAGACCAAGCTTTCCTTCGTAGACCGCAAGCACACCAGGAACTCGTCGCCACCGTATCGATATACCCGATCGTAGGGCCGTAGCTTCGTCAAGATTCGACTGGCTCCGCGAACAGCACCTGGTCACCGGAGACTGCCCCATGTGCCTCAAGTAAACCCCTGAACCCATCGATATCCACAAGAATTAGGCAACATTCGGTTTCAGTGTGCTCGGCATGTTCTTCGATCGTGCCATCGATCATGTCGAAGACATCGCCGGAGGATGACACAAACTCGGATGGCTCAGTTTTTGGTATCGGCATCAATAACTAAAATCACGCTGCATTCTCCGCGACACTTGCTTTGCGCTGTATGGACGCTAATTCATCATGCGCCGATGCTGGATCAGCATCGTAGATAATCCGTTCCTGGCCGGCGAGCGCAACAAATCGCTTGCCCTTGGCGCGGCCAATAAGTGTGAGCCCCGCCTCCCGTGCGAGATCTACACCCCACGCTGTGAACCCCGATCGCGATACAAGAATCGGAATTCGCATTTGTACACACTTGATGACCATTTCGGACGTAAGACGACCCGTTGTATAAAAAATTTTATTTTCAGGCGAAACACCTTCGAGCATCATGTAACCCGCGATCTTATCTATCGCATTGTGACGCCCGACATCCTCCAAATAGACAAGAGGCCGATCTTCCTCGCACAAGACACAACCGTGGATCGCACCAGCAGTAAGATAGAGAGATGGTGACGTATTGATTTTCCGTGTGAGCGTGTAAAGCCAAGACGTCTTCAAAATTGCGTTAGGCGATAGCTTGACGTCCTCAAATTTTTCCATCAAATCACCAAACACCGTCCCCTGGGCACACCCAGAAGTTAAAGTCTTCTTCTTTAGTTTTTCCTCAAAATTTGTCTCACGTTCGGTGCGAACGACAACCGTATCAAGCTCAATATCGACGTCAATCGCGGTGATCGCATCATCAGCAAGCAACATATTTTGGTTAATGAGATAGCCAACCGCCAAATATTCCGGATAGTCACCGACTGTCATGACGGTAACTATCTCCTGGCCATTGAGAAACAACGTCAACGGCCGTTCGACGACCACCGATGTTTCAATGGGCCGCGAATCTTGATCAGTTCCCGATACTCGCTGTGTGAGTCTCGCATCGTCAGGATTCGGTTTTAATACGAATTCTCGCATTGTACTAATATGTATTAAGCAACCGGGACGGGCAAGCGCGCCGCGGAGTATCAGGGCTCCATAAATTCAAGTGCTGACCATAGATGATTGCCCGCCAACTCGACATATATCTGACGGTTGTGGCGTAATGGCGTTCGTGACATAACCGCGTAAGTCGTACATAGGCCAACTGATCGATACTGGGTTCAGTATTGCCGTCGTTGTCGAGCGTCGACCCATGGACAACCTTTCCCAAGCCCTAAATGCTGCAACACGGCTGATCGTCACATTTGATCGCGATCTTGCGGAAATTGTCTTCCTATCGCTTCGCATCAGCTTAACAGCTGTCGGTCTCGCGGCTCTCATTGGCCTGCCAATTGGTGCAGCGCTTGCCGTGCTCCGATTCCCGGGGCGCCGGACGTTGGTTGTCGTCCTAAACGCGTTGATGGGCTTGCCGCCGGTTGTCGTTGGGTTGATTGTTCTTCTCCTGCTCTCCAGAGCCGGACCGCTGGGCGTACTCGGCTTACTCTTTTCGCCCGCCGCGATGATAATCGCCCAAACACTCCTCACGGCGCCGATCGTTGCTGCCTTAACCCGTCAAATTGTCGAGGATTTGTGGACTGAATACGAAGAGCAACTTCGATCGCTTGGTGCTTCGCCAGGCCGATCTATCTGGACGCTGCTTTGGGACGGTAGATTTAGTCTCGTAACCGCGGTTCTCGCGGGCTTTGGGCGGGCGGCGTCGGAAGTGGGCGCGGTCATGCTCGTTGGCGGGAATATCGACCACGTTACGCGCGTAATGACAACGGCAATCGCCCTTGAGACCAGCAAAGGTAATCTCGCCCTTGCGTTGGGACTTGGCATAATTCTTCTGTCCTTGTCGCTGGTAATTAACGGAGCTGTGTATCTCGCCGGCGACGCGGCGAAGCGCGCGCACGGATGAAGCAATCAATTCTTCCATTAAGCGTTGAAAATCTGGTGTACCACGCGGACCGCTCAAATCTTGTCGACGACTTAAACTTCAAGTTGGAGACCGGGCCCCGGACAATCCTTCTAGGACCCAACGGTGCTGGCAAAAGCCTCACTCTTCGTATGTGCCACGGCTTGTTGCAACCGACGTCGGGGGCCGTGTCATGGCGTGGGCGCAATGCTTCCAACGACCTTCTGCGCGAACAGGCGATGGTCTTCCAACGACCAGTGCTCCTGCGTCGGTCGGTCATTGGAAACATCACCTATGCGCTCGCGCTGCGTGGAATAAATCGTACACATCGCACACGACGCGCCGTTGAGGCCCTTGACCGTACTGGCCTCGGCGCCATGGCCCAGCGAGCTGCACGCCGACTATCCGCTGGCGAACAGCAACGTCTTGCGCTGGCACGCGCCTGGGCGTTAACCCCCCAGATACTCTTTCTTGATGAACCAACTGCGAATTTGGACCCCGCCGCCACACGACAGGTTGAAGACATAATTAGTGCAATGCACTTGGCCGGCACAAAGATCGTCATGACGACGCACGATATCGCACAAGCAAGAAGGCTCGCCGACGAGGTCCTATTCCTACATCACGGACAGCTGCTTGAAAGATCTACCGCAGAGCACTTCTTCAACGAGCCACGTTCGGAGGAAGCGCGGGCATTTCTCAAAGGTGAACTGCTATGGTGAGGCGAATCAAAACCGTTCTTGCTGCCATCATTACGGCTCTGTTGATTGCGATGACGCCGGTTTTTGCGGGTGAGCGGTTTATTACACTTGCTTCGACAACCTCGACTGATAACTCCGGCCTCTTTGGGCACCTGCTTCCAATTTTTACTGCTGATACGAACGTAGAAGTCCGGGTGGTCGCACACGGAACAGGCCAGGCGATTCGGCTTGCACAAAATGGTGACGCGGATGTGCTCCTTGTCCACCATCGACCCTTGGAAGAGAAATTCATAACGGATGGTTACGGGGTTGAACGTCGGAGCGTCATGTACAACGATTTTGTCATAGTCGGTCCGCGCGACGACCCTGCAAAGATCACGGGGTTGCGCAACGTCTCTGAGGCATTGTCAGCAATTGCACGAGCGCATTCTCTATTCATTTCGCGTGGAGATGACAGCGGAACTCACAAGACAGAACTGCGACTCTGGAAATCAGCCGGCGTGGACGTCAGTGCGGTATCAGGATCTTGGTATCGCGATGCTGGCTCAGGCATGGGAGCAACACTCAATATAGTAGCTGCAATCGGCGCCTATACTCTTAGTGACCGTGCGACTTGGATTGCATTCAGAAACAAAGCCAATCTTGTGGTCATCGTCGAAAAGGACCCACGGCTCTTCAATCAGTATGGCGTGATCGCCGTAGATCAGCAGCGCCATCCACACGTCAAATCGCCAGATGCACAGCGCTTTGTCGAATGGCTCACATCGGCGAAGGGTCAAGCAGCCATCAACGCCTTTACGATCGATGGCCAGCAACTCTTCTTTGCCAACTATTCCGGTGGGAGTTCATAGATGATAGCGACGGCAACACTGATATATTGATATAACGTGTAATTCCTTCCTTCTGACCTATATTGTACTGTTATGGCGAGTTTGCGCTGAATGCCCGCGCAGCACCGCTCGATAGATTTGGATACCAACCGACAATGATTGATCCTTTCGGCCGCGAGATTAGTTATTTGCGCGTTTCAGTGACGGATCGCTGCGATTTTCGCTGTGTTTATTGTATGTCGGAAGACATGACGTTTCTTCCTAAAGCAGAAATTCTGACGCTTGAAGAACTCGACCGTGTGTGCAGCGCTTTTGTGCAGCTTGGTGTGCGTAAGTTGCGACTTACCGGCGGCGAGCCGCTCGTTCGACGTAATGTTATGAGTTTGATTCGTGGATTGTCGCGTCACCTTAAATCTGGTGATCTCAAAGAGCTAACGCTGACGACGAACGGTAGCCTGCTCAGTAAATACGCCGAAGAGTTGGTTGATTGCGGCGTCAAGCGCGTCAATGTTTCGCTGGATACATTGGACCCACTTAAGTTTCAGACTATTACCCGTTGGGGTAAGTTCGACCGCGTCATGGCAGGTATCGATGCTGCTGAGAAAGCTGGCCTAAATATAAAAATTAACTGCGTGGCACTTAAGGGCGTCAACGACGACGAGATTCATGCGCTTGTTCGGTGGGCCGGTGGTCGTGGGTTCGATTTGACCTTTATAGAAGTCATGCCGATGGGAGACATTGGCGGAGAAATGAGGCTGGATCAATACTGGCCATTATCACTGGTTCGTGCCGAACTACAGACTCAGTGGACGCTAACCGACATCGACTTCAATACAGGCGGTCCGGCGCGCTATGTAAATTGCTCAGAGACGGGCAGCAGGATCGGTTTCATCACACCGCTCACGCATAATTTTTGCGAATCCTGTAATCGGGTGCGACTGACCTGCACCGGAACACTCTATATGTGCCTCGGGCAGGAAGATGCTGCCAATCTCAGGACGCCGCTTCGAACTTCTTCGAGCGACGACTCATTGAATACCGCAATCCACGAAGCCATCAGCCGTAAACCTAAAGGCCACGATTTTATCATCGACCGCCGCAACCTTGGGCCTGCGGTCCCGCGCCATATGAGCGTAACCGGCGGATAAATATTCCTTCAAAATGGTCGGTTGGTTTGCTAAGGCGGGTGTGACACAGCCCATTAGTTTATCACGCCAGCATCATCTTCTTTCGGCGGCACAGCACTCGTTGGACAAGCGTGGTGAAGCACCATTCGCCAACGCCCTGCCTCGTGAACAAAGAGATTGGTCGCAATAAGGAAATTCTGTCCGATCTGTTCGAAACAAACGACAGCGTTAACATCACCCCAGGTCACGACATCGGCAGCACGGCAATGGATCGTCGGCGATCCGGAATTGCTTAGGATCGAGCGCCAACTTTCGAGGACATTGTCCCTGACGTGTATCGCATCCCAGCCGGGATGAATGCAGCAAACCGGCGCTTCCAATGCCCAAATTTGCTCCATCGCGTCCATATCGCGATCAGAAAACGCTCGATAAAAGGCTTCATTAGCAAACAACAGAACGTCACGATCAACCACGAGAACCCCCATTTACTGCGACAGAACCTTCGAGCAATCTCGAGCGACTCTCGTTCTATGTTACGCCGCCCGTTGGTACACGTTGGTGTCACCGCTATACTGACACTAAGGCATGTATCAATCGCTAATCGGATTTACAAATGGTGCTGACCAAGAAAATAGCCTTCACGGCGTCCGATGCTCCTGCGGCACAGGCGGCAGAACAACTGCTCCGCAATTCCGTTCCCCATGTCGATCCGGACGACGCTGACGTGATTGTCGCACTTGGCGGCGACGGTTTCCTGCTGCAGACACTCCACGAGCATATGGGCAAAAACATTGCCATATACGGTATGAACCGTGGCTCGATTGGATTTCTTATGAACGAATTCAATGTGGATGCGCTGTCCGAACGCGTGAACAGGGCGCAGCCAGTAAACCTGCACCCACTGCGAATGATCGCGGAATGTATTGGTGATACTACCCACGAGTCGCTTGCCATCAACGAAGTTTCGCTGCTCCGTGAGACCCGTCTGGCGGCAAAGGTTCGTGTTTCCGTAGATGGCGTCGTCCGGTTGCCTGAACTTATTTGCGATGGTGTTCTCGTGTCGACGCCAGCTGGCAGCACAGCATACAATTACTCCGCGCACGGGCCGATCGTCCCCGTTGACGCGAACGTCCTTTGTCTCACGCCGATTAGCGCATTCCGACCGAGACGCTGGCGCGGTGCGCTCGTGCCACGAACTGCAACCGTCCTGTTCGAAGTTTTGGAGGCAGAAAGACGCCCTTTAAGCGCCGTTGCAGATGCAACAGAAGTGCGCGACGTATGCAGGGTGACAATTCGTGAAGAACGGGCAATAACGATAACGTTGCTTTTTGATCCGGAGCACAACTTTGAAGAGCGCATATTGAATGAGCAGTTCGCGAACTAACGTCGCAACGCCGCTAATATGTAACGCCGTTTGCCGACTTTTCACGCGCGTAGGCACATATCACTGCAGCTAGCTGTGACAAATTAGCTTTCAGTTTCTCAAAGCCGTCGGATTGCACGAATGTCGACTCATCCATATAGAGCGAGCGGCAAATCTCGATTTGAATACTGTGACGATCTTCATCCGGGTCGGAATATGCGCGAACAAGCTCAACACCCTTATAAGGGCTGTTTATCACAACCAAATAGCCAAAGCCTTCCAGGGTTTCACGAACAAGCTCCGTGAACTCTGGCGCACATGTCGTGCCATCTCGATCACCGAGGACAAACTCGGCACGACGGGCCGGCGGGTCACCTGGCTGCAACGTCGCGCTTAACGCTGGCATCGAATGGCAGTTGATATGCCAAACATGTCCAAATTTCCGGTGTAAGCGGTTAAGGGATGCATCAAGCGCACCATGATAGACGAGGTAATAGTCGTTGATACGTCTGCGCACCTCTTCCTCGGTCAGTTTTCGATCGTACATCCGCAAATCGGGCGGGCACGTGTGCCAGATTAGACCGTGTCCTCGGCGTGTTTTTTCGCCTGGCTCCAGTGGTTCAGGCCAACGAAAATCGAACAATCTTGCATCCAGATCACCAAGCGCTCGATTTGGGTCGATATAACTTCTTGGGAACAGCGCGGCCAAAAGCTCGGCACCTTGAAGGGGCGCATCTTCGAAAAGCTCATCGACAAACATATCCTCAGCACAGCGTATTACCTGTTTGGGTACGATACAATCGAAATCATCAGGATAGATTTGTCCGCTGTGAGGAGAATCAAAGATGACCGGCGCCGCTGGTCGCCGAGCTTGCTCCACATAAAGAACGCCAGGATTAGTTTTTCGCAACATCACCCCCAACTCAGTGCGAGCATTCGGTTATATCCGCTGGCACAGATGATCCGCGATAGTACATGAGCCGAAGCTTTGTGGAGAGACCCAACTCCAGATCTGCTCCTGCCATCATGATGCTCGCACGGGTGTCTGGCGCAGGCTATGCTTAGACATTGATGTAGACCCTAAGTTCATCGCCCCATTCCATCAAATTTGAGCCCCTCGCCCGTGCCCGGACACAGATTCGAAATTGAGATCGATCCGCCGGATATATCGCCCTATCGGAAGGGTAATACGGGCATCGACTACGTAACGACGCTCGACAGCGGGCGGTCTGGTCCCCATGTGATGGTCAATGCAGTTACCCACGGCAATGAATTATGTGGTGCCGTCGTTCTGGATTTTCTCTTCCGCCATAAAATTATGCCAACAAAGGGAAAACTAACACTTTGCTTCGCGAATTATGAGGCATATCTGCAGTTTGATCCTCTTCATCCGGCCAACTCTCGGTACATCAGCGAAGACTTCAATCGACTATGGTCGACGGATGTACTGGAAGGAGCACGCGACAGCATAGAACTGCGCCGCGCTCGCATCATGAGATCGCTCATCGACGAGGTTGATTTTTTACTCGATCTGCATTCGATGCAGCAGGGATGTGAGCCAATGATCATGGCCGGACCTCATCCCAAGGGGCGAGACTTGGCAAAGGCGATGGGCTTTCCGGAGCTCATTATCATTGACTCTGGACATTCTGCCGGTCGACGTCTCCGTGACTACAAACAATTTGCAAATCCTTTGGATTCACGAAATTCATTGCTTGTCGAGTGTGGGCAGTATTGGGAGGGAAACAGTGTCGTGGTTGCCCTAGATACAACGTTGAGATTTCTCAACCATCTGGATGTTCTCGATCCAAAATTTGTCGAACGCCATATCAAGGCAAGAGATACCTTGCCTTCACCAAGGGTCATTAAGGTGACCGAGGCGGTGACCATAAAGAGCAGCCTCTTTTCATTTACCGCTGATTACGCAGGATTGGAGATCATAGAGGCCCCGGGAACCGTCTTTGCACGGGACGAAGACGAGGCAATTGTAACTCCGTACGATAATTGCGTTCTGATAATGCCCCTGCAGCGACTGCAACAAGGTCAGACTGCAGTGCGCCTTGTTCGATACGTTGGATAGCAAGTCGTGCCAGTAGCCTCGCTCAGCGCGCAACAACGATTCATGCGCATGTCACTTGCGCTTGCGGTCGGCCTTATTGGCTCGTCGCTTTTTGTTTATTGGCGGCTCCCACTACCATGGCTATTGGGTTCGATGTGTATATGCACAGTATTGGCGCTTCTTAAGGCGCCGTTATTGCCGCCGCTCCGTGCGCGCCCGGTCATGATCGCCATTCTCGCAGTCATGTTGGGCAGCCGCTTTGCACCAGATTTCATCGACCGCGCAGGCGATTGGTTCCTCAGTCTTATCCTCTTGGGAGTATACATAGCGATCGTTGCCGCCGTGACTGTTCCATATCTACAGCGCGTCGCCGGCTACGACCGGGTGACGGCGTATTTTTCGGCCATGCCCGGCGGCCTCAGCGAAATGGTCATTGTCGGTGGCGCCATGGGTGGCGACGAACGAAAAATCTCTTTGGTACACGCAACACGCATTCTATTGGTTGTTTTTATCGTTCCGTTTTGGTTTCAACTTGTGAATGGAATACAGATCGGTGATCGCTCATCGTTTGGCGTCTCAATCACGGAAATCGCACCATTAGATTTCTTAACGCTTGGATTATGCATTGCCATTGGCTGGCCCATCGCGAAAGTCATCCGCCTGCCAGCACCACAGTTTTTTGGACCGCTGTTAATGAGCGCCGCACTGCACCTTACTGGGGCCAGCGTGGCCGAACCGCCGAGCGAACTCGTAAACCTCGCACAACTCGTAATCGGCGTGACTGTAGGTGCGAGGTTTGTCGGGACGGCGACAGGTGAAGTTCTGCGGGCAATCGGATTTGGGATCGTCAACACATCTATGATCCTCGGACTCTGCGGCTTATTCGCCTACAGCTTGCATAAAATAACTGACGTTAATGTCCCGGCAATGATCCTCGCATACGCGCCAGGCGGAATGCCAGAAATGAGCCTGATAGCTTTGGCAATGGGTCTTGATGTTGCTTTTGTCGTTACCCACCACGCTACGCGGGCCGCATTTATATTTATCGGAACTCCACTGGTTTTTCGCTTACTCGAAAGGCGGCGCGCGCGGCTTGAGAAAACCGAATAGACATTTTCTTTTCTAATAGTGCTCAGCCGCACCATACCCGCTTATCTTGCATACATCATATTTTAGCCTATCTTGAAACTAAGGATTTTTTACGTCGATTTTCTATTTTTGGGAGAGAAAAATGGAATTTACAATCTTCGTCGTTCTGTTCGCAACCGTATCTATATTGTTGATCTTCATGGGCGTAAAGACGGCACCACAGGGTTCTGAGTACACGGTCGAGCGTTTTGGCCAATATATGAGAACAATGACGCCCGGGTTACATTTCATTATACCTTTCGTTGAAAAAATTGGCGCTCAAGTGAGTGTTCGAGAGACAGTCCTCGACGTAAACAGCCAAGAAGTAATTACCAAAGACAACGCGATGGTAACGGCCGACGGGGTCGTCTTCTACCAGGTTATTGATGCCGCGCGTTCCGCGTATGAAGTCAATAATTTGAAACGCGCGATACTTAACCTGACCATGACCAATATCCGTACGGTCATGGACTCGATGGACCTCAATGAACTCCTCTCCCAACGGGATGAAATCAATCAACGGCTACTGAGCGTTGTCGATGCGGCGACAAGTGCGTGGGGCGTCAAAATAACACGTATTGAAATCAAGGATATCTCGCCGCCCCGCGAGCTCGTTGAGGCAATGAACCGGCAAATGAAAGCCGAACGCGAAAAGCGCGCGGCAATCCTGGAAGCTGAAGGTAAACGGCAAGCTGAGATTCTTCAGGTCGAAGGCGAGTAACAGGGGGCGATCCTCCAGGCTGAAGGCCGTAAGGAATCGGCATTCCGCGATGCCGAGGCGCGTGAGCGATTTGCGGAGACAGAGGCGCGGGCGACCAGCCTAGTATCGGAAGCCATTTCAAACGGCGACATTCAAGCCATCAACTATTTAGTTGCGCAACGCTACGTTGAGGCACTTGGGCAATTCGCCGCTTCACCTAACCAGAAGGTGATGTTTCTTCCCATGTAATCGTCTGGTATCATAGGCGCAATTGGCGGCATCGCAGGGATCGCCAAGCAGGCATTTGCGAAGGATGGCGAATGATTGAGTTTCCAATCACACTCGTCTTTTGGCATTGGTGGATTATCGGTGTGGCCCTACTAGGCTTGGAGATGTTGATTTCAGGCACCTTCTTTCTTTGGATGGGGGCCGCCGCTGGGGTTACTGGCGCCCTGCTTCTGATTTTCTCCGATCCAAGCTGGCAGATTCAATTTTTAATCTTCGCCGTTGTGTCGGTCTTAAGTATATTTGGCTGGCGCGCGTGGAGGAAAACGCATCCACCGGCTGCGACCGACCACCCGCATCTCAATCAGCGTACCGAGCAATATGTTGGCCGCATAATCGCGCTTGATCAGACGCTGGAAAATGGCCGCGGGAGTATTTTAATCGACTGCACGATGTGGGAACTCGTTGCCGAATCTGGAGTCGATTTTCCGGTCGGTGCACAGATGCGGGTCATTGGATCCACCGGAGGCGCCCTCACAATCGGACCTGTGTAGGGCTTGTTGCCTCAATCAAGCCGATGCGGATCGAACTGAGATGAATAAGGCCAATCCGCCAATTCTTAACGCGCCCAAAATCGTCAGCTTGTTACTCGGTGCAAATTTTGTCGTGTTCGTGATCAAATCCCTCGCACCGTATGATTTCGAGTACTGGCTCCTTCAACACTTCGCCTTCGCCGCCGCACCGTACATGGAGCCAGGCGCTTGGTTATCCAGTCCGGTTTATCTTCTTCACGCGCCGGTCACCTACATGTTCCTGCACGTTGACTTCATCCACCTCGCAATGAATATGGCAATGTTGCTGGCTTTCGGGACGGTGATCGCAAGGCGGATGGGGAGTTCAACTTATCTCATATTTTACCTGATCTGCGGTGTCGTAAGCGCCGCTGCATGGGTTCTCTTTAATCCCGGATCTACGTCACCAGTCATTGGTGCATCTGGCGCCATTTCCGGCATGTTCGGCGCTGTTGGGCGTCTCTCATTGAGAACGCCGCGCCTAGGCGTTCAGCCGTTTCAATATTTCAGCCGACGGACCGCACTTTCATTTGTGCTCTTGTGGATCGTGCTCAATTTTGTGTTTGGCGCTCTAGGCGGCGCGGTTTTTGGTGTTGATGCCGAGATCGCCTGGGAAGCCCATCTTGGAGGCTTCGTCGCGGGCTACCTGTTGATTGGCCTATTTGACGGGAAAGGCCTGCAGGCCACCACTCCCTAAATCTCCAGCGCGCGTTCTGCCGGCAAATAATCGATGTCGAGATCGCGGCCAACGGCCTCAAAGGTCACACGTCCGCCATGTACGTTTAGACCCCGCATAAGGTGCGGATCGTCTAACATTGCCTGCTTGTAGCCCTTTTCAGCAATCGCCAGGGTGAATGGTAGCGTCGCGTTATTAAGCGCGAATGTAGACGTCCTAGCGACAGCACCCGGCATATTGGTCACGCAATAGTGGACAACACCGTGTTTGACGAAAGTTGGGTCAGTGTGTGTTGTTGGCTTTGAGGTTTCAAAGCACCCGCCTTGGTCGATCGAGATATCGACCAATACTGAGCCCGGGCGCATGGCCTTTACCATGGCTTCACTGACGAGGTGTGGCGCCATCGCACCAGCGACAAGCACGGCGCCAACGACGACATCCGAGTTGGTCACATGAGACTCGATCGCATCAACAGTCGAATAGATTGTATTCAATGCCGGGCCGAACTGAAGATCGAGTGCGTACAGGCGTTCAAGCGACCTATCGATAACCGTCACGCGCCCTTCCATGCCCATCGCCATTCGAGCCGCGTTGGTTCCAGCGACACCACCGCCAATGATCAATACGTCGGCTGCTGGAACACCTGGAACCCCACCTATAAGAACCCCTGACCCGCCCTGGTGCTTTTCCAGATGATGAGCACCAATTTGTATACTCATGCGACCTGCAACTTCGCTCATCGGTGCCAGCAGGGGCAAGCCGCCGCGCTCGTCCGTAACCGTCTCATAGGCTACGGCAGTACAACCGGAGTTCATTAAGCCATTTGTAAGCGCACCGTTCGCAGCCAGATGCAGATACGTGAAGAGGATCTGGCCGTCGCGGAGCATGCTAATCTCACTGGACAGAGGCTCCTTAACTTTGACAACCATGTCCGCCTTCGCAAACACTTCTTCCGGTCCTTCGGCGATTGTTGCGCCGACTTGACTGTATGCCTCAGCCGCAAATCCTATACCGGCGCCTGCCTCAGCTTCGACAATGACTTGATGACCGTGATGGACCAACTCGCGGACGCTCGCCGGAACAAGGCCAACCCGGTACTCCTTTATCTTAATTTCCTTGGGAACACCAATCAACATGGCAATACCTCCTCTGCAAACAATATATGGCTATGACGCTCTCCGCTGACTAGGGAAAACCACAACAACAGAGTCATCAATCTCTAACGCTCTTGTGTAATCTTCATCAACTCGTCCCTGATTGCTTCGAATACCATTTGCCAGGAGCCGCAATTATCTTGGCGAAATAGCTTCATCGTGGGTACCAAGGCGAGTCCTCGCGATCCCGCAACCACCGCCAGTCCGCCGCATGAGGTAAAATAAGCCAAACCGGCTTACCCAAACCACTCGCCAAGTGTGCGACGGAAGTGTCGCCGCAAACTAAAAGATCAAGGCTAGCTAGAGCCGATGGAGTGTCATAGAAATCCACAAGTTGTGCGCCAAGGCGTGTCATTTCTAACCCGTTGGGCGCCACTTGTTCTCCAGCGGCGCCTTTCTGCAAGGCAAAAAACGACACGCCGCTAACAGTCGCCAATGGCGCGAACTCTTCTAGCGGGCGACTGCGATTACGATCATTCGCGTGATTGGGGTTTCCGGCCCAAACCAACCCAACTTTCATGTTTTCGCCTGATTCAAGCTCCATTGGAGCCGGTATCGGCAAATAAGGCACATGAGCCGGAATTGTCGAAAGCTCGGTGTGAAAATTCGAGGCAAACTAAGCAGTGGCAGATGGACATCAAAGTCCTTTGCCTCGTTCCGGCCCACGACCTCAGCCACACCGTCCACGCCTGCAGCAACCCGCTGCAACAATCCATTGCATTCTATAATTACATTGGCTCCGCGGTCGGCGACGAGTGGTGCGTATCGCAAAAACTGTAATGCATCACCTAAACCTTGCTCGGCCCACAACAGAATTTTCTTTCCAGCAATTTCTTCGCCTCCCCAAAGAGGCTGGGCAAACTCTCGCGCTATATCGGTTCTCTTCAGCCGCCACTCATGTTCGGTCCAACCCCTTGAATAGGTGCCGTCGGTTAGCAACGAGTGCGCCAAGTTGACGTGGTCATCCACATGCTCCGGTACCAATTTGAGGGCACGCGCGAATGTCACTTCTGCCTCATCCAGCTGTCCGACAAGCCATAGGGCTACACCCAAATTATTGCGGGGCATCCGGATCATCCCCATCCAGCCTAATTGAAGCTCTGAAGGCGTCGATGGCTTCATCAATATCGCCAAGGCTAAGTAAGGCGCGACCAAGATTGTTGTGGGCTTAGGCAAAATCTGGATCGTAAATTAGCGCCTTCTTGAATGTAAAATTTGCATCATCGTAGCGCCGCATCTCCAGCTGAGTCAGCCCAAAATTGTTGTAAGCCTGTGGGTATCCAAGCCTTAAGGCAAGCGCCCGCTCAAACTCTTCTTCTGCTGCTTTGAACTGATCGAGCCCAAACATTACTTGGCCAAGATGATTATGATAATGGGCCACGCCGGCACGGACTTTTATGGCCCGTTCAATCAACGGCCGCGCCTCTTCGTTACGTCCCATTTGATGCATCGCGACGCCAAGAAGATGTAAAGCATCCGCATGATCAGGGTCAGCCGTGAGAACATGCCGATAGACAGCGGCAGCTTCTTCCAAACGCCCTTCCTTATGGGCTTCGATTGCCGGCGCTAAAATCTCCTCGGCCCCACTATCAACTCCGTTTAGGAGGAGCTAACCCAGTGAGCAATCGGAAAGCTAGGTCAGGGAGTTCACCTGGCGGTGGAAGGCGTCCACCAGCCTCAATTTCCTCGCTTGGTCGCTTACGGACGATAATTTCAATGCCGCTCTCGGCGACAAGTATCAGCGTCTGATCAAAACGCGGTAAACCATAGCGAAACGTTGCGTTCAGCATCTCAATCTTTTGTACATCTGCCGCCGCGCCAAGATCGATCATCATATCGAGAATATTGCGCGATCGATCACTCCACGATCGCTGCTTATGGATGCTGAATGTCCATTTATGATCATTATTAAACGTACTTGGAAACTCGCCTTGCTCGTACATATCTTCGTCGGGAACCGTAATGACGAAGTGCTCAAGGCAATAGCTCTTGATACACTGCCAAAGGATCCGGACCACCACCGATATCAATGCCGTCACCGACAAAATATCGATTGACGAAATTCGGCTGCGACAGCCGACGCATTATTGATTTGATACACTCTTTCATAGATTCGGTCCGGCACGCGGCGCTGTGGGTTTGAAAGTCATCATAATATAGATGGCGCCGCGATGGCGACGCGATGGACTAGAGGTTGAACAACTCAGGCGCTAGGGACAGCTCGTGAACACGCGTGCGTTCTTGAGGGCTAAATTCGCCATCGGCAAAACTCATTGCAAGGGCAATCCTTATCAGCAATTCGGCCTCTTGCTTTCCGGAGAAACGCGTAACGATGCTCCGAACCTGCGTCCGACCAGCATCCCCGTCACTTGCTAAAACCTCAACGTAGTTATTGAACAAATCGATCGCAGTGTGCGGATCAAATATACGTAATTCATCCAATTTCCTGAGGATTGCGTCGAAGCGATTGCGCTCAGAATAACTAACAACGCCCCTCGGCAATAGCGATAGGCACACTGGCTGCCATCGCCGCCTCAAGAAACGGGCGATTACGATGCTTGGCAAGTTCCGCACGCAAACTGTCGGTAAACTGTCGGAACAGTGCTGGCATATTCGATGCTCCAAAACTCGCCCAATATTGGGGTGACTCCGCAAGATGGTCAACGGTCAGAGACTTTGACCGCGATTGTTCATCCACCCTTTGCGCCTTCTACAATCCAGATGAGCGCGCGAATAACAATATACGCGGCCCCGCCAAATAGAGCAGCTATCAGAAACACCCTTGTATGGCGCAGAAGGCGATTTACCAACGCGCGTTCAAGCCGGTTGCTCAATCGAGCTTTCCACAGCCGACAAATCAAATATTTCGGTTGCAAGACCTTCGGGTTCGAAGCCACGAACCAACAGACTTCCCTGCGCCGCATTCATAACCACTGCCAAACGCTTATCGGCGTTCAGCAAAGGCTCGATCAACCAGTCGAAGCCGCCTTTTGCTATTCGGCACAAACCATTCATCAAACGATGACGTCGTTGGCTGTCTATTCCCCTCGCCCTGCCGCGCAAAGACTTGCTTAACCAGTGATTTGCGATTGCACTGGGTGCATCGTGCACAAACGAACGATTCTCGAGCCGCTCGATTACACACCCCTCGACAGCATTCATTCCGCTCAGAATAAAAAACGCAGGTATGGCAATCGGCGTTTCGCACACCTGGCGGAGCAGATGCGTTGGCGGAATTTCTCTGCTCGCTAGAAATTTGGTTCGATTGACTCCCCAATTGAAGGAACGTGGCAGCATTCCGCACTGGACAATCGGCGCCTGGTTGATCGCTGCGGAAAACCGACCTGGCGCCATAACCGTCAATGCGCCAACAAATCCTGGCCATGTCACGTTATAAAAATCTCCGGCGCTACCGGCCATCCGCGCAACAGCGACTTCGCGGCCAAAGGCTAGGACAGGCCAGTCGAGCGTTCTTAGTATTCGGCTGCCGGAATGTTCAGGGTCGGCAGCAACGCCGGAAGAACAACCCCATTCCATCAACAGGTTCAAAAACCAAGTGCCTGTTTGCATGCCATTTGCAATTGCATCAATTT
>Ga0302135_10000582_pt1 | contig 22077 bp, 29 predicted proteins | sample CBN3_surface_MG_FD_203119 | JGI IMG/M metagenome (GOLD analysis project Ga0302135, IMG submission 203119) | Marine microbial communities from Western Arctic Ocean, Canada - CBN3_32.1 | ecosystem: Environmental > Aquatic > Marine > Oceanic | place: Canada: Western Arctic Ocean | collected...
CATCATTATCTGTAATGTCATTTCCCTCTTTAAAATTGTTCCACGATTCTTGATTAGTATTAAGTATATCTCTTAAAACTAAATCGTCACGTGAGTTAATGTCTGCTTCTTTTATTTTAATGTCAACCCCTGCTTTTTTAATAGCATCAAGTGTACCTTTATCTAATCCGTTATCCTTATCTAACTCAACTGCATTAGGATCTTCTTTACCACCTGGTAAAGCTGATTGTGCTTGTGCGGCATCTTGTGCTCTTGCCGCAGATCCTTTTGCCGGAGGAATAGGTTGTTTGCTTGCTGTAACAGGAGAAGTTGTTCCAGATGCTGGAATAGTTCCTACAGTAGCATTAGGATCTTCGACAATATTAATTAGTTTTCTCATATCTGTCATTTTTTAAGTGCCTTAATTGCGGCATGGGTATTTCTGCCTCTACCTTCTGGAAGTGGCACACCATTCTGGACATAATATACTTTTCCACTTGAATTTAAATAATGTCCGGCACGTTTGCTAGTTGGTTCTATCCATTCTAGATCTTTTGTTCTAATTGTAGTAACTCCATTATTTTTCTTATATAAGTAAACTACTTTACCGTTTTTAGATAGCCTAGCTTGCAAATATAACTCAGGAGCCTTGTCTCTCCTATTAGATGATTTGGGTTGGCCATATAATCTTTCAGCTTCTGCTTTACCAGCATCTCTGGCGGCTCTGACTCTTGCTCTATCAATTTCTCTACGTCTTGCTTCCCAGGCCCGTTTTTCAACTCGCTTGTTAGCATCACGTTCTCTTTTTAACTGTTGATAATTAGGGGAAAATATATCTGAAATAAGTGAACCAATGTTTGCATTTGCTCCTGGGAAGAATTGATCTCTACTACCTGCTGTAGCATCTGCGGCACCCATTGCAATACCTGCGGCCATTGCGGCAGGTACAATCTTCTTACCTACTTTTTTCATTGTGTCTTTAAAGTCTTCTGAAATAGTACCATAGTAATGAATTTCATCAAACTTACCTTCAAAATTTTCAAACTGTTGTAAGACAATAGCTTCACTGACTCTGCTAGAAATCTTTTTAGTTAATTTACCTTCATGCATAAGTCTTAGCTGTATCATTTTAATATTACCTTATTTCTTGCTTCAGTTAAAATCTTAACACCAAATGTAACTGGCTCTAAATGTTCTCTAGTAATTCCTCTTGAACCTCTTCCGCCCTTACGTCTAATACGTTCTAGCTGGTTATATGCTGATACAATAGTTTCAAGTGTGTTTGATAATTGTTTAATGTTTTGAGCTCCGTTACGGAATGTTAGTGCAGAAGTACCAGCGTTCTTTAAATCATCTGCTAACTGCTGAGCTTCAGCTATTGCTTTAGTTCGTAAACCTTCTAATGTATAACGTCCTGCTCCGCCTAGTACTAGTACCTCAGTTTTATTCATAGGATCTTCTCTGTCCATTTTATGAATAACACTATCATGTCCTACAACATTAGCTTCGCCAATTGACTCTTCAGTCCAATGTTTTCCTGGAGTAGCTTTACGAAGTTTACTTAGATTTACACCGGCATGCATAACAACTTTCTTAAATACTTCCCAGTTACCTAATTGCTTTTCCCAGCCACCAGCTCCATTTCGCAATGTAGCGGCATGTACAATTTTTTGAGCATCAGCTGGACTAATAGAAACAATTTGACCATCGTCAAATTTAACATCTTTGGCTTGACCGTCACTGTTAGTAGCAAGATTTTGTAAAACTCTATATACACTAGTTTGTTTAACTGGTGCCTGTTTCTTATCACCAAATCCCCAAATCTCGTTAATTGCTAATTCTATTTCATCGGCGCCTTCTGTTTCATAAACACCTTTGCCTATATAACTTGGACCTCCATAACTCTTCTGTCCAACTGCTTTCTTAGCATTTTTTCTCTTTTGTCTTCGGGTAGTACCTTTAACAAATAATGGGTACGCTACTCCGGCAATAGACGAAGAAGATGTTGTTGACGCGGCTGGGCCTCCGCCTCCTCCGCCGTCTCCATCTTCTTGTACAATATCTCGTAATCTCATAGGATTTTTCCCTAACCTTTTTTAGTATAGAACTACTTCTATATATTTAGTCAAAAGTAAGTGCTTAATACCTTCTTGTTACTATGACTATTTACTACATCTTCCGCATCTACAATGCCCACAAACTTTAATTTGTCCTTCGATTCCATGATTATATGGCTCACGTCTAAAGTCTTTCCATAAAGGAGCACCGCAGTGTGATGCATGACCGCAATTCATGCAATTATTCTGTTGTAGTGGCAATGTTTGTTTATCATTCTCTTGCATACTAGTAGTTATCAGATATATGTTGCCATGTATCTACAGGGCTTCTGCTAACTATCCATTGTAGTTGACATGAAACTGTTATTCTAATACCCGGTCCTTGTATAACATTATGCGGTAAGTTAGTTCTTAGTAATGCACTAGGGACTGATGTTGTTGTTGAATGTAAATAATCTGGGGCATCCTCCCAAGAAAGTTCACGTTGTCTTAATGCAGTTACCCAGTTTGTTGAAAATATCCTACTATTCTTTCCTTTAAATATCGCTAAATCACGAGTATCATTAATGCGTGATCTAATTTCTTCAATTTTATCGATGGTAGGATACCATCTTATAATCCCCGGAGCTTCTGCCATTTCATAATAACTAAGTCTTGCTTCTAATGGAGCTGGTTCTCCTTCTCCTGTTAAAGTAGAATCTATATGTACATTCCTAGTATTTTCTATATTAGGTGTAGGAGGAGAAGCAAACAAAGTCATAGCCCTAGCACATATCCCTAATGGACGCAGTAAGTCATTTGCTTGTATATAAGACTTTGGGAAGAATTCCTTTACATTAGGATCAGCAACAGATAAGGTGTGCGTCTTGTTTAAGTCAGATAGATATTCTTTAGCAAAATGCTTTGCAAAGTTATCTTTTTCTACCGGGTCTAACTTTAAATCAAGAGGTATAAAATAATCTCGACTTGTGTTAGGTTCTTCTGATAGATCGTATACTAGATTTTTTTTGCCCATCTGTTTCTCCAAATAATGAAAATATAAACCATAAAGGTATCATAACAAACAAGGCAAAACTAATATAACACATTGCAATAATAACTATTAACGTTAGTGTAAAAACTAAACTAGTTACTGTATGTGGTTCAGTGTAATTTATGTTTCTCATGTAGTATTATAACACCTTATAATTCAATAGTCAACCTTTATTTTTTAAAGTATATAGCCTGACCTTTTACTTTCTCACTTTCCACAAAACTCTGGGCTTGTTTCCCAGATCCTATCATACATGCAGTAGTCTTATCAGGGGAGAATTGTAACATAGTCCAAGTTCCAGTTTCTTTATTAATAGATAACGCATATGCAGAACCGTCATTGCCTTCTCCTAGAAAAGCTGGAATTTCTTTAAATTGTTCTTTAAGTGATCGGACAACTGCTGTTGCATCATTGCATACCACTGGTTTATAAGAATATGACATTGCACCTTCCTTAGGTGCTCCTTCCTTAGGAACAACTGGTTGTTCAACCAGGGGTGGAATAACATCATCTAAATTCTTTTCTTCCGGTGCGGCACTACTCTGATTAGCAAATGCTAAGAGGCCTATCATTAAGTGCACCGCAAAAATTAACTTTAATTTTTTCATAACGGCTCCTTTATAGTTTAAGTAAAGCTATTTATGAATTCATCACTTAATTTTGAATGTAAATCCTGCAGGAGGTTTTGTAGCATAGAAGTAACTTCCAGCTTCTAATTTAATGTCTCCATCAAATGTTGGCGGATAAACTACATTAAAATTACTAAACGTTGCTTGATCTTCTTTAACATCTAATGTTGTCATAACCTGTATCATGTTAGAACTTTCAAGCACTGTTGCAAAGAAGTTATACACTTCTTGTTTGTTTTCGTTAAACTTGTTTGCTACTATCCGAGCAAGACTTGCTACAGCATGATAATGAATTTGATACATTGGATGAGGCCTAGGTTTGTATCCATCCCAATCAATAGTTAGAGCATAGTAACTGCCGTTGTCAATTGATTGTAATGTAGTTATATCACCAGGACCAGCAACCATTGCGTTATATGCTTGTTCAGCTACTTGTGGAGTAATTATACCCATTTGTGTTGCAACTTTAAATGCAACCGACTTACCTGATGATGTTTCCATTATCTTCAATAACTCTATATATGTCTTATACATGTTTGCAAATTCTGGAACCCTGCTTGAGATAAGATCCATCTTGTTATTAAGCGTATCAATAATAGTTGAAATACTAGCCGCCGCTCCACCTTTTTTATCTTTAGAACTAACACCTACTTTACTTCCATTAGGAGTAATAAGATAACTGTCAATAAGTTTCTCAGCAACGTTTTCTGGAAATTCAACTTGTTGTATATTCATAAATTTTGTACCAGGATCAAGTAAGTCGACTAGTTGTTGTTCTGCTTGTTGCAATGCACCTTGTACATTAATACCTTTGGTAATTGCCAAAGGTGCCGCTACTTCTCCAAATTGTACCTCGTAGTTTGCTTTGTATTCTGGATTAATAGTAACTGTATTACCACCTAAATTTTCAAGTAATTCTACACATGCTGTTTTTTCTTCTACAGGAATACTAGGTTTATTAGCAACACCATTTTGTACTTCTGAAGCTAAGTTATTTAAATTAATTACTCTATTAGTAACACCAACTTCTCGTGGACCTAAGTTAACAGAGCCGCTTACACCAGTTGCTCCAGCGGCTCTTTTTTCTACTAGATCTATACCAATGGTTTTCATATCCTGTACAAATTTTGTAACTTGCCAGAATACATGTCCTGCTTCATCTTTTTTATTAAAGTACTTGCCAACCCATACACGGCCTTTTTCACTAGTTAACTCGACTACTAATGAAGCAAACCCTGTTGTTGGTTTTTGTCCTCCAACCCATTTAATGTCGTTAACATTCATTTTTAGTTCTTGTTGTAATTCAGCCGCAAATTGTTCGTCAAGACTTAGATCTTCTTTTTCTGTTCCTGCAACATCTAACGTGTCTTTTGGCTCTTCAATATTGTCTGTAGGAGTAGTAGGTATTTGAATTAATGGTTTTAATTCGTATCTTTTACTTGTAGGAGTTAACGGAAACTTATATGCATTTGTTGCATTTATTACAAGTCCTGCTGGATTAGTAAAACTCTTACCGCGACCTGATTGGTTGTCAAGTACTACACCAATAATACCCCTGTTTGATTCAAATAATTTAGTCTCTCCAAGTAACTCTCTAAATAACATATATGTTAACCCTTTTTAATAACAATCTTTTTTGTTAGTTCTAATTTCTTAATACGGTTTTCTAAATCTAAAACTTTTACTGTTAACTTTGGATTAATTTTCTTCCAAGCGTTTGGATCATGTTTAAACCAAGTCCAGCCCCAACGATTAATTAAAAAGTCTAATGCCGAATCCCATTTACTGAATACCCAAAAAGCAATATAAGTATCTTTAACCCAATACAAACATAAGGCTCCAAATAGACTGCCTGCTATGCCTGTATAAATCCATAGCCTGTCACTTGCTAATTCTGTAATCATGTCCCACATTAATCGTCTCCATACTTGTAATCAAACTTCATCTTAGCAACTGTTGCTTGTGCCGTTGCTATAACTTCATCCGCAATGTCGCTTCTGTAAGTTTTAAGTGCTTTCATAATAGCACCAATGTTATCTAAGTCTGTACGTTTACCTGCTTCGCCAAATAATATTTTAGCAATAGCTTCTGGATCCTTAGTAGCTTCACCTGTTTCCTCATCTACTAGTCCTGACTTGAAAGACCATTTGAGAGTTGGCTTAATTGTTCTTGCAATGGCACTTTTAAGGATATGTCTAAAAGATCCTTTAGCAGTTTTGCCTGGTTCACCTCTTCGTGACCATCTTGCAAATTCACCATCACCTGGTGTACTAATATCTAAATCTACTTGTAAGTAATCGTCGGTTCCGGGAATGACTGCCATAACTGCAAGGCCATCACCTCCCTTTTTAATTTGTGAGTCTAGGATACCTGCTCCTAGTAGTTTGCTAGTCAACCATTCCCGAAACCTATTCATAGTAACTTTGGGTTCTTCGTTAGGCACAACATCTAAAAAATCTGTTGGATCTAAGTTAGTATCCCCATCGCCAGTAATCTTGTTTGGATAGATTGTACTCCCTGTCTTGTGTTTAATTAAATCGATACCAAGTCTTGAACCTAATGCTTTTAGGGTGGCATCAACTTGTGCTGTAGTAGCATTCTGTATAGTAAGAAGTTCTTTTGTTGCAGGATCCTTAAACGCATGTCCGCCTTCATTAACAGGTATGCGCCTTATTAAAACAGTTTCAACTTCTGCAGTTGGTATTAATAGGTCCCGTAGTAACATTTACTTTTTACCTTTAAGTTCTTTATTTAATTCTTTAATCATGTTGTCTTTAGTCTGGCGTCCATCTAATTGAATTCCATGTACTGTAGACGCATGAACGTCTAATGCTTTTTTAGTTAATTTTTTAAGTTCAGCTGTCTTTAAAACCATATTGTCTACTTTGGCTTTTGCAACCTTGACAATCGGTTCTGTAATGGCTGAAGGTTTAATTGCAACTTGATCTATATCAGAGGTTGTAAATAATTTAATAAACGAATCGAAAAATCCCATTTGAATTGTCTCCTAACTAATTCTAACTTTATTTAGCACTGTAGTACTACAAGATAACATTCTGTTTGTATCATTCTTCTTCCCATTCATATCCATATTTAAGTTTCCATAATGCATGTCCACCATCATACACTGTCTTACTACTAAATCCGCACTCTAGTTTATAAATGCGTTGGCCATCACCGTCATATTCCCATACTCGTTCGTTTGGTTCTAGTTCAAGTGATTTAAATTCTTCAAAAGATTTCAAGGTTTCCGTCTTATTCTAAACACAACGTTCTTAGAAAATTCATTATAATTTTCATGCTTACCACGGGGCAAAGTTGCATGTATAGCATCTGCAGGATACACTATAACTAATCCTGGTATATGTCCATGTATCTCAGTAGGTCTACCTATGCCGTATCCTCTTCCTGACCGCACTGCAACTGCTTCACTTGGAGGAATAGTTTCATGAAATACAATTTCACCACCCTCAGTATATTTCCAGGATTTATTAATACAAACAATCATCGAGAATACATCTGTAAGTTCAGGTTGCCCTGGGATATAATCCTGGTCCCAATCTCTATGAGCTCCGTTAGATATGCCAACATTACCGCCTGTCATGGAACCCCTACTTCTGCGAACCTTAGTACTTTTCCCGTTAGCATATGCTGTCCATACAGGTGTAGGATGTCGTTCATCCTTTTTGCCATTAGGACCAGTATCTTTTCCCCAATTAGGAAGATCAACTTTATTTTCCCCATCATAAAATATATGTCTAGATCCTGCAATCTCTTCAGGTATTCCATCAAGTGTAAATTTGTTATTTAAAAAAGTACTGTTAATGTGTTTAAAGAGATTGTATATTGGAAGAGCTCTTCGTTTAATACTTTCTTCGTTCCATCCATATCCTTGTCTAATAATAGCTCGAGCATAGATATACCCATCAGCATCCGTTTTAGGATCGCAATCTAGTAATACTCCTTTATTATCTATCCTTGTCTCATAATGGGTTACTGGACCTTGTTTAGTTATGCTTATGTCATGATAACAAACATACCAATTGGTATTATCAACAAAGTTGTTAACTTCATCTAACATTGCCAAATCTAATTGGTATGTTTTTACTGTTGGAATTGTCATTTTTTATTCCTTCCTTATGTTATGCGTTAAATATCCAAGCTCTAGCTTCACCTTTATTTAACATTAAGCCTGTAAGGCGAGTATTGCCTCCTATTAATTCTAATTTGTTATCAGGAAACCGGGCTATTAAAGGAAGTTCTATTTTTTCTTTTTTTAGTGCCTGCAAAAATCGTTTTTTCTTTGCTGGCTCTAAGTTGTTCCATGTATGTCTAAATTTCTCTCCTGCTTCAGTGTTGCCAATTAAGTTAGATAGTATATTATCTATATTAATTGACTTGCCTTTACTAGCAAGTTTAATCCATTCTTCTTTACCCATTTCTTTAAATTTAGGATAACGTTCAGCTTCTTCCCATTCTGCATCAAAGTCTGGTTGAGTGTAGTCTAGTTCTTCGTTCATACCAGCATGCATTGCCGCCATATGCTTCTTGTATTTTGGAGTACCTTTTTTGTGTGGGCTTTTACCTTCTACAACGTCTGCAAGATTTTTTAGCAAGTCTTCTTTGCTTGCTTTAAAACGAGATTGTTGCCATATTTGTTTTAACTTGGCAAGCAGGATACCTAAGTTTGGTCCTGACTTAATTCCGAGAGCAATTAAATCCTTTCCAGTAACTGGAAACTCAGGAACATTAACATACTGCAATTTTACATTCTGTAATGTAGCAAGGGCTTGTACATACGAATCAGAGAAACCACCTGCTACTAAGTCTTCTGCTCGAGTTTGATTAATTTTAGTTAACTTGTTCTTAATAAGAAATGTTAATAATTCTTTATCACTGTTGCTTAGTTTCCACTTGGAGCCTAAACTATCATCACTTATAATGTTTGCTAAGGCAATAATAGGATTATCAAACTGCTTGGGTGTGCCAGTAATATCTAATCCTATGTACTTTGCAACACCTGCTTTGTCTATCCAACTTACTGCATCTGCCATTCCTGGGCTTACTAATAACTTTGACATTTCTTGCCATATACGCTCAGCACTTATTTGTGTCAACCCTTTTGCATTTTTAGAAATAACATCAATTATTTCTTTATCAAATGTTGGAGTATCTAATTTTGATTGGAAACGGAAGTATCTTAATATACGCAAGTAATCTTCTTTAATACGTTCTTCTGGATCACCAACAAATTTACTTACTTTATTTTGCAGATCATCCATACCACCAAAGTAGTCATGCACGTTACCTTCCATATCTAAGCTCATAGCATTGTATGTTAAGTCTCTACGTTTAGCATCTTCTTCCCAACTGCGTACAAACGCTACTTCAGCATGTCGCCCGTCTGTATTTTTATCTGCCCTTAAGGTAGTAATCTCGTATGGTTCATTATCAATTACTGCGGTTATTGTGCCGTGTTCAATGCCAGTTGGAATATGTCTAATGCCTGCACTATCAAACATGGCTTGCATCTCTGTAGGTGTTGCATCTGTAGCCAAATCAATATCCTTAGGAGTTCTGTCTAATGCTACATCTCGTACAGCGCCGCCAACAATTCTTATCTCATAATTATTCTTTGCAAATAGCTTACCAAGTGTTACTATTGTGTTGTCAATTATACTAGGAAGGTTTAGTGTATCTGCTTCGTTTACACCTGTTACTTTTCTGCGTAATATAAATTCAGTCATACGAGCAATCACTTGCCAAGTAAATTCCATATTGTGTTTGTTTGCAAACTTTGTAACCATGCGTTTATATAATTCAGCACGACTATCTCTAATATGAGGTCCATCTAATGCTTTACCTTCTCGTTTAGCAACAAACGAAATTGATTCTACTGTCGGTCTGCTTAACATAAACTCTTGTATAGTATCAATTACTGTAGCAAAGATTTTAAATTCATCACCTTCGCCGCTTCGTGTAACACTATCACCTTTTTGAAAACCAACTTCAAAGTTTGGACTTCCAGGGCTTTTAGATTTAAATTGAACTAATACTGTATTGCTGTCATCTGTATCAAATGTTGCTAATGCAAAATCCGTATCATTAGTCTGCCAGTTCCAGTTATATGCAGAATTAAATAGTTCTGTTATTTGTCTGCCTTCCACTTTATAATTAGTAGGATAACGTATCATTGTTTCTCTATAACGAAAGTCTTTATTGCGTCCTTTGTTAAGAACAAATCCAAATCTCTTATAGAAATGTATTAAACGTAACTTTGCACCACCAAATGCATTACTCGGAGTTAATGCTATAATAGCATCTTCTGCATCTGCTTTGGCTATAAAGTCTTTCATTGCTTTAGTACCTATACCAGTATCTCGTAAATCTTTAGGAACTAGTATCTTGTTTAATACATAACCTTTATCTTTATTTCCACTAACATCAAATTCAACACGTTCTGGATCCTCATTAACTTTTATAGGTGTCAATCCTGCTTTGCGTTTTGCATACTTACTTTTCTTATTTGGTTCTTTTAAATTTGGTAGTTTAGGATCCTTTGAAACTAATGCCTCTGCAGGAAACTCTGCTGTATCTTTAATTCTTTGAACAATATAAGCTCTACTATAAACTGTATCAATCCAATCCCAATCCTCAATATCATTATATGTACTTTTAGTTTTTATAAATGCACTCCATTCACCTGCGTGTCTTTCGTTGTTATTTAAATGTTTAGAAATTTTATACTCGTTGCCTTTGTAGTTAAACAAGTAAGTGCCCATCTCAGTTGGATGTTTTATTAGTTTACTTTCCATTACTTCCAAGTCTTGATCTTTTGCAAACTTGGCCGCGGCTGGTTTTATTAGAACAAAACTTATACTTCCATCTTCGTCACGTGATGTTGCAACCCATCCAATTTTACTTGCCCATTGTTTAGCAAACCTAGCATATAACTTGTATCTATTCTTGCTATCATCATCTTGTTTTGATGCATTGAATGTTATCTTATGTACATCATCTTCATCTACACTTTTCCACCATTCAAGTACACCTGCTTGTACTGTGGCAAATATTCTAAATTCATCACCAGTACCGGTTGCTTTCATTGTAGCACCTTTACCCTGTGTGTCTGACTTTGCAAACTCTATATTGTAATAGCCTTCATCAGACTCAGTAATGTCTATGTACAGGTTACTACCATCTGGCAGTCTAGCAGATCCTTCCCATACTTCTTGTGTTTTCTGAAACCAATTAATAGGATAGGGATTATTAAATGCTTCAGTTACAAATGTGCTTTCGCCTATGTAGGCTTTGATTGTTTTGATACCTTGATACTTGTATGCCTGAAGTCTGTGATTTCCATCTAACAGATATCCATTGTCGCCTATTACTACAGGTGGAAATTTTGTAGTGTCTGCTTTTTTATATTTTTCAATATTGGCCTGACTCATTCCATCGCTTTTTACTGCTGTTGGTATCTTATCAACTTGTATATCTTTAAGTGTAAACCCTTTATGGGATAGAACATACTTTGACCAATCGGAACTTGGGTCAGGTGCACCTGTATGTGTGCCTTGCATTTCTTTTGACAGTTTTGCCAACATTTGCTCTGATGACATTTTTTGTTCTGCACCTTCGGTTATATCATCAGTAGTATCAGTAACAACTGGTACTTCTGGCATTACATTAAAAAACTTATCTAATCTAGCTCTAACTTCTGCAATAGTATTTTCATCTGCTTGATACTTAATACCAATGCCGCCTTTTATTGTCCAGGCATCTATGTTAGCACCTCTATCATCAATTAAGATATTAGGACTACCGTCTCTATTAACTGCATAAGATTCTTTGCGTCCAGTAATAACAATACTGACTGGTTGAGGGTTTAATTCTCTTTTAATCCACACCTTTTTCCAACTACCACTATTCTCATGATCGCCCCTTAATGGTGAACTGTTAATGTGATACTCGCCTGTATACTTGAGTACCATACTAACTAATGCATTTGTAGTAGGAAATTTAGGAAGTCTATTAAAGAAATCTGTTCCTATCATTTTATCTAATGTAGGATCTATCTTTGCAGGAGGGATATCTTTCCAGTTACCGGTAGTTACACCTGCTAGTGTAGCCCACTCGCCAAAAAAGTCTGCAAGTACTCCGTCCATGTCTAGATATATTTTAGTACTACCATTTGGTTTTTTAGTTGTCATACTAGTATTTATTAACCTTCTACTTTTCCCCAGGTTTCAAATTCCGGTTCTCCTGGAGCACATTTGTCTAATCCTAAATCCATAGGATGAATACAAATATCTCTGTTACATAATACTGAATCCTTTAATAGTTCAAAGTTATCTAAACGACCTAGCTTTGTAAACTTACATACACTAGACCATACTTCACCACTAAAATTAACATCAATTGCTTGGCTACCTGCCCTACATTTCCATCCATTAAACCAGTTTTGTCCACCTTGCTTAAATGCAGTTTCGCTAACTTGCTTAATAGTAGAAATACTCCCATCGCTAAAGAATACATCCGAGTTCTCTTGTTTAAACTTAGACCTCTCACTTTTACGAGTAGTTCTATAAATCAGGTTACGTTCTTTCATCCATTTACTTTGCTCTGGACTGTATTGATAAATGTGTCTGTTTCTTATCTCACTATTATCATGTAAAGGCCAAGCATGTATATATTTTTGAAACTTTGGATCTAATCCATTAAACATATTCATAGTGCCTTCTTCCCAATTATCAGGATCACACACTAAATTAAATTGTATTTGTACTCCTGCTGGAACAAGGAATTCCATTTTCTCATTAACTTGATCCATATTAGTTGTTTCGTGATGCAATGATATATTCATTCCTGCTGGTAATGTTTCTAACCCTTGCCAAAACTTTAATGGACGACTTAAATTAGTTGTAATACATACATCACTTCCCATGTCTACTGTAAGTCTATGTACAATCTCTGCAAAACGTTTATGTACTGTTGGTTCACCGCCTGATAACATAATATGTGAGCGTCTATTGTCTTTAAGAATATCATATTGTAATCTATTTAAAAACTTATCAATTTCCTCATTAGTTGGAAATCCTTCCCTGCGGCCTTGATGATAGTCACCAGCTTTAAGCCACGGTGGGCAATATGAACAGTTGTAATTACAAAAGTCTGTTAAATGCCAGAACATAATAAAAGCATTGCTAGGTTTCTTAATTTTAGTAACTTTTCTGTTAGACATGCTCTGTTGTGTGTTATATGTCATCTTTTTCCTTCAGTTAAGCGGGGCTGACTGTACTTACCACACCCCGTCAAGAGAGGCCTCGCCTCTCTTTACAGTATTTTTACAAGCGGTAGCTCCGATTTTTAATACAGATAACTACGCACTTATTTAGATAGACTTTAAATAAACCACGGCCTCTATAACCGTATCTATAACCGTATCAACACTGTCTTTACTTGTGTTTAAGTATACTACTTATTACGGTGTAAGTCAACCTGTTTCTGACTTTTCATTTGATAGGAAATTTAACGTGTGTGTACGCTTGTTCATACTTTAAGCATGCACATAGCTCTTGCCGGCGAGGTTTTCATGTTCACTAAAATCAAAACGTTGTTTCATCAACGGCCCTATTGCCAGGCACTAAGTAGATATATGAAACACTTAATTGCTATTATAGACCAGTATATTCCGGTTGGAGCAACCAATGCACAAGTATTATCTGTAACTAATGCTTACCATAAACAATTATTATTCCTAAAAGAAGCAATAACATATCCTAGAGTAGAATTAGTATACTTAGATAACTGGGATTATGATGGTAAAGATAACCCAATGCGTAATAGATTTAATTATGATCTAGGATTAAATATAATAGAACTAGATAAAAGTAAATTACAAATCCATATTGCAGTAAATAGGATTAGTCAAGTTAGTATTATTGGTGGAAATGTTACTGCTTGTTTAACAGATAAGAAATTACCATTTAATTACTATAACTTTCTTTCTGATAGAACACATTTAGTATTAGATATTTGTTATGATTATAGTATAGAAATGCAAGACAACATGCTTAACTTGTGTATGTGGTGTAATCATTGCAACATAAAGTATACAAGCTCTGTTAGAGCTTTAGATAAAATTAAAGATAAAACATACCATAGTAAATTAAACCACTATCCATACTAACATTATAGTTCTAACCTATACTTGTTAACTATAGCAGGATACCTTGTTAGTAAAATATCCTTTACTATTTGTTTAATCTCGTTCGAATTACTATGATAATCTTCTATTGGATTAGAATAAGGTATAGGAATTTCTTTGCCAGGAACTGGTTCTACATAATTAGTAAAATTAATAATGTGTCCTTTATGTGTAATATGTTTGTTCTCAAATAGATGTTTGTTTGTTATTACAGTAGCATTAGGATTTTGTTCTATCTCACTATACACTGCAAGGATTCCACCTAGTCTGTTCATAACTTGATTAGGATCTATTGTTGGCAGATTGTCTAATGGTACTACTGTTTCATTTGGTGCTGTTTCATAATTATGTGCATTTCCTTTTATGAGTAACTTATAGTTGTTAAGTATTGCTCCTGACATTACTGAACGTGCTGGATTGCTTGATATTAGATACATGTAATCATATGCCGTATAATCAAGAGTTGGTAACGGATCGTCTGACATGGACATATTAATATCCCAAGGGTTCTGCCAATCAGGATCTTTATATACATCTTCTATAAGTCCTGCTTTGTAATGCGTACCTGTTCTATCCACTACCCGTTCGATTCCTGTACGCAAGAAGTGTTTGCATGTAAATGGAATTCTATTATCATGCAAGAACTTTATATACTTTATACGATTTTGCGTAAGGTTGGCAACAAGAATACGAAGTTCGTGACACCAGGTCTCATGTGTAAACATCATGTGTCGTTCTACTGTTGGCAAATTAAGTTGATTGTTGCTCCAGTTTGATCGCTTAGAGGGATTTAAGAAGTTTATAATTGCTGGATAGAAGTTATAGTCTGTTGGTAAGCTGAATACTTCTGGGTCTATGTCAGCATAACGAAATTTAAATGGCTCTCTAAAGCCTGCACTTGAAAAATGCTGAATTACAGGAATTATATTAAGGTTACCGCCTTGGTTTCCAAAGTTTAAAAATTCTGCTAGTCTAGTACCTTTGTTGTGAACTACGAGCTTACCGGTACGGTTATCATGTTGTTTTGACGCAGATATCTTCCATTGTAACATTTTCAAAAATGTACTACTACCGCTACGTGGGTGGGTTACTACTATCATATTACTACGAGAACTTCTTTTTTAATTTGCTAACAATCTCAGTATAATCCGGAGATCCTATTCTTATAATTAAAATATACCTATCGCCTTCGTAATTAAACCAACCATGTTGTTGCTGTACATTTAATAGATACAAATAGTCTCTGTCATATTGATGTTCATAGAATGTTACCCGTTCTTTGTCAACATGTTCATTATCATAAAATAAAAAGTTAGCCCTTGTTTCTTGTAATAACAAGTTAACAGACGCGGCTTTAGGTATTAGTGTTTCTTTATAGCCAGTGCCGTCATTATGAAACTTGTACATTTCAAATGGAGCAGTTTTAAATACTTGTATTTGGCCAGGTAATATATCTCCGCATTCTGCTAGTATCTTGATTGCAGGGCAGTCTTTGTATAATTCACTTGGAACAGTCCTCGACATAGACGGTGTTAAAAACCCATCACCATCATCTCCGGCAATCACTCTATTTTTAAGCTCTCCTGCGCCAGACCAGAACTTCTCTTTCTTAGCCCATTCAAGTATGCCTTTTGCTATGTTTGTTTTGTGTGGTATCTTATAAGCATACTTTTCCATACTTTCATTTCCTTTTAAAGGTATTAATAATTCCTATAACTACTAGCACTATTGCAATTAATACCAACACAAGAGCAATTGGTCGTTCAATAAAGATAGCAAAAGAACCTTCAGTAAACATCATAGCTCTTCTAAAATACTCTTCAAGCATAGGGCCTAATATCAATCCCAACATTAAAGGAGCTACTTCTAATCGAAGCATTACTACTATGTATCCAAATAACCCAAGTACTGCTGTTATTACTAAGTCATTAATGTTATAGTGTATTGAATAAATTCCTAAACAACATATTGCAAGTATAACAGGGTATAATGTATTGTAAGGAATACGCAATACTGTTACCCAGAGTTTAATAAAAGGAATATTAAGTATTACTAATAGTAGATTACCAAATAGCATACTAATTGCTAACCCCCAAAACAGTTGCGGCTCTCTTGATACAATGTCAGGTCCAGGAATAATACCCGATAATAACAGTGCTCCAAGCATTAATGCCATGGTTGCGTTCTCAGGAATACCTAGACTAAGCAAAGGAATAAAGCCAGTTTGACTTGCGGCATTGTTTGCCGATTCGGGAGCGGCTACACCTTCGATAGCACCTTCACCATATACTACTTTCTTATTACCAAATCGTTTATCTACAGCATAGGCCGCATAAGAACTAATAGTACTACTGCCTCCTGGAACTAAACCAAGTAAAGATCCAATTAAAGATCCTCTAATACTTGGTGGAATTATTCTTTTAAATTCTTCTTTACTTGGAAATAGTTGAATAGTTCCTTTATATAGTTCATTAATTTGATCTTTCGTAATGTTCTTAATGATTTCTGCAAACGCAAATAACCCAATAGCAACAATAGGAAACGCAATTCCATTTTCTAACTCGTATGAGAATGCAAAACGTATTACACCTGTTTGTATATCAGTACCTATAGTTCCTATTAACACGCCAATAAAGCACATGCCTAATCCTTTAAAGATATCACCTGTTGTCAATATGCCTACACTTAAAAAGCCAAGTGCTATTAATGCACAATACTCTGCTGGACCAAACTGTAATGCTAATACACTTAGTAAAGGAGATAATGTTACAAGTAATAATGTAGCAAATATACCAGCAATAAAGGAACTAAAGCCAGCCGCAAAGATTGCAGGCCCTGCTTTTCCATTTTGTGTCATTTTATGACCATCTATGCATGTCATTACTGCACTAGATTCGCCGGGTGTGTTTAATAGAATAGCAGTAGTGCTTCCGCCATATTGTGATCCATAATAAATGCCTGCTAACATTATAATACTAGGTATTGGACCTAGTGCATATGTTACTGGTAATAACATACTAATAGTAGCAGTAGGTCCTAATCCAGGTAGCACTCCTACTAGCGTTCCAAGGACAATACCAAATATACAGTATAACCAATTATAGTTTGAAAATACTGTATCAATACCTAATATTAAGTATTCCATAATACTATACTCATTCCTAATACATATTTAAATACAAGTAATAATATAACAATAAAAGCCCATGAAAGAAAGAACCAACGTGCTTTATAGTCTTTATTAATAAATCCGCTAGACACCATTAATAATCCTATTGCTGGTACTGCACCAATATATGGCCAAGCATATGCTACTGCAATAATTAATGCTGTAATATATAAAGGTATCTTTAATTTAAAATTAACACATACAATTTCTTTTGCAAGAATAGAACGTATAAATTCTATTCCGCCTAATATTATTAATGCAACACTTGTAACATAAGGAAACCAGCCAGGGCCCATATCTTGTAATGTTCCCGTTTCATAATGGAGCAATCCGTACATTCCAAAGAAGCCTCCAATAAAGACAAAGATAACTGCGGTTAGAAAGTGTTCAAAGTTACGGATCATATAATTATATAGCCAAGGATTTACATCATTACAACCCGGATACAAATGATTGATAATATACTAATTACAGATTAAAGGTGGATATGGGTTATTTGAAGTTCGCGATAGATCGCATGCATGCTTAATAGCATTGTTCTCTGAATATCCTTGACCTACTTTGAAGGCAATATATCCCGTAAGAACTACAATTCCTATTAGTGTTAATATAGTTTTAAGGATAGTGGCTCCTTTCTATAACTGGGGCTCGCAATCTAATCATTATTGCAGTTACTTCCTCTTCTGTCAGATATCTAATAACATCATCATCACTGCTATGTATGCCTTCTACTCGTATAAGATTATTATTAGCATCTAATACAGCCACTTCATATCTGCCGGGGCTATTTGATTCTTTTACTACAGATAACTTATATCCGTTATAATATCTTTCAGCTCTTTCCAGGGGCAATCCGTCATCATCGAACTTAAATGATAATGTGCTAAAATCATTAATATTTTTCATATTCTTTCTTTCTAGTAATTAGTTTATTTCTTTTTAAATTGATAATATAATATGTAAATGATAAATCCACATACTAATATACCAGAAATATATGCTTGCAAATCAATCATTACGTCACCATTTCAAAATATAACATAAGCATAATAAAGCCGCCTATAACTGAGCAAGCCCAAAACTTCTCTAGTGCTTCATTTTGCTTAGACATTATCCAGAAAGTAATAGCACCAAGTACTACAAACACTGTAATCATTTAATTAATCCTCCTACCAACTGTTACTTTATTATTATAGTAGCATTAATTAATCTAAAAGTCAACCTTTATCTCTTCGAGTAGCATATTTATTTGCATTTAATAACTCTTCATCTTGTTCTTTTTTTCGATAAAACTTCCATCTGATGTAAAGTTCGTTAATTGCATCGTATATTTCTTGGTAATTAGAAGGTTTCACACTAGGAGCCGTTTCAGTCATTTTACAAATATTACCATTATTTGGATAGTCAGAATTTTTTCTGTGCCTAGGTCTAGTATTTTTAAAGTTATGTACAATATCCTCATAATAGTAAGTTGCATCAAAATGCATACCATCATACTCTATAAGTTCTTCATTTTGCAATGCTAAAAAAGCAAGTTGTAATGTATTTGAATTGAGTCCGTTCCTTAACTTCATGTTTATATCAGGAACAGGAATAGAAATAGCTTCTTCTTCGTCACCAACCCTGCCATGCCAAGGCAAAGATTTAGAGAGTGGATTGCGTTGTCTAAGTTTATGCAAACCAATCCAAGTAGATGTAACAACAGCTACAATATCTTTACGCACTATTTTAACTCTATAAATATCAGGATCATATAATAACCGAGCTTTAATGTGAGGATATTCGGTTGACCATCTAGCATATAACTCAGCTTCATTAGCTAATATTTTACTGCCACTCTTAGCCAACCTGTGCTTTAATGCAGGAGATATTGCCCATTGTCGGAAAAGGAACTTAACTGCAAAGTCAGCATCTGGATAGTTTGTTAATTGTTCATTCCAATTAAAGTATCTATCTTTAAAGAAGTTATCCATTGGAATATGTTTCATGTCATCTAAACGGGCTTCTTTATTTCTATCCCGAACACTTCGAACAGGGTTAATGTTTGATCCCAAAGGTTCTGCCATTGCAAATGGTTTCGCTTCTAAATGATTAGACCATATGTAAGCAAGCAAAGCATTTGTACCGCTACGTTGATTTCCCAGTATAAACACTTTGCCTGATGTAGGTTTTTGTATTTCCATACGTTTACTTATACGCGAATTGTTGACAACATTCGCCTATAGATCAGCTTATTAATAATATCGATCCGATACTGTTTAATTAGCTTCTTATACTGATATAGGGTTATTGAGTCCATATCACATCTCCTTTTACAAAGATGCGTTCCTTCGGCATTCTTAAGCCTACTTCCGTCCTATAATGGATGAACGTACATATACTTATACTGCTTCTCGTAATCCCATGCCCAATTTAGCAAGCATTAATTGCCCATCAAAGTCTCCAGGCAATACAGACGCCCATTCAGAATCGTATAAATGCTTGTAACCTTTAGTCTCTTTAGCCCTAGCCATTTTCTCCATTTTAAAAACAGATACATTGTCATGCTCTATAAAAGACATAGTACCATTCGCTCTGCCATAAAAAACAAGATAAGCGTCCATGTGCAATACATAACCCCATATCTTATCTGATTTCTCATTCTTACAATGCAAAACTTCCATAATACCAACTCCTTATTGTTTAACGTATAATAGCATATAAGGACCAATAAGTCAACCTTAAAATGTATTAATTAGATGCCCAAAAAATTTATAGCTATATGAACCTATATAACATATAGAAAAATAACTACGCAAAAAAAAATTAAAACGTATTAAGCAGAATATGCGATAGTATGTAAGCAGAACTTGCTAGAGTAAAGAGACATATAGTAGAAACGATACTACTAGTAGAAGTAGAACTATAACACACCTTTGGCGCCTATAGACTACAGTAAAAAATCTGTGGCTCGTTTTTCTTGCGTTTTTCAATTATTTCACCCCCAGGTTGCATATAGACCCCTACCCCCCAGAAAATATATTTAATTTAATTTTCTTTAGGGCCAGGCAACTTCAAAAAATTTCCTCAATGAAATCAATAGGTTAGCTAAAGAACCATACCAATAATGCACATACTACTATAACGGGTGCATACTTGTACCCTAGCTTAACACTACCTGCTACTACAGCGAGCACTATACCTACAGTAAACCCTATGTATAGTAACGTACTAATGCTATCCCATGCTAGGCTAAAGTCACCATCCATTATGTAGTCTCCTTAACCTTTATTACACCTAGATCAATGTCGTTAAACACCCTATCCATAGCCTGGATAATCCACTGTTGACCCTTCTTCTTAGCGGCTACATAGTCCTTCTGTAGCCTAGTAAGCTCTTGAATAGTCACGTATTGGACGGGGGTCTTAACCATTGTATATTCCATTATAGTATCTCCGTAGTCATTAAGTTATCGATATCACCGTAACGGATATCGTTTAAGCGTTCGTCATTGTCGTAGTAACGTACCTTATTGATAACTACACCAGCATCAACTAAGGACTTGACATATGCCCTAGCCTCTGTTATAGTAGGCTCAATACCAGCGAAGCTCTTATGCTCGCTAACTACTTCATAACGTATGCTCATTACATACTCCAATATGTTTCGGAAGACGGGCTCATATAATGCGGAGTGTTAATAGACTCTTGAAACTCTTTACCCGTCATCATGTTAACCTTAGTAACCTGCTTCTCGATGTTAGCAAAGTAGTAACTTGCATCAGCAATAGCATAGTCATTAACATCGATGCACTTGTCTTTTGACATCCTAGTAAGGGCGGCCTTTGCGGCGCTCATTGTCTTATAACTAACAGTCTTAGCATAAGAATTCTTACGTCTTATTTCAACAGTTGCACTTGTAGCTAAATCATAAATTACATACATATTTTCGTCCTCTTTGTTGCGTTCTTATTATACATAATATAGCACGGGTTGGACCTAAAGTCAACCTTTATTTTGCATATTTACGAAGTTTTTTTAGGTACCATTTCTCTATAACAGGACCATGCTCGTCCTCGTCTACGCAAATGTATACACGAGTCTTCATAACCTTAGCATAACGGAACCCGCTGTCTATGCCTTCACGTGGGGTAGTTACCCAAACTTTATGAGGAAAATCTGTAGGATCTACAAAATCAGTGTCACGGTTCTCACTATACTCAAATAAGTTATCGTGATCTACCTCATTAAAGCACCCAATTATGCTAGAATCACCGCTAGTAAAGTAAGTTGTTTCTGCCGCAAAAGCCATATTGTAATCTCCTGTTAGTGCCTAATTCCTCATTATATACAGTATACGACATAATGGTCCTAAAGTCAACCTTTTTCTGTCAGAAATCCAAAGAAAAATAAAGAAAAATAGCCTCAAAATAGGGCCAGATTCTGGTTGACTTCAGCAGTATTATATGTTATAATGGATTGATGCCCGAAGGGCCAAAAGGTTCCGGCAAACGATACTCAAAATAAAGGTTGACTTTACTATATCTATCGTGTATACTGTAGGTACAATAAGGAGTTATAAGGGCGGCTAAGTCCAAAGATCCGGGGACGCTCAGATCGAAGGCACTCTAAGGTCGAAGAAAAAACACCACCAACGACTATAATTTCGCAATCCTTCTAATATTATGTATATTGGTCCAATCCGACCCCGGCCTTTTATTGCATATTCAAAACGGTTCGGCCCCGCCTATACAAGATAAGCAGATAATCAAATAATCACCTACAATCCACATTACCTATATAAGCTATCATAGCTATACTAAGAGCACATAGAGTTAATGTTACAAATACAAAGAATGCTATACAAGACATCAATATTAAGAAGAGTAAAGCGGCTATGCTTATTAGCATTTCAAGCATTTTAGCTCTCCCTTATACGATTGTAATGAGCATCTACAAACCCTTGAAGCTTTAACACTGTAGACTCAAGTTCTTCTATACGCAGTATAAGTTGATCACGTTCGC
>Ga0302135_10000583_pt1 | contig 22047 bp, 20 predicted proteins | sample CBN3_surface_MG_FD_203119 | JGI IMG/M metagenome (GOLD analysis project Ga0302135, IMG submission 203119) | Marine microbial communities from Western Arctic Ocean, Canada - CBN3_32.1 | ecosystem: Environmental > Aquatic > Marine > Oceanic | place: Canada: Western Arctic Ocean | collected...
TACGGAGGGACGGCTGCCGGGTTATGGTGCCAGAATCTGGCTGCAGCAAACCCAGCACAATACGAATAAGCGTTGTCTTTCCGGCGCCATTAGGGCCAATTAGCGTAACAATCCGGCCTGCTCTCACATCAAGGTCGATATTCTTCAGCACCTTGCGGCCATCGAAGCTGATGCAAATTCCTTTTGCTGAAAGAAGAGGGGCTGATTGATCTTGTGATGAATCCATGTGGCTTGAAACCTAATTAAAAACGGGGAAGTCTCTTATAGATGAACCCGGCAATGGGTTATCATACCACTGGTTGACATTAGCCTTTGGAATTTTCCAACCATGTACAAACTTGCCCCTAAATTCAGAACGGCGATCCTGTTTGTTGCCCTGTTGTTTGGAACAGCCAGCCAGGGGGGCGTGCATGTTGTTACCACGATTAAACCACTGCAACTAATTGTAAAAGCGGTAATTGGGGAACATGGAACAGTAACAGCACTACTAACTGAAAATTCTCCCCATAGTTATGCCTTAACCCCTTCTGATCGGATTGCGCTTGGCGAAGCAGACCTTGTGCTTTGGGTCGGTAAAGAGCTGGAAACTTTTATCGAGGGTGCTATAGGCCAACTGCGAGATCAAACGACTGTGCTGACGGTATTGGATTTTCAAGATTTAAATCGTTTGCTTTTGGAAAATGGCCAGCCCGACCCACACGTTTGGCTTGATACCCGTAACGCCTTGCAAATCGCACGGACAATTAGCCGCGAACTGGAACAAATAGACAGCGGCAATCAGCTAATCTATAGGCAAAACTTTGCAGCATTTGAACATCAGTTGGAATTAACTGAGGGTGAGCTTTTGCGTGTGACAGCAAGTTTGCTCACAACACCGTTTATTGTGCACCATAACGCTTATCAGTATTTTGAACAGCAGATTGGGATTAACCACGCGTTTGCACTTGTGCTCGACTTGGAAATACAACCAAGTATTCGCCATATTTTAAGTGTCAGGGATTTGATTCAACAAACCCAGCCTTCCTGTTTATTAGTGGAGCCGGATTCCAGCCCGGCGACAATTGACACCTTTCTTTCCGGGTATGAGCTTAATCAGCTCACCGTTGATTTATTGGGGAACCAGGTGCCACTTGATGGTAATGGATATAGCCAGCTAATGCTTAACTTGGCAAATGATTTTGTTTCTTGCCTTGCGCAGCAGTAACTAAAGCCGCATAAAGTAACGCGTAAAAAGGAACCATATTGAGCGATACAAAACCATTAATCCTTGTAGACGGCTCGTCTTACCTGTTCAGAGCTTTTCACGCCCTACCACCGCTAGTGTCCAGCAAGGGACAGCCTACGGGAGCTGTGAAGGGCGTCATCAATATGATTCGAAGCCTGATTCGGAATCATCCAGGCAGCCATATCGCGATTGTATTCGATGCCAAAGGCAAAACCTTTCGTAATGCCGTGTACGCTGGGTACAAAGCCCATCGCCCGCCGATGCCTGATGAACTTCGATCCCAGATACGGCCGATTCACAGCATAATAAAAGCAATGGGTCTGCCGCTGCTTATTGTGGAAAATGTCGAGGCGGATGATGTGATTGGCACACTTTCTTTACAGGCTAGCAATAAAGGCGTGACAACATTAATCTCAACTGGCGACAAAGATTTGGCGCAACTGGTCAATAAGCAAGTAACGCTGATGAACACCATGACCAATGAGATATTAAATGAAGAAGGGGTAAAAAATAAATTTGGCGTGCCACCGAGCAGAATCATCGACTACCTGGCATTGATGGGAGATAAATCAGATAACATACCTGGTATTCCTAGTGTGGGACCAAAGACGGCTGTCAAATGGCTGGAGGAATATGATTCCATTGAGGGGGTTATAAAAAACGCGAAACAAGTAAAAGGGAGAGTTGGCGAGCGGCTGCGAGAAAACATCGACCTCTTAAGGCTATCCTATGAGCTAGCTACCATTAAACTCGATGTCGCGCTGGATGTAGAGATTGAAGACTTAGTTAGTGCCGCAGAAAATCAGGAAGCTCTGCACGAATTATTTTCTGCAATGGAATTTAAAACCTGGGTAAACGACCTTGAAGCAAAAGGAGTGAGCTCCGCTGCATCGATAACTGATGCGGTTGAGGCAGAGAAAACTGTTACTGAAATTAATGCCAACCCGGACTCCATTAGTTACGAAACCATCACAACAGACTCAGACTTTGCCAAGTTGCTGTCGGCGTTAGGTGCAGTGAAAAAATTTGCATTATCCTTAGAGCATGAGCCAGCGCATTTTATGCAAGCGGAAATTGTCGGTCTGGCCATTAGTTATAAAATTGGACAAGCATTCTATATTCCATTAGCTCATCGCTATGATGATTGCCCGCAGCAACTTGATTCAGAGAAAGTACTCAAGGCGCTTAAACCAGCTCTAGAAAACGTGGTGATAGCTAAGCTTGGATATGACCTCAAACAAACAAAGCATTTGTTGGAAAATCAGGGCATTGCATTGGGTCCACTGAAATTTGATGCCTTGCTGGCATCTTATGTTATTAACTCGGTGGCGTCGAAACACAAGTTGTCCGATATTGCTCAGACTTATCTGGGCACGAAAGAAAAAAGCATTACTGAGGAGTTGGGCAAGGGAAGAAATAAAATTTCTTTAAACGAAGTCCCTATAGAAATCATGACTTCCTTCGCCGCTGAAAAAGCGGATTTCATATTACGTTCTTCAATTGCTCTGAATGAGAGGTTGGCCACGACCGGATACTTGTTGGGCCTCTACGATTTTTACGAATTGCCTTTAATTGAAGTGTTGCAAAAAATGGAAAGAAATGGAATTAGTGTCGACGCGCAATTATTGGCACAGCACAGTAAGGAGTTGGCTGATAAACTCAATAAGTTGGAACAAGCGGTATTTAAAATATCAGAAGAAGAATTTAATCTGGGCTCACCCAAACAATTACAAAATATTCTCTATGAAAAGCTCAGTCTGCCAATTTTGAAGAAGACTAAAACTGGCCAGCCTTCCACGGCTGAACCGGTACTTCAGGAATTGGCAGCAGATTATGAATTGCCGAAATTAATTCTCGAGCACCGCAGCTTAAGTAAATTAAAATCTACTTATACGGATAAATTACCGATGGAGATTAATGAGAAATCGAAGCGAATTCATTCTTCCTTCCAACAAGCTGTTGCTGCCACTGGCAGATTGTCTTCGACTGATCCTAACCTGCAGAATATTCCTATTCGAACCGCTGAAGGCCGTCGCGTTCGGCAGGCGTTTAACAGTGTCCAGGGGTATAAACTGGTAGCAGCAGATTATTCGCAAGTGGAGCTGCGCATCATGGCTCACTTGTCTCAGGATGAGGGGCTGCTGTCTGCTTTTTCCAAGGGCGTTGATGTGCATCGGGCGACGGCCGCAGATGTTTTTGGTGTTGCTGTTGATGCGGTGTCTACTGGCCAGCGGCGCAGTGCGAAAGCGATCAACTTCGGTTTGATCTATGGGATGTCGGCGTTTGGTTTGGCAAATCAGTTAAGCATTAGCCGAAGAGATGCGCAAACCTACGTGGAAACCTATTTCGCAAAATACCCGGGTGTTCGCAAGTACATGGATGAAACTCAGGCCAAGGCGGATGAGGATGGTTTTGTTGAAACTCTTTTTGGACGTCGACTTTATTTGCCGGACATTCATGCCGGTAATGGCATGTTAAGAAAGGCTGCCCAGCGTACTGCGATCAATGCGCCGATGCAGGGGACAGCCGCTGATATTATTAAGCGCGCCATGATTGATATCGATCATTGGTTAACTAGTGGGAATTTGGACGCACGGATGTTACTTCAGGTGCATGATGAACTTGTGTTTGAAGTGAAAGAAGAAGATATCGATCTGTTGTCTGATGGCGTACGGTTTCGGATGGTTACAGCGGCTTCTCTTGATGTGCCGTTGGTGGTGGATATCGGTGTTGGGGATAATTGGGATCAAGCTCACTAGCCTAATGTCTCCTCGTGCAAGCTCTGCGTTTCTTGGACGGCGGGGGTTAGCCACCTGGTGAGAGTTTTGAGTGCTGGTTTAATCCCGACCTGCTTTAGCGATGAGAATAGCTGAACGCTGATATTCGGCATTTCCGCCAACTCTTTTTGTACTTTTAGCAGTGTGTTTTGCGCGGGGCCCCGCTTCAGCTTGTCGGATTTGGTAAGTAGCAATAGCAGCGGCAGGTTTGATTGGGTTGCCCATTCAATCATGGTGCGATCAAATTCCTTTAGCGGGTGACGTACATCACTGAGTAGTACCAGGCCGACCAGAGGTTCTCGATTTCGAAGGTATTTTTCCAGCTCTAATTGCCATTTGTTTTTGATTGCAAGCGGTACTTTGGCATAGCCGTACCCAGGCAGATCTACAAGATACTTGCCTTCTTCAACCGTAAAGAAATTAATGAGCTGGGTTCGACCGGGTGTCTTGCTGATGCGAGCCAGGTTGGTTTGCCCGGTGAGGGTATTGATTGCACTGGATTTCCCGGCATTGGAGCGACCGGCAAACGCCACTTCAGCCAGACTGTCAGTGGGGCAGGCCTGGAGTTGAGCGGCGCTAGTGGTGAAGCTGGTTTGTTGAAAGTTCACAATTCGATTCCTGTTCTCTCTGGAACTGGTCTATATTTTCCATACTGGGGGTCGGTGTCGGAGTATATACGCCGAGCTCTTATCAATCTATTGGCGGTTCTGCTTGGCGCTGGGCTGAAAATCCGGTTTATAGAGTCGACCGGAGAAATAAGTTATAATCCGCGACCGTTCTGTGGCGCTGCGCTGCAATTCGTCAATTTGTTTAAGTTAAGGAGCACTTGGAATCCCCATGAACACACTTGTAAGAGTTCTTCTATCTGCTTTATTAATCAGCCTTATGGAGCCCACTTTGTTGTTTGCTCAAGGTGATGCGGCTGCTGGCCAGGCTAAGTCCGCGCTGTGTGGCTCGTGCCATGGTGCTGATGGCAATAGTGTTATTACGTTGAACCCAAAATTAGCCGGTCAAAATGCCAAGTATCTGGTCAAGCAGATGATGGATTTTAAATCTGGCGCTAGGCTAGGCCAAACCATGGTCGCGATGATTGCGAATGTATCTGAGCAGGATATGCAGGATATTGCCGCGTATTACGCCTCGCAGACGTTGTCAGTTGAAGGGGCGGACGAGGCGTCAATTGAACTGGCGCAGCCATTGTACCGGGCTGGTATCAAAGATCTGTCAGTTGCGGCCTGTACAGCGTGTCACTCGCCAACAGGAAGCGGTAATTCACAGGCTGGGTTTCCGGCGATAGGTGGTCAGCACGCTGACTACACGCTATTGCAGCTAAAGGACTTTCGGTCTGGCACACGTGCAAATGACACCAGCGGAATGATGCAAACCATCGTAGAGCGGTTAACTGACAAAGAACTGGAAGCAATGGCTAGTTATTTATCTGGCTTGAATTAATAAATTTCTAAACAGACGGCGGACATTGGCTTATTTGCCTTGTCTCTGGCAACAAAGTCCGTATTTTGCGGTCAAATGATTAGATATCGCATCTAAGTGCAATGGTAAGCCGCAAGGCACTGTGGTACTGTTTTTGTAGATTTCTGAACTAAAAGTTAGGGAGCAGAAAAATGATTAAACGATTAATGCAAATAGTGGCATTCGTAGCGTTGATACCAATGGCATTTGCGGCGGTAGCTCAGCCCGAGAGATATGTCTCCGGAACCCACTACACGGAACTTAGCGCACCGGTAAAGACTAATGACGCCTCTAGAGTGGAAGTCCTCGAAGCGTTTTGGTATGGCTGCACGCACTGTTTCCGCTTTGAACCACTGATTACGAATTGGGAAGCGAACAAAGCTGATGATGTGGATTTCGTACGTTATCCAGCGATGTGGAATGCGCTTATGAAGATCCATGCCCAGGTTTACTTTGTAGCTGAGGCCTTGGGTGCGGTGGAGCTATTGCACGAGCACATATTCAATGCCATCAACCTGGAAGGCAATCGATTGCAGAATGAGCGACAAATTGGCGCGTTGTTTGCCGAGCATGGCATCAGCCAGTCGGATTTTGAAGCGACGTTTAATTCCTTTACGGTTCGCACCAAAGTTAATCAGGCTGAAAACAGAATGCAGGATTACGAAATCCGCAGCACGCCGAATATGGTTGTAAACGGTAAATACCTGATAGCGACTGGAGAAGCGGTCCGCACCCAAGCTGATATGCTGGACGTTGTGGATTTTCTGGTAGAGAAAGAAAGAAGCCTAATTCGCTCATCTGGCGAGTAACGCGCAGCTCTCATTTACCAGGTACCCACCTTAGTATTGCGCAATCACCGCTGTTTCGGGGCTTAAACACCCGAAATAGCGTATTTGTGCTGTGCCCTCCTCTTATCTTTCCTGAGCGCTGTTTTAATTTAGGCTGTCTTGCCTTGAATCGAGATGATTTCTCTGTAGCCCTGGCTTGCAATCAGCTAAGTTAGTGACCACTATCGCCAAAACTCTTTTATTGAATGAATTCTTAAAATATAGCCTCTGCTGAATGTGAACATTAAGTGGTAGCTTAAGTTGTTGTCTTTTTGTTGCTTAATTTAAGCCCAGGGGATGCTGGCTAAAACTATTTAGCCGATATAACCGACTTAAAGCAGAGAATCAGATCAATCTGAGTGTATGGCTATTTACGAATCAAACAACGAGCAGTGGCAAACCCGGATAATCACCGCGCTACCCCCTGCGCTTCGTACAATTGTTCAGGGCAACTCCAGGCGTGATTTACTCAAGAAGGTAGACGCCACGATGCTTGTATTCGAGGATCGGGTCATCGATCTGGAATCGGGTGAAACCCGAGCCCTACACCAAGCCGAGGAAGAGTCGGGCAGCAACAGGACCACTGGAAATCGGGCCAGCGCTGACCAAATTGCTGCAGCCTGCCAATCTCTGTTGGGCGGAGGCCATAAAGAACACACCCTGCTGCTGTTATTGCCCCCAACTGAATTTGTGGCAACCACGCAGGCCATGCCCGGTGTGACCAGGGAGAACCTGGTTTCAGCCCTTAGACTACAAACCGAAACATTATTGCCGAGTTATGAAGGCAGCCTCTCACTGGCCATAAGTTCCGCTGCCATGGACCGCGATGATGCTCGGGTCGCGCTATGGATAGCTGATGCCAGCCTGTCACACTACTTCGACGCTTTTGCGGAAAAAGCGATGTTTCTGGCTGCTGTGATGCCACGAAACCTGCTGGCAATATCAAAATCTTCCAGCTATCAGCTAATCGATCGGGACGCTCAAGCGGCTACCAGAATTTTGCAAAGACAGGGAGTATTGCTGCGCTGGTTACATGTTAACAATATTGACTTTCAGCAGGACGAATTTGTTGCGCAGTGGGAAAAAGGCGAGCAGGAAGCAGCAGGTATAGAGACCCAGACCATAGCAAGCGAAGCGGGCTATCTTGCCCTGGTGCAAACAAACAAAGGCAATGATTACTGTTTCTTTCCACAGGGTGCATTAGATGTCAGGAAGAAAGTGGAGAAGGGTAGAAAGGTAGTCTTCGCTGCGGCGGCAGCTGTTGTGCTCATGTTTTTGATGTCAGTTCCCTTCATTGGTCAATCGCTCGAATTCAGAACGCTGGCGGCAAGATTGCAATTCCAGAGCAGTTTGTCTATTGACGCGCGGCGGGATCAAGCGGTGGTGGTAAATTTTGAAAATGAGTGGGGACCGCTGAATGATTTTCCAGAGCAACGTCTCAGGGAGGCCATGTTTACACTGCAGAACATTCTAAGCCCTGATGCGCTGAGCTCAATGGAGGTGACCGACGGCCTGATAAAAATCCAGGGTTCAAGTGTCGAGCCCCAGTCCATTCTCCAGCGCCTAGAACAGGACCCATTGTTTACCGAAGTAATTTTCTCAAGAGCCACAAATAACTTGCGTTACTACATCGATTTGAGATTAAGCACAGTAAATTTCGATGGATATATGGTCAGGTATTTTCCTGACGACTAGCGGCTTTGTAAAAAGTTACAAGATTAGGGGGTTGAGTTAAACCAATGCAAGTTTCTTCACGAGAGAAAAACATTTTACTGCTGGCCGTTCTGGTCGCGCTGGCTTTTGTTTTTTTCAATGTCTTGCCCAGGGTTCAGGCGGTTTACCAGAGTCGGCAGGAAAATATCGAAGGCGTTGAGTTAAACATTGACAGAGAACAGCGCCTGGTCGAGAACACCGTTCTCTGGCAAGACCGCCGAGTGGAAGTGGAGGCAATGCTAGCCGAGTTTGAGGCTCAGGTTTTTTCTGGCGCAACCATTCCCATAGTGGAAGCGAATATTCAGCGCGCGCTGTCGCAATATGCCAGAGACTCAGGTATCACGGTGAGTTCGACCCGTCTAGCTGAGCGCATTGAAACCGAAGGTTGGTTATTAATCAGCCAGGAAATGTCTTTCAGAACCACCAATGCAGGTAACACGGTGACCTTCCTGGGAAGGTTGGAGAAGTCGGCGCCAAGACTACGGGTTACTGATTTCAGTGTAAGTCGTAGCCGAAACCAATACAGCGGGTCGATTACGGTAGTGGGTTTCGCTCGCAGCGAAGGCTTGTCAATGGCAACCGCTGCTACACGATGAACTTAACACAACAAGAGAACTAGCAGGGACAGAATAGAAAGTGAGTTACTCACCAATAACATTACCGATTTTCAGTCAGCTGCTTGAACCGCAGGGAATAGCTCCTGCCCAGGATTATGCAGAGACCGGCAAACTGATTTGCGAAAGACTGCCGGATATAGAGACCCGAGCCAAAATACGTTTTATTGTAAATGAGCTGGTACATTTTGATCTCGACACCGATGACAAAGTGCGCAGATTAAGCAAACACTGGCGTGCCGAACTTTCCCCCCAGATTGAAAGCAGCGATGAAGAGCTCTTTGTTTCTGGCTTCGAAGACGATGAGGCATTGATGGACCTCGCCTCCGATGCGCCAATTATTCGCCTGGTTAATCACCTATTCGCCCGCGCGCTGGACTTAAGTGCCAGTGACATTCATTTTGAACCCAGTGAAACCCATCTTGATGTGCGCTGCCGAGTCGACGGTATCATGACGCGCATAGAACGCTTCCCGGTCAAGATCCACACGGCGGTAGCGTCTCGTCTTAAGCTGATGGCCAAGATGGACATTGGCGAAAAACGCTTACCCCAGGACGGGCGTATTGATTATCAGATCGGCGCCAAGCAACTGGATATGCGAGTCTCAACATTGCCCGGTGTCTACGGCGAGTCAGTGGTGTTGAGAATACTGGACCGGGGCGACACCGAGGTCAGCTTACTGCAGCTGGGCATGCCCGAAAAAATTTTGGGACAGTACCAACATATCATCAGCCAGCCTCATGGAATGATATTAATAACCGGCCCAACCGGTAGCGGTAAAACCACGACGCTGTATGCCACGCTGGAAAAAATTAAAAGCGAAAAGCATAAGATCATTACCGTTGAAGATCCGGTTGAATACCAACTTGAAGGCATCACCCAGATTCAGGCTAACGCCAGTATCGGGCTCAGCTTTGCTGAAGGGCTTCGCTCCATTGTAAGACAAGACCCGGACATACTCATGGTGGGGGAAATCCGTGACCATGAAACCGCCGAGATCGCGATCGAATCGGCTCTAACCGGGCACCTAGTGTTTTCAACCTTGCACACCAACGATGCGGCCGGTGCCGTTACTCGTTTGCAGGACATGGGTGTCGAAGGTTATTTGATTAGCTCCAGCTTACTGGCGATTCAGGCCCAACGTCTGGTTAGGCGAGTCTGTACCGACTGTTCTGAATTACATGAACTCAGTATGGACGAGGCCACTGTGCTCGAGATAGAACAAAGTTTTTGCCCGCAGGTAAATCGTGGCAGCGGTTGTGATCGATGCGGGAACACCGGCTACCGGGGACGAATCGGTTTGTATGAGTTATTGGAAATGAGCGATGCCATTCGGCACCACATCGCCACCACTGCCGATGCTAACGTTATTCGGGAGCAGGCCATTAGTGAAGGCATGAAGACATTACGTCAGGATGCGCTGGAGAAACTGAAAGACGGGCTAACTACGCCGGAAGAAGTTGTGCGAGTGACAAGGGCGCTATGAGCACATTGTATTTTAAATATCAGGCTTTCGACTCCCATGGCAAAGTGCAGAATGGGCAGCTTAATGCGGAGTCTGAGCGCGAGGTGGTCCGAATTCTGCGAGGCAAAAAGCTGACACCGGTAAAGATCCGAGAAACAAAACAGGGCACGTCACGCATCCGAAACAAAAAAATATCCCACACCAATTTATTGGATTTTACCAATGGCCTTTGCACGCTGGTCGAGGCCCGGGTTCCCATCGACAAGGCATTGAGATTACTGGAGGGCATTACAGAATCTTCTGCCATGCGGGAATTGGTGCTTAACCTGTTGCGCGATGTGAAAGAAGGCAAGAGCCTGGCAGAAGCATTGGAATCCCGCCCCGATATTTTTTCCAAGATGTATATCAATATTGTCAAAGCAGGTGAGGAAGGTGGTATTCTGGATCATCTACTGCCAGATCTGGCAGACTATATGGAAACCAGTGCCAAAACTCGGCAGGCAGTTATCTCGGCCATGATTTACCCGATCGTGTTACTGGCAACCGGCGTAATCTCGGTGTTTCTTTTACTGATTTTTGTTGTTCCACAGTTTGCCGCCATGTTCGAAGATGCGGGAACTGAAATCCCAGCTGCCGCTGCTTTTTTGCTGTCATTAAGCTCTGGTATTCAGAGCTATGGTTATCTCTTAATTGTATTCATCGTGTTACTGGTGGTCGGTTGGAAAAGACTGGACAAAGCCCCCCATACCAGAATGCAACGGGACAGTTTCCTGTTGTCTTTGCCCATGGTGGGTACGTTAATTTTGTATAAGGAGTGTGCCGTTTTTACTCGCACACTGGGGGCACTTTTAGCGGCAGGCATTCCACTTATCCGAGCATTGCGCGTATCCAGAGAGGTGGTTGCTAATGCCGTGCTTACCCACCACCTCACTGACGTTGAAGAAGACGTGCGCGGCGGTGCTGGCCTTGGCCATTCCCTGGAAAAAACCGGTCATTTCCCCACTCTGCTTCACCAGCTCGTGGCCGTGGGAGAAGAGTCAGGTCGAACTTCTAGCATCTTGCTTAAATTAGCAACTACTTTTGATACCTATGTGCGCAATCAAATGTCCACATTGGTAGCCGCGTTACAACCGGCACTCATCATATTTCTGGCCATCGCTGTCGGCGGCATAACTATTACCATGCTTTCTGCCGTGTTCAGTATGAATGCGGTGGAATTTTGAATATTCGGAGATCAGTGTGAAATTTAAGACAAGGTCTAAATTAATAGCGAAATCGACAGGGCAAACAATCACCCTTCTAGTTTGCGCAGTCACCCTGTCATCCTGTGCAATATTAGACAGGCAATCCGGTGTGGCTGCGTCGGCACCGGGTATACCAGCTGCGCTCGGGGTTAACAGTGCATCGAATACCGGCAGCGGGATTCAACAAGCAGCGGTCCCGGAAATCCTAAGGAACAATCCAATTGAGCAACAGGCGCTAATCGATGAAATTAATCGTGACGGCCAGGCACGGAGCATTTCTGGATACACCGAAATGGTTCCTGCCCCAGTACAGGCCGATGGCGAGAATGTGGTTGAGCTTAATTACGAACAGGCGGACCTGCGCCTGGTTCTGGAAGAACTGGCGGATGCACTGGACATCACATTGGTGATTGATCCCAGCATCGATGGTCGAGTAAGCATTCGCACATCGGCAAACCGTCCACTAGCCCGGGAAGATATCTTCCCTCTGATACGCTTGCTTACGCGTGATGCCGGCATCGTGCTGGAGCAGGTTGGTAACCTGTACAATGTCAGAAGAGTGGCTGGCAACCTGCCGGTGGAGATTACCACCGCCGGTGCATTGGGTCAGGGCAGCGCGGCCCGCATCATGCAAATCACACCGCTAACCTATGTATCAACTGAAGCAGTAAGCGAAGTGTTAGGCCCGCTGTTAGAGCCGGACGGAGAAATCAGACAGATAAGTAATAACAGCCTACTCGCCATTAGTGGCACAGTTTCCCAATTGGAGCGGGTGAATCAGTTACTGCTTCTTGTCGATGCTGATCCTTTTACAAATCAGGGAATACAGCTCTATCAATTGGCTAATGCCAATGCGGTTGAAGTAGCCACCGAACTGTCTGAAATTCTGTTATTGATAGAGGGCGCGATGCCGGCTTATCAAGTGAAAGGCATCGAGAGAATCAACGCCATTTTGGTCACGGCACCAGCCACCAGAGGCTTCGATGAAATCTCGCGCTGGGTTCGCATCCTCGATGCTGCAGGGCAAGAGCAAGTAGAACAGTTATTCCACTACCCGGTTAGAAACTTGAACGCCGTTGAGCTTGCCGAGACACTATCCGGAGTGTTCGAAGATAACGACGATGAGGAAATATTGCGACCCAGGCAACAGGATAATTCACTAAGTGTTTTGTCCAACGAAGGTGGCCCGCTGGTTATCCAATCAACAGATGCCGCGGTTTCTGCCAACCTGAGCGTCAAAATTGTTGCTGATGAGGCCTCCAACAGTCTGTTAATCAGAGGCACAGCAAGAGATTATCGGCAGCTGTTAACCACGATTAATCAGCTCGATGCGGTGCCACTGCAAGTTATGATCAGCGCAGTGATTGCACAAATTACGCTAACCGATTCCACCAAATTTGGTGTCGACTGGTCACGGGTTGCAGATAACAGCATCATCGGTCCCACCTCGACGGTGACTAGTACGGCATTTTTGCCCGGTGCTGGCCTGGACGGGCTATTGTTTACCAAGTCATTTCTAGACGGTGCGTCAAGGGTGGATGCCACGCTGGAAGCCATCGCGGTAAACAACGACGTGCAATTGCTGGCCAGGCCTTCGCTGACTGTGATCAACAACCAGGAAGGGGCAATTCGCATCGGGTCAGAGGTTCCGGTGGAGCAGGGGCAATCTATCGCCACAGGCGGCATAGCCACGACCAATATTCAATATCGGGACACCGGTATTGTGCTCACCATTACCCCGCAGATTAATAACAATGGCATTGTGAACCTACTTATCAATCAGAGTCTATCCTCAGTGGACAGCGGCTCAGCCGGAATCAACGGTAATCCGGTATTTAACAATCAGGAAATTGACACCACGGTCGTGGTCCGAAACGGGGAAAACGTAGTGCTAGGCGGCCTCATACAATCCGATAATGAAAATCTGAACACGGGTGTCCCGATACTTAATCGTGTGCCGGTGGTGGGCAATCTGTTTTCTTACCGGCAAGAGAAGTTAGAGCGCAAAGAGCTTTTCATCGTACTGCGGCCGGAGGTCATCAATTTGAATGAGCAAAGCAGTATACAATACTCGGATATACTGGACCGGTTTGCTATGGTGTCAGAATTGCTCGGCAGTGCAGAACTTTAAATTTTTCAGGCAAGGGTTTATAAACAAGTACTTTCTTTAAAACCACAGAGGTAAAGGCCTACGCCACGACTCTGCAAATGGCATCGATATGAAAAGCAACAGACGCACTAATCAACAAGCAGGCTTTACCCTCATCGAAATACTCGTGGTCATGGCCATAATCGGCATGCTGGCGGTGATGGTTGCGCCCAATATTTTCAATCAGCAGGCCGGTGCTCAACGTGACGCGGCACTGTCTCAAATTTCTACTCTCGAATCAGCCTTGGATACCTACCGGCTGGATGTGGGTGAATACCCCGATAGTATGGACGGTTTAATGGAAAACGACTCGGATCGAGCCTCCTGGAATGGGCCCTACCTGCGCCGAGCGGTCCCGATGGACCCTTGGGGCAACGAATATGTCTATGATGTAGATGGCCGAGAATTTACCCTAATCTCCTACGGTGCCGATGGTGAGCGAGGCGGTGAAGAAGATGGCGCCGATATTGGGCTTGGGCTTTAGCCGCCACATGGTTCGCAAAGTCGCTGGCAAAGTACTGCACTCGGCTGCTGGATTTACCCTGCTTGAAATTCTTCTTGTGGTCGCCATTCTGGGCATGGCCAGTATTCTGGTTGTTCCTAATCTCACTGGCCTTGAATCTCGCACCTTCAACGCACAGGTTCGCCAAGCTACATCCTTGCTTAATTACGCCCGGCGTATTGCCGTGGTAAGCGGACAGCCCAGCACCGCCAGCTTCCACGTCAGCGAGGGCTCAACGGCGGAAGAGCGCGTGGCAACCGGTTCACCCACTTCGGTCGGTCGTTGGGACAGTAATGGTACAACCTTGAGTTTTAGAGACAGCACCGAAACAGAAGCCGAGGTGGACGAAATGATAGAAATTACATTCTATCCCGAGGGTGGCAGTACCGGGGGCACCTTGTTGCTTTCCCAAGCCGGGCAGCTGGCCAATATCATCATCGACCCATTCACCGGTCGGGTTTCATCGGAAATTCCTGAACAGTGATGCACCCAATGCAAACGCCAAGCAAACAAAAAGGTTTTACCCTACTGGAAGTGATCGTTGCACTGACCATCACGGGGTTTGTGCTGGGCGGGCTGTTTTCTCTTGTAGGCGGCAGCAAGCAACTCTCCTGGCGCTCTGAAGAAAGCCTGATACGCGCTACTCGAATACGGGCCGCCACCAATTTTGCGCTGCTTGAAAATGAATTCAACGAAGTGGAATTGATACTTGAAGATCAAAACTATGAGATACGTCCGGCAGAGTTACTCATTGAACCGGAGCGGAAAACCCAGGGCACTATCCACACCTTGCAAGCTTACGAAATCGTTGACGAAGATCGGGATGAAATAATCTCAGGCAGTCGCTGGCTGCGATTGGATCTGCCGCGCTGACGACTGGCATCACACTATGAAACAACAACACCGACAAACTGGCTTCACCCTGATCGAGATCACCCTGGCTCTCGCGCTGACTGCCTTACTGCTGGGATTGCTAAGTGCCAGTGTCTATATGGTGGCCGAGGACTGGAATAGAAACTCCGACGTGCTCGATCAAAGCCTGGATGAAGCCCTGTCTATCTTGCAAGTTGACCGGGCATTGCACGGGGCGTTTCCCCACAGTTACACCGATGAGGAGTCGCTTGCGCGGTTAATTTACTTCATCGGAGAAGACGACTATCTCAGCTGGGTCTCGGCGGTATCCCCGCAGCGAACTGCGGGTTTAACCGTGTGGGAGCTGTTTCCGGTGGACGACGAAGGCGTTTATTTAACCCTGGTCCCTGCCTTCACTGACAACCCGGCCGAGCGGCTGGAAGAGGCAGAGCCGGAGCTAATCTTGCCCAACTATACGGTCGAGTTCAGCTATCTTTATGAAGACCTCAATGAGAGCAAATTGTGGCAGGAAGAATGGCTCGGTGAAGACCTGCTCAGCCTGCCACTGGCCGTTTATGCTCACTTCACGCCGATGCGGGCGTATCGTGATGACAATGAAGAACTGGAAATAGTCGCGCGCATTAAAAATAATACGCACCGCAGTATCCTGCCCTCCACCGGGCTGCAATAGCGGGTTTGCGAGAGATAATGAAAGCAACAATGAAAAACCCAGCGCTAAATCGTCATCAGTCCGGCTCGGTGTTAATCATCGTGCTATGGACTGCCGTGCTGTTAACGGTGCTGGTAACCGCGATGGCCAGCAAGGTAAGACTGTCAGCCACAACCGCGTTCCACAATCAGGAGGCAACTAGCCAGTGGGCAGTGGTGATGGCAGCGATTAATCAGGCTGAAATGGAGCTTATGCTGGAGCGCATGCCGAGGCCCATAGGTGAGATACAAGAGGAAACTGAAGAAGGGGAAATTCGGATACCCGCCTATCGCTTCAATGGTCAACCGCTGGCATTGAACTATCCTGCAGGTGACAACATCATGGTACGAATTTACGATCACGCCGGGAAAATAAATCTAAATCGAATTCCGCGGCGCAATATGCAATTGTTAATCGAGAAGCGGCTCGGTGGCGACGACGCGGACCCTGAAGAGGTGCAAGACCTGCTTTCAGCATGGACCGACTGGACCGACCTGAACGATCTAGAAGGACTCAATGGTGCCGAAAAAGAATACTATCAATCGCTAGACCAGCCATTTAGCCCACGCAATAATCCAGAGCTGGATACCGTAGATGAACTGCTGCACGTACGGGGCTTCGCAGAATTATTCGAGGGCGTAAACCTGGAAGCCGCGTTTACTATCTATGGCAATTCGCGCACCGTGAACCTGAACCTAGCAAGCCGGGAAACCATGCAACTTCTTCCGGGGCTGGATGATGAGCTAATCGAAAACATCATCGCCTACCGAGAGAGAGAGGGGATACAAAACCGCGCGGAAATTGGAGAACTCGTGCCCTTTGAAAACTTGCTGAAATTATCCAGCTGGGTAGGCAACAACACATCGAATATTTATACCATTTTTGCCTACACCAAACTCGAATGGGCAGAAGGTTCCTTTGCCGAAGCGCCGGACGGAGATGAATACACGATTAATCCAGATGCCGCGGTACAAGCCTACATGGAAATTGTACAAGTGAGTAGCTTCAACGAGCTGCCTCGAATCTACAAGGTCGAACCGTACGGCCACCTGCCTGATACCTCACCTGCCCGAATAATCGAATACGATATTGATTTGGATTAAGTCAGTGCAAGAGTTGCTAACTAGGGTTGGCAATTAAAAGATTGTGAACTACAGTTAACAGATGATAGAGGTTTTCAAAACCGAAGACTAGAGCTCAAGCTCGGATCGACAGAATGGAGTTAGGAAATTTTGGAGACTTTGCCTCAGTAGGCGATAGTGTAAGTGAGCTGCGAATTTTCTACGGCCCTCATTACAGGGTTTATTTCACTAAGCGTTCAGCCTTCGTTGTCATTCTTCTAGCTGGGCGCGACAAAAACTCCCAAATTAAAGGTATTAAGAAGCTAAAAAACTAGCCTAACAATTAGAGGTTTTGATCAAGTCTGTAAAGATTGCTCGCTGGGAATCGGCTAATTACTTAGAGATCGATGAAGGTATTCAGGGTTATTTGGAAGTGTGCATTGCAGAAGCTGGCCGCGATCCTAGTTTTATTGTTCTTGCGTTGGGTGTTGTTGCTCGTGCCAAGAATATGAGTTAACTCGCACGCGATACAGGATTATCCAGAGAAGGCTTATACAAAGCCCTTTTTGAAGAAGGAAATCCTATGTTTGCGACTGTGGCTAAAGTGGCAAAAGTACTGGGCGTACAAATATCGTGTCAAGCATCGACGTAGGTGCCTATAACTCAGCCAGCTACCTACCTTGTTTTTCAATTTGCCAGTCTGCCTTCATGGTCAGTGGACCAACACCCTTATTCGCCTGAATCTGCACCGACTTACTGTAGCGGGTTTCATACCAGAGTAAACCGCTTTCATCGGCCACGCCTGCGACAATAAAAAACTGCCCTACCCGCATGGCAATATTTTTAACAGTGAGAGAAACAACAAATTTATCGCCCTTATTTAAAGGCACTGCGGTCACATCATCGGCATCATTGGTGAGGAAGGAAACGACTGGTTCTTCGGCTGACTTCATAAAAGCGAAACCAAAATTCCCTGTCATGCCATCCACCAGCACTTCTACCTCCATCTCCAATACCACATCGCTGAGCGGTGCGATGGTATCCAGTATCTCGCCCTCTAAGGACTTTACAATCACCGAGTCGATCCGGCAATCGCGTAGGTCCGTTTCGTCAGGACCTTCTGTTTCCGCTTCTTCCTCCGTAACTGGCACATCAGGCGTATTTTTCTCGATGCTATTATAGGTTTGCTTACTATTACAATAATCTTCGTAGTGGCCTACGACTTCATCGCTGGTGCCTATCTCACGAATTTTTCCTTTATCAATCCAGATCGCGCTGTCACAAAGTTCCTGCACATGAAACATAGAATGGCTGCAAAAAACCATGGTCTTGCGGTCTTTCCGAAACTGGTTCATACGTTGAATACATTTTTTCTGAAACGCCATATCGCCAACCGAAAGCGCCTCGTCGATAATCAGAATATCGGGTCTTACCATGGTGGCAATGGAAAAAGCCAGACGGACATACATGCCGGAAGAATAAGTTTTTACCGGTCGGTCAATAAAGTAATCCAGCTCTGAAAATTCGATGATGTCCTTTTCCAACGCTTTGATATTGTCATCGGGAACGCCGAGCAGGGAAGCATTGAGATAAATATTTTTACGCCCACTGAACTCCAGGTGAAAGCCCGCGCCAAGCTCTAGCAGTGCCGCTACCTGACCGTTGATTGAAATATTACCGCTAGTGGGCCCCAAAGTACCTACCAAAAGTTTCAGCAGGGTGGATTTCCCCGCACCGTTAACGCCTACAATGCCAAGACTTTTCCCGTTGTCCACAGCAAACGATATATCACTCAATACATGGTAAAGAGTATGCCTAGGTTTGCGCAAGAGCAGCTCGGTTAGGCGATCCTGCGGGCGCTCATAGATCTTAAAATCCTTGTGCAGATTAGAAACCGCTATCCGTTGCCCGGGCAGTTCCATTTTCAAAGCACATCACCGAACGCGTGCTTAATGCGCATGTAAAACCAGCCGCCGAAAAGGTAGGTCAATAGAGAAACCGGTATGATGATATATAAATTAGTAAACGGCATTTCACCGAGCAACACCACCTCGCGATAAATATTAACGAAGCTGTGCATTGGGTTTAACAAGAACAGGTTTTGAATCGACTCATCCTGAATCATACTAATAGGATAGACAATCGGCGTCAGAAAAAACCAGATAAAAACCAGTATCCCTACCAGTTGCTGCAGGTCTCTGAGAAACACACATAACGCGGAGATGATGGCAACTAGGCCCATGGTAAATAAAAATTGCAGAAAGAAAACCAACGGCATCCACAGCCATAACCAGTTCAAGTGCCCCTGAAAGATCATGTACAGCAGCAATACGCCAAAGCCAATGCCATGGGTCAAATAGGGAACCACCGTGCCGACTACTGGAATGATCTGGGTTGGGAACATCACCTTGGTAATAAGTGGGGCTTTTTCGATGAGTAGGTTAGGGGATCTGGCGACGGTGTCAGCAAAGGCAAACCAGGGAAGATAGCCAATAACCATAAACAGTACAAAGCTGGTTTCACTAAAATCCTCAGGCGACTCCATGCGAAATACAAAGGAGAAAACAAAAGCGTAGGTGAGTATTTGCACGATTGGCGTTAAGAACAACCAGAGAAGACCGCCTATAGAGGCTGCAAACTGGCCAAGAAAATCCTGTTTGGTGAAATTGTGAAAAAGCCGGTAGTGGATAATGGGTGTCAAAATCCACTGGCGTACAAGCGAATTAGTCATCTAGGATTGGCCACTCGGAAAATTTAAAGGGTAACACTCTCATCGGGATGAAAGTATAAGGGCAGGGGTGCATGTAAGTCATCTATCCAGCATGCTCAAAAGCAAAGTACCGGCACACGCAATCAGCGAAAATCACTATTAGTGAAAAGCGTTGTCTGATTCAGAAGCGATAGCTTGGCCACCGGCTTCGCTCATCCATTGCGGCCAGGTGGTTTGTGGCCACTCAGTTGCTTGCCACAGTTGATGAATGATGGCTAACCACTGGCGCAGTGGTTGGGCCTGAAGGTTCAACAAGGTGCTTTCCCCGTTCGCTCCCTTGAACGTCAGCGTTAGCAGCTGGTCGTTACTTGTTACGTCCACAGAGGTCACCAGCCATGATTGGGTATCCGCTTGGCTTTGTACCGGTTGCTGGGCTGATAATTCTGCATTGGCGGCTTGTTGGGCAAAGCCCTGCATCATATCGGCGGCTTGCTCATCTTTGAAAACATCCGGCGCGGCTGCAGGCACCTGTTGCTCCAGCCATTTCAGCAAATGGCCTATTAACCGGGTTAACAGGCGATGGGTGAGCCACAGCGTTTCGGTTTCGCCCTCACCGACCTCACCGGTTAGGCATACGCGGTCTTCACCTTCGATGTACTCAGAAGTAATGCGCTTAAGTTCCGGCATTAGTCCTCCGGCGCGATTAACCAGGTGCCAACTTCCAATAGATCCTCGGCGGACAAGGTACCAGTTTCGCGCTTCAACATCAGGAAATACAAAATGTGCTCGTAACGCGCTTGTTGCAAGTCTCGTTCAGCCCGAAACTGATCCCGTAGCGCATTCAGCACGTCTACGCTGGTTACGACACCCAGCTCGAAGCCCTGCTGCCTTGCTTCGGATAAGAGCGCAGTAGACTCGGCCAGTATTTCAGCCGCCTCGGTGCGCAGCTCGCTGGATTTAACCTGCAAAAAAGCGGTGCGGGTGCTCTCATTGATATTCAGTTGTGTCTGTCGCAGCTCGTTCTCGGCAATGCTGTGCAGGCTGATGGCTTCACTCATCGCGGCACGGTTTCTCCCGCCGGCATACAGGGGAATAGAAATATCCAGACCAATAAAAGTGGAATCAGTCTGGCTGATCAGGGAATTATCAAAACCCAGATTGGAATCCTGTCTCTGGGCAATGAGAGATACTCTGGGCATATACGCACCGCGCCTGCCATCGATGCCTTTATCGGCGGCCTGCAGGGCATACTCGCTGGCTTGAATCTGCTGATTGTTGTTGCGAGCCTGCCTTACCCAGTAATCGATATCGCGTTCCACTGGAGGCACCTCGGCGGCCTCGTCCAGCCGAAACAATTCCCCGGGCAACACACCGGTAACCGAACGCAGGGCTTCGCGGGCCAGCTCAAGTTGACTCTGCAGCCCCAGTTGCTCAGATCGGACTGCGGCTACTCTGGCCTGTACATCGTATAGATCAGTAATCTGAACCAGTTGCCGATCATAGAAGCTCTGAATTTGGTCAAGCTGATTGCGTACCGCTTCCAACTCCGAACCGATAGATTCCAATGCATCACCGGCCTGCAATACGGCAAAATATTTTTCAGATACGTCGGTCAGGAGAAAGGCCAATTGGGCAAAGTAAATCGCCTCATTCTGATCTTCCAGCAGACTAGCCTGTTTGCGAGAGGCGAACGCCTCCCAGTTAAACAGCACCTGGGTTAGTTGCAAGGAATAGCGCTCGCCATCAAAATTTTGCAGTTGTTGGTTGAGCGCGTTCTGGCGGTTATCCGACAAGCTGGCATTGGCACTCACGTGGGGCAGTAGCTGGCCATTGGCCGCCCGTTTGCGCGCGGAACTGATGTTCAGGTTCTCTTCGGCAATTTTCAGCTGTGGGCTGTAGTTGATAGCCGCGGTGAAGAACTCCTCCAGGGTTGAGCCGCTCCGAATACGGGCTGTTGCAAGTGACTCTGCAGCGTAACTCAGAGAGGCCATGTTGCAGGCACAGCCAAGCACAATTGCGGGCAAGAAAATAGGTATCTTCATAGGTAGCTAGTCTTCGATAAAGCTGCGTGCCATGGAATTAGTAAATGGCTTGAACAAATACTGCAGCATGGTCCGTGAACCGGTGGAGATAAACGTATCTGCAGGCATGCCGGGCATCAAAGTAAGGGTACCCAGCTCAGCCAGGCTTTCTGGCGTTACTTCCACACGAGCCTGGTAATAGCCCATCCCCGTATACTGGTCGACCAGGGCATCAGCGGAGATATTAAGTACATTGCCTAAAATGGTCGGTACCGCCCCGCTGCCAAAGCTGGAAAAACGAATTGTGACTTCCTGCCCCTCTGCTACCCGGTCTATGTCTGTTGGCGAAACCCTGGCAACAACGATGAGCTCGTCAGTTTGTGGAATGATTTCTACAATGGGCGAGCCGGGGGCGATTATCCCGCCGATGGTATGAACCTGCATGCCGTTAACCACACCGGCTTCCGGCGCCCGCACCACGGTGCGGCCAACAATATCCTGCAAGGCGATGGTGCGTTCACTGATGTCCCTGAGGCCCGTCTGAACCTCGCTCAGTTGCTCTACTACCTGATTACGAAATTCCCGCTCTTCCTGCAGAATTTGTAAACGGGCCTCGCCAACCTCTATCTCGGTAGTGGCAATGCTGGCGGTTAGCTCAGCCGCTTCGCCGCTGAATGAGGCGTAATTACGTTCCAGCTCTCTGACCCG
>Ga0302135_10000584_pt1 | contig 22028 bp, 20 predicted proteins | sample CBN3_surface_MG_FD_203119 | JGI IMG/M metagenome (GOLD analysis project Ga0302135, IMG submission 203119) | Marine microbial communities from Western Arctic Ocean, Canada - CBN3_32.1 | ecosystem: Environmental > Aquatic > Marine > Oceanic | place: Canada: Western Arctic Ocean | collected...
TTCACCACCTGTCCGAATTGCCGCTCTATCATCTCCCTTAAGCGCCGTCAAAAAATCTTGCATCACCTTGAACATATCAACACGTGATGTAACCGCGCCAAGCCCGTTTTTTCTTGCTATGACCCCCGCCAACTTGTTTCCAGAGATGCTGATGGGCAACTTGTAGCCCGAATCCAGTGCAAGTTTCGGTTCCGTCTGATTACCATTATAGACAACAGTCCCATCATTTTGTTTCGTAAATGGTACCGTGGTGCTTTTCGTTCCAGAAAATATAAAGTGTCCATTAGAGTCTCTGCTGTTCGCTAACCCTCTAATATCATCCATATACCCTTCTACTTCTACCCCAAATATATTTAAATCAGTTGCGGAGTATGTATCACTTGCCGCAGCTACCGCGATTTCCTCCATACGCCTAATCATTTCTGACATTGACGACATAGCCACTTCTTCTTCTTTATATCCTACATTTACGCTTTGCAGATTAGCAATGTCATCTTGTTGCCCCGATATAACTAGCGATAACTTTAGGGATGCATTTGTCGCCTTTATATCAGTGCTCGGGGTGACCGTCTTTTTCCCAAGCGAAAGTTGTGCCTGCAGCTCAGCTATCTTGCCTTGCTGCGTGCTCATCTGATCATTCATTGTCTTAAAATATTGACTAGTTGATATTTTCATGTCGTTACAATTCGTTTAGTAAAAATAATTATCTTGAAGCAGCTACCAAGATATCAAAAAGATCTTGTGATACTTTAATAATTTGCGCAGCTGCTTGGTAAGATTGTTGGTAACGGATCAAATCAGCTGCTTCGCTATCTAGCGTGACCCCAGTAGTATTATCCAGACGCGCTTCCGCATCACCTTTGACCACCTGTAAGGCTTGCGAAGACATCTCGGCAAGATTATGCTTATTGCCAATATCAGAAATTAAGGCGATATATCTCTGTGTAGGAATTTGATCCCCATCAACACCTGTTTCTTTAACTGCAAGAATACGTTGTATATTCCCATTATCCCCGATAGCACCTTCGTTAGACTTAATAGTATATATGTCACCTGTTGTAGGAGATTCTTCAAAAACGACTTTTACATCATTTATAAGCACACCGTCTGGCCAAGCATAATTTTTCTTTGCCAAAATAGTATTCGTATTTGTATCAGTAATTTGTACCTGGGTTGGAGATAGAAAAGTTAATGAGAAAGGAGGCTCTATAGAAACCTCAGGAAGTACCGCTTTAGCTTCTATTCCATAACGGATTTTAACATCAGTCACCGCGCCCGTAACATAGACAAGGAAGTCATCATCTAGGCGAGAATTTGATGTTATCGTCGTGGCTAATCCAAGCCGACTCAGGTCAGTTGCCTTTCCAATTCCGGCACCATGATTTTTAAATCCAAAATTTATATTAGTCCCTTTTGCTAAAACAGCACCACTATTCGAATACTCTACACGACCAACATAAGTACCATTAGTTTCATTCAAAAAGTTAGTTGGTTGTCCAGCAGTAGGGTTGCCCAACAGGATATTTTTCCCTACATTCGCAGCGGTAGGACGAATAAGAATTTTCCCATTTGGATGCACCACAGCTTCAACTTCACTTCCACCAGCGTATGTCGCACCATTTATCAACGCAGCAAATGCTGAAAGACTTACCGGCACACCTACATTGACAATTGTGACGTTATTAATCGATAATTTTCTCGTTAAATCCAAATCACTATAGGCATAGGTAAGCGTATTGTCTGCCTTTGCAGTCACCCCCGTTTGGGCTGTTACAGAACCAGCTGCCCCCGCCCCATTATTTGCCCATGCCGCCACATTAGCCGCTGACAGAGTTGAATTAGCTGGGATATTGAGGACGGACAGATCAACACCGTTGAGGGTTAGGTTATTGGCCGCTATCGCCACTGCAGGGACCCCGGTCCCATTCACTTGCTTTGGAACTATAGAAGACAGCCTCTTGTCATTGGCATAACTCCCAAGCGTAATCGAGGTATCTTTATAGCCTATCGCACCTTGCTTATTGACATAATCGTTTACAAACGCCGTACCAGTTTCGATAGACTTCGCCGTGGCTAATGTTGCTGCGAAGCCGGCTGCAAGAGTGTTTGAACCGACCACATGATTATATTCTGACGTAAACATCTGAAGCTGCTGATCATCTGTGAACTTCGGCTCAATACTTACAGTGAAACCAGCGACGTCGCGGGGAATAAAGAGAGCTGGCTCTACAGAATTAGTTTTGAAAGTCTTATCTTGCCGCACACCAAGAATAGTCCCAGTATCTAATTGGGCATGCGCATTGAGTGCCAATGCTCGCTTGTCGTACTCCAAGGACGGCTCAGTTTCTTTTGAATTAGCAATGGCACCTTCAATTTGTAATCTATCTGCCGTTGCTATTTGTGCGGTATTCAAGACAGACACCTGAATATTATCAATAGCGCGAAGATCTGGTCTAATTAAAAATGACTGGCCATTTTGCAATGTCGCGTTTGCAGATATATTTACTTTATTAAAAGTAAACCCATTATCACTGGCAGAGTTACGCGCGATATAAGAACTAGTTGTTGTTAAAAGATCCGTCACCAGCCACCTACTCTTCCCTGCCTCCCACGTAGCTTTAATATTGATCTCTGGCGTGCCCGATGGTGCAGAGACCGAAATAGCATTCGATACTGTCTTATCACCGGCATTTACAGCTTTGTACTTATGGGTCAAATCAAATAGGGAAAGTCCAACTAGACCATTTTTATTTAGACCCTGCCTATGGATATTATTAATTGAAGTTCCAATTGTTGTAACAAGGGTATCTAGGTTATCCCTCAACGGTTCAAAGATAGTATCCCGAAAACTAAGAATACCTCCTACAGAACCATTTCGCACTGTCCCCACATTGAGGTTCTTGCCATAAGAATCGAGCACGATAGCAATTTTACCACCGGATACATCGGAAAATTTTGGATCTAACAAGTAGGACTTATCTTCATCAACAAATCTCATGCTTTTACTACTTCCTGCCAATTTCACGAGAGCTCTACCACTAACATCTATTTCAACATCTAGACTGGCATACTTTGATATTTCTAGAAGCAAAAAGTCCCTTTGATCAAGGAGTGCTGGTGGTTGCTTTCCAGCTAAGGGTGTTTTACTTAATTCTTTATTAACCAATGCCAAACTTCCGGACAATTTATTCAGTTCAGCGAATTCGATTTTAAGCTCATTAGTGAGCTCTTCATCTATACTGGCTAGTTCTGCACCTATCGCTTTAGAGCGTCCCGCAAAGAACTGCGTAGCTCCCAAAAACTCTTGCCTAAAGCTCTCCTCTGCAGGATTTCCCATAAGGCTAGAAGTGGCAGAAAAAAAACGATTAATTCCATTGCTTAAACTCCCTTCTTCAGAACCTAAAAGATCAACCAATCTATCTGTATATTCCATTAGGGGAACTTGTTCATTGACCTTACTAGTAGCTATACGAAGGTTTGATGTTGCAAATTCGTCAAATGCACGATAAACCCCCTTAGAATTAACACCTGACCCCAAGTAATTAACACCTGTTAATGTCGGCACATTTTCTTCAGCCCTAACCTCCTGCCTCGAATATCCATCAGAATTCAAGTTAGCAATATTATTACTTACTGTAGAAAGCGCTTGTCTATAAAATTCGGTTGCAGTAGCGCCTATGGAAAGCAAGTCAGCCATTATAGTTATTTATTACCTTTAAAAATTAAAATATATTAAAAAATTTATCACTTATGTAATTAGAGCCAATTAATTCGCTCGCTAAAAAATAATATAATTACAGCTATTTATCATATTGAGTTTTCTGTTAAATTAATTATTTACAATAAAATAATACCTATAATTAATTACTTTATATCTATCTTCTTAGCCATTAAGACTAATATATTTACCATTTCTTTAAAAATATTGATTCGAATTCGGCGGCAGTCTTCGTCTGTATTTCTCTAGCTTTTTCAATGTCTTTTTCTGATAAAGCAGATATCAAGTTCGCAGTAGGCTCTTGTTTTTCCGTAATATCATTCAACCATTCAACTAGCCCAAGCCCTTGTGACTGGGCTATTTTATGGGACACTTCATCATAAAACATACCTTCAAAAAGCTCCATAGAGTCTGTATTTATCAGATCACTCTTAAAAGGTTTTAACGAGGCCCGCATCGAATCTGTCAATTGCTTTAGAAACATTGACTCGAATTCGGCGGCAACTTTCGCATTGATTTCTTTTGCTTTTTCAATATCTTTCGATCCGTTAGACTTAAGGCTTGCCAAACCCTGAAAGTCATATCTACTTGCTACAAAATTTTCTATTCCTGCCATTTAGATCACCACTAATTCAGCTTTAAGACTTCCAGCTCGTTTTAACGCTTCTAATATGGCTATGAGCGCCGACGGTGATGCACCAACCTGATTTACCGCATCAACAATGTCCTGCAATTCAATGCCTGGTTCGAAAACAAATATATTGCTATCTTCTTCCGTTACAGTTATCTCAGCATTTTGAACCGGTTCCGTAATACCATCAGCAAAAGCATTTGGCTGGCTTACCTCGTTAAACGCGTCGACTCTCACCATTAATGTGCCGTGTGAAACCGCAGCCGCTCCAACCCTAACCGACCGATTTATAACCGCCGTACCTGTACGCGAATTAATTACGACTCGAGCAACAGGATCCCCTATATCAATGTCCATCAATTCAATATCACTCAGGAATGCGACTTTCTGAGTCATATCCTGCGGACCGTTTATAAGAACCGATACAGCATCTAAAGAAACTGCTGTACCCGCCCCATACGTATCGTTAATTGCGGTCGCTATCGCATTAGATGTGCTGAAATCAGAATCCCGTAAATTCAATATGATGTTCTCTGTCGTCTCAAAGGATGAAGGTATCAGTCTTTCTAAAATAGCACCGTTAGGAATTCTTCCCGAAGTTGGGACCCCTATTTGGACGCTACTGCCAGCCGCGTCTACTGAGACTCCAGTCACAGTAAGTGGTCCCTGAGCTAACGCATACACCTCCCCATCAATACCTCGCAGTTCTGTTAATATTAAATTTCCACCGCGTAAACTTTCAGCTGTACCAACGGTCGATATGTTTATATCAATTCTTTGCCCCGGTTTCGCAAATGGCGGAATTTCTGCTGTAACCAAAACGGCTGCAAGATTATCCGTTTGCAGCGGTTGCTGTGCATTTTGCTCAGCCAGTCGTACAATGTTGTCGCCCAAATCATACTCAGAAACCGGGCCATCAACACTTACTCCAAGTCCCGATAGTAAAGACGTGAGGCTTTGGCCAGTGACCCTTAAATCTCTACCATCCCCAGTGCCAGATAACCCCCCTACTAGGCCATATCCAAGCAGCTGGTTACTGCGCACACCCGCGACATCAGCGATATCTTTGATACGATCTGCGTGGCTAATGCTAGAGGCCAATATAATGGCTAGGAGATAACATACTCTTTTAGTAAAATGTGAATGCATTGCTATAATTTCCTTGTTTCTTAAAAAGGCCAGAGACCAAATAGAATATTCGTTAAGACTGGCACTCTAGTTGATCGGGCTAATGCCCCAGCACCACTATAAGAAAATTGAGCGTTCGCGAGTCGCCGCGACAATACAGTATTATTCGGCTGAATATCCTCCGGTCTCACTACTCCGCGGACTCGGATATACTCACTTCCTTCATTAAGTTCGAGCTGCTTCTCTCCAAATATTACTAAGTTGCCGTTGCTCATCACCTCGGTTACGACGGCTGAGATACTACCTGTTAACGACGCAGACTGCCCAGCGGTGCCATTGCCCTCACTACTAATTGTAGAGCCCAAATTTTCAAGGCTAGCGTACTCATCGAAGAGAGTATGCGCTGGTAATATCCCTGGCGTTAATGTGTTAACTGATACTCTTTCTGTCGTTAAACCATTTACGCGAGAGGCTTGGGCAGATTCAGCTAGCATAATTGTGACTATATCTCCGACCCTAACAGCTCCCGCTGAATAGGCACGACCCGCTGGATATAAATTTGATCCATTGTCCAGAATAGATCCAGTCCTCTGCGAAGATAGCGATACAGGCTCGGGATATGTCATTTGAAAATCGTCTAGCCCAATACCCTCACCAAGTCGCGCAGAAGAACATCCAACTGAAAGCAGACTAATTAGACTAATCACAAATGCTGAAGGTTTCATAACTTAATTTATCCTATTACCTATGTTAATCCTAGAGATTTTGATTTAAGAACCTAAGCATGCCGTCAGCTGCAGAGATGGCTTTTGAATTAATTTCGTAAGCTCTCTGAGTCTCAATCATGTTAACCATTTCTTCCACAACATTTACATTAGATGCTTCCAAGGCGCCTTGAGTGATCATGCCTGCTCCCTGGTCCCCAGGGATACCAACTATGGCTTGTCCACTTGCGTTCGTTTCTGCATACAGATTGCGACCCTGCGGCATTAGCCCCGCATTATTTACAAATCTTGAAATCTGTAATTGACCGACTTGATTGGCGCCACCACCACCGGCAAGTTCAACCGTCACTGTCCCGTCTCTACCCACCGATATACTTACAGCATCTTGGGGAATATTTATTGCGGGAATAGTTGCTTCCCCAGAAGCGGTAACCAATGCCCCTAGATTAGAAAGTTTAAAAGAACCATCTCTAGTATAAGAGATAGTTCCGTCGGCCTGCTGGATAGCAAAGAAACCATCACCTGCGATAGCTAAATCAAGGGAGTTTTCCGTTGAAATCATATTGCCTTGTCGATGTATTTTTTCAGTTGACACCACGCGCGTTCCCGTTCCAAGCATTAAGCCTGTAGGAGTTTCTGCAAGGACATCCGCTTGAGAGCCTGCTTGCACAATCCGTTGATACAGAAGGTCTTCAAAATTCGCACGGTCTTTCTTAAATCCAATGGTATTTACGTTGGCTAAATTATTCGCTATCACTGTCATTCTGGTCGATTGAGCAGTCAAGCCAGTTTTGGCAACCCACATTGAAGCGTCCATTTTTTTTCCTTTTAAATTTACTTTATTAGTTAGCTCGCCTGAATAAGGCGGGTTCCTGACTGATCTATCTCTTCAGCACTCTTAATTATTTTCATCTGAGTCTCAAATGACCGGTAATAATCCATAAGACTTACCAGCACCTCGACCGGGTTTACGTTGCTACCCTCAAGGGCACCAGAAGTTAATGAAGCCGCCTCTGGTCCAAGCGCGATATCGCCGCCCGCACCGTCAGCTCCAGTCTCTTCAAATAAACCATCTAATCGTCTCTGCAATGTTGTCCCAGACGCATCTCTCAATAGAAGCTGACCTATTTGTACTGGCGCCACTGCCCCAGCAGCATCAGCTACGGTTGCGTTAAAAAATACTGTCCCATCGGGAGTTATAGTTACACTACCTCCAGCCGGCACAGTCAGCGGTCCACCGCCTTCTGTAGCAACTAGATGACCATTCGAGGTTTCAATAAATCCTAGCTCCGATACGCGAAGGTCTCCGCGCCGAGTAAAGGCTATCTCGCCCTGCTCGCCAAAAACACCGAGTACAGTCTCATTATTAAAAGCTACATCAAGCGGATTACCAGTATCCATCCTAGTGCCTGGGTCTAGATTGACTAAATCAGCCCTATTTTCTACTAACGGCTGAAACCGCACGGCGAAGCCTGGCCCATCTAACTGCCCTGCAATAGCTCGCTGAAATGATGCCCGCTTAAACCCATTAGTAGAAATATTGGCAAGATCATTGGTCAACATAGTCCGCTGAACCGTCCCGGTCTTGACACCGCTCAACGCCGTAAATACTAGCTTATCCATTGATCTATTCTCCTAAAAATAATTTATGTCTAGCCGCGAATATTTATAATCGCGCTAGTCATTGCACCATTTGTTTCAATCGCTTTAGCGTTTGCCTGAAAGTTACGCTGCGCCGCGATTAGATCAACTAGCTCATTCGTCAAGTCCACATTTGAACGCTCTCTAGAACCTGCACGTATTGTTCCGAAACCGGCCTGGCCTGCCTCACCAAGTCTAGCTGCACCGGATGCTGCACTAGCCACCCAAGACGAGTCTCCAAGCTGCTTTAAACCGGCAGCTGAATTAAAGTTAGCAATAACAATTTTACCAAGCGATTTTTGTGTCCCGTTGGAATAGCTAGCTATGATAAGGCCATCGTCAGCGATACTAATGCCGTTAAGGTCTCCTTCAGGGTTGCCATTTTGCGATTGAGATATGGCGGCAAATGCAGAGTTATATTGTGTGCTGCCGGTATACGCGAGTTCTATTGTATTCCCCGTCGCAGCGATACTTTCAAGTTCGTACTTTGCTCCAGGAGAAACAAGTCCGCCTGAAGAGTCAAAAGTAATCTCACCTCGATCCAGAAATATCGGCGTCCAATATGGAATATCGCCGGAATCAAAATCAGCTTTATCAACGCTCTCATTCCATTGCCCCGTAGCCGGGTTTTGAGTTACGTAAAGATTACTTCCTGCCAACTTATCCGTGTCAATCTTCGCGTATGTAGAGCTCGTACCAAAGGCAACTGGAACATCTGTTAAGCCCCAGTCTTGGCTCCCTAGAAGTTGAATAAATGACTTCGACGATGCCGTAGCCCCGGTTATCTTAAGTGCAGTTTTAGCGGTATCAAAACCGACCGTAACATTACTAACCGTCTTACCATTTGCATCAGACATCCGATTAATTTGAGTCTGTAACTCAGCTGTGAATGTGTCAATATTGTATTGGCCGAGAGTTAACTTGATCGTTTGCGTAACGCCATCGATAACCGCTGTAATACTCTGATTTGCAGCGCTAACGTTGAACGCTTGATCCGTATCTACGCCCATTGCGTTGCCTGTTAGAATAGCGGTCAATGATTCTTGGCCCCTAACCGTTGGAATATTTTCCACTAATGACTCAACAGCTTCTGTCTTCTGTGGTGCATTATTTATCGCCCTGGACTTAGTAGCATCTGCGGCCAATCCGAGCAAATCTCTGGCCTTAAGACCACCGGTGGTGTACGCCATTGTTGCCGGCAAACCGAGTACATTCGCGGCACTGACAGTAGTTTCTGTAGCTCTGACTTCGATGCTGGAAGAGTCTCCAGTCTTACCACTTTTAAAAGTAAATTTGCCACCAGCATAAGAAACTTCCAGTCCCGCCCTGCGGCTACTTGCGGTTAAAGCGGCACCATTGGGTCGTACGCTCTCTAGTAGTTGCTGTGAGCCATTAACTGTCTTTTTGGTGAGAGCTGTTCCGTCTACGACGTTGTTATTAACGGTAGTTGGAACGCCACCGAACAGAGTCCCCATCGCCGCAGTAGTTGCGCCAACGGTTATAGTGTCTGGCGTCCCTTTAGTCGAATGAAATTTAAAGCCTTGGTTTTTCTCATCATACTCAACACTTACATCGGCCCATGCCGCAATGCCGCGCAAACTGTTAGTTATTGAATGAGCAATTTGCCAACCGTGAGCCTTCTGTGTATCCACGACAGCAGAGCTACCGTCATGCATAATCGCACCATCGATAGGAACATTAAGTAATGCCTCAACATCCACAGTAATAAAATTGTTCGCGGCTATGACGCCTGGTGTTGGCGTTACATGCCGCTTAAGATTGAGGAGTCCGAGTTTACCTGCAGCCGAGAAGTCAAAGAGCGGCTCATCGCCAAAGGCCTTATTCAATTCATTAGTTAATTCTGCCGCAATCTGTTTCCCAGACAAAGTCTGAGCCCCAACCGCCCCTCCGGCAAGTGGATCCAGGTGACTCATGGACATCAGCCTCGGAAGGCTTATATCTCGCCATACAGAGCCATCTACCTTGACTTGAAACATGTTACTTAGACTACCATTTGTAAAGTCTGCCGCGGTTTGAAAATTAACCCCCGAGCTGCCATTGGTCAAATTAAGACCATCTTTAAAAGTAGAGCCAGTGCCTATGTCTGTCACTACAGACGCATTTGCTGAAGGAACAGCTGTCTGCAGCTGGTCAAAAGAATACTTACGGTAGGTTGTGCCCGCGGTAATTAGATACTCGGACTGATTAATCGCCTTGCCCGTTACTGGGTCTGTAGTCAGCTTGGCGTAAGCATCTAGCTCTTTTTGAGTCTTAATTTCACCGAATTTATTAATAAATTGCTTGTCGTCTCCAGCACCTGCAGATTGCGTCAATGCAGATTTGACATCTGCGCCATCTATGGTGACGTATGTCTGCCATTTACTAAAGGGGGAAGCATCGGTGGGGTCTGCTGTTTTTGTGTAAAATATAGTTGCTAGCTGTGGTTGTCCGTTCGCGCCATACGTAGTGAAGGAAGTCGTTTTATGATACGTATCTGGCTTATTTGCATTAAATGCAGTCGTTATAGGCGTTGCAGATGAGGGTAAGTTCAGTCCCAAATTAATCTCAGTCGTCGCCGTAAATTCACCAATTGTAGAGCGCTGAACCGTTAGACCCGCAGTTTTAGCTTCAAAGTTCGCGTTATTAATCGAGTCAACCGGGAGGGTCTGCAGTGATTGACCAGCCGAATTAACAATCCGGTTTTGGTCGTCGAGCATAAAACCACCGTTACGAGTAAATAGCTCAGCGCCATCTGACGTCTTGAGCTTAAAATATCCATCGCCAGTAATGGCCAAATCCAATGAGTTCGTTGAAAACTCGATATTACCCTGGGTATGCTGCTGAACAATTCCCTTTAAGGCAACACCAGAACCGGATATTGAGCCCGACTTTTGAAGTGGTGTACTGGCATAGATGTCACCAAAATTTGCGTCAGCGCGCTTAAAACCGGCAGTGCCCGCGTTTGCAATATTGTTTGATGTAACAGACAATTCGGTAGTTGCCGCCTGCAATCCTGTTAACGAAGTATAAAATGACATTCTTTTTTTCTCCTAAATTAATTTTCTATACGTCCAACTTCTGCCATGCTAAGCACGCTTCCATCTTCCATTTCAACTTTCAACTCTTCAAATTCCTGATCCCAGCTCACCGCTGTAATCGTCTGCTTATTTACCAGAGGTACGACGGTTTCAACTCCCCCTCGCTCCACCATAAACTCGAATTTATATTGGCCGGCAGACATCTCTTCACCTTCCTGGTTTTGTCCATTCCAAGTTAGATCCACGCTACCAGCTGGCATACCCATGAAATCTTTCGTATAAATCACTTCATCAGTCACGGCGTCATAAATTTTAAAAATTCCGGAATCTGCTGATTCTGGTAACTCTGCTTTTGAAGTAATTTGCTCGCCGGCACCTATGGTGACTAAACTTCCTATTCGTTCGATTTTTTTGCCTAATAGACTGGACCCTAATAAAAAATTTCCTGATTTAGAATCGGCAGCCATATTGTCCATGGATGTCCTCATGCCCGTCATTGCTTCAAGTGAAGAGAATTGAGCCAACTGCGAAACAAAAGCCTCATTATCCATCGGGTCGAGAGGATTTTGATTTTTTAGCTGCGTAGTAAAAAGTAGAAGAAATGCATTTCTATCAAGGCTTTCTTCTTGATCAAGTAACTTCGCTTGCTGATCCTCATACTGCTTGCTCGTCAATATGCTAGACGGTAACGATGTTGTTAATTCCGCACTCATATTCTGCTCCTAAATTCATATCTAGATTTTTACAGTAGCTATACTTTTATTATGCCCAATGTCTTGATCATCAAATCTTTGGCAGTAGTAATCACTTCAATATTGTTCTGATAGGCCCGCGAGGCATCAAGCATATCTACTAGCTCTTCAATTTCACTAACGTTAGAGGCAAAGACATATCCATCTTCATTAGCCATAGAGTTGCCTGGCTCATATATCTGCTCGATAGGCTTCGTATCACTCGCGATCCTTTCTACGCGGACACCACCGGCCAAATCTTCGAAACCTCCCGCAGTTTCACCTTTCAATAGGGCTGCAAATACAGGGCGCTGAGCGCGGAAAGCGGTTGCCTCAGTCCCAGCTACAACACCCACATTAGCTAAGTTACTTGCGGTGGCATTCATGCGTACCAATTGTGCATTAAGGCCTGTACCACCGATTGCCATAATCTTGTCAAATGACATGTCTTACTCCCCTCTAAATGCTTTTCGCAAGCCGGCTATTTTACTTTCCATAAATTGTAAGGAAGCCTGATAGTCGGCAATCGCGCGCCCATACCTAGCCTGCTCAACACCAATTTCCACAGTATTGTTATCTAGGCTCGGCGCGAGTGGCACATAATAGGTGACAGCGGACTCCGTGTCGGTCCATCCGGGCCCATCGAAGTGGCCCACGTGCCCAGAATTGGTTACCTGCAAAGACACCTCAGACCCATTGCCAGACTTATCGAATGATCTACGCAGCAGGCTAGAGAAATCCAAATCTTTCGCTTTAAATCCTGGTGTAGAGGCGTTCGCAATATTTCCTGAAATCAATTCCAATCTCTGATTCTTCACAGTCATGGCTGCATGGTTAAAAGCAAAATAGTTGTCTAGTAGTTTAGTCATAGTTCAATTTCTTTCTTTGGATAATTCATCTAAATTAAGCTGTTCTCGCAATTGGCACTCGTACTATTGATATATTGTTCAGCACGAAGCATGCCAATACTAAGAACACATGATAGCTATTGAAAATTTCTGCATTTAAAACAGCCTATTACGCTATTTTATGTAATTATTTCCTAAGACTTAGCAGTTGCAGCCCCATCGGATACAACACTGAAAGCGGCAGCAATGTGGCCGCAAAGTGGCAAGTGGCAGAATATGACTCAGTGGCATTTTAATAGCTTTACTAATAATTTTTCTTTAGACTAGACTGATGATATTCAAAAAATTGCTTTGGATTCCAGCATTAGTGAAGTCTATAGTGCTGATCATTACGACTATCGTCATTAGCATGCCTCTAAGTTATGCGCAAAATATAGATACAGATCCTAAAACTAGACTCGTCGAAAATGTTAAGGATTGGGTTGCGTCTCAAGAGGAGGTTGACTCTAGCTATATTGAAGTTCAGGCAAACGACAGAAGGTTTATCGTCCCTGATTGTGCTACAGACTTTGAAGTGAAATTTGCATTTGGGTCAAAATCAAACGTCCAAGTAAACTGCGAGAATGAAGATTGGCAAGCAGTATTACGTATACAGATCAAAGTGGAGAACGAAGTTCTAGTCTATGCTCGACCACTAGCGCAGGGTGAAGTTATATCAGCGCAAGATCTCTACATAAGTCAGGAAGCCTCTTTTGTAGGAATTGAAACGCTAGCTAGCAAGGCTGACGCAGAAGGAAGACTATTAAAGGTAAGTGTACAAAAGGGTCAAACGGTTCGCCTTAATCAATTTGATGATGCCTTGACTCTCTACGTAACGAATAGAGACATTAAGAAAGGGCAGGTGCTGGAAGCCCGATTTTTTGACACGGTAAGTATGCCCTCGTCGAAAACATTATTTGAACAACGGTTTGATTTTTCGGCAACCTTAAACTCAGTGATAACCCGAGACCTTGATGCAGGCGCAGTGCTCACCAAGAACGACTTTGCCGTTTCAGCGCAAGTAATGGTAGTTACCGAATTAGTGGAGCGTGGCAGTATGATCGACTCCTCAAATTCGCGAGTAGAATCGACCATTGTAAAGCTACCTGGCGATGCTGTTACCAGCCCCTCGCAGTTGAGCAGAGCCGCCGCCAAAAGACGACTGACGCCTGGGGCTGTTGTGCGTTTTTCAGATATAACGATACGGCCACATGTTATCGCAGAAAAAACAACTACGCTCCGACTAACAAAGCCTCAATTTACGTTAACCATGGAAGTATTGGCTATAGAAGATGGTTATATCGGCGATCGGATTAGAGTAAGAAACCAAGAATCTGGAGAAATTATTTATGCGACGGTTATTGATGTTGATCTTGTAGAGATAATGCAGTAAAAGGAAGCTAGGTTCTAATGCTCGCTTTTCCTATAAAAATATTAAAATTAATGCCTATGAATCAAGAAGTATTGACATTTATTCACTTGCCATCAATTTTCTTAGTTTTAATAGATTCTTCTTGCAAAATATACAGGTCATTCGAATAAAGTTTAAATAACTTGTGTCGATTATTACCTTGCGAAGACTCATATATGTAATCAAATAAATGAAATAAATCTATATATAGTAGGAGAACATTATGGCAGACACTATATCCGGGGCTAATCAAAGAGCCGTAGGCATTACGCCAAAGCAAGCTGTCAACGCAACGAAGCAACAAAATAATAATTCAACTGAGATCATTACACCTTCAGAGACAACAGCTAAAGATAGCTCAGTCGAGCTGTCTTCTAAATTAAAAGATGAGATTGCAGCAGTTAGTTTTGATAGCAAGAAAGTTGAGCAGATCAAGCAATCTATTGAGGAAGGCAACTACCCACTAAATAATAAGAAAATTGCTGAAAGCTTTATACCACTTGAAAAATTGCTGTAATGATTAAAATATCATAGCTCATCACAATCGTCTTCGAACACAAGCTTATTTAAACTAAGCGGCATAGGGTATTAGTATGTTTAACTTATTTTGTGAGGAGTGCTTAATTGAGCGAAGCTGAACTACCCTCATTCGAAATAGATGCTCTACATAGACTGTTAGAGCAAGAATTTGATTTTCTAAAAAAACAGGATTTCCAATCATTTGAGAAACTCCAACAACGAAAACAAGAACTACTCAATTTTCTTATCAATGAAATTCCAGCCGATTCGGACACCACCAGACCTCAAGCTACTTTAAAAGCGATTAGTGATAATCAAGAACTATCTAATCGACTCACGGAATGTCAAAACCTTCAGCAAAGAAATGAAATTCTTATAAATCAGAAGCTGCAGTCTATTCAAGAAGTTCTCTCGAGTCTTGGGTATCAAAATATACTAAGCAGTAAAGAAACATACGAGCACCTTAATAAGAAAAAGCGCTAATTGTTATCAGCAGTGAAGATAACGTTGCTCTCGTTTCTAATTATTTAGATTCTGGAACCTTTCCTCGCAGCCGATACGCCCAAGACAAAACTATAGCAACAGATTCAAACAAAATTTCCGGAATTTCTTCTCCAATAGTAACACCTTGAAGGTAGTTCGATAACGCCTCACCCTGAACGATAGGAATTTCAGCATCTTGTCCTGCCTCAACTATCAAGTCAGCCTGATGCCCCTCCCCCTTAGCGACCAGTATAGGAGCACCTTTACCCTCATATGCTAATGCAGCAGCTTTGCTATATTTTCCTCGGCTTTTCATGCGGACAACTCCAGATTTCCGCTTTCCTTTAAAATCTCTTTTCTATCTTGGTCTAAATTCTTCCCTTCGTTTATATTACAGTGCAGCAGCTCTATTCCTGATGATTGCAATAATTGATACAGATGTTGTATGTTAGCGTTAGCTAACTCAACAGTTCTTGCCTCTGATATAAGAAAATCTGCAGCCAAAGTTCTATCCTTAATTAACTGAATACGCCCCCAAATATCATTACCCTCATTAAAGGTTAGTTTGATTTCGATAGACCATTTATAAGCCCAGGCCTTTTTGGGGTTAACATTCTTGCCTTCGATATATATTTCTGTAGCAGGAAAGTCAGTAAATAAAAGTATAAACCTTACTCCTAGTTCATTCTGCTCTTGCCTCAATATATATTCGATTGCGTTGGCATCTAAGTAGTCGATAAATCCGTTCAAATCATCAGCCTTATAATTATCATTACTTAAATTATTTTTTTCTTCCATATTCTTTAGCAAAATACTTATCGCATTCTTGACAGTAAGTTTGTTAGCGCTCTCTGGAATAGCTAAATTTTTTGAGCCATATACATAGCCATTATTTCTGAGTTGCTTTTTAATTGATAATGCATCAATTTTCTTTGCGGAGTAAATGAGAGACGGCAATATTCCAGATAATGAATATGACGAGTAAAAACTTTTCATCCAGTCAATTGAAGAATTAAATGAGATTTTATTTAAAAAATTTAACCGGGAATAATTAGGATTAGAAAGCAGCGTAATCAAAGATTTAGGATGCAAAAAATAATGCTTAGGATATTTTGGCGGATGATATAGAGGAGACCCCGAATCTATCGCGCTACTTCTTTCCGTAGGCGCTGACCCAGTGTTATCTATATTGACTTTAAAATCAACCACCTTACCATTCCATTGGCCAAGGTTAGAAAAAATTTGTTGCTTGACGTTTCCTAGAAAAAATTCTACTGATTTTCCATCCTCAGCTACTATTCCACGTATGATTTGATCAAGGTTTAAGTTTAATTCCCTAGCTTTTAGTGGCGATATCCGTAAGATCCCAAGCATAGGCTTGTCGGGTATAGGCACCCTTAAGTATTTACTTATATTCTCCGGACCATTCAAAATTATTCTTCAAGTAAACTATTTGATTTAAGGGAAATGCACCCAAGCATCTCTTGACTGATTCATATTTCTCATTGTTGGAGAATTCATGTCGAAAAGAAGTTCAATAATATCTTCCGCGTCTGGGACTCTTAATCTTACTCCAGCAAGCATATAATTGGGGTTTCTATTCCTAAAACTATTAGGATTGGCTTGAACGAATGCCTCTCGCAATATTCTCTGTCTAATCGGGGTTTCACCTACGAGTCTTACAATTATCTCGTCAAGGGTATCCCCTGATTTCACCAGATAATATCCCGAACTCATTTCGCTCTCATCGCGCACCTTCAAATAATCATCAATATCATAATCAGCTAACAATATCTCTAATGCTCTATTTATTTCTGATGAAGCACTATAAGAGGCAATTGGATAAATTGATACACATATAAAGATAAATATATATTTATAAATATTTTTCATAAGATAATCCTAATTTTAAAAAGGAATTGCGCTAACTGAATATAGGTCCTGGTTAGGGCCTTCAACAATTATTAGATCTGCATTATATTGTGTCGTTCGAATAACCTCAGCTATAGCTAAGGTCTCTAATTGATCTGATGAAATTGGATTTTGTGACGTAGAAAAATTAGATTCACTTAAAATAAATCGATCTCCAACGCTTATTCCAGCAATTAGGCCTTGATTTAGTTTTAATACTTCGTCTCCGAGCTCTTCTATCTTATATACTTTTAGCTCCTCAACTTGGCACTGGATGAGTTCTATAGAAGTTTCGAGGATAGACCTAACACTGGTGGTTATATAGGCAAGATCCCGAGCACTAGCAACATATTCATTAATTGAAATATCTCTATTTGTGAGTCTATAAGCAAGGTTAGTCACTCGATCTACCCAAGGTTCTTTTCTTTCTATTTTATTCTCTTCTCTATTAAACCGCAGCGCTATGACACGTTCTGGTATAAGTTCTTGCGAATTTTCACTTAAGCCACCACTCCGCTGAAAAGACACTGTTAAATCAAAATCAAAAGATGGTTCTGCTAAAACAGATATGTTAGAACCTGTCCTTAAAACATTTTTAAATCCCAACTCATTTGATATTAGGTTGCCTGCTCTTTTAGCTTGAATTATGCCTTGTTCATATACTCTTTCAGGCAAATTATTAATTGATCTTATATTAGTGATTTTAGCCTTAATAATAAAATTAGTATCTTTTGGGTCGGCTGAATTAGAGCGAGGAAGCAACGCTGCTTCATATTGATTTGTATTTATGTCTCGATCATAAGAAATCGGTATTATGTAATAGTTTTCATTTTCCACAATAGCTGAAGTTGCGGACATATCTATTTCTGATCTTAGCTGAGATATTATTGTCGCGAACTGTTTATCTGATAAATCGTCTAAAATCACAGAAGTTGTATCGATACTAATTGCCTTCCCATACTTATGCGGAGATAGCTCTTGACAACTTAGGTTTGAATTTAAAGCTGTATCAGAAAATAATAGCTGAGCGTCGTACGGCTCCTCATTAAGGAAATACTGGGGCATTCGTATCCCTCGTAAAGTCGCCCCACTCCGATAAAATGAAGATTCAATAAGCTCGCCATTGCCGTCAATGTAAGCATTGGATACTACAGAAACTCCTTTTTCAATAGCAGCTTCGACTAGCGCTTCCTTAACCCGATCTAATTCACTATTAGAGCTATCTGCAGACAATGCTGCATGTGGAAAACTCAAAGCAAGAAAAGATATAGCATATATATATCTCATTTTATATTTGACCTATATTTTCTAATTACCCGAAACCAGCTTCATATAAAGAAGGCGCAAATCATCTACCATGTCACGCGGTAAGCCTAAAGTGGCCGCGTATGTGTCATCAGATATAGGCTCTATCTTGATAAGTTCTGCTCCGTATATCACCCCTTCAACACGAGCACGAAATACATCATCCTCTATCGTTAACTCTGAAATAGTAGTCTCGGAATCAATGTAAGTACCGTAAACGACTTCTGCGAGTTGGCGAAAAGCATCTAATCGAGCCGCTTTTATAGCCATTAAGCGTTGTTGAGGTTCGCTGCCAGAATGAGACTGAATTACAGAATATCCAGTCGCTTCGATTACACCGCCCTGGGCTAAGCTGTAGCCATCAAATTCATCTGAGTAGGGAATATAGTAATTACAGCCGACTAGGCTGACTGCATACATTATTAGCAGCATAGATTTCGCTGATTTTGAACATATTGCTAAGTAACCACCTTGATTTGGCATATCTGAGCTCTCTTTTTACCTTTAATTAGCATTTTCATGCTGTATCAGATGCCCAATCGACAGCTTTTTAATGTTCTTTATCGTTTTATCTAAATCAATATCATGATATTGGCACGCTGATTGCTTTACTAAACAAGCAACTAAAAGAGTTCTTAAATTGAATTCATTATATTTTATCTCATATTATTGATCTAAAAGGGAATTATGTCCGGAACATTAGTGTCACATTTACGACATTCGCTAAATTTTACGGATGCGAAGGGTATGGCGATCCCGTTAGTCATTTTGGCTATTATGGCAATGCTCGTCGTTCCACTCCCATCCATTGCCCTTGATGCTCTATTCACATTTAACATCATGGCTGGGCTAGTGATTGTAATGATCTCTATCAATGTTCATAAGACTCTTGAATTTTCTTCTTTCCCTCTTATTTTACTTCTAGCGACGATGCTCCGACTAAGCCTAAACGTTGCCTCTACACGAGTCGTACTTTTACGAGGCCACGAAGGGCCTGATGCAGCAGGTGATGTAATAGCTTCATTCGGTGAGTTTGTTATCGCTGGTAACTATGTGGTCGGTTTCATTATCTTTATTATTTTAATGATTATCAATTTTATCGTAGTAACCAAGGGTGCCGGCAGGACTTCTGAAGTAATTGCAAGATTTACTCTTGATGCCTTGCCAGGTAAGCAAATGGCCATAGACGCAGATCTAAATGCTGGAATAATCGATCAGGAGACTGCATTGCGCCGCAGAGAGGAAGTTTCTCAAGAGTCAGATTTTTTCGGCTCCATGGATGGAGCTTCAAAGTTCGTCAGAGGCGATGCAATTGCCGGTCTGCTAATCCTCGCAATAAATATAATTGGAGGGCTAATAGTAGGAACTGCACAGCATGACCTTGGCTTTGAAGAGGCAGCTCAAATCTATACTTTGCTGACCATAGGAGACGGCCTAGTAGCACAAGTTCCATCGCTATTACTATCATTGTCAACAGCTATTATTGTTACTCGTGTGACAACATCTGAAACAACTACTAATCAAGCGAGTACCCAACTTTCTAATCCCGCCGCCTTAAAGATAACTTCCATCATTTTATTAATACTTGGCGTAATACCAGGAATGCCTCATTTCATGTTTCTTTTATCAGGTATCTCGCTTGGAATATTTGCGTTTCTAAACGATAGAAAGAATCAAGTATTATCTGATGTAGAACTCGCACACACTCAGTCTGAATCACAAACCGATAATATAGAATTAGACTGGGAAGACATCGAACATGTAGACCAGATTAGTTTAGAGATAGGCTACGGACTAATTCCATTAGTAAGCGAGCAAGATGGCGGCCTCTTATTATCGCGAGTAAGAGGAATAAGAAAAAAACTCTCAGCTGAATTGGGCTTTCTCATTCAACCCATACGAATAAGAGATAATTTAAATATTGATCCCATGAACTATAACATTTTATTAAAGGGTGCTGTTCGTGGCACGGGAACCTTACAATTAGGGTATGACTTAGCGATAAATCCAGGAGAGCTAACTACTCCGTTAGAAGGGATTCCTACTAAAGATCCAGCTTTTGGATTGGATGCATATTGGATTGACCAGACTCAATCTGATCATGCCAAAACTTTAGGATATACAATTGTCGATATTGCAACAGTCGTTGCGACACACTTAAACTCCTTACTTAGAGCAAACGCAAGCGATCTATTAGGTCATGACGAAACGAGAGAAATACTTGATAAAGTCTCAACCCGCTCGCCTAAATTAATAGAAGATCTAATTCCAGATAAACTATCAGTTACGATGGTAATGCAGGTCTTAAAAAATATTTTATTTGAATCGATAGCAATTCGCGACATACATACCATCCTAGGCACATTACTTATAGAAAGCGGAAGAACCCAGAATCCTGACGAATTAACCGAATTAGTGAGACCTCGACTAGGCCATCTCATGCTGCAAGAGTTAGTAGACCTAGGGGAAACTCTTAATGTTATAACCATTGACCCAAAATTAGAGCAAATGCTTATTGGAAGCATTACACAAAGTTCAAAAATGGGAGAAATAGTAATCGAGCCAAGTCTTGTCGAAGGGTTACTTGAATCAGTAAAGAAGCAGAAAGACGAGGCAGAGAATCAAGGTTATCAAGCCGTTATTGTAGTTGCTCCACCCATAAGGCCTTGGCTTGCTAGAATGATAAAACAAAGGTTTAGCGATGCTACCGTATTGTCATATACAGAGATACCAGAAGACCAAAAAATCAAAGTATTTGCACGCATAGGTATTGCTGAAGAAACTCAAGAGGAGAACAAATAATGAAGGTCGAAATGATTAAATCGAATAGCCTTACTAATGGAATAAAAGATATAATCGATCGATTTGGCCCCTCAGCCTTAATCCTTAGAAATATAGAAGCTGACGGGCAAGAAGTTCTTTTTATAGCGCATGAGGAAAATATAAAAAGTTCTCCCATAAAATTAGGAAAAGAAATATTTATTTCAAAAGAAAAGAAATCTTTAAATAATACTTCTAAAGCCAGTAGGGAAGTACTAGAAAGCGTAAAGCTAGCATTAAAATCACTACCAGATTCTGTTAATAGCCCAGATGAAATTATTAATAATGAGTCTCATACTCAATCCGAAGGCTATGCTAATCCTGGCACGAGGCTTACTAATATTCACCAACAAAATGTTATAGAAAAAGATTTACACAGGCTACTTGAGGATACGCCGATATCTAGACATCTCAAAAATCTCTTATCTAGCTACACTAATAGACCTAGCACTAAGAGTGAATTACTTTCTCAAATAGAATTGGGGATTATTAATAATTTACCTGATACCAAAGAAATAAAACTAGATAGCCAGGTTCACGTTTTAACTGGGGGGTATGGAGTTGGAAAAACTTCCATTGCTCTTAAAATTGCGTCACAACTCCGTAGTGCCTGTAAAGATAATGTTTCAATCATTTCTTTTGGGAAAAATGTATCTACAAATGAAGCTAAATTGAGGATGCTTAGCGATTCTCTTGATGTTCCATGTTCTTTCGTTAAAAGTCTTAGTGAACTGGAAAAATTATTATATTTAAAACAAAGTAAAAATATATATATCATCGACCTGGAAGTAGATTGTGCTCCCGAAGCGATTCCGTTTATAAGAGGAATATATAATAAAGTTCAGGTTCACTTGGTAACGCCAGCGGATGCCTCGTTACCAAGCTTGTGGGCTAATTGTGAACTCGACAAGTGGGAATCTATTATATTGACTAGACTAGACTCACCTTTAGTCCCTTGGGCTGCCATAGAGGCTCTTTCAAAATTTAAGATTTCTCTATCAATTGGATCCACTAGCAGCGAAATAACCTCTAATTTAGTAAAAGTTACAAAGGAAAATATCTCGCGTCGACTAACCGGCT
>Ga0302135_10000585_pt1 | contig 22027 bp, 18 predicted proteins | sample CBN3_surface_MG_FD_203119 | JGI IMG/M metagenome (GOLD analysis project Ga0302135, IMG submission 203119) | Marine microbial communities from Western Arctic Ocean, Canada - CBN3_32.1 | ecosystem: Environmental > Aquatic > Marine > Oceanic | place: Canada: Western Arctic Ocean | collected...
ATTACATCCTGAACAGCATTCCCTTCGCCGATCACGGTGCCCTGCTCGACCCGCCGACGGCCGATGTGAGCGCACGCTGCCTCAGCATGCTGGCGCAGACGGGCCATGGCCTCGACCATCAGGCGGTGGGCAGGGCCCTGGCCTACCTCAAGGACGAGCAGGAGGAAGACGGCTCCTGGTTCGGTCGCTGGAGCACGAATTACGTCTATGGCACCTGGTCGGTGCTCTCCGCCCTGAACGCTATCGGCGAGGATATGGCCCAGCCCTATATTCGCAAGGCGGTCGAGTGGCTCAAAGCGCGCCAGCGCGACGACGGCGGCTGGGGCGAGGACGGTGCCTCCTACTGGGAAGAGACCCGGGACGCCTGCAAGGACAGCACGCCGAGCCAGACGGCCTGGGCCCTGCTCGGCCTGATGGCCGCGGGCGAGGTCGAGAACCCCGAGGTCCGGCGCGGCATCGAATATCTCGCGCGCCATCCCCGCGAAGGCGCGAAATGGGAGGAAAGCCTGTTCAACGCCGTGGGCTTCCCGCGCATCTTCTACATCACCTATGACGGCTATAGCCGTTATTTCCCCCTCTGGGCCCTCGCCCGCTACCGCAACCTGATGCGCGGCAACACGCGCAAGGTTGCCTACGGCATGTGAGCGCCACGTCCCCGCATGACAGCAGCGCCGGACGGTTGGGTATCCTGACCGGTCTGGTCTCGGAAGCGCGTGTTCTAGAAAAGGCCTGCCGGGGGCTCTCTCCCGAGCGGCATCCCCTGATCCGCGTCTGCGGCGGGAAGCCTCCGACGGCGCGGCGCATGGCCGAGGAACTGGCCCAGGAATCGAATATCGCCGGGCTGGTCAGCTTCGGGATCGCCGGCGCGCTCGACCCAACCCTGCCGGCAGGTGCGCTGGTCCTGCCCGATTCCGTGCGCGATGCGAAGGGTTTCGATCACCCGGTCGATGTCGCATGGCGCAATCGCCTCGCCGCATTGTTGCCTGGCGCGACAATCGACGTCCGGGCTTACGGCAGCGAAACGGTGGTGGCGGATATCGCGGGCAAGGCTGCTCTGCACCGCGATGCGGCGGCGGCGATCGTCGATATGGAAAGCCATATCCTGGGGAAGGTTGCCGATGCGGCCGGCCTGCCCTTCCTGATCGTGCGGGCTGTTTCGGACCATGCCGGACGGGACTTACCGCCGTCCGCCCTTTGCGGAACGGCACCCGACGGCTCGGTCCGCCCCGGCGCGGTGATCGCGCGGCTGATGACGCGGCCGCAGGATCTACCGGGACTGATCGCCCTGGGCAGAGCCAGCGCGCGGGCACACCGCGCGCTGGCCCAGGTTGCTCTACTCGGCGGCGGCCTTCTCGGGCTTATCGTGTAGCTGGCGCAGGAAGCCGGAGACGTTCTCGTCGTAGTTCCATTCGGCCTTGCGCGCGCCGTCGAGTTGGATTTCCGGCGCCATAGGCCCCTTGGTCCGAATGCCCCGCAACGCAACCTTGAGGGCCCGCAGCGGATGATTGGCGGTTTCGGCCACGGCCGTCGGCTCATAGCCACAATGGGCCATGCAGTTCGAGCATTTCTCGTAGTTGCCCGTGCCGTAGGTTTCCCAGTCCGTCGTCTCCATCAGCTCCTTAAAGCTGGAGACATAGCCCTCGCCCAACAGATAGCAGGGCTTCTGCCAGCCGAAGACGTTGCGCGTCGGCATGCCCCAGGGGCTGCACATGTAACTCTGATTGCCCGCCAGGAAGTCGAGATAGAGCGAAGAGTGGTTCAGGGTCCACTTCCTGCCCTTGGTGGCGCGCGCGAAGACCTCGCGGAACAGTGTCTTGGTCTTTTGACGGCCGAGAAAATGCTGCTGATCCGGCGCGCGCTCATAGGCATAGCCGGGCGAAATCGTCACCCCGATGCCGATATCCCGAGCATAGTCGAGGTAGTCCACGATCTCGTCCGCCGAGGTGCCATCGAAGATCGTGGCGTTGACGTTGACCCGGAAGCCCGCGTCCCTGGCCGCCTTGATCGCGCGGGTCGCGCGGTCGAACACGCCATCCTGGTCCACGGCCTTGTCGTGCTGCTCCTTCAACCCGTCCAGATGGACCGAGAAGAAGAGATAGGGCGAAGGCGTGAAGAGATGGAGCTTCTTCTCGAGCAAAAGAGCGTTGGTGCAGAGCGACACGAATTTCTTGCGCGCCGTGATGCCTGCGACGATCTCGCCGATTTCCTTGTGGAGCAGCGGTTCGCCGCCCGGAATCGCGACCATCGGCGCGCCGCATTCGTCGACCGCCTGCAGGCATTCCTCGACCGACATGCGCTGGTCGAGAATCTCCTTCGGATAGTCGATCTTGCCGCAGCCCGGGCAGGCCAGATTGCAACGAAACAACGGTTCCAGCATCAGCACCAACGGATAGTGCTTATTGCCGTTTAAACGCTGCTTCATGATATAGGCCCCGACGCGGACCTTCTGAATCAATGGTACGCTCACGGTTTAACCCCCGATGACAATTGCCCGGTCCATCGCGTCTGCCATCGACTTTCAGGCCGACATTTCGCGAAGCGGATGGGGTAGGTGGAAATAAACATTCTCTTCGATGCCGTCGAGCGTCTCGAGCTGGATATCCTCGATCTCGCGCAGGCCCTCGATCAACTCTTGAACCAGTTCCTCGGGTGCCGAGGCGCCGGCCGTGACACCGACCGCCTTCCGGCCGTCCAGCCATTTGCGGTTCAAGCCGTGCAGGTCGTCGATGAGGTAGCTGGGCACGCCCATCTCCTCGCCGATCTCGCGCAGGCGGTTGGAGTTCGAACTGTTCTGCGCACCGACCACCAGCAGCACATCGACCGCCTTCGCCAGTTCGCGCACCGCCGCCTGGCGGTTCTGCGTGGCGTAGCAGATGTCTTTCACGTCCGGGCCGATGATCTTGGGGAACCGGCTCTTCAGCGCCTCGATCACTTCGCGCGTGTCGTCCACGCTCAAGGTCGTCTGGGTGACATAGGCGAGCATGTCCGGGTCGTTGACCTCGAGCACCAGGGCATCGGCCGCCGAGGAGACGAGATGCACGGTGCCGCGAATACGGCCCATCGTGCCTTCGACCTCAGGATGGCCCTCATGGCCGATCAGGATGACTTCGTAATTCTTGCGGGCGTAGCGCTTGCCCTGATTATGGACCTTCGCGACCAGCGGACAGGTGGCGTCGATCACCGACAGGCTGCGCGCGCCGCTCTCGTCCTCGACGGCCTCGGACACGCCATGGGCGCTGAACACCGTGATCGCGCCCTTGGGCACCTCGGTGACCTCCTCGACGAAGATCGCCCCTTTTGCCTTCAAATCCTCGACCACATGCTTGTTGTGGACGATTTCATGGCGGACATAGACCGGCGGACCATAGAGCTTCAATGCGCGCTCGACGATTTCGATCGCCCGCTCGACTCCGGCGCAAAATCCGCGCGGCTGCGCCAAAACTACCCGCATTCCATGTTCCTTTCGTCGCCCGGCGGTCCAGGCATAGGCATTTCGCGCAAACATGCGGTGTGAAAGGTCTGAAATCAACACCTTGCCGCAAAATTCGGGCCCGAGCGGTTGAGTGCCCTGCCGCCTATCAACCGTGATTCCAAAGCCCTACTTCGCCAGATACCCGTTTTCGCGAAACCAGCGGATCGCATCTGCCAGGGCCTCGGTAGCCGGCCGCGCCGAATAACCGAGTTCACGCCGGGACTTGGCCGAAGAGAAATACATGCGCTTGCGCGACAGGCGCACCCCGTCGCGCGTGACCATCGGCTCGCCCCGCCCGGTCAGCCGGGACCAGCCCTCAGCGATATAGGCGATCGGCATGACCAGACCATGGGGCAGGCTGACCAACGGCGGCCGCCCGCCGGTCATCTCCGCAATGGCCGTCAGAATTTTCGCCAGGGACATATCCTCGCCACCCAAGATATAGCGTTCCCCCACGCAGCCCTTGTCCATGGCCAGAAGATGACCCTCGGCGACATCGTCGACATGGGCGATGTTGAGGCCCGTATCGACATAGGCCGGCATGCGCCCCGCGGCGGCATTGACGATCATCCGGCCGGTCGGCGTCGGCTTGATATCGCCCAGCCCGATCGGCGTCGAGGGGTTGACGATGACGACGGGCAGACCGTCCTCCCGCGCCAGGCGCCGGACCTCCTCCTCAGCCATGAATTTCGAGCGTTTGTAGTGGCCGATCATGTCGCCGAGCACCGAAGGCGTCGTCTCGTCCGACGCCGAGCCATCGGCGTGCAGGCCCAGGGTCGCCACGCTGCTGGTATAGACGATGCGACGGACGCCGGCGCGCGCGGCGGCGGCCATCACCGCCTTGGTGCCATCCACATTCGCTCGGTACATCGCTGCCGGATCGGGCACCCAGAGGCGATAATCCGCGGCGACATGAAAAACCGCCTCGCAGCCCTCGACCGCCTTGTCGAGCGCGGCAGAATCGTTCAACTCGCCGGTGACGATCTCGACCGCAAGGCCTTCGAGATTGCGACGGTCGCTGCCGGCGCGGGCCATGACGCGAACGGTGGCGCCGCGATCGAGCAATCGGCGCAGGACGGCCGAGCCGACGAAACCGGTCGCCCCCGTCACCAGCGCCTTCACGGCGCGTCGCCCTCGCCGAGCCTCGGCAGGATCTCGACTTCCGCCCGCCGGATGTCGTCCGGAAAATCGATCTCGATCCAGGGCAGGCCGGTCACGTCCTCATAACCGAAGACGCCATCCTCGGCCGCCAGGAGGACATCGCGGATGACCTCCTCATAGGGCTCCAGCCGGCGCCCTTCGGCCAGATAGACCTCGCACCGGGCGCGCAGGGCGCGGGCGATATTGGGCGCGAAGCGGAAAAACCCGACCGATTCGCCCCATAGGTCGAATTCGACATCGACCTTCTTGCGGAATTCGACGAAACGTCCGCCTGAAAGGCACAGTTTCACGGCCTCGTCGCCCGGCGCAAAATCCCGATCGAGCAGAAAGCGGTTGTCGCATCCCGGCCCGACCAATCGGTCGATCATCCGCCGGTCGTAGAGCACGTCGCCATCCATGAACAGAATCGGCTCGGCATGGTCGAGCGCCGACAGGCCGACATGCATGCTGACCATGCTGCCTTCGCGATAATCGGGATTGAAGACGATACGCGCAAAATCGCGCGCGCCGATCCGGTCGATCTCATCCTTGATCATGGCGCGATGGTGGCCCGTCACAACGGTGAGGCGGTCGAGCCCCGCCGCGCGCAGATTCGCGATATGCCGGGACAACAGTGTCGCGCCGCCGAACTGCATCAGCACCTTCGGGCGACCATCCACACTATCGCCGAGCCGATCGCCGATCCCGGCAGCCAGCATCAAGGCTTCCATTTACAACCCCTGTAACTTGCTTGCCCCAGGTCCGGCTTCGCAGCCCGTCCAATGGTCATTCATGTCTCAATATGCCCGCAACTTGTCGGCAGTTTGTATGACGGCAGCGCACGGTCCGTCCAGATTGCGCCAATTCGGCTATGACGGGCGCGCGAATCCGCTCTCTGCGCCGACCGGGCCGCGGCCAAAGGCGGCGAGTAGCGCGGGCAGCACGACGAGGGTCGATAACAGGGTGAAACCGATGGCGATGGTCAGCAATTCGCCCATGCTGGCCATGCCGTTGTGACTCGAAACTACCAGACTGCCGAAGGACGCCATGGTGGTCAGCGCGCTGAACACCATGGCGCGGGGGGTGCTGGTCGAGAGCAGCGGTTTGCCCAAACCTTCGTCCCGGGCGCGAAACACCAGATGAATGCCGCTGGCCACGCCGAGCCCAAGCAGGAGCGGCAGGACGATGACATTCGCGTAATTGAAGGGCAGCGCGAACAGGACAGATACCGCCGCCGTCAGGCCCCCCGAGAGGAGAAGCGGCGCGAGGACGAGCAGCGTGTAGCGCAGGCTGCGCAACAGGAGGACGAGCAGCAGGGCGATGACGACGAGGGCGGTGACCGTCGCCTGGCGCATCGCACCCGTCACGGCATCGCCCGCCTCGAGCAGCAGAACGGGACTGCCCGTGGCATCCGGGGAGACCGCACGCACGGCGCCCACGAACCGCCGCAGCGCACCGGGGTCCATCAGATCTTCGGCCGGTTCGACCTCGACCCGACTCAACCCGTTCTCGGCGACATAGCGCCGGAGCAGCGAAAGCGGGAGGTCGCCGAGTTCGAAAGGCACGGCCGAGAGGCTTTCCGCAAGCAGTGTCAGCCGTGCCGGCAAGGTCGCAAGCAGGCGCCGGTCGAGTTCGCCAAGACGGGCCGCATCCAATTCCGCCGGATCGCCCAGGCCGGCCAGCGCCGCGGCCAAATCGGCGGCGGCACCAGTCTCGTCCTTGCCGCTCGCGACATAGACGTCCAATTCGCTTCGGAACTCGACCAAGGCACGGCGAATCGCGCCGATATCGGGCGGCGCGGTCGAGGACGGCATGATCAGCACCGGATAGAGAAACAGGGCCATGCCGTCGATCATGTCGAGCTTGTCGAGTTGATCGGCCGGGACAAGATCGAGGGCGGTCACTGTTCCCGAGACCTCGGGCACCGCGTCCAGGCGCGCAGCCTCCTCGGCGGCGGCTTGCGGGCTGTCGCGCAGCACGGTGATGGCATAGGGCGGGCGGGCGCCCGTCGCCATCAGTTCCAAGACCGTCGCCACCGATTCGGTTTCAGGATCGCGCAGATTCATTGGATTGAAGTCGAAGCGCAGGCTGGGCAGAAGCGCGGCGGCGGCCAGACCAAGGACCAGGGCGGCGAGCAGGACGAGCCGGCGGCGGCGCACCACGAAAGCTTCGATCCCGGCGAGGGAGCCCAAGCCGCGAATCGGGTCGACCCGCCGAATCGGCCAGAGCGAGAGCAGAGCCGGCAGCAGGGTCAGGTTTGTGAACAGCGCGATAAACATGCCCACCCCGGCGATGATGCCGAGTTCGGAGAGGCCTATATAGGCGGTTGGCACAAAGGCGAAGAAGCCCGCGGCCGCAGCCAGAGCGCTGAGGGTCAAGGCCTGCCCCACCCCCGCCGCGGCCGCGCGCAAGGCTGACGCATGGTCGAGGCCGGTGGCCAGTTCCTCGCGATAGCGCAGACAAAAATGAATGCCAAAATCGACGCTCAAGCCGATGAAAAGGACGGCGAAGGCCACCGACATGAGATTGAGCGTGCCGACCGCAACGGTGGCAAAGGCGGCCGTCCAGATCAAACCGCAGACCAAGGTGACCAGGGTTCCCGCGACGAGCCGGCCGGAGCGCAGGCCGACGACGATCAACAGGCTGACCAGCGCAAGGCTGGCGAGCCCCGCCAGGCCGGCGCCGCTCTTCACCGACTCCAACTCTTCGTGATCGATTGCGACGGAGCCCGTCAGGCGCACCGTGACCCCATCATCTGGACCGTAAGTCAGATCCTGGGCCAGGGCGCGGATCGTGCGGATGGCATTGCTGGCGGGCTGCACCTTGGAATAGTCGAGAACGGGCTGGACGGAAATGAACTCGCGGCGGTCCTTGGCCTCGGCCGGCTCGCCGTTCATCAGTTCGCGCCAGGAGACGAGATAGGCATCGCCCTGCCGTTCGGCGTTGGCGGCATCGGCAATCGCGCGGAAGACAGGGCCGAGACGTAGGGCCGTGTCCTCGCTCTCATCGCTATTGCGCATTGCCAGGGTCAGCACGTCGAACAACCCGTGCAGGCTCATATCGCCGGCCAGGGTGCCGAGCAACGGTTGGGCATCGGCCAGGCGCAGCGAGAGAGTCGTCAGCTCGTCGAGACTGAGGAAAAGCAGGCCTTCCTCGCGGAAGAACGCCTCGCTCGCGGGATGAAAGACGGAACGGAAGATATCCGGCTGCGCGGCCAGTTTCGCCGCCAATTCTGTCGCCGCATCGCCCGCAATATCGGCATTGGGAGAGTCGATCACGATAACCAGTTGGTCGTCGAGGATCGGAAAGGCGTCCTTGAAGGTCTGATAGGCCTTGCGGTAGGGCAGATCCTTGGACAGCAGATCGCTGGTGTCGGTGTTGATGCCGACCTCGCGCACCGTATAGACGGCGCAGGCAGCCGTGATGGCGAAGCATAGGATCGTGACGGGCCAAGCAGAACGCCGTGCCAGATCGACCCAGCCGACAACCGCCCGCCCAAATGCCGTGCCGAGACTCACCCTATCGCCCGCAACTTGTCATAGCGATGTCGGAATCTGGCCTGATTCCGTAACCTTCATGAGGGTATGAACCAAACACTACTGAAGATAAACCGGCCGAGCGCCCGTGGAATTCCCGCTTGCGAACGCTATGGTGCGACGTCATATAGGAGCGAGCCAGAAGGACGGAAGGTATACATGTTGATAACAAAGTTAAAGATGGCGCTGGCAGCCATCCTGCTGACGGCGCTTATACCGTCTTGGTCCCTGGCCCAGCAAGAGTCCACTCCCACTAAAGCGCCTGCACCGGCCCAAGAGCCTGCTCCTGCTCAAGAGCCCGCTCCCGCCAAAGATCCCGGGTTGGTGATCGAGGAATTCTATTCCGTCCTCCTCGACGTGATGCGGAACGCGGATAGCCTCGGCTTCGAGGGGCGGCGTGAGCGCTTGGCCCCTGAAATCGACAAGGCCTACAACCTGCCACTGATGCTCCATTGGATCGTCGGCCCCAAGGCCTGGTCCGAGATCAGCGACGAACAGCGCGACCGGCTCTTGAACGCGTTCAAGAGCATGACCCTCAGCATATACGCCTCGCGCTTCAACGGCTATTCGGGCCAGCATTTCGAAACGGTCGAAGAGCGCGACGGCATGCGCAACGACGTGCTGGTGCGCACCGAGCTAGTCGGCACCGGTGGCAACAATGTCGCTCTCGACTATCTGTTGCGGATCGAAGACAACCAGTGGCGGATCGTCGACGTCTTCTTCAAGCGCATCAGCGAGTTGGCCACCCGGAAGTCCGAATACAGCTCGGTCATCCGGCGCCATGGCATCAACGCGCTGATCGACGAACTCGAGGCCAAGGCCAACGAGATCGAGGCCCAGGCCGCCAAATCCTGAATCCGGGGATTCGGTTCGACCGCCCGGCCGCTGGGCGGTCCCGGCAATCAACCGCCGGGACCCGCGCCTGGCCCGCCTTTCAGCGTTTCCCTTCGACCTTATTTATTTGCGTTTGGCCAAGGCCGTCTCGCGAATCTTGCTCAAGGTCGTACGCGTGCTGATGACATCCGGATCCATTTTGATATGGATGAGGGCCGCCTTCCCTGACTCCCGCGCGCGGGTGATCGCAGGGGCGAAATCCTCCGTCCGTTCCACCGTCTCCCCCACCGCGCCATAGGCGCGGGCGAGGGCGGCGAAATCCGGATTCCGCAGATCGGTCGCGATCGTCCGCCCCGGATGATCGCGCTCCTGATGCATGCGGATCGTGCCGAACATCCCGTTGTCGAAGAGCAGGATGATCGGCGCCGCACCGTGCTGCATCGCGGTCGCCAGCTCTTGTCCGGTCATCATGAAACCGCCGTCGCCGACAAAGCCCAGCACCTCGCGCTCGGGATGGATGATCGCGGCGCCCACGGCCGACGGCACCGCCGCGCCCATGGCGCCCGCTTGGGGCGCCAACTGGGTGCGCGGCTTACGCCATTGCAGGAACCGCATCGGCCAGCCGCTGAAATTGCCCGCGTCGATCGTGACGATGGCATCTTCCGGCATGGTCTCGCGCAGCCAGATCATGCAGGCGCCCAGGTCGAGATCGCCGCTATAGGGCGACGGCACGAGGCTGTCCTCGTAATCCTTGCGTGCCGCGATACGATAGTCCGCCCAGCGAGGCTGGGATTTGGGCGCCAGGGCCCGCGCCGCCGCGGCGAACTCGCCCATGCCCGATTGGATGGCCAGCTGGGGCTGATAGACGCTGCCCAGAACGGCCGAATCGGCGTGAACATGGATCAGGGTCTGGGTCGGGATCGGTGGCTCGATCAGGCGGTAGCGCTGGGTCGCGATCTCGTCCAGACGGGACCCGACGACGAGCAGAAGATCGGCGTGTTTGACTCGCTCCAGCAAGGCCGGATTGGTCGCCGTCGTCAGATCGCCGGCATAGCAGAGATGACTGTTATCGACGATGTCCTGGCGCCGGAAGGTGCAGATCATCGGCAGATCGAAGCTCTGGGCGAAGCTCGCTATATCGGCCGATGCTTCGCGCGACCAGCCGCCGCCGCCGACCACCAGCATGGGCCGCTCGGCCGCTTCGACCATCTCGGCCATGCGCGCGAGGTCGGCCGCGCCGGGATGTGCCCGCACGGCCGTGTAGGGCGCCGTGTCGGCGACCGCGACTTTTAGCCCCTGCATATCCTCTGGCAGAGCGAGGACAACGGGACCAGGACGGCCGGAAACCGCGGTCTGAAACGCGCGAGCCATCTGCTCGGGAATGCGTCCGGGCCAGTCGAGCTGACTGGTCCATTTGGTCATGCCGCCAAAGAACTGCCGGTAATCGACCTCCTGAAACGCCTCGCGATCCGTGTGATCGCGATCGACCTGGCCGACCAGCATGATCATGGGCGTCGAAGCCTGATGCGCCGCGTGAATACCGATCGAGGCATGGGTGGCGCCGGGGCCGCGGGTGACGAAGCAGATCCCCGGACGACCGGTCAGCTTGCCATAGGCCTCGGCCATATGGGCCGCGCCGGCCTCGTGCCGGCAGGTGATGACGCGAATTTCGTTCGAGCTGTCGTAGAGCGCGTCGAGCACCTCGAGATAGCTCTCACCGGCGACGGCGAAGACGGTGTCGACGCCGTGAACGCAAAGGGCGTCGACGAGAACTCGCGCGCCTGTTCGCATCGGATGGGAGTCCGGCATGGGGCAATGTCCTGCATTGTTGCTGGCGATCCAGAAACGGCGCGCATTGAAGGGGTGTCCCTATCGCGAGTCAACGGTCGCGCGCGCATGGCGGCTGCGCAGGGCGCGCCGCTCGTTTTTGCCTCGCTCGGCCGCGCCGGTGCCGCCTAGACGCCGCCCACCGGCGGATGGCAAGGTCCGAGCCATCCGCGGCCAAACTTGCGAAGTGCCATGACCGATCCCGACATCGACCGCCATATGAAGGGATTCGGCGACTTCGTCGGCTACCGTGTCGCGCGCTGGGAACCCGGCATCTGCGCGGTCCAACTGGCCGCCAAGGCCCGGCATGTGAATATCCACGACATCGTCCATGGCGGGGTGGTCACCACCATCATGGACAAGGCCGGCGGCCTCTGCGGACTGCAGCGCGAGGGCGAGGACGGCGATGGCGGACGCAGCTCCCTCACCATTTCCATGACCGTCAATTTCCTCGCCTCGGCGGGACCCGGCGCGATCCTGACCGCGACGGCGCGCAAGCGCGGCGGGGGCCGGCAGATCTTCTTCTGCTCGATCGAGGTCGCGGACGAAACCGGGCGGCTGATCGCGCTGGGCGACGGCGCCTATAAACTGCGCGAAGCAAAGCAATAATCGGAGCGAAGCGTCAGTCCGGGACGGCCACGTCCCCAGCGGCGATCAGGGCCTCGATTTCGGCTTCGACGTAGCCCGCCTCGGACAGAACCTCGCGGGTATGTTCGCCCAACAGCGGGGCCGGGCGGCGCAGATTGGCCGGGGTGGCGGACAGCTTGACCGGCGGTCCCAGGGCCTCGACCCAGCCGGCGACGGGATGATCGGTCGCCACGAGCATCTCCCGGCCGCGCGTCTGAGGATGGTCGTGCATCTCTTCTATCGACAGGACCGGCCCGCCGGGCAATCCGGCCGCCTCGAAAGCCTCCAGCCATGCCTCGGTCGTGCGATGCCGGAAATGGTCGGACAGGGCGGCCTCGAGTTCCAGACGATGGGCCATGCGCGCCGCGTTGTCGGCGAAGCGCGAATCCTCCAGCAGTTCCTCGGCGGCGAGCACGCGGGTCAGCCGTTCCCAGTTGCGCTGGTTGGCCGCCCCCACGGTGATCCAGCCATCGGCGGTCTCGAAAGCCTGATAGGGCGCCGATAGCGGATGGGCCGAGCCCATGGCCCCGGGCGACACCCCGCCGGCCAGGGCGATCGCCGATTGCCAATAGGTATGAGTGATGCCGGCCTCGAACAGCGAGGTATCGACGAGCTGCCCCTCGCCGGTGGCGAGGCGATGGATATGCGCGGCGAGCACGCCCATGGCGGCCAGGATTCCCGCGGTGATATCGGTCATCGGCGCGCCGACCTTGACCGGCGGCCGTCCCGGCCCCTCGCCCGTGATGCTCATCAGCCCGCTCATGCCCTGGGCGATCAGGTCGAGCCCGCCGCGGCCCGAATACGGCCCGGTGCGGCCAAAGCCCGTGACCGAGCAGTAGATCAGCGCCGGATGTTCCTTGTGCATCGCATCATAGCCCAGGCCCATCTCGTCGAGCGCGCCGGGGCGATAATTCTCGACGAAAAAATCGGCCGTGCCGATCAGGCGGCGCAGGGCGGCGCGCCCGCTCTCGCTGCGCAGATTGACGGCAAGGCCGCGCTTGTTGCGGTTCATCATCATGAAGGCGGCGGATTCGCCATGGATTTCGGGCGGCACGAAGCGGCGCGTATCGTCGCCGCGCGGCAGCCGCTCGACCTTGATCACCTCGGCCCCCAGATCGGCCAGCATCATGCCGCAGGTCGGACCGGCCATGACATGGCTCAACTCGACCACGCGCAGGCCCGCGAGAGGCCCTGTTGCCGCAGATGCATTCATTTCTATATTCCTCGAACTATATTCAACGACCCTGAAAATCCGGCTTGCGCTTCTCGACGAAAGCCCGATAGCCCTCGCGGAAATCCTCCGTGCCGAAGGCGGCGAAGCCTTCGTCCAACTCCTCCGGCGTCAAGGGGGTCTGTTCCCGCAATCGCGCGGCGAACTTCTTGTGCCAGCGATTGACCAGCGGCGCGCCTTCGGCGATACGCCCGGCCGTCGTCGCCGTCTCGGCCTCGACCTCGTCATCCGGAACGACCCGATTCACCAAACCCATCGCTGCCGCCTGGTCGGCATCATAGATCCGCCCTTCGAGCAGGATTTCCATGGCCCGGGCGCGCCCGACGAGATCAATGAGCGCGGCGATCTCGGGATAGGCCATGACGACGCCGATGCGATTGATGGGCACCCCGAAGCGACTCGTTTCGCCACAGATTCGCAAATCGCACATGGCCGCGAGTTCCAAACCGCCGCCGACGCAGAGGCCGCGAATCGATGCCACGGTCGGATGCCGGCAGGCCCCGATCGCGCCCATTGCACCATGCATCAACGCACCGTAGGCGCGCGCTTTCCCGATATCGGCACGCGCGGATTCGAATTCCTTGATATCGGCGCCCGGGCTGAACGCTCGGTCACCCTGCCCGGTCAACACGACACAGCGTAACGATTCGTCCGCCGACAATCGGCTGAAGATTTCGCCGATGGCGTGCCACATGCCGGCATCCAGAGCATTGAGCTTTTCCGGCCGGTTTAGCGTGACTCGGGCAATGACGCCATCAATCTCGCGCAACACAGTTTCGGCCATTCGCCGCCACTCCCAAGAACCGCTAGTCCGACACGCGCGCGCTCCGGCGCGCCCGTGTCCGCATCTTAACGGTTTCGCGAACCATGGCGAACGAAGTCGATTTTCCGAACGCCGTCACAATGCCATCATTCACATGCGATATAGCATTTCCTGCGGATTCCGCGATGCTTCGCCCTCCTCTGACGGATCGGCGCCGCGGCCCGGCATGCGTCTGCCCGGCGACCATCGACCAGCTCGACCAGAAAGGCCCCCCATGACCGCATCCGCCGCCCTGTCGTCCTTTCGGGACGAAGAACCGAAGATCTCCGATTTCCGGACGGAAGCCCTTGCCGGCCTGCGCCGCCAGCCGCGCGTCCTGCCCTGCAAGTTCTTCTACGACGAAACCGGCTCGCGCCTCTTCGAACAAATCACGACCTTGCCCGAGTACTATTTGACGCGGACGGAAGAAGCGATCCTCGCGGATCGCGCGGGCGAAATCGCGGCGTTGGCGGGGCCCGGCTGTCAGGTCGTCGAATACGGCAGCGGCGCCATCCGCAAGGCGCGTATCCTGATCGAGGCCCTGGATCGACCCGCCGGCTATGTCGCGGTCGATATTTCCCGCGACCATCTGATCCAAGCAGCCGAGGCCCTGGCCCGCGACTATCCGGAACTCGAGGTTCACGCGGTCTGCACGGATTACACGACGGATTTCGCGGTGCCCGATCCGCGCGACCGCATCGCGGCCCGCCGCCTTGGCTTCTTCCCCGGTTCGACGATCGGCAATTTCGAGCCCGAGGCCGCGACGGAATTCCTGGCCGCCGCGGCGCGGACCTTGGGGCGGACCGGCGCCATGGTGATCGGCACAGACCTTCAGAAGGACAAGGAAATCCTGGAAGCGACCTATGACGATGCCGCGGGGGTGACCGCCGCCTTCAATCTTCATCTGCTCGAACGGCTCAACCAGGAACTCGGCGGCACCTTCGACTTGAGCCTGTTCCGACATGTCGCCCTCTACAACGAGGCCGATGCGCGCATCGAGATGCATATCGAAAGCCTGGCCGATCAAACCGTAAAGGTTGCCGGCGAACGCTTTGCCTTCGCCGAGGGCGAGCGGATCCATACCGAGAACTCCCACAAATACACGATCGAGGGATTCCGCGCCCTCGCCGCAAGCGCGGGGTTCGAAACGAAGCAGACCTGGACCGACGAGGACGGCCTTTTCGCGATCCACTATCTGGCCGTCGCGGATTAGTCGGCGGTCCCGATGCGGAAATCGTCGCGCGGCATTCGACAAGTTTGGGAAGCTGCCCGGCCGCAGGAGGAACAGTGATGATCAACACGAGCCGGGCGGCAGCGCCCTGCGACGCCCCCGAAACGCAGACGCAAATGAACGAATGCGCGGGTGCCGACTATGCCGACTATGCCGACTATAAGGCCGCCGACAAGGCCCTGAACGATGCCTATCGCGAGATCCTCGCGGATCTCCACAAGACCGACGAGGAACAGCCGGATTGGGGGCTGGCGGCGGCCTTCCGCGACTCCCAACGCGCCTGGCTGCCCTGCCGGGACAGCCAATGCAGCTGGGAAGCGCTGTTCGTCAAAGGCGGGTCGATGGACCCTTTGATCCGCCTGTCCTGTCTGGCCGAAATGACGAACCAGCGCACCAAGCAGATGCGCGAAACCTGGAACAGCTACCGATAGCCGAAAGCCCGCTCAGGCGGCAACGCCGATACGCTCGGCGCGCGGCGTCTTGCCGTACATATGGCGATAGCATTTCGAGAAATGCGACGCGGAGACCAAACCCGAGGCCAGGGCGGCATCGTGCACCGGCATGTCGGTCTGGTAGAGCAAATGGCGCGCCCGTTCCAAGCGCATTTCCAAATAGTACTGCGCGGGCGAGCGGCCGAGATGCTTGCGGAACAACCGCTCCAGATGGCGGCACGACAGGCCGACATAGGTCGCCAGCTCCTCCGGCGACAGCGGTTCCTCCAGATTCGCTTCCATCATTTCGATTGTGGCGCTCAGCTTGAGGTGATGGTCGCCCAATCGGACGTTGAGCGGCATGCGCTGGCTCGAATGGCTGCGCCGGATCTGGTCGAGCAGGCATTGCTCAGATACCTTGGTCGCCAGCTCCTCGCCATGCCGATGAGAGATCAGGTGCAGCATCATATCGAGGCCCGCGGTGCCGCCGGAGCAGGTGAAGGGGTTGCGGTCGATTTCGAACAGATGGGCTGCAACTTCGATATCCGGGAATGCCTCGGCGAAACCCGGCAGATTTTCCCAATGGATGGTGCTGCGATAGCCGCCCAACAACCCGGCCCGCGCCAGGATGTGGGAGCCCGTGCAGATCGAACCGATATCGGCGCCCTTGCGCTCGGTCCGTCGCAACCAGGCGAAGACCTCGCGGTCTTCGTAATGCTCCGCCCGAATGCTGCTGCAGACCAGGACGCTAGAAAAGGGCGGGCGGTCGCCATCGGCGAATTCCGTCATGGCGGCATCGGCGGTGACCACGATGCCGTTACTGGCCTGGACCGGCCCGCCATCCTTGCTGAGAATGCGCCAGGCGTAGAGCTCATGCCCGGCCATGCGATTGGCGATGCGGAGCGGTTCAACCGAGGCACTGAATGCGATCAGGGAAAATTCGGGAACGAGAAAAAACGCGATGCGCTCGGGAATTCGGTGACCAGGCTCGCCAAACATGGGTCAAAGCTTTTTCAGCCGATATAGTAGCGAAGAAAGTATGCAGGGAATATATGTGCGCTGAAAGCCTGTCGATGCGTGTATTGCCTGGATGGGTATCTCGGCAGAGCGGTCCACCCCGCGTCGCGATGACGAGGTGGATTGTGTTTCCGGGGGACGAAGGGCCCCCCTGCCGGCATGCGAGACAAGCCGATCGAGGGGGCGAACCAGGGGCGGCATGAAGCGCTATTCTATTTTCAGCCTTGCGCGCAACGCGTTGAGCCGCCACGAAAACTGGTCGGCGGCATGGCGCAGCCCGGACCCCAAACCCTCCTACGATGCGATCATCGTCGGCGGCGGCGGCCATGGCCTGGCCACCGCTTATTACCTCGCCAAGGAACACAAGCTGACCAATGTCGCCGTGCTGGAAAAAGGCTGGCTGGGCGGCGGCAACACGGGTCGCAATACGACCATCGTGCGCTCCAATTATCTATGGGACGAAAGCGCGGCGATCTACGAACACGCCCTCAAGCTCTGGGAAGGGCTGAGCCAGGAGCTGAACTACAACACCATGTTCAGCCAGCGCGGGGTGATGAACCTCGCCCATAACCTGCACGACCTGCGGGAGTTGAACCGGCGGGTCAACGCGATCCGGCTGAACGGCATCGATTCGGAAATCCTGTCCCCTCAACAGGTTAAGGCATTCTGCCCGATCATCGATATCTCGCCCGATCTGCGCTTTCCGGTGATGGGCGCCTCGCTCCAGCGGCGCGGCGGCAACGCGCGCCACGACGCCGTGGCCTGGGGCTATGCCCGCGCGGCGGATGCCCGCGGCGTAGACATCATCCAGCAATGCGAGGTCACCGGCATCCTGCGCGAGGGGGGCCAAGTGACCGGTGTGGAGACCACGCGCGGCACGATCCGCACGCCCAAGGTCGCGGTCGTGGTCGCCGGCCATGCCAGCGTGCTGGCCGAGATGGCCGGGCTGCGCCTGCCGATCCAGAGCCACCCCCTGCAGGCCCTAGTGTCGGAGCCGGTCAAGCCGGTCATCGACACGGTGGTCATGTCGAACGCCGTCCACGGCTATGTCAGCCAATCGGACAAGGGCGAGTTGGTCATCGGCGCGGGCATCGACGCCTATCATTCCTACGCCCAGCGCGGCGGGCTCGATATCATCGAGGAGAATGTGAAGGCGATCTGCGAGCTGTTCCCGATCTTCCGCCGCCTGCGCCTGATGCGCCATTGGGCGGGCATCGTCGATACCAGCCCGGATGCCAGCCCGATCATCGGCAAGACGCCGTTGCGCGGGCTCTATTTCAACTGCGGCTGGGGCACCGGCGGGTTCAAGGCGACGCCGGGCTCGGGCCATGTCTTCGCCCATACGATCGCGCGGGACGAGCCGCATCCGATCGCCGCCCCCTTCGCCCTCGACCGTTTTGCCACCGGCGCGCTGATCGACGAGCACGGCGCGGCCGCGGTCGCGCACTAGAACAAGGGCGGGAGAAATGCTCCATATCCCCTGCCCCTGGTGCGGCGCGCGCGACCAGCATGAGTTCAGCTATGGCGGCGAAGCCCATATCGCCCGCCCCGAGGATCCGGCCGCCTTGAGCGACGCGGCATGGGCCGACTATCTCTTCATGCGGAGCAACACCAAGGGCCTGTTCCTGGAACGCTGGCGCCACAGCCATGGCTGTGGCCGCTGGTTCAATGCCGCGCGCGACACCGTCAGCCATGCCATCCTCGCCGTCTACAAGATGGGCGAAAAGTCGCCGACCGAGGCATCCGGCGAAACGAAGCGGAGCGAATCGTGAGCCCGCAGCCCCACCGCCTACCCAAGGGCGGCCGTATCGACCGCTCTACCCCGCAGCGCTTCTCCTTCGACGGGCGGTCGTTCGGCGGCTATGCCGGGGACAGTCTGGCCTCGGCCCTGCTGGCGAACGGCATCCATTTCGTCGGCCGCAGCTTCAAGTACCACCGGCCGCGCGGCATCTTCTCGGCCGGAGCCGAAGAGCCGAATGCCCTGTTCCAGATCGGCGCGGGCGGCCGCAGCGAGCCGAACCTCAAGGCGCCCCAGGTCGAGTTGTATGACGGCCTGATCTCGGAAAGCCAGAATCGGAGCCCTAGCCTGCGCCTGGACCGGGGCGCCATCAACGACCTGCTGTCCCCCCTTTTCCCGGCCGGTTTCTATTACAAGACCTTCATGTGGCCGGCCGCCCTGTGGATGCACTACGAGCGGGCAATCCGGGCGATGGCGGGCATGGGCCGGAGCGCGCGCGAGGCCGATCCCGACCGCTACGACCAAACCAACGCCCATTGCGACGTGTTGATTGCAGGCGGCGGCCCGGCGGGGCTGATGGCCGCCCTGGCGGCGGGGCGAGCGGGCGCGCGGGTGATCCTGGCCGACGAACAGAACGAATTCGGCGGCCGCCTGCTCTCGGAACCGGGGGATGGCGAGACCATCGGCGAGCGTCCCCCTGCCGACTGGGTTGCGGAAGTCCGGGCGGAACTGGCCGCCATGCCGGAGGTTCGGCTTCTCCCCCGCGCCACCGTCTTCGGCTATTACGACCATAACTTCCTGGGCCTGATCGAACGGGTGACCGACCATCTGGGCGACGCCGCGCCCTATCACCTGCCGCGCCAGCGCATGTGGCGGGTGCGCGCCAAGCAGGTCGTGCTGGCGACCGGCGCGATCGAGCGGCCGCTGGTTTTCGCCGAGAATGACCGGCCAGGGATCATGCTGGCCGGGGCGGCCCGCGCCTATCTCAACCGTTATGCGGTGCAGCCGGGCACGAAGGTCCTGATCTTCGCCAACAACGACGACGCCTATCGCACGGCCCTGGACCTGAACGCGGCCGGCATCGCCGTGCCCGCCGTGGTCGATCTACGCGCCGACCCACAGGGCGCACTGCCCGCCCGCGCTCGCGCGGCCGGTATCGAAATCCTGGCCGGGCATGGCGTGGTCGGCACCAAGGGGCGCCTGCGTGTGACCGCGGCCCGGGTCGCCCGGGTTTCCGGCGACACTGTCGCCGGGCCCGTGCGGTCGATTTCCTGCGACGCGATTGCCATGTCGGGCGGCTGGAACCCGGCCGTCCACCTGTTCTCGCAAGGCCAGGGCAAGCTGCGCTTCGAGGAGGCGCGCGGCGTTTTCCTGCCGGACGAAACGATCCAGGCCAACCGGTCGGCCGGAGCCTGCAACGGCGCCTTCTCGCTCGCCGCCTGCCTCGCCGAAGGAGCCGAAGCCGGCGCCCGGGCCGCCGCCGATGCCGGGTTCGAATCCCCTATGCCCGCCCTGCCCGAAACGAAGGAGGTCGAGGAGGCACCGATGGCGGTGGTCTGGCAGGTGCCGTCCGACCGGCCGACCGGCAAGACCCGCGCCTTCGTCGATTTCCAGAACGACGTGACGACCAAGGATGTGAAGCTGGCGGCGCGCGAGGGCTACCGCTCGGTCGAGCATTTCAAGCGCTACACCACGACCGGCATGGGCACCGACCAGGGCAAGACCAGCAATATCAACGGGCTCGCCATCCTCGCCGGGGCCCTGGGCAAGGCCATCCCGGCGGTCGGCACCACGACCTTCCGTCCGCCCTATACCCCCGTCGCCTTCGGCGCCTTCGCCGGACGGGAATTGCACGAATTCTACGCCCCGATCCGCCGCACGCCGATCCATGCCTGGCATGAGAGCCATGGCGCGGTCTTCGAAAATGTCGGCCAGTGGAAGCGGGCCTGGTATTACCCCCGAGCGGGCGAGGACATGCATGCCGCCGTGCGGCGCGAAGCGGTCGCCGCGCGCAGCGGGATTAGCATTCTCGATGCCAGCACCCTGGGCAAGATCGACATTCAGGGCGCCGACGCGGCGGAACTGCTGAACCGCGTCTATACCAATGCCTGGAGCAAGCTGGAGATCGATCGCTGCCGCTATGGCCTGATGCTCGGCGAGGACGGCATGGTCATGGATGACGGCGTCACGGCCCGATTGGCCGAGGACCATTTCTTGATGAGCACGACGACGGGCAACGCGGCCCGCGTTCTCGCCTGGCTCGAGGAATGGGTCCAGACCGAATGGCCGGACATGAAGGTCCATATGGCCAGCGCGACCGAGCAATGGGCGACGGTCAGCATCTCCGGCCCCAGATCGCGCGACCTGCTGGCCGAACTGACCGGCGATATCGACCTGTCGCCCGAGGCCTTTCCCTTCATGAGCTTCCGCGAGGGCACCGTGGCCGAGGTTTCGGCCCGGGTCTTCCGCATCAGCTTCACGGGCGAGTTGAGCTTCGAGATCAATGTCGCAGCGCGCCACGGCCTGGCGCTCTGGACGGCCTGCATGACGGCCGGCGAGAAATACGGCATCACACCCTTCGGCACCGAAACCATGCATCTGCTGCGGGCCGAGAAAGGTTTCATCATCGTCGGCCAGGACACGGACGGCACGGTCACGCCGGCCGATCTCGGCATGGACTGGATCGTCAGCAAGAAGAAGCCGGATTTCCTGGGCAAGCGCTCGCTCTCCCGCGCCGATGCACTGCGAACCGGGCGCAAGCGCCTGGTCGGGCTGTTCACCAAGGATCCGAAGACCGTCTTGGACGAGGGTGCGCAGATCGTCGCCGAAGCCAGGGACCGGCCGCCGATGAAAATGATCGGCCATGTCACATCGAGCTATTTCAGCCCGACCCTCGACCGTTCGATCGCCCTGGCCCTGATCGAGGACGGACCGGAACGCATGGGCCAGACCCTCCATGCCTCGATGGCAGGCCATGCCTCCACGCCGGGAACGACCGTTTCGGTGCGGGTGACGGAGCCGGTTTTCTTCGATCCGGACGGCGAGCGGATGCGTGGCTGAAACGATCCCTAGCCAGAGCGCCCTTGCCCCCCTCCACCTCGAGGCCAGACCCAGGCCCGACGATGCACCGGTGCGCATGGTGGAACACCCCCATTTGGGCAAACTGCTGCTGCGCGGCGATCACCGAGACAGCGATTTCATGAATGCCGTGCGCGGGGTGCTCGGCATGACGCCGCCGCTGGTCCCGTTGGGCTCGATGACGGTGAAAGGCCGGGTCGTCCTCTGGCTGGGGCCGGACGAGTGGCTCATCGCCTGTCCGGCAGGGGCCGAGACGGCGCTCTACGCGGCATTGCGCGCGGCTCTGAACGGGGTCCATGCCGCGCTGGTCGATCTGACCGATGCCCAGACGATCATCCGCGTCTCCGGCCCGCGCGCCCGCGACCTGATCGCCAAGGGCTGTACCCTGGATCTGCACCCGCGTTCCTTCGGCGCCGGCCATGTCGCGCGCGGCACCCTGGCCCATGCCCAGATCACCCTGCTGCAGACCGCCAGCGACGGCGAAGCGGGCGGCCCCGCCTTCGATCTCTATGTCGGGCGTTCATTCGCCCAGCATCTCTGGCGCTGGCTCGAAGATGGGGCGCGGGAATATCCCGGCGGCGCCGATCCGGCCTAATTTCCGGAAATCCCTCGCCGGAACCGCAGCGCATGCGCATCCCAGGCTTGGGAGACCCGCCATCCCTGCGCCACACTTCCATGAATGCTGCCCGGTTCGTTCCCGGCGGCGAGCAAGCGCATGGAGTGGAAATGGCCACGCGCAGCGCCTTCGCAGTCTCAACCCTTGCAGCCGCTTGCAGCCTGATCGGAGCCTGGTCTGCCCCTTCGGCCGCCCAGACCCTGACCATCGCTTCCTGGGGCGGATCCTATCCGGACAGCCAACCCGCCACCTATTACGAACCGTTCTCCAAACAAAATGAAGTCACTATCAAGGAAGCCACGACATCCAGTCCATCCAGCGACAGGTCCTGTCGGGCGAGTATCTGTGGAACATCGTCGATGCCCAGCAGGACCCCTTGTTGGACGGCTGCGATCTGGGTCTTCTCGAGCCCATCGACTACGGCCTGATGGGGGGCCGCGAGGCGTT